>SMEH01000163.1_pt1 | contig 42366 bp, 41 predicted proteins | sample 2456361 | NCBI WGS metagenome assembly SMEH01 (sample SAMN10132587, study PRJNA489261) | soil metagenome | isolation source: day1 control-loamy sand soil ammended | place: USA | reverse complement strand
GGCCGGTGGCGGCGGCGCTGTCGGCTTTTGCATTGCTCGCCGTCTTCCGCCTCCGGTGTGGCATGATGACGGTGCTCGCCCTCAGCGCCGCGGCCGGCATCGCGCTGCAGCTCGCCGGCCTCGGGGCCTAGGTCAGCCGCGCAGGGGCTTCAGCGCCTCGGCCCACCGCTTCAGCTCGACGAGGAGCGCCTCGGCGCTCTCGATGTGCAGCTTGTTGGGCTCGAAGACGCCGTCCTTGAGGTGCTGGTTCACCATCGGGATGGTGACGGCCTCGACGATGGGCACGAGGCGCAGGGCGGACATGGTGAGCTTCGTCATCTGCACCGCCCTGAGGCCGCCCGAGACGCCGCCGTAGCTGACGAAGGAACAGGGCTTGTAGCCCCATTCCGAATAGACGTAGTTGAGTGCATTGAGGAGCGCGGGCGTGGGGCCGTAGTTGTATTCGGGCGTGACGAAGACGAAGGCGTCGGCCGCCGCCACGCTCTCGCTCCAACGCCTCGTGTGCGCATGCTCGTACTTGCCGAGGCGCGGGTGGTTCGGCTCATCGTAGACCGGCAGGTCGAAGTCGGCCAGATCGACGAGATGGGTGTCGAACAGGCCCTGTTTCACAGCGAACTCGTGGAACCACCTGGCGACGGAGGGGCCGACGCGACCGGGGCGAGTGCTGGCGATGATGACGTTGAGACGCAGCATGAAGTCTCCCTTGGGTTGGAGGGGCCGACCGCCATGACGGCTGCGGACAGCATTGACCGCCCCCGAGGCGGCAACAAGGCGCAGGGCGGAAGGGCCGCCATGTGCGCGAAGCACAGCGACCGAGGCAGCGGCCTCAGCCCTTGCGACGTCGCCCGCCGGAACCGACGACCGAACCCTTCTTCGTACCCTGCTTGCGCACCGCTCCGCGGCGCCGGGAATTACCAGCCATAAGTCAGTCTCTCACTGTCCACTGAGGACCATTGGGGGTGTCTTCCACGGCGATGCCGGCTTCGATCAGCCGGTCGCGGATGGCGTCGGCCGTGGCGAAGTCACGGTTCGCGCGGGCCTGTTGCCGCTCCTCGAGCATGGCGTCCACCAGCCGCGCGAGTACCTCGGCCTCGGCACCCCCCTGTTCGGCCCACTGCTCCGACAACGGGTCGATCCCCAGCACGTCCACCATCGCGCGCACGGTCTCGGCGAGCTGGCGTGCCTCGGTCTCCTTGGCCGAGTCGAGTGCGGCGTTACCGTCCCGCACGGTGTTGTGCAGCACGGCGAACGCCTGCGGGGTGCCGAGGTCGTCATCGAGCGCGGCGGCGAACTCGGCCGGGACGCGACCCACCTGAACCTCGCCCGTGCTGCTCTGCACGCGCCTCAAGAACTGTTCTATCCGCCGATAGCCCTGGGCCGACTCCGACAACGCGGCGTCCGAGTACTCGATCGTGGAGCGGTAGTGCGGCTGGATGAGGTACGCCCGCAGCTCCACGGCACGATAGCGGCGCAACATCTCGGGGATCGCCACGACGTTGCCAAGCGATTTGGACATCTTCTCGCCCGCCAGGGTCACCCAGGCGTTGTGAAGCCAGTACCGGGCGAAACCGTCACCCGCGGCCATCGACTGGGCGCGTTCGTTCTCGTGGTGTGGGAACACCAGATCCACGCCGCCGCCGTGGATGTCGAACTCCGAGCCGAGATACGTGGTGGCCATGGCCGAGCATTCCAGGTGCCAGCCGGGCCTGCCACGTCCCCACGGCGTGGGCCACGACGGTTCCCCCGGCTTGCTCGCCTTCCACAGCGTGAAGTCGCGGGGGTCGCGTTTCCCCTCGGACTGGGTCTCGCCCTGCTGCACCTCGTCCAAGCGCTGTCCCGACAGCTGTCCGTAGCTGTCGAACGTCGACACGGAGAAATAGACGTTGCCCTCAGCGGCGTAGGCGTGACCGGAGTCGATCAGTCGTTGGATCAACTCGATCATCTGTGTGATGTGCCCGGTGGCACGTGGGGTCACCGACGGTGGCAGGCAGCCCAGCGCGGCATAGGCGTCCTCGAACGCGCGCTCGTGGGTCGCCGCCCACTCCCACCACGGCCGACCGGCCTCGGCGGCCTTGGTGAGGATCTTGTCGTCGATGTCGGTGACGTTGCGCACCATGAGCACGTCGAGTCCCGAATGGACCAGCCAGCGGCGTAGCACGTCGTAGTTGAGCGCACCGCGTACGTGCCCGATGTGCGGTACGCCCTGCACCGTGGCCCCACAGATGTACATGGACGCCGTCCCACTGCGCGCGGGACGGAACTCGCGCACTTGCCTGGCTGCGGTGTCAAACAGTTGAAGGGCCACGCCGCAAATGGTACGGGTCAGAGCACGGAATGCTCGCGCAGGGCGCTCAGCAGCCCGTCCGGGCGTTCTGTCGTCGGTAGTGGGTCGACTTGCGCGAACGCGCATCCCAGCCGGCGGGCGCCACCGTCGGCCTCGTCGCTGTCACCGACCATCAGGGTGCGTTGGGGAGCCGCCCCCAACAGGTCGAGCGCGGTGCGGAACGCGGCGGGTTCGGGTTTGATCGCGCCGATCTCGTAGGAGAGGACGAACTCGTCGACGTAGGTGTCGAGGCCGTGTTCGACGAACGCGGGGCGGATGTCGAAGGCGATGTTGCTCAGCACGCCCACGGCGAGCCCGGAATCGGACACTCTCCGCAGCGCTTCGGCGGCATCCGGGTACGGCGTCCACGCCGACGGGTCGGTCAGCTTCCCGTACAGTGCCTTGGCCTGTTCCACACGCGGGATGCCGGATCGCCGCAACACCTCCAGGTACGCCTTGCGGTGCAGGGCCGGATCGAGATCCCGGTTCCGCCAGGCGTGCAGATGTTCCTCGTCGAGTTCCACCGCCAACGTGACCGGCGCGGTCATGCGCCGCATCAGTTCGGCCTGTGCCTCGACGTCGAGCGGATCACCACGGTGATCCGTGATGTCGACCAGCCAGCTCGGGTCGTGCTCCAGGCGGAACAGCGTTCCCGAGAAGTCGAACAGGACCGCTTCGACCGCCATGCCCGCGCATCACCCTTCCGCGAGGGGCACCAGCAGGGCGGTGGCGATGGCCGCGATGCCCTCACCGCGTCCTGTAAGACCCAGACCGTCGGTGGTGGTGGCCGACACGGACACGGGTGCGCCGACGGCTTCGCTGAGCACCCGTTGCGCTTCCTCGCGACGGCGCCCGATCTTCGGGCGATTACCGATCACTTGGACGACGGCGTTACCCACCCGGTACCCGGCCTCGGTGACCCTGGTGCGGACCTCGGCGAGCAGCTCCACACCGTGTGCACCCGCCCATTGGTTCTGTCCGGTACCGAACACCGCGCCGAGGTCGCCGAGCCCCGCTGCGGACAGCAGCGCGTCGCACAGCGCGTGCGAGGCCACGTCACCGTCCGAATGGCCGGAGCAGCCGTCGGCGTCCGGCCAATGCAGGCCCGCAAGCCAGCACTCCCGTCCCGGTTCGATCGGATGGACGTCGACTCCCTGGCCGATCCTCATGCTTGTCCTTCTCCCACCCACTCCGCGAACAGGGATTCGGCGACGGTGCGTTCGAACGCCGTGCTCACGCGCATCCCATGTGGATGCCCCGGGACCGTGCGCACGGCCAAGTCCACGAAGGCCAGTGCTTTCGTGATGTCCGCGCGCCGGAGGAACTCGGCCGTGAACCCGCGTGGCGACTGTGTCCTCCGCAGCCGATCGCGGTCACTGGTGCGCCGCACGACGCCGGTGGTATCCACCACCTTCACCGTGTCGGTCATCGGCTCCACCGGCACCGCCGCCGTGGCGCCGTCGCGTACGGCGGCCACGACAGCACCGATGGTCTCCGGTGGAGTGAACGGGCGGGTCGGTTCGTGCACCAGCACGACATCGCCCGACGCGGCCGCGGTGGAATGCACCGCGCAGCGGACTGATTCCTGGTGGTCCTGACCGCCGGGAACGAGGGAGACGCGCTCGTCGTCGAATCCGCGGAGCGCGGTTGCGCAGGCAGATCGAGTCGCATGTGGACCAGCCACGACCACTCGGTCTACATGACCCGAGTCGATGAGCCTACGCACGGTGTGTTCCAGCAGCGTCGCGCCGCGTACACGGGCGAGCGCACCGGAGGTCTCAGGTACGTCCTCGATCCCGAGAGGGACCAGCGCTATGACGTTCGACAGCGACTAGACCACCGCGGTTTCCAGCACCTCGTCGAGCAAGACCTCGGCCTTGCTTTCGTCGGTGCCCTCGGCGAGAGCGAGCTCGCTGACCAAAATCTGCCGCGCCTTGGCCAGCATCCGCTTCTCACCAGCGGAAAGGCCACGGTCTTTCTCCCGACGCCACAGGTCGCGCACCACTTCGGCCACCTTGTTGACATCGCCGGAGGCGAGCTTCTCCAGGTTGGCCTTGTACCGGCGAGACCAGTTGGTCGGCTCGTCGGTGTGTGGCGCTCGCAACACGTCGAAGACCCGGTTCAGACCCTCCTGACCCACTACGTCGCGCACGCCGACGATCTCAGCGTTATCTGCGGGGACGCGAACCGTAAGATCACCCTGCGCGACCTTCAGGACGAGGTACTGCTTCTCCTCGCCTTTGATCACGCGTGTTTCGATCGCTTCGATGAGTGCGGCACCGTGGTGCGGGTAGACGACGGTCTCTCCGACCTTGAAAACCATGTGTCCTCTGCCCCTTTCGCTGGGTCCATGTTAGCACGCGGATTCGGTCCCGAACCAGTGACCCGAACTCGTCTTCGCAGGTCAATGGGCTAATCGGGGGTGTAGAGGGGGTTGACAAATGCGTAATTCACGTACTCACGCAGGTGACGGCGGTGACATTCCAACCCATTTCGGTAATCCATAGTGGACGCCGTTAGCGTAGTTGATCTGGCCTGTGGGGTGAAAGCTGCGCCACACGGGCGGGGCACCGGGTGACGTCCCGGGTCGCCACCGGGATAGTCTCACTTCAGGGCAGCCCCGAGTAGGAGGGACTCCAGAGTGAAACGTCGCATGGTGGGCTCGGCCGTAGTGGCCGTCGGCTCCGCGTTGCTCGTCGCGGGCTGCGCGGCGGGCCAGATCACGCAGACGGACACCCAGGTGGCAGCGATCAACGGTGCCTCGACCCAGGTCGGGTCGATCGCGATCCAGAACGCCGAGATCGCCTACCCCGAGGGCCCCACGGGCAACACCTCCGGTGGCGCCGGCGGTTCCGGTGTCTACCCGCCGAACAGCGACGCCGAAGCCGTGATTTGGCTGATCAACGAGGGTGGCGAGGACGACGAACTCGTGTCCGCGCGGACCGACGCCGCGAGGAACGTCACCATCGAGGGCTCCCGCGTCGTGCCCGCTCAGCGCATGCTCGTGCTCAGCCCCGAGAAGCAGGGCACGAACAACCCGAACAACGGCCAGCTCATCCTCGAAGGGCTGACCGAGCAGCTCCGTCCCGGTCAGCTGGTCGAGATCACGCTGACCTTCCGGGAGGCGGGCCCGGTCACCTTCGAGATGCCCGTGGCGGTGCCCGAGGAGCCGAGGACCAACCCGGCGGACCCCGCTGAGGGAGCCGGCGGCGAGGAGTGAGCCCCTTCGGGTCTCCCATCCGTCACGACGCCACCGAGCCCGTCGGGCCGATTGTCGGTGGGCGACGTTAGCGTCGGGACGTGGTCAAGAAGGGCTCAAGTTACCGCTGTGCCGAATGCGGCTACGAGGTAGCCAAGTGGCTCGGTCGTTGTCCGGAATGCCAGGCGTGGGGAACGATCGAGGAACGCGGCGACGCTCGCGCGCCGATCGCCAGAGTCGCGGCCGGTGCCCCTAGCTCACCGGCCCGGCCCATCGCCGAGGTCGACCTCGAGGCCTCCCGAGCCCGCGCCACCGGTGTCTCGGAGCTCGACCGAGTGCTCGGTGGCGGGCTCGTCCCCGGTGTCGTCGTCCTGCTCGCGGGAGAACCCGGGGTCGGCAAGTCGACGTTGCTGTTGGAGGTCGCCTACCAATGGGCGGCGAACAGCGGTGCCAGTGCGCTCTACGTGACCGGTGAGGAGTCGGCGGGACAGGTCCGGTTACGCGCCGAACGCACCGGCAACGTCCACGACCGGATGTTCCTCGCCGCCGAAAGCGACCTGGCGGCGGTACTCGGCCACGTCGACGACGTCAAACCCGGATTGTTGATCGTCGACTCGGTCCAGACCATGTCCTCTCCCCAGGCCGAGGGCGCGCCCGGGGGCGTCACACAGGTGAAGGCGGTGACCGCGGGGCTCGTCGCGCTGGCGAAGGAACGCGGACTTCCGACAGTGCTCGTCGGGCACGTCACCAAGGAAGGGTCTGTCGCAGGGCCCAGGGTGTTGGAGCACCTCGTGGACGTCGTACTGCACTTCGAGGGCGACAAGCACTCCACACTGCGGATGGTCCGTGGCGTGAAGAACCGGTTCGGTGCCGCCGACGAGATCGGTTGCTTCGAACTGCGTGACGACGGCATCGTCGGTGTGCCCGATCCCTCCGGGCTGTTCCTCAACCGGCATGCCGAAGCAGTGCCAGGTACGGCCGTCACGGTCACCGTCGAAGGCAAACGACCGTTGCTCGGCGAAGTCCAGGCGCTGGTGACCGACTCCAGCCTCGCCCAGCCGAGGCGAGCGGTGAGCGGACTGGACTCCGCACGCGTCAGCATGGTGTTGGCCGTCCTGGAGAAACGCACCGGAAGCCCGCTGGGTGGCAAGGACGTCTACACGGCCACTGTCGGAGGCATGAAGGTGACCGAACCCGCCGTGGACCTCGCCGTGGCCTTGGCGGTGTGGTCGGGGATGCGGGATCGGGCACTGTCGCCGAGACTCGTCGCCATCGGCGAGGTCGGATTGGCCGGTGAGGTGCGCAGGGTCACCGGAGTGGGCAGGAGACTGACCGAGGCGGCGAGGTTGGGCTTCACCCATGCGCTCGTGCCACCGGATTCGGGACCGCTGCCCGCGGACATCAAGACGTTGGAAGTGGCCGACCTGGCGAGCGCGTTGCGCGCGGTCGAATACGTTCCGTTCTGAGCCCCGACACATGACGAGGCCGGCGTCGGCGGACTTTCGGCCATCGACACCGGCCTCGACGACGATCGACGACGGTTACAGCTCCGACAGCAGTCGGGCGCAGCGGATCAGACCGAGGTGGGAGTACGCCTGGGGATGGTTACCCAGGGAACGCTCGGCCACCGGGTCGTACTGCTCGGGCAACAATCCGGTCGGCCCGGCCGCGTCCACGAGCTGGTCGAACAGCTCCTGGGCCTCGGTCCGCCTCCCGGTGAGCAGGTACGCCTCGATCATCCACGCGGCGCACAGGTGGAAACCGCCCTCGTTGCCCGGAAGGCCGTCGTCCCGCCGATACCGGTACACCGTGGAACCGCTGCGCAGCTCCGACTCGATGGCCGTCACCGTCGACTGGAAGCGCTCGTCCTGTGGGTCCAACAGGCCCGACAGGCCCACGAACAGCGAAGCGGCGTCGAGGTCGGTGCCGTCGTAGGCGGTGGTGAACGCCTGCACCTCCGGGTTCCAGCCGTTCTCCAGCACGTCGGCGGCGATCTGATCGCGCAGCTTTGGCCATCCGTTCGGGATGGGACGGTCGTAGATCTCGGCCAGCTTGATCGCCCTGTCGATGGTCACCCAGCACATCACCCGCGAGTACACGCGGTGACGCGGCACGTGCCGTTCCTCCCAGATGCCGTGGTCGGGTTCGAACCACCGGCGGGTGACGGCCTCGGCCATGGCCCGCACCAGCTGCCAGTCCTCGTCCCGCAGCTCGCCCCGGGCCTCGGCCAGTGCCACCACGAGCTCGACGACGGGGCCGAACACGTCGAGCTGCACCTGGTGGTTGGCGAGGTTACCGACCCGCACGGGCCGCGAACCCTTGTATCCGGGCAGCGAGTCGATCACGGCCTCGGCGCCGATCTGCGTGCCGGCGAGCGTGTACAGCGGGTGCAACCGTTCCGGGCCGGCGAGCGTGGACAGCACGCCGTGCAGCCAGCGCAGGAAGCCTTCGGCCTCCTCCAACGAGCCCAGCGCCACCAGCTCACGCACCGTCATGGCGCCGTCGCGGACCCAGCAGTAGCGGTAGTCCCAGTTACGGACACCGCCGATCTCCTCGGGCAGGGACGTGGTGGCCGCCGCCAACACACCACCGGTGTCGGCGTCGGTCAGGCCGCGAAGCGTCAACGCGGACCTGGCGACGAGTTCGGGCTCGACCTGCGGGAGCTTCAGGGTGGTCGCCCAGTCGCTCCAGTAGCGGCCCGCCCTCGCCCTGCGGTCGACCTCGGGCAGTTCGTGCGGGCTCAGATCGGTGGTGCCACAGCGCAACTCCAACACCACGGGCTTGTCGGGTTCGGGCTGCACCAGTGCCCGGGCCGTGTCGTGCAGGCCGTCGTTGGTGATCTCCCACTGCACGCCGGGGGAGCGCAGCACGAACGGTTCGGACGTACCGAGTACGCGCAGGCCGTCCTCCTCGGGCAGCAGTCGCACGGGCACACCGCCGAACTCGGGCCTCGGCGCGAACACGACCGACGCGGCGGCCTCACCACTGATGACACGCACCAGATCGGTGCGATGCGGTGGGCTTTCGGGTTCCAGATAGTCGGTGACGAGCAGCCGGGACCACCGCGTCTCCACCGTCATCGTGTTGGGCAGATAACGCTGACCGAGCGGCAGCCCGTTGCGGTGCGGCCTGATGGAGAAATGCCCCGCGCTCTCCCCGCCGAGCAGGTCGGCGAACACGGCCGGGGCATCGGGGCCCGGGTGGCACAGCCACGTCAGCTTGGCGTCCGGGGTGAGGAGCGCGACCGACCGCTCGTTGGCGAGCATCGTCAGGCGTTCGATCGGCGGGGACTGCTCGCCGTACAGCCAATTGCGCCGCTCCTCCAACAGGAAGGCGAGTACCGTGGCGACGTCCTCGGTGTCCTCGACCCGGTATTGCGCCAGGGTTTCCCCTTCGCCGACCTTCACGGACAGATCGGGTCCCTGTAGCCGCGCGAACGCCTTCTCGTCGGTGACGTCGTCACCGACGAATATGGCGGCGGTCGCTCCCACTTGGTGGCGCAGGGTGTCGAGCGCACTGCCCTTGTCGGTGCGCACCACCGCGAGTTCGACGACTTCCTTGCCGTCCGTGGTGGTCACGCCTTCCCAAGTGGACGGGCCTTCGTGCACGGCGGCCACCACGCGGGCGGCCGCGTCCCGTTCGGCGCGACGTACGTGCACGGCGACACTCGCCGGCTTGACCTCCAACGAGGCCCCGGGGACCCCGTCGATGATGCGTGCCAGCTCGGCTTCCAACCTCCGGTGCAGTTCCCGGGCCTCGGGGTCGAGGGCGTGGACGAAGCCGATGTCGAACTCCGAGCCGTGGCTGCCGACGAGGTGGATCTCCGCGGGGAGGCGGGACAGGATCGCCAGGTCACGCAACGCCCGGCCGGAGATCACCGCACACGTCGTCTCATGTAGCGACGCTAGGGACCGCAGAGCGCCTACCGATTCGGGGCGGGGTCTGGCCTCGTCGGGGTTCGTGGTGATGGGCGCCAGCGTCCCGTCGTAGTCACAGGCGACCAGCAGGCGCGGCGTCCTGGCGATCTGCACGATCGCACGCCGCAGCTCAGCAGGTAAGGCCTCGGCGGTCAACACTCCTCCTTACGGAGTTGAGCAGGGGTATTGGGAGGGGGAAGTCAGGCGGACACTTCGGTCCCGAGGGCCTCGAGGAACGAGCGCGCCCACCTATCGACATCGTGCGTCAGGACTTGACGACGCAGGGCGCGCATCCTACGCCGGCCTTCCGCAGGGTCGAGCGTAATAGCCTGTTCGAGTGCGTTCTTCACCCCGTCCAGGTCATGGGGGTTGACGAGGAAAGCGCTGCTCAGCTCGGCCGCGGCTCCCGCGAACTCGGACAGCACGAGGGCACCGCCGAGATCGTGTCGGCACGCCACGTATTCCTTGCACACGAGGTTCATCCCGTCCCGCAAGGGGGTCACCACCATGACATCGGCGGCGGAGAAGAAAGCGGCGAGTTCCGAGCGGTCCACCGATTGATGCAGGTAATGCACGGCGGGATGGCCGACCCGGCCGAACTCACCGTTGATGCGACCCACCATCTGCTCGATCTCGCTACGCATCTCCTGGTAGTGCTCGACGCGTTCGCGGCTGGGGGTCGCGAGTTGGATGAACGTGACGTCCTCGGGCTGGACCCGTCCTTCCTGCAACAGTTCGTGGAACGCCTGCAGGCGTAGGTCGATGCCCTTGGTGTAGTCGAGGCGGTCGACACCGAGCAGGATCGTCTTGGGGTCGCCCAGTTCACGCCGCACCTGGGCGGCGCGTTCCTGCACGGGCTTGCTGCGAGCCAGCGCATCCAGGCCGGCGGCGTCGATGGAGATGGGGAACGCGCCCACCCGCACGGTGCGGTCGCCGACCTGCACCATGCCGGGCCTGGACCGCACCCCCACCGAACCGCGGCTGGGTTCGAGGCCGATCAACTGCCGGGCCAGCCACAGGAAGTTCTGTGCGCCACCGGGGCGGTGGAACCCCACCAGGTCGGCCCCGATGAGCCCCCGCACGATCTCCGCACGCCACGGCAACTGCATGAACAGCTCCACGGGCGGGAACGGGATGTGCAGGAAGAAGCCGATGCGCAGGTCGGGACGCAGCTCTCGCAGCATCGTCGGCACCAGCTGAAGCTGGTAGTCCTGTACCCACACGGTGGCGCCTTCGCGGGCCACGGCGGCGCTGGCCTCAGCGAACCGTCGGTTGACCCGCACGTAGCTGTCCCACCAACCCCGGTCGAACACCGGTCGTGCCACCACGTCGTGGTACAGCGGCCACAACGTGGCGTTGGAGAAACCTTCGTAGTACTCGCGTACGTCGTCGGAGGTCAGCGACACGGGATGCAGGATGAGTCCGTCGTCGCTGAACTCCTCGACCTCGACGTCGGGCACACCCGGCCAGCCGACCCAGGCTCCCTTACGGGACCGCAGGAACGGCTCCAGCGCGGACACGAGCCCACCGGGGCTCTGCGTCCAGCGCTGGGTTCCGTCCTCCGACCGCTCGAGGTCGACCGGCAAACGGTTGGCAACGACCACGAACTCGGCTTTCGCGTTCGACCGGGGCGAGGGCGCGTGCTCCGAGGAAGGCATACCTAGACAGTAGCGCGATGTGGCCTATTCGATGCGGCGGCCAGTGTTCAGCGGCCCGGCCATCCGAGGCCCGGACAACTTGCGTTCGAGCCGGCCCAGACCCGTCCTCACCGGCTGGGCGAGGAACTCACCGAACACCACACCCGCGGCGAGGGCCAGCCCGATCGCGGCGGCCGACATCAACGTGGTGATACTGCCGTCCTCGATCAGTTCGGCCATGCCCCGATAGGTGGCGAATCCAGGCAGCAACGGCGTGATACCCGAGACGGCGACGACCAAAGGAGTCACCTTCAGGCGGCGGGCCACCACGCCTCCACCCAGACCGACCAGCGTGGTGGCGACGAAAGCACCGATGATCGGGTTGTAGCCGAGGATGTTGAGCGCCCCGTACGCGGCGGCACCCACCGCGCCCGCCGCCGCGGCGACCAGCAGCGGCCGGACCTTCGAATACGAGGCCAGCGCGAAGCAGGCAGCCGCCCCGATCCCCGCGAGTGTCATGATGTGCAGCTCGCTCACCCCGGGGGTCGGCACCGTCGGATCCGGGGCCCGCGTGACACCGAACTGGGTGGCCATGCTGATGGCGGCACCGACACCGGTGATCAGCCCCGCACTCATGAACACGACCTCGAGCATTCTGCCCGCCGCTGTCACGTAGTAGCCGGTGATGGCGTCCTGCACCGCAGAGACGGTGGACAACCCCGACAGCAACACCGTCAAGGCCGCGGAGACGACGAGTGTCGGCCTCTCCAGGTCGAAGATGTCGAGGTTCACGACGGTGATGGCCGCCGTCGTGGCGACGAAGCCGCCCGCGACCTGCTGGAAGAAGAACGGCAGCGCGTACTTGTTCAGCAACCTCCCCAACCGGTCCACGACCGCGCTGATCACGAACGAGATGAACGGCACCCAGCCCGTGCCGCCGAGCAGCAGGGTGATGAAGGCGGCCATGCCGCCCCAGGCCAGGGTCGAGACCCAGCGCGGATAGGGATGCCTCGCGTCGGTGATCCGGTGCAGTTCGGTGTAGGCGTCGGTGGCGCTGATCCGGTTGCGGAGCAGCTGCTGCACGAGGCGTTCCGTCTCGGACAGCCGCGTGTAGTCGAGACTGCGGGAGCGGACGACCCGCAGTGTGGTCACCGGCGGCAGTTCGCTTCCCCGTAGACAACTCACGGTGATGGACGTAAAGATGACGTCCACCTCACAGTGTGGTAGACCGAGTGCACGGGTCAGGGCCAAGATTGTCGCGGTCACGTCGGATGCGCCGGCGCCGCTGGCCATCTGGACCTCACCGATGCGCGTGACGAGGTCCAGGACCAAATGAACAGTCGCTTCGTCGGGTAGTTCGGGCCCGATGGCCGTTTCCTGGAGCGGCTCCACCGCGGGGAGCTCGCCCGTCGGTGGTTCCAGGATGTGCCAGGCGCGCTGGCGGATGCGGCGTTCCCGCGGTGGCCGCTGTGCGCGCTTTTCCGATGCTTGTTCGTCGGCTGGTGCTTCCAGGATCTGCCACGCGTGACGGCGCTTGGGCGGTGCCGCACGAGCGCGCGGCTTCAGTTTCATCTCCACCTCCTCCTTGGAAATCCCCGAAGAGCATCGGCCGCGCGACGTCGGTCGTTGCACTTTGCCGGTCGTGGCTTATGCCACATTGTTGTGGGAACGTAACTTCAATCCACGGTAATTGCGGTCAGGGGCGAAAGCAGGAGCCGACAGGGGGAAGCGACCACCCGCTGTGGCGTAAATCGCGCTCGATATAGTGGTGGCGAGGTCAGTGCCCGTTCGGCGTCGACCTCAAGCCGGCATAGCTCAGTTGGTAGAGCATCTGTCTTGTAAACAGAGGGTCGCAGGTTCGAGTCCTGTTGCCGGCTCTGTCGTTTCCCGACCGCTTCCCGATCGCGGTCTTCCCCGGGTCGTTCCGGGGCTGCCGTGCAGGGGCGATTCCGGAGTTCTCATCCCGCCTCGGCTCTCGTTTCGAGGCGGTCACATCCTCGATCCCCGATAGCGGTACGTGCCCGTAACGACACCCATCGACAGATCTGTGGCTCGGTCGGTCCACTGTGGGGTCCGAACCGGAATTCCTGCCGTACAGTCGAAACTGATGTCCTCATAGCTGAGGAGTCTGCTGTGAACGTGGCATTCGACCGAGCCCACCGTGGGTATCCGGACCGCCCCATCGCTGGAGCGCCGCAAGGGGGCGACTGGGCGCACGTCCGCTTCATCCACGACCTGTCCCGCCAACTCGCCGGATCGCTGAACGTACGACGCACCGTATTCCGCGCGCTGGATTTCGCCGTTCCGTATCTCGGTGCCTGGGGGATGCTCGCGTTTTTCGACGCCGACTCCGTTTCGGTGTACTCGCACGAGCGTGACGGTCGGGTCTCGGGGCCGACGTCCCTGGGGCGTCTCGACCCCGCTCACGGCCTGGGACGCTTCCGGCGGCGAGGACACACCGAACGATACACGTCTCCTCCGGACGACGTCGAGGCCGTGTTGGAGGAGTTGCTCCCGTCCGACTCGTTGCGGAAGGCCGCCGCGGCGCACCGGCCGACGTCAGCACTGGGAGTGGCCCTCAACATCGGAGGCGCGACCAACGGGGTACTCGTGGTGATCCGGGACGGTGGCCGCGGCTACACGGACAGTGACGTGGTCGCCGCCGAGGAGTTCGCGCTCCGGGTGGCCGCCACTCTCGAATCGGCCAGGCTGTATGAGGAACGCGGACAACTGACGGAGGCGATGGAGGAGTCGCTTCGGCCACCGGAGTTGCCCGAGTACCCGGGAGTGCGCATAGCCGCGCGGTACCGGCCAGGGGCGCAGCGGCTGCGCATCGGGGGCGATTTCTACGACGTGCACGGCGATGCCGACGACTTCACCGTCGTGATCGGCGACGTCTGCGGCAAGGGTATCGACGCCGCCATGTTCACCGGGCTCGCGCGTCAGACGATCAGGACGGCGGCGTTCTTCGACCGATCGCCCGCCGCGGTGTTGAAAGCGATGAACGAGGTGTTGCGCGCACAGCTCGTCCACCGGTTCATCACGGTGGCGTGTGTGCGGTTCCACCGCTCCGCCGGACAGGACGAACTGACGGCGACCATGGCGGTGGCGGGACACCCGGCGCCGTTGGTGTTACGCGCCGACGGCGCCGTGGAGGAGCCGACGGTCACCGGAACGGTCGCGGGCATCATCGCCGGACTGTCGTTCACCGAAACCGAGGTGCAGCTTAGGGACGGCGACACCGTTCTCCTCTACACGGACGGGGTCGACGAGGCCCGCGGTCGCGAGGGGTTCTTCGGTCACGAACGGTTGCGCGTCCTGTTGCCGGAGTACGCGCGAGCCGGGCCCGCCACCTTGTGCGAGGCCGTGGAACAGCGCGTACTCGAACACCTCGACGGCGCCGCGCACGACGACATCGCTCTCATCGCTGTGCAGAACGGGACGTGAGCGAATTGCCCTTCACCTCGACGGCCGCTTCCGGCGGTGGCAGCGAGGAGGTGCTCGGCGCGTTCGAGCACGAGTTGGCCATGGGTAACACCTCCGCGGCCGTGGCGCTCGTGGAACGGGCTCTCGACGCCGGTGCGGAGCCGGTGTCGTTGCTGTGCGAGGTCATCGCGTCCGCGCAGCATTGGGTGGGGCAGGAGTGGCAGACCGGGCGGTGGTCGGTGGCCCAGGAGCACATCGCCACGGGTATCTCGCTCTCCGCGACCGAGGCGGTGGCGAGAAGGGTCCGGGAAGTACCGATCACCAAAGGCCACGTCATGGTGGGTTGCGCGGAGCGCGAGTGGCACGCGCTCGCCGCCCTGGTGGTGAGCACGGGCCTGCGCGCCCACGGGTGGCGGGTCACGTTCCTCGGTGCGGCGACGCCGGCCGAACATCTGTTCTCCTACCTGTACCAGGCGGGCCCGGACGTCGTGGCGATCAGTTGTTCCGTCGCCGGGGGGCTTCCGGGGACGCGCCGGAGCATCGAATCGGTGACCCAGGCGGGGATTCCGGTTCTGGTGGGTGGCAGTGCGTTCGGGGTGGACGAATTGCGCGCACGGGCGCTCGGGGCGACGGCGTGGGCGGCGAACCTGCCCGAGGGGATCGAGTTGGTGGAACGGCTACCCACCACCGTCGATCCGGTGGAGCCGTTGCCGCTCGACGTCGTGAGCGAGCAACGCGCTCTCGATGCGGAGCACCACCGGCGCGCGCACCGGGTGTTGACGCGGTGGAAACCGCTCGAGGGTGGAGCCGGTGACGGCCCCGACGTCGCAAGCGGTATCGAGCTCGCCCAGATCACCAGTGATTGCGTGGAACAGGCGTTGCGCACCTTGGAAGGCGCCTTGTTGACCGGTGATGGACGGTTGGTGCGCGAGACGGCCGACTGGACGTACGCCGTGTTGGCGTCCCGCTCGATTCCGTGGTCCGTGGTGCGGTCGCTGCGGACCGAACTCCTCGCCGCCGTCGCCGACCTGCCGCGGGCGTGTCGGCTGCTCGAACAGTACTGGCCGGACAGCACTTCGGCGCCCACGACGGAGGACGTGGACGACTGAACCACGAGCCCGGACGACTCGCCCGGTGTCGTCATGTGAACCCGGCTTGAGATCTTGCGAAAACTCACACACCGTCGTGTCCGATGCCGGTGCCGTGCCAGGATCGTGCCACCGGACGTTTTCTGGGACAGGAGGATCTTCGTGACGGCCGCACCGCGTGATGTGGAGCAGTTCTACTCGACCTCCGAGGTGGTGGCGAAACTGCGCCGTCTCGCCGACGCCCTCGAGACCAACAAGCCGTTCCGCATCCAGATCGCGGGCGAGCGCATCCGCGTTCCCGCGCGGGCTCGGTTCTCGATCGAGCACGAACGCGACGACGGCGAGGAGGAGATCGAGTTCCAGCTGAAGTGGACGCTGGACGACTCCACCGATTCCGCGGACTCCACAGACGACAGCGCCGACGAGGCCGACTCGGACACGTCGGTGGTCTGACGGCCCAGCCCGCTCGGCCCTCCCGGTTACTTTCCGATCGTGAGGGGTATTCAACGACCCCATCACGACACCGGTACGGGAGGGCCGATCATGCACGTCGAGGTCGTTCGCACCGATGCGTTGGGGGATCGCAGCTACCTGGTCCATGACGGTGCCGTCGGTGTGGTGATCGACCCGCAGCGCGACTTCGACCGGATCGAGAGGCTGGCACGGGATCGGGGCGTGCGCATCTCGCATGTCGCCGAGACGCATCTGCACAACGACTACGTCACCGGGGGTCCCGAGCTCGCACGGCGGCACGGCGCCGTCTATCTCGTCGGGGAGACCGAGGGACTCGACTACGAGGCGACCCGACTGGAATCGGGCGACCGCGTCGACGTCGGCGCGCTCTCGCTGACAGCCGTGGCCACGCCCGGACACACCGACAACCACCTGGCCTACATCGTCGACCACGACGGCGAGCAGGCGGTGTTCTCCGGCGGGAGTCTGCTGTACGGGTCGGTGGGGCGTCCCGATCTCGTCGATCCCGAACGGACCACCGAACTGGCCAAAGCGCAATACCGTTCGGCGCGTCGGCTCGTGGACTCCGTCCCCGACGACGCGGTGCTCTACCCGACGCATGGGTTCGGCAGCTTCTGTGCCTCCGACACCGCCGCGACGACCGAAAGCTCCACGATCGGGGAACAGCGCCGTACCAATCGGGCCCTGACCGACACCGACGAGGATCACTTCGTCGAGCGACTGTTGGCGAACCTCACCGATTACCCCTCCTACTACGCGCACATGGCCCCGTTGAACCGCGCCGGACTGGCCGCGCCGAGGTTGGAGCTTCCGGAGCCGGTGGACCTCGAAACGCTGCGGAAACGGCTCGCCGACGGCGAGTGGGTGGTGGATCTGCGGGACCGCGTCGCCTTCGCCGCCAAGCACGTGGAGGGAACGGTGAGTTTCGAGTACGGCGACGGTACGCGTTTCACGACGTTCCTCGGCTGGACGTTGCCGTGGCTCGATCCCGTGACCCTCGTGGGCTCGGAGGAGGACGTGCGTGCCGCGATCCGGGACCTGTCCCGGATCGGCATCGACGACCCGGACGTCGCACTGGGCGATCCCACCGAACGGTTCGCGGACGAATTGCCCATGTCGTCTTATCCGAGCGTGGGGTGGGAGGAGCTGGCCGCCGAATTCCGGCGAGGCGCCGCCCCGACGGTGTTGGACGTGCGCCGCATCGACGAGTACGAGAACGAACACATCGACGGCGCGATCAACATCCCGCTACACGAGTTGCTCACCCGGATCTCCGAGCTCGGGGACGAGCGTATTTGGGTCCATTGTGGATCAGGATATCGGGCCTCGACGGCCGCCAGCCTCCTCGATCGCGCGGGTTACGACGTCGTGCACATCGACAGTGACTTCGCCGACGTCGTCAAGGCCGGAATCCCGCTGAGCCGAAGGTGAAGGGGCGGAGGCGTCATTTCCAGGCCGTGCGGATCTCGGCGACCTCGAGCGTCTCGGCGTCCTCCGGTAAGTGGTGGATGGTCCAGACCTGTTCCTCCTCGTCGGGACTGCCGTAGAGGGCGCCGTCGTCGCAGCCGTAGGTCAACGGCAGGTCCTCGCGGACCTGCTGGACTCCGAACACCCTCGTGCAGCGCGTGCCGTCCTCCAGCTCGAGGAACCAATGGGGATCGAACGGCGCCTCCTGCCGTGGCTGGGCGCCGTTGTCCTCGAGTACGGACACCTCGGTCGGTTCGATCCGCGCCGGATCGTCGAAGCACAGCGCGACGGTGTCGACCGTGAGCGGTTCCTCACCCGGTTTCTCCAAGTCGGGGAGGTCGACGGGGGTCGCTGGAACGAAGCACGGGTCCAGCACCACGGACGTCTCCTTGGTGAAGCAGCGACGGGCCAGCTCGTTCTCCGGACTGAGGATCGAGGGCTCGCACCGTGCGGAGACCTCGTCAAGCACCCGTAAGCCTGACGCGGGTTCCGCCCCCTCGGTGAAGGGGTCAAGCGTCAGGACGCGGGTCTCGTCCACCGCGGGCGTCGATGCGGGCTCAGCGGAACCGCAGCCGGACAGCAGCGCAATCCCCAGAAGCAGGCCGGTTCCGAGCGTCGGCATTGCTCTGTTCCGGTGCAAAGCCGCTGCCCCTTCCGTCTCACTCCGGGTACCGTCTGAGCGTGCCACGAGCGTAATCGGCCCGCCGACCTAGGGAGGAACCACGTGCTCGACCTGCTGCTACGTGATGTGCGTGCCCTGACCATGCGTGAAGATCGGCCCCGGGCCCACACCGTCGGTGTGCTGGGGGGCCACATCGTCGGGGTGGACGAGGAGGTCGAGGGGGCTTCCGCCCGTAGGGTCGTCGACGGGGGCGGGGCGGTACTCACGCCGGGCTTCGCCGACGCGCACAACCACATGGTGTGGTTCGGACTGTCGCTGGCCGAGATGGACCTGTCCACGTGTCGCACCCTCGACGAGGTCTACGACGCGGTGGCCGAACGTGCGGCCAGGTTGCCGTCCGACGCGTGGGTGATCGGGTCGCAGTATGACGACTTCGTGCTGGGCGGGCACCCCGACCGAGCCGCGTTGGACCGTGCGGGTGGTGGGCGTCCGGTGTGGTTGAAGCATCGGTCGGCGCACATGTGTGTGGTCAGCAGCGCCATTCTGGACAAGGCCGGGATCCTCGACGATTCGGCTGTCGTGCCCGAGGGCGGAGTCGTGGAGCGGGACGCTTCGGGGGAGCCGACGGGGCTGCTCGCGGAGCAGGCACAGCAGCTGGTGGACGCGCTGGTGAAGCCGTACCCGGTGGAGGAGCTCGTCGAGGCCATCGCCCGAGCGTCCGAGGTGTACGTCGCCGAAGGACTCACCCATGTCACCGAGGCGGGTGTCGCCGGGGGCTGGATCGGACACAGCCCCGCCGAGGCGGCCGCCTATCAGCTCGCCCGGCAACGCGGGAAGTTGAACGTGCGCGTGGAATTGATGCCCGCCACCGAGACACTGCATCCGCTCACCGACGAGTTGGTGGGTCTCGATCTCGGCGTGCGCAGTGGCTTCGGTGACGACTTCCTGCGCATCGGGCCGATGAAGATCTTCACCGACGGGGCGTTGAGCAGCAAGACCGCCGCCGTCACGCAACCGTTCGAAGGCGACGGCGGTGTCGGGGTGCTGGGTGATGACCCCGAAGTGCTGCGGAATCGCATCCTCGCGGCGCATCGCGGGGGTTGGCGCGTCGCGGCGCACGCCATCGGTGACCGCGCCATCGATCTCACATTGGAGGCGTTCGAGCGGGCGCAGCGGGAGTGTCCCCGGCCCGGCGTGCGGCATCGCATCGAGCACGCGGCCATGGTGCGTCCCGATCACCTGCCCCGACTGGCCGCGCTCGACGTCGTCCCCGTGCCGCAGGCTCGATTCCTGTACGAGATCGGTGACACCATGCGCACGTCACTCGGTGAGGCGAGGATTCCGTGGCTGTACCGACACAGGTCGTTCCTCGACGCCGGATTGCGCGTGCCGGGCAGTTCCGACCGGCCGTGCGTGGGTACCGGCGCCCCACTGGCGGGCATGCGGAACATGGTCGAGCGCACCACCAGCGGTGGGGTGGTGCTCGCCGAGGACGAGCGGGTGGATGCGATGGAGGCGCTGCGGGCCTACACCACGCACGCCGCGTACGCCGCGTGTCTGGAGGACCGGCGTGGGCGTATCGAGGCGGGGATGCAAGCCGACCTCGTACTGCTCGGTGATGACCCGACCACCGTCGCGCCGTCGGCCATGGACAAGATCAGGGTGCTCGCGACGTTCGTCGCGGGTGAGGTGGTGCACGGCGGTGAATCCCTGACCTACGTCCGGTGAGCGGCTCGTCGGGGGATACCCGGCCGGGTGAACCGAACGCGGAGAATGCGGAATCGGTTGCGCTGAGTGTCCAGCAGCGATGAGATGGCGGCGATGAAATGGCGCCGAAGGCGCCGCTGGTCCCGCCGCCGAGGGCACTGCTGACGCAGTGCTACTGAAAGTTACTGATTGCTACTTAGCGTTACCGACACTGACGGATCGATGACGACGTTGACAACGATGTTGACGACGAATGTGAAGGAGATCGTGCCGAATGCGTGACCGCGTCCGGAAGCTGCTCGACACCATCGACTCCCAGCAGGGAGAACTGCGTAAGGCCGCCGAGCTGGTGCTCGATGCGGTCGACGGTGGCGGCATCGTCCACGCCGCGGGGGCGGGACACTCCCTGGCGATGGTGTGTGAGACGTTCTACCGCGCGGGTGGACTCGCTGCGGTCAGACCGTTGTGGGATACCGATGTGTTGCCGTTGTCGGGGGCGTTGCGCAGCTCGGCGGCGGAACGCGTGCCCGGTCGGGGGCGTGCGCTGGTCGAACGCGCCGATGTGCGACGCGGCGATGTCGTGGTGGTGTTCTCCACCAGCGGACGTAACCCCTACCCCGTGGAGATCGCGCAGGAGGCGTTGGCACGGGGCGTGCCGGTCATCGCCGTCACCTCGTCGGTGGCCTCGGCCGCGGCGGCGGACCGCAGCGGCACGAGCCTGGCCGAACACGCCACCGTCGTGCTCGACACGAACGTCCCGGCCGGCGACGTCGTGCACCCCGCTCAGGCACCGCGTACCTCGGCGGTCTCCACGATCGTCGGGGCGTACGTGTGGTCGGCGTTGCTGGCGGAACTGGACAGCCTCGCCGAGGAGCGTGGAGCCGAACTACCCGTGTGGACCAGCGCCAACGTTCCCGGTGGGGACGAACGTAACGTCGAACTCGTGGCGCGTTACAGCGATCGTATCCCCGAACTGTCGTACTGACTCGTGTCTCGGGGGCGGCTTTCCGGTGGGTCGAAAGGACAGTCGCCCCCACCGCGAACCCGTGGCGGGATCGAGATCAGGGTTTCAGTTCCGCCACGGAGTTCATGCCCGTCATCTCCAGGACCCGGCGGGTGGGTGATCCTGGCGGCGCGATCATCGTGCATTTGGTCTGCAACAGCCGGAGCCGTTCGGTGAGTGCGAACAGGACACGCAGTCCCGCGCTGTCGATATAGGACACCTCGCTGAGGTCGAGGGTCACGGCGACGAGGTGATTGCTGATCGAGGCGAAGATCTTCTCCCGCACCGCGTCGCTGTTCGACAGGTCGATCTCACCGCTGAGCCGGATCTCGATGGTGCTGCCCTGCGCGTGGACGACGACGTCTGCCGCGGTCATGCGGACTCATCCTCCGAGAATCGTTTGCGCAGCCGGACGTGGGTGCCCGTCTCGTCGTGCTCCACGGTGAGCTCGTCACAGAGTTGCCGCATGAGCTGCATTCCCCTCCCGCGATGGGTGCCCCTGGGCGAGCGCCACGTGCCCGTGTCGCTTACGGTGATCTCCACTTCCGCGTCGTGCACCTCAAGCCCCAGGGCGACCTTACCGCCGTGGGGGCCGTAAGCGTGTTCGATCGAGTTGGCCACGGCCTCACCCACGGCGATGAGCAGGTCCGCCGTGTCGTCCTCGGATGCCCCCACGTTCGGCAACCAGCGCCTCAGCTGCGAACGCACCTCGGCCAGTGATTCGGGCGTGGCGTCGACCTCGAACCGCAACTCGGAGGGTGTTTCGGGAGCCTGTCGTCGAACCGCGAGGATGGCGATGTCGTCCTTGGGGGAGTTGACCCCCACCAACTTGCTCATCACTTCCGCGCACAGCGCCTCCGCCGGACCGGCGCGGACGGCTTCGCACAGCTGACGCAGACCGTCGTCCAATGGGCGGTCCCGTCGTTCCACGAGTCCGTCGGTGTAGAAGAGCAGAGCCGCTCCATAGGGCACCTCCACCGTGACCGTGTGTCGCTTCTGCGTCGTCGAACTGACCCCGATGGGCGCGTCGACGGGCACCTCGGTCACCAAGCGGCTCTCCTCCCCCGCGGGGGCGAACACCGGGGTGAGATGTCCCGCCAGCGACAGGTGGACCCGTTCCAGCGACGGTTCCCACACGCCGCAGGCGATCGTCGCCATGGCGTCGGATTCGAAGTGGCGGGCGTATCGGTCGAGTTTCGTCAGGATCTCACTGGGGTCCTCACGGTCGAGGGAGGACGCCCGGAGGATCGTGCGGAGGCGACCCATGATCATGGCGGCGGACAGGCCACGCCCCACCACGTCCCCGATCACCATGCACACCCGCCCTGAGGGCAGGGTGAACACGTCGTACCAATCACCGCTGGTGCCGAGGCGTTCTCCCGGCACGTATCGAGAGGCCAGGTCGAGTCCGGAGATGGACGGTAGCTGCACGGGCAGCAACGACCGTTGCAGCGTCGCGGCCGCGTTCCGGTCGCTGGCCGTCAACTGGCTGCGCAGGCTGACCGCGATTCGGTCGGCGACCAGGTGCAGCCAGTGGATCTCCTCGTCGTCGAAGACCCGTTTGCGCAGGGTGCCGACGTGCAGGATGCCCAGCAACTCACCTTCCGCGAGCAGTGGGACACCGACGAGTCCCCGCAGTCCCTTCCGCCACAGCAGAGGGTTCACGACGGTCTCGGAGTTGACGTCCTCGATGGCGTACGGTTTCAGCTCGGTGGCGACCCGACCGGCGAAGCCCTCACCCACACGCACCCGCACACCCTGTCGCACCTCCTCCTCCAGACCGGAGGAGGCGGCGGCGACAAGCTGCTGTCCGGTGTTGTCGAGCAGGAGGACCGTCGCTGTGTCGGCTTCGAGCACGTCCCGGACCCTGTCCAGCAACTCCTTGAGCACGTCTTCCTCGCGCAGATGAGCCAGTCCTGTGTCGGCGATCGCCTCGAACCGACGCAGACGGTCTTCGGTGTGGTGGGTGTCGACCGCCCGTGGCATAGCCGCGAGCATAGTCCTCGCGCGGGGGTCCGTCAGGTCTCGTTGCGACATTTGTTCCGGTCTCGGTCCCATAATCATTCGGAAAATACGTCAAAGGGACGGCCTGGCTCGCGTCAAAACCACGAACCCGAGCTCCGCCGGGTTCTCGCAGGCTTCTACCTCCGCCCAGGTTACCGGTGTGGACACGGTGGGCGCCGATCTCGCGCGCAATGAGTAGGGCGCGACGGTGGTTTTCTTGGGGTTGTTCTGGCTCCAGTCTATGAGCACTTTGCCGACGCGCAGCTTCTTCGCCATGCGGGATACGACCCGGCGCGGATGTCGACGCTCCAGCTTCTCGGCCACTCGCTTGGCGTAGTCGTTCGTTCGGTCGTCGGAACGTGTCTGTACGGGAGCGTAGAGTTGCAATCCTTTCGAGCCGCTGGTTTTCGGATACGCGGTCAGTCCGTCGTCGGTGAGTTCGTCGCGTAGCCACAGCGCCACCTCGCAACAATCGACGATCGTGGCGGGGGCTCCGGGATCGAGGTCGAACACGAGCAAGTCCGGATTGCGTCTTTCTCCTCGTGGCCCGACGGTCCATTGCGGGATATGCAATTCGATGCTCGCGAGGTTCGCGGCCCACACCAAGGTCGGCAGGTCCTGAACGAGCGCGAAGTCGGCGCTTTTTCGGCCGTGCGAGCTCTCCGGTGTCTCGATGGGCACGGTGCGTACCCAGTCGGGTGCGTGGGTGGAGACGTTCTTCTCGAAGAACGACTTACCCTCGACCCCGTCGGGATAGCGTTTCAGGGTGAGCGGACGGTCCCGCACGTGGGGTAACAGCACCGGAGCCACCCGTGCGTAGTAGTCGATGAGCTCGCCCTTGGTGAATCCGTGTTCCGGGTAGAGAATTTTGTCCAAATTGGATAATTCGAGTCGGCGCCCCTCGATGTCGACTGGTTGTGTCATGGTCGTCATCGCGCCAACTCCTCCGGATCGCGGTCGGGGCGCAGCCCCCGCCACGTCGGTGCGCGCAGTCGGCCGTCGTCGGTCCACGACTTGAACGCGACCTCGCCCACGAGTCGCGGACTGACCCAGTGAGCTCCGCTCGTCCGGTCTTTCGGTAAGGCTTCGGAGAACGGCGAGGTCCGGCGTTCCAGCCGGTGCAGTCTGGAGGTGAGGGCGTGCAGGGCGTCCTCGTCGAATCCGGTTCCGACCTGGCCGATGTACTGAAGCCGACCGTCGTTAGGGATGCCCAGCAGGAGCGAGCCGAAGGTGTCGGAGCGTCTTCCCCGGCCTTGCCGCCAGCCGCCGATGACCACCTCCAACGTCCGCAGTTCGGTGATCTTGCGCCAGTCGACGCTGCGTTCCCCGGGGCGGTAGGGGGAGTCGAGGCGCTTGGCGACGACCCCTTCCAGTCGTTGTTCGGCAGCGGCCTCCGTGACCGCTCGACCGGCCCCGGGGAAGCTGGGAGGGGTTCGCCAATGTTCACCCGTGATGTCGAGCTGCTCCAGCAGGTTCCTCCGCTGCCAGTAGGGCAGTCCCATGCAGGAATGGCCGTCGAGGTGCAGCAGGTCGAACACGAGATACGTGACCGGGGAGCGCTGGGACAACCTCCGGGCCTTCTGCGCTCCCGCGTTGATGCGGCCTTGCAGGGTGGCGAAGTGTGGTCTGCCGTCTCGGAACGCCACGATCTCACCGTCCAGCCAAGCCTGGGTGCTTCCCAAATCCTCGCCGAGCGCACGCAATTCCGGATAGATCCCGGTGATGTCGTCGCCTCGCCGGGAGAACAGCGTGACTCTCCCCCCTTCGACCCGGGCGAGGGCGCGTACACCGTCCCATTTGAACTCGTATGCCCAGTCGGAGTCCTCCTCGGGGTCGGGCAGGGAGCCCGTCACGGCGAGCATGGGTTTGAGGAGGGAGGGAATTGGGGTCCACTCTGGATCGTCTGGTGGATCGGAACGTACGACGCTCCAATCACTTTCCCGGGTTCGGAAGAACACGTACTTGCCGTGCACCCGCTCACCGTGCAGGACGATCGAGACCTTGCTCTCGCCCCACTTGAGAGTCTCATAGGTACCTCGGTCCCAGATCGACATGTGTCCGCCGCCGTACTCGCCTTTCGGGATCTCTCCGGAGAACGTCGAGTACTCCAGCGGATGGTCCTCGGTGCGCACGGCGAGTCGCACTGTGCCCGGTTCAGTGGGAAGTCCCTTCGGTACCGCGAACGAGATCAGTCTGCCGTCGCGCTCGAGGCGCACGTCCCAGTGCAGATTGCGGGCATGATGCTCGTGCACGACGAACGTGTCGCCGTGGCCCTCCGTCGACGCGAGAGTTACGCTGGGTAGCGGTTCGGGGGTGTGTCCTTTCCTCCGCTTGTTCCGGTACTGCTCGAGTCGCGGCGCCATAAACCTCGGATACCCCGGGCGAGTGAGATGAACGCATCGGGTGCACGCTAAAAATGTGTCCTTTGTCACTGTTGGGTGTCGCCGGCCGGCCGGGTCGCCGCCCTCGCGGAGATTCGTGGGCCTCGACGAACGGCGTGGTGAGTTCAGCCGAAGGCTCAAGATTCCCGTCTTCGTCACGCGGACCGAGGATTCGGCACGTCACTGTTCCCGGTGAACACGGAGGGTGTCCGTCCACCGGGTTTCGGTGGTGTGGGTGTCCCGCCGGCGAGGCTGCCGGGCCCATAGGGGCGTTGATCAACACGGGGCGGTGGTCGGGGAGACTGTTCGCACCGATGTTCGAAGATCGACAGCTGGAAGGTACCCGACACCCATGATGGGTCGCACCCATGCGCTGACCGGTTGGTGTGCAGGGCTGGCCGTGGCGCCTGCGGTTGGCATCACCACACTGTCCCAAGCCCTCGTGTTCGCGGCGACGACCGCGGGCTACGCTCTGTTACCGGACCTCGATCACCCCGGCGCGCGGGCGTCCAAACTGCTGGGGCCGGTGACCGGAGGGCTGTCGTGGCTGTTGAGAAACGCCTCGGCCGCGCTGTACTCCGTGACGAAAGGGCCGAGGGACGAACGGAAGAAGGGTGGCCACCGGCACCTTTCACACACATTGTTGTTCGCCCTGTTGCTCGGAGGGGCGACAGCGGCGGGCACCGCGTTCGGCGGCCCGTGGGTCGTGGTCGGCGTGGTCGTATTCGGTCTGTTGCTCGCCGAGGACGCTCTCGGCGACTGGTTGCTTCCGGTGGCCTGTGGAGCGGTCGTGTGGTGGGTGGTCGAGAACAGCCCCGACGTGCTCGCGCAACTCGATTCGGTATCCGGGTGGCTCGGTATCGCGGTCGCGCTCGGCTGTTTCACGCACTGTCTGGGTGACGCGCTCACCGAATCGGGATGCCCGTTCCTGTTCCCGATCCCCATCGCGGGAGAGACGTGGTATGAATTGCGGCCTCCGAAACGGCTCCGGTTCCGCACCGGGGACAAGGTGGAGACCGGAGTCCTCTTCCCGGTTTTCTCGGTTCTGGCAGTGTTGTTGATCCCCGGGGTGTGGCCCGCCTTGCTCGGATTCTTCGACGACGTGCTCAACCAGTAAGACGACGTTCGACAAGGTGGATCCGGCAAGGCGAAGAAAGATGCCCCGGAAGGATTTCCGGGGCATCTTGTCATGGGAGGGAACGCTCGGCGTCAGCCCTTCTTGAAGAACTTGAAGTAGCCGGAGTCCGCGTCGATGCCCCACGCGCGTTGTCGTGACCCTTGCCGTTGTGGCCCTTGTCGCCGTGGCCCTTGCCGTTGTCGTGGCCCTTGCCCTTGTCCTTGCCGTTGTGGCCCTTGTCGCCGTGGCCCTTGCCGTTGTCGTGGCCCTTGCCCTTGTCCTTGTCCTTGAAATCGATGAGTCCCGCCCCAGAGGACACGTCGCCGGCAGCGGCACCGAACGAACCAGCGAAGGCATAGTTGGCCTCGTACTCGGCCCAGTACGCCTCGACTTCCTTCTCACCGGCCGTTGCGACACCCGCGAATCCGAAGGCCAGGGGGAAGGCCAGGGCGGCCGCCACCATACCGCGACGAACACTGCGCATGAGTTGTTCCTTTCTCGCTGTTACACAGGGCGTGTAGCCAAGGCGAAAATGCCTCGTCGGATTGCTACCCCCGCGCCATGAGCCCTAAGCCGGGATGCAGGAGGCTCGCGGTAACTTTCACTGGGACGAGGTACCGATAAGCTCTAAGATCGATGCCTTCCCCGAAACCGGAAATGTGGGTGTCACTCCATTGGAATGACATCGCTCCGTCAGGGAATTGATGCCACTGACGCATATTTCCGCATACCCGCGGCGACGTGTCCGCGGATTACGTGGCCCGTCCGTTGTTTCCCGTACGCTCGAGTGGAGCGTCATCCCTCGGCGCCGTTGGTGTCGCGCAGTATGCGCATGGCTTGCGCCAAGGTCTCGGACGTGTCGGATCCCAAAGGTGCCAGCACGGCGCGGCGAAGGATGTCGGCGCAGGCGCTGCGGGCTTGGCGGGCGACCTCGATACCTCGTTCGGTCAGGCATGCGTAGATCACCCGTCTGTCGTGGGCGCTGGGGACCCGGCGCATGAGATCGGCTTCGCACAGACGGTCGGCGACCTTGGTGAAACCGCCGCTGGAAAGCGCTGCCTCACGGGCGAGACGGGTCATGGGCATGCGGTGTTCGGGTGACCGCACCAGTCGTAGCAATACGTCGAAGGAAGCGGGGGCGAGTCCGAAACGCTTGTCGATCTCGGTCAGCAGCCGGTTCTGGGTGGCGAGATAACCCTCGATCACAAGGCCCCACCAGGTGACGACCTGATCGTCGTCGGGCTCGTCGCCGAGTTCCGTGGACACGGATTTCAGTATAGGCACAATCTTTCAAGAAGATATCTTCCTCGAAAGAGTTTATCTCAGTAGCGTTGGAGGTAACCCCGCCGCACGAGGAGGAGCCATGCCGTTTCAGACCAGTGGCCTGCACCACGTCACCGCGATCGGTGGTGATCCACAGCGCAACGTCGACTTCTATCTGCGCACTCTCGGGCTGCGGTTGGTGAAGACCACCGTGAACTTCGACGATCCGGGCACATACCACCTGTACTACGGCGACGAGTCCGGCAAACCCGGAACATTGTTGACCTTCTTCCCCTGGCGTGGCGCTCCTCGTGGTCGGATCGGCACGGGCCAAGCCACGACGACGTCGTTCTCCGTGCCGGAACACTCCATCGGCTGGTGGAAACGACACCTCGACGCGGCGGGCGTGACGGTGAGCGAGGTCGTGAACCGGGACGAGGAGGAGGCGCTGCTGTTCCGCGATCCCGACGGGCTTCAGCTGGCGCTCGTGGCGCATCCGCAGGAGGATCCGCGCAATCCGTGGGACACCCCCATGGTCCCGGCCGAACACGCCATCCGAGGGCTGCATTCGGTGACGATGTCGGTGACGCGGGAGGACGCCACCGCCGGCATGCTCATCGAGGGGCTCGGCCTGTCCCTTGCGTCCGAGGATCGCAATCGCTTCCGGTTCGCAGCGGGCGACGGTGGCCCCGGCGCACTCGTGGACGTGGTGGTGACACCGAACTCACCGAAGGGGTTGGTCGCCGCGGGCACCGTGCACCACGTCGCGTGGCGGGCACCGGATGAGGAGACCCAGGCCGCGTGGCGGGAGGAGTTGATCGAGCGCGGTGTGGGGGTGACCTCGATCAGGGATCGCCAGTATTTCCGGTCGATCTATTTCCGTGAACCCGGTGGTGTGCTGTTGGAGATCGCCACGGACCAACCCGGGTTCGCCATCGACGAGCCGTTGTTGGAACTCGGTAAGGCGTTGAAGCTGCCGCCCTGGTTGGAACCCGATCGGGAGCGGATCGAGTCGTCGTTGCCGGAACTCGAACTACCGAGTGAGAACAATCCGGTGGGCACATGAGTGAGCTGGCGTTGGAACACGAGTTCGTCGAGGGCAGTCCCACCGTCCCCGCGTTGTTGTTGCTGCATGGGACGGGTGGTAGTCCGACCGACATCCTCTCGCTCGGTAAGGAACTCTGTCCCGCCTCCCCGATGTTGGCTCCTGCGGGGCAAGTGTCCGAACGCGGTGCCGCCCGGTGGTTCCGTCGGCACGCCGAGGGGGTGTTCGACACCGAGGACGTCATCTTCCGGGCTGGGCAACTGGCCGACTTCATCGTCGAGGCGAGGAAACGCTACGGCCTGAACGAGCGCAGACTGGTCGCGGTGGGTTTCTCCAACGGGGCGAACATCGCGGCGGCGGTGGTGTTGTTGCATCCCGAGGTGCTCACGGAGGCGGTGCTGTTCGCGGCGATGCTGCCGGTGCCCGAAGCGCCGCGCCATGACCTCTCGGCCACGCGGGTCTTCATGGCCAACGGGCGACAAGATCCGATGGCGCCGTCGGCGCCCGCTCAGGAATTGGTCACCGTGTTGCGGGAGCGGGGCGCCGACGTCACCGAACACTGGCACAGCGGCGGTCACCAGATCACTGTGGACGGCCTAGCGGCGGCCAAGGAGTGGCTGTCGGTCAACGGTCACAACGGGCCACATCCGGCGAATGGGTGATCAGTACATCGAGTGACCCTGTGCTCCGATCCCGCGGTTATAGTCGTGTTCGCTTCCGGAAACGTAAGGGAAGATGCACGATGAATTTCGGTGACATGGTGAACTGCCCGCGCTGTCTCGGCTCCGGGCTCGCCCCGAACCGGAAGGACCCTTGTGGTAACTGCGGAGGACTCGGACAAGTCCCGAAGTGATGACTGTCCGTTGTGCGGCGGCTCCGGTGTCCTGTCCTGGGAGCAGCCGCACTTCGGAGTCCTTCGCACCATCGAGATGCCGTGTCCCGCCGGATGCGGTGAACATTGGAAACATCCGTTGGCCGAGCGGGACAGGGTGGTGGCGGAAGCGGCGGAATCCGATGACCCGATCGCACGCCGGGAGGGTAACGTCGCTGCCGCCAACCGGATCGGTGCCGATTTCATCCGCGAGGCACTGCGGCATTGGGGTTTTTATCCTCCTGATTGCGACTCATCGAAAAAGTGATCAGTCGCAGTAGCATTGGAGGGGTGAGAACGCGGGACCTGGTACACGGCGTCGGAAGGATCGCCGGGTGGGCGGCTCGCACCGGTTACGAGTTGAGTAAACGACTGCCCGGTGCTTCCGACGACGAGCCACCGCGTCTCGAACCCGTGCCCGTCCGAGCGAAGTCGGTGCGTGGTGACGACCCGCTGCGGACACGGATGGCGCGGCTGCTCGCGGAGTCGGCCGAGCTCAAGCGCGACGACGCCCGCGACCGGCTCTACGAGGCGATTCTGGCGTCCTTGGTCCCCGATGAGGCGCGCATCCTCTCCACGCTCGCGCAGGGCGGCGTGTTCCCGCTGATCGACGTCGCCGAGCGAACGCTGTTCGGTGGCGTGGGCAGGATCGTGTTGCGGAACGCCTCCACGGTGGGTAAGGCAGCCGGTGTCACGCTCGACGACCACGTTCCCGTCTACGTCACCCGCCTCGTCGATCTGAACGTGGCCGAAGTGCTGCGGGAAGACCCCACTTTGGACACGCAGTACGAGGTGCTCGTCGCGGACGAGGCCGTGGTCGAGGTGGTGAACACCGTGCGTAGGCCGACGTTCGTGCGGCGGACACTACGGATCTCCCGGTTCGGTCTGCGGCTGTGGCAGGCCTGCGACCCGGCGGGCGGGTGACGATCGACCGAAGTCGGATCCATCAGGCCCACCAACGGCCGCAGAGCCAGTCGAGTGTCACGGCCGCGGTCCAGGATTGTTGGGTGCTGCCGAGAGGTTCTCCGGTGAAGGGTTCGTAGTACTCGCCGAAGGAACCGTCGGCCACCAGCCGGAGGCCCTGTTCGCGCCAGTTCCGCGCGAGTCCGGTCCAGCCTCTGCGCTGGAAGGCGAAACTGAACAGCCACACCAGGACGGGCCATTGCGGGCCACGCCAGTAGCGGCGTGCGTCGAAGCCCGGTTCCGTGGGGGACACCGAAGGGGCCACGGCGGCGTGGAACTTCGGATGCCCGGCCCAGGCCGGCCCGGTCAGGTGCGTCAGCAGTCGATGTTCCAGGTGTTCCGGCAGTGCCGAACACAGCAAGGGGGAGAACGCCGCGACCGTGGTGGTTCTCGTCGTGTCGCCGTTGCGCAGGTCCTTGTCGAAGGCGAGCCCGGTGTCCGGGTCGGCGCTGTGGGCCACTGCTTCCCGGGCGTGCGCGGCCCAGGTGCGCAGCTCGGCGACCTCGTCGGGGGCGTCGAGGGAGAGCTCGTGGGCGAGCTCGACCAGGTCGTCGCAGGCGATCGCGAACAATGCCGTGGTGAACACGTCGCCGACACGGAAGTCCAAGGTCTTCGGTACCACTTCGGGATCGTAGTCGGCGCGCCGTAGCTGTTCGATGAGCCAGAGATAGCGGTCGTACTCGGCGTCACTGGGTCGTTCGTTCGGATCGTCGACGCCGAGGAGGTCCAGCCGCACGTACGGCGGCAGATCCGGTCCCGGCTGCACGTGTGCGTAGGGGGCGTCCCACCGCGGCGAATTGTCCATTCCGGACTCCCAGCCGTGCACGATCGTGATCAGGCCACAGGATTCGGACATGCGGTGTCGCGCGAGCCAGCGATGCCATCGGTACAGCGCGGGCCAGGTTCGGGCCGCGAACGTCTCGGCGAGTTCGACGTCGTCTCGTGAGACGTGGCGTGCGATGTCGACGATGCGACGCAACGCGATCGCGTGTACCGGAGGTTGGCAGATGCCGGAGGTGCGCACGTGCGGTGGCCGCTGTGGGACGGAGTCGGTGCCCCACCGGTCGGGGCCGGGGAAGTAGCTCGTGGCGTCGGTGAAGACGATGTGGGGGATCATGCCGTCCGACCATTGCGCGGACAGCAGGGTGTCGAGTTCGGTGAGGGCCCTGTTCACGTCGAGGTGGGCAAGGCCGATGGCGATGAACGCCGCGTCCCAGCTCCACATGTGCGGATAGAGCTTGGGGGAGGCGGTGACGAGGGTGCCCGTGTCGTTGTCGCGCAGGACCGCCGCGGCACGGGCGGCGAGAGTCGTGGGTGGCAGTTCCGGCGCGCGCAGGTCGGTCGGGTCGATGGAAGTCGGGTCAATGGAAGCGGTCACGGGCACTCCCATGACGGGTGGGATTCGGGGCCGTACCACCGATGGCGTGTCGGGGGTGAAGCCGTGTCGGGGGACGGGTTGCGGCTTCACGGGCGGGGAGGCGGCGGAGGCGTCGGCTCACGCCCATCCAGGGGGACTGTGGCGTTGGACACAAATTCTCGCCTTCTTCGGCGATGGGCGCCCTCACGCGGTCGGTGGGCGGGGCGGCCGCGTCGGGGTCGACAGCGCGTGAAAGCGCATGTCTGTTGGTGTCGCTGCTGCACATCGGGGTCTCTGGGTGAGTCAATCAGCTCGATCAACTTTTGTCTAGTCAGCGAACATAAGTGGATTGCGTCATTCTGTCAACATGGTCGACACAAATCCCACCTCGCCGGGCCACGTGTTGGGGGTGCTGCGCGCGGCCGGACCGTTGACCCGGCAGGAGCTCCAGGAGCGTGTCGGTGTGTCCCGGGCCACAATGGTCGAGCGGCTGGACGTGCTCCGACGGGCCGGCCTGCTGCGCCGGGTCGGACATCGGGAGTCCAGTGGCGGCCGTAGGGCGGAACTGCTCGCGGTGAACGACACCGGCCATACGGCACTCGTCGCCGATCTGGGGCAAAGCCACGCGACACTGGCCGTGGTGGATCTGCGAGGCACGGTCTTCGCCCGCGCCGACCACGAGTTGTCCCCCCACGACTCTCCACAAGAGACGCTTTCGAGGCTCGTGGAGACGGGGAAGTCTCTGATCACAGACTCGGGCAAGGCGGAAACGCTGTGCGCGGTGGGGTTGTCGGTGCCGGGACAGATCGATCACGACGAGGGCGTCACCGCCGCACCGTGGTCGATGCGGGAGTGGGACGGCGTGCGGCTACGCGACCCGTTCAAGGAAGCCTTCGACGTGCCCGTGTTGCTGGAGAACGACGCCAACGCGTTGGCGATGGCCGAGTACTACGCGATGGGCAGGCCCGAGGCCACGATGGTGGGTGTGAAGGTCGGCACGGGCATCGGTGCGGGGGTCGTCATCGCGGGGCGGCCGCATCGTGGGGAGACCGGGGCGGCGGGGGAGATCGGGCACATGCGCATCGAGGGCGGTGACCGGCGTTGCGTGTGTGGGAGACGTGGCTGTGTGGCGGCGGAGGCGAGTGGGCGGGCGCTGGTGCGAATGCTGCGCTCGAAGGGTGCCCGTTCCGTGAACGACGTCGTCCGTTGGGTCGAGGAGGGGCGGGCCGAGGCCGTGGACGCGGTGTCGGCCGCGGGACGGCTCGTCGGTACGGTGCTCGCGACCGTGGTGACCATCGTGAACCCGCGCTACGTGCGACTCGGTGGTGCCATCGGCGTGCTACCCCCGTTCGTCGAGGCTTTGCGGAGGACGGTGGAGGCCAACGCGCACACCAGTGCCTTGCGCAAACTCGACATCGCGGCGTCCCAGCTCGGTGACCGAGGGGTGTTGGTGGGGATGTCGGGTCTCGTCGCCGACGAGATGCTGTCTCCGGCGAGGGTCGACGCCCAGGGGTTCCGCTGAGCCCTCCCGTATCCACGGACGCGACTGCACAGGCTGCGGACACGGCTTTCGGTTCGGCGGGGTTCGCCGGAATGCACCAGAATTTCCTTATGAGGAGCGTGGACATACTGATCGACGGGTTCGGGCGGGTGAAGGAGGCCGTGCACGACGCCGCGCGCGGTCTCAACGCCTCCTCGTTGAACCATCGTCTCGATTCACGGGCCAACTCGATCGCGTGGCTGCTGTGGCACCTCACCCGGGTTCAGGATGATCATGTGTCCGAAGTGGCCGGAGTTGAGCAGGTGTGGCATGCGCAGGGCTGGATCGATCGATTCGGGTTGCCGCTGTCGGCGGGGGACACCGGGTTCGGCCACACGAGTGAGGATGTCGCCGCGGTACGGGTGAAGTCGGCGAAGTTGTTGACCGGTTACTACGACGCCGTCCACGACAACACCCTCGCCTACCTCGAGGGGCTCGAGGACGCCGATTTCGACGTCGTCGTGGACGAGTCGTGGGATCCCCCCGTCACGTTGGGGGTCCGGCTGGTCAGTGTCATCGCCGACAGCCTCCAGCACGCGGGGCAGGCCGCGTATGTGCGTGGGCTCGTGCTACGACGCTGACCGATCCCGCGGAGGGCGGAAGGGGAAGACCGCCCGCCGTGGTGCTACTCCCGGGATCGCCGATCCGGTGTAACGAACTCACTCGGCGGAACGCTAACCCGTACGGACGCTCGCCTTCTGTGCGCAGCGCCACTACCGTACATCCCGTATGGCGTGCTGAGAATACAGCGCCCCCATGCGCTGCGCTTATATCACATCGAATGCCATGATCGTAACCTTTCTGTACGTATCGTCACACGTGTTTTTAGGTTGCTGCAGGTAGGCGCGTTCTGTCCCGACGGGACAGCTGATACCTGCAAAGCATTCTGTTACGTTGCCTGAATATGTCCGGAAAGCACTCGGAGCGTGCCAACGGCGATAATCAATCGGCGGGCCGCGTTGTGATCGAAACGCCGACCAAGCGGGACGGTGCGGCCCTGTGGCGAATAGCGCGTGATTCACAAAAGCTGGATCTGAACTCGTCATACGCGTACCTGTTGTGGTGTGTCGATTTCGCTGACACGTCGGTCGTGGCGCGCGTTGACGAAGAAATAGTTGGGTTTGTGATCGGATATCGGCGACCCACGGAGCCCGATGCCGTGCTGGTATGGCAGGTCGCCGTTGACGCTTCCCAGCGGGGCCGAGGCCTGGCGGGCGCGCTGCTCGACGGGCTGTTCGGTCGACTGGTGGACGTGGGAGTGCGTTATCTGGACACCACCATCACGCCTGACAACGAGGCGTCGATTCGGCTGTTCACCTCCTTCGCCAAGAGGTGGAACGCCACGTTGGAGAGGTCGCGTTTGTTCGAGTCCGATGACTTCCCGGACGCGCACGAGCCGGAAGACCTTTTCCGCATCGGTCCGCTCGCACGGGCGTGATCCGTCTCGCGGAATTATTTGTTTCAAAATAACAGGAGACTGAGTAACGTGAGCATCTTCGAAACGCTCGAATCCGAGGTGCGCAGCTACAGTCGTGGCTGGCCCACAGTGTTCGATCGAGCGCAGGGTAGTTGGCTCTACTCAGAGGACGGTAAAGCATACTTGGACTTCTTCGCCGGAGCCGGTGCTCTCAACTACGGGCACAACAATCCGGTTCTGAAGAAGGCATTGATCGATTACATTTCCCGAGACGGCGTGACCCATGCGTTGGACATGTTCACCGTCGCCAAGCGCGACTTCTTGGAAACGTTGAATGACATCATCCTGAAGCCGCGCGAGATGGATTACAAGGTCATCTTTCCCGGTCCCGGTGGTGCCAACGCCGTCGAGGCGGCACTGAAACTGGCCCGCAAGGTGACCGGCAAGGAATCGGTCATCAACTTCACCAACGCGTTCCACGGCATGACGTTGGGCGCGTTGTCGGTGACGGGTAACTCGATGAAACGCGGTGGCGCGGGCGTCCCCCTCGTGCACGCCACGCCGATGCCGTACGACAAGTACTTCGACGGCGCCTATCCGGACTTCCTCTACTTCGAACGGTTGCTCGAAGACTCCGGCAGCGGGTTGAACGAGCCCGCCGCGGTCATCGTGGAGACCGTCCAAGGCGAGGGCGGTATCAACGCCGCGCGGCTCGAATGGCTGAAGGGGCTGTCGGATCTGTGCCGACGGCACGACATCCTGCTCATCCTCGACGACGTGCAGATGGGTTGTGGTCGCACCGGTCCGTTCTTCAGCTTCGAGGAGGCCGGCATCAAACCCGACATGATCTGCCTGTCGAAGTCCATCGGTGGTTACGGGCTACCGCTGGCCATCACGTTGATCCGGCCGGATCTGGACGTATGGGCTCCCGGGGAGCACAACGGTACGTTCCGCGGCGTCAACCCGGCGTTCGTCACCGCGGCCGAGGCGCTGCGCACCTATTGGCAGGACGACGACCTGGAGAAGAGCACCAAGGCGAAGGGTGAGCGGGTGGCCCAGGCGTTCACCGAGTTGGTGGAACGCTATCCGGAGGCGAACCTGGTCTCCAAGGGACGTGGTCTGGCCCGCGGCCTCGAATTCGAGAACGGTGAGCTGGCGAGCAAGGTCTGTGCCGCGGCATTCGAACGTGGTCTACTCATGGAGACCTCCGGTCCCGATGGGGAAGTGGTGAAGTTGCTGCCCGCGCTCACCACGACAGAGGACGAGATCGGACAGGGGCTGTCGATCATCGCCGAGTCCGTCGACTCCGTGCTTTCCCGCTGAGCACGGCCGAGAAAACATCCCGATACACGAAGGAGAGACCTTGATCGTCCGCACGCTGGATGAGATCACCGACACCGACGCAGACGTCAAGCAGCCGAACTGGCGCAGCAAGCGGATCGTGCTCGCGAAGGACAAAGTCGGTTTCTCGGTGCACGAGACCACTTTGTACGCGGGAACCGTCAACGACTTCTGGTACGCCAACCACATCGAGGCCGTGTTCATCATCGAGGGTGAGGGCGAGCTGACGGACAAGGAGACCGGGAAGACCTATCAGCTCAAACCCGGCTCCATCTACGTGTTGAACGAACACGACAAGCACCAGGTGCGTCCGAAGACGGACATGCGCACGCTGTGTGTTTTCAACCCGCCCATCACGGGCCGGGAGGTGCACGACGAGAACGGGGTCTACCCGCTCGTCGTGGAGGGCTGACACGTCGGTCCACGGCAGGCTTCGTGGGGATCACGGTGATGACCGTGGTCCCCACGAAACCCCGATTCGGCAACACCTGAGAAAGAACGGGGAACGCGAAACACCGATACAGCACGAAGAAAACAGCACAGTGGCACTCGGAGGAGGCGAGTTACCGTGACTCTCACGGAGAGCCGGACCATCGACAGCTATCCCACTCGGGTCGCCGGTGAGGCGAAGCTACTCGAGCGGAAGGACCCCACCGTCTGGGGTTCGGCGCAGGACGGCCCGATGGACGCGGCCGCCCTGGCCTCGCACGACACGAAGGGATACTCGATCATCGAGGGCCTGCTGTCCCCGGCGGAGGTGCAGGGGTACTGGCAGGAACTCGTGCGGCTCTCGTCGGACGGGGAACTCAAAACCGACGAGCGCGTCGTCACCGAGAAGAGGTCCGGCGATGTCCGATCGATCTTCGAGGTTCACAAGATCAGTGAGCTGATCGCGGAGCTGGCGCGTGATCCCCGGATCCTGGACAGGGCGCGGCAGATCCTCGGTTCGGAGGTCTACATCCATCAGAGCCGGGTGAACTACATGCCCGGGTTCAGGGGTAACGGCTTCTACTGGCACTCGGATTTCGAGACCTGGCACGCCGAGGACGGAATGCCGAAGCCGCGCGCGGTGAGCTGTTCCATCGCGCTGACGGACAACTATCCGTTCAACGGCGGCTTGATGGTGATGCCGGGCTCGCAGCGCACCTTCGTGCAGTGTGTCGGGGAGACCCCCGAGGATCATTACAAGGAGTCGCTGAAGGAGCAGGAGATCGGCGTGCCGAGTGAGGAGGACATCACCAAGCTCGCGGCTGAGTACGGTATCGACCAGTTCACCGGTCCCGCGGGCTCGGCGTTGTTCTTCGACTCCAACATCATGCACGGCTCGGGGAACAACATCACGCCGTATCCGAGGTCGAACATCTTCTTCGTCTTCAACAGTGTCGAGAACACGCTGGTGGAGCCTTACGCGGCGAAGAACCCGAGGCCGACGTTCATCGCCAGTAGGGACTTCACGCCGCTGACCCGCTGACACCGTTTTCGCGACGCCGAACGGCGAACAGCCTACGTTGGGGTGCTTGTAATTACACGGATGCAATCTGTTACGTTATGTGCACCTCAACGGCGCGGCTGACGAGGTTACCGCCGTCACAACTGGGTGACTCCTTGCTCGGGGTGAGTCCCGGACGTGGGCGACGGTGTGGATTTGCGCGAGTACGGCCCCGCGCCGCCAGATTCGGGACTGGTGGCACGGGGCCGTATTCGTCCCCGCTCACCCGTATCGGTGTCGGCTTCGGGCTAGTCGAACAGACTCGTCTCCGAACGGATCTCCAGCAGTTCGTACACCGGTCGGCCGCGGCGGCCGTCGATGGTGGTGGTGCGCACGACCCGCAGCCGTGCCGTCACCGGTCGGTCGAGATTCTCCTTGATCTCGTCGAGCAGGTCGGGCGCCACGGCGCCCTGGATGGTCGCGCCCGTGTCCCGTTCGAGGTAGAAGATCCGGCGGCGGGTGCGGACGCCGTCGAGCCTGCCCGACACCGTCTCGTACCCGACGTCCTCGCGGGATTCCCGCAGGCTGCTCTGCAACACCCGAGCCTGTTCCGTGGTCATGCTGCGCACGACCTCCTCGCCCGTGGTGGGAGTGAGGGACAGGGCGATGCTGGAGGTGCGCATGACGGAGTTCACGATGTCGCTCACCGCGTTGCGCACGGTGTCGCGCTGGAGCAACACGGCGTCGAGCGCACCGTCGTCGGAGCCGTTCACCGGTAGGAAGTCGCACAGCTCCTTCACGGCACGTTCCGACAGGGTCTCGATCCCGTCGGAGATGAGGGCGCCCGGCATGGACGTCTCCGGGAAGCCGAAGAACATCGCGTTGCCCGCCTGACCGCGTTGGATGAGCGGTGCCTTCTCCCGGTCGGAGGGTTGCACCGACGTGATCTCGGTCTGGGGGTTGCGGACGATGTGGCCGATCTTGGCCGTGGCGTCCTGGAGGGCCCTGCTGATGTCGGAGGACGTGTAGGCGTCGAGGTAGGTGGAGCCCAGCACCGACACCCGAAGCAGCGGGGAGCGCGAGGTGCGTTCGAACTTGGCGTGCGCGGCCATCGCGGAAGCGCGTGCGAGGTCGTCGAGCCACGTGCCGCCTGGGATGTTCTCGGCCACTTGACGGAAGCTCACCATTCCACCTCCGCGAATCCCTTGACCGACCCCTCGACGGGCCCTCGTGACCAGGCGGCCTCCCACACGTCCTCGTCACCGGGGTGGCAGAGGAAGCCGTCCACCAATCCGTTCACGGGTTGTACCTGTTCGAGGTATGTCACCGGCTGCTCGGCGATCACGCCACGCAGGGTGAACATGCCGTAGAACAGGGACCGTGCGGGTCCGTCGAGCCGTTTGAGGGCACCCCACTCGTCGGGGATGACCACCACGTCGACGTCGCGCGGTACCTCGGCCGAACGCACCGCGAGGCCACCGGCGATCCACGCCCTTCCCGACGGGATCAGCCGACACACCACGCCGAGGTACCCGCTCAACGCGCTGAACAGGATCTCCCGTTCGTTGCGGTGCGGGGCGTCCCACACGAACCGTTCGTAGATGTCGGAGAGGTCGGCCGGATGCCGCCCGGGCGGGAGAACGTTCTCCGACGTCCAGTGCGGTAGCGGCATGCACGATCCTTACCTGCAGGCGGGAACCGGGACCATCCGGCAACCTACCAGCTCCCCGGATCAGCCCTCGCGCCGCGGGCGGTCCTCCTCGGCCGCCTCCGTGTCGTGTTCGTTGGGCCACTCGTTACGCGCGTGCCATTCGGACGCGGACACGGGGAGCACCCCCTGCTTGCGACCTTCGTCGGGGAAGGTGTCCTCAGCCGGTCGCGGCCCGGGTGACGGCCGCGACGGTCGTTGCCCGAAGTGGGGTTGCGGTTCGACCGGACGGATCAGCTGGGTTCGTTCGGTGGCGCTCACATCCGAGTCCGATGCCGTGGTGGACTCGCCTTTCTCCGCGGTCTCCCGTTTCCGCAGGCCCGAGAACAGGATGTACGCCGCGATGGCGCCTCCCAGCACGAACGCGATCAACAACCACAGCCAGATCTCACCGAACAACCACAGCATGGTGCGCCTCCTGCCAGGTTCCGCCGTGTCCCGGCGCTATCGCACGGTGATCTCCACCCTCCGGTCGATCGAGGACGTGCCGCTGTCGGACAACGGGCGAGTGGCGCCGTACCCGACAGGTTCGACTCGATCGGGTGACAAGCCTGACTTCACCAGTTCCTCCGCCACGGCCTCGGCACGCTCGTACGACAGCTTCCGGGCGCTTTCCGGTTCGGCCCCGGGTACCCGCGCCACGTGTCCCGCTATCTCAAACCGCCAATCCGTGGGAGCCTCCGTCAGCAGGTCGGCGACGTTCTTCACCGCCTGTCGGCCGGCGGCGTCCAGGTTCGCCGAGTCGGCCGCGAATGTGATGGGCGTATCGGCCAGCGCCTCGTCGATCCCTCGCTGCAACCCCGCCTTCCGTTCGGTGTGGGGTTCGGAAGCGGACTTTGGGGCGGCGATCTCCACCGAGCGCACGCCGTCGACCTCGTCGATCACGGCCTTGGCGAGCAACGCCTCCCGTCGGGAGTCCGCCCGCACAGTCGCATCTCGCCCTGAGAACGTGACCACGTCGGTGGGCAGACGCGACTGCGCCAGGGCCTCCTGCGCCCGTGCCGTGAGCTCGGACTCGATATCCGCTCGCTCGACCAGGGCTGCCGTAAGGGCGAGCGCGCCACTCACCAGAACGGCCGCGACGGCGAAAACGGTGAAACGGCGCGAGGCGGACATAACGCGACTCTAGGTCCGGTTCCTCGTCCCTGCGAGGTAACGCGGATGCGGACGTGACCGGACCCACGGCCCCGTGCGGAGCGGGCGGTACTCCCCGCGTGCCCACCTACGCTGGCCGGGAATGACCCCGTTCCGCGACGGCCCTCTCCGCCAGCGTCGTGGCGGTGGATGCCGTGGCGGGTGCTGCCGCGGTGGCTGCCGTCGGGACCGTCGACGTCGTTATTGGGGCCAGTTGTGGCCGTTTGGGGAGGACTCCGTCACCCGTCGACTTACCGCGTAGCTGCCGGCGGATCCACGGCAGCAGGTGCGTTTTGGTCCATTCCAGGTCCGAACGGCGCAGCGTCAACCAGTTGGTGGACTTGGGGTTCTCCGGCCAGGGCTCCCGCCAGTCACCCTCGGTGGGCACACCCAGGACCTCCGCCACCCGCAACGCGATCCTGCGATGTCCTTCCGAGGTGAAGTGGAGTCGATCGTCACTCCATGCCCGTGGGTCGTTCAGCGGCTCCATCGCCCACAGGTCCACGACCTTGGCGCCGTGCCGGTCGGCGATGGCCCACAGGTGGGAGTTGTAGATACCGACTTTCCTGCGCAGGATGCTCATCACCGACATGCGTTTGGTGTCGGGGCCGGTGAAGATCACTACTTCGATACCGGCCTCGCGCAGCTTCGCGATGCCCTTCTCGAACTCCGCCGCGACATGGTCGACATCGGTGCCCGGGACGATGATGTCGTTACCGCCCGCGCACACGGTAACGAGATCGGGCTTGGCGTCGAGCGCGATCGGCAGCTGCTCCTCCATGATCTCGGCGAGCAACTTGCCGCGCACGGCCAGGTTCGCGTAGCGGAAGTCGCTGCGGCCGTCGGCGAGAATCTCGGCGAGCCTGTCGGCCCAACCCCTGAACGTCCCGTCGGGTAGTGCGTCGTTGAGGCCCTCGGTGAAGCTGTCCCCGATCGCAACGTAGCTGTTGAACTGGGTCACGAACGTCTCCTCCCGCCAACGCCCGATGATGTTCACGACTGACCCGGTAGCCTGCCTTCGCGGCGGGCTCCTACGCTACGGTCAGTTAAATCTCAACTCCCCGATTCAATAATCCTCTCATCGCTTCGCCGGGTATTTCAATGAAGCGGTTGGCCTTGCGCCTGTGGGGTAGATCTCTCCCCGTGCGTCGTGCCGCCAGAGTCTGCGGCACTCTGAAAGTGTGAGTGACGGTTCCGCGAGCGATGGCCGGCGAGAGTCACTGGCCACCCTGCTCGGCGGTCGGCGAGGCGCCGTGGACGCGAGCCTGCCGCCCGTCGCGTTCGTCGGGGGATGGCTCGCCGGTGGTTCGTCCATCGGCTGGGGCGCAGTGGCCGCTATCGCGGTGAGTGTAATGGCCGGCGTGATCCGCACGGCTCGGGGTGGCAAGCCCCGCGCCGTACTGATCAGCCTGGCCGCCGTGGTCGTGGCGGCGCTCATAGCGATGTACACCGGCAGGCCGGAGGACTTCTTCCTGCCGCAACTGTTGTCCAACGTCGCGAGCGCGCTCGTGTGGGCTGCGAGCATCGTGGTGCGATGGCCGCTGCTCGGGGTCGTCGTAGGACTGCTGCTGGGACAGAAGACCCGCTGGCGTGCCGACTCCGACCTGGTACGCGCCTATTCACGGGCGAGTTGGGTGTGGGTGTGCCAATACACCATCCGGGTGGTCGTGTTCGGCGCGCTGTGGGTGTCGGGCAACGTGGTCGCGTTGGGCGTGGCGCGTGTGGCGCTGTCGTGGCCGCTGGTGGTGGCGACCATCGCGGTGAGCGGTTGGGTGCTGTACCGGTGCCTTCCCGACGAGCACCCGGGCCTGCGGCAGCCGTGGCCCGGGTGCTCGAGCTCGGCTGAAGCGGCGCGATCCCGCGGGCGGTGACCGCCGGGAGGGGCGAGAAGACGGCAGAAAAGCGGGAGCCCCCGGCGAGGGGGAGGTCCGGG
>SMEH01000040.1_pt1 | contig 42748 bp, 44 predicted proteins | sample 2456361 | NCBI WGS metagenome assembly SMEH01 (sample SAMN10132587, study PRJNA489261) | soil metagenome | isolation source: day1 control-loamy sand soil ammended | place: USA | reverse complement strand
CAGGGCCGGCGGTGCCGAACTCGTCCACGACACCTACTTCGACACCCTGACCGTCAAGGCCGAGGGGCGGGCCGCCGAGGTCGTCGCCGCCGCGCGCGAGGGAGGCGTCAACCTGCGCCTCGTCGACGCCCCCTGCCCGCAACGCGGCGGCCAACGTGGCGGCGTGTCCGTGCACGCGCTCGGCGATTCCGCGGAGTCCGTCGGGGCCGTGGTACACGGCGTACATCGCCGCCATCACCGCCAACAGCACCTGGGCCGTGCAGATGTTGCTGGTGGCCTTCTCCCGGCGGATGTGCTGTTCCCGGGTCTGCAGCGCGAGTCGATACGCGGGCGCGCCCGCCGCGTCGATGGAGACACCGACGAGCCTGCCCGGCAACGAACGCTCCAGCCCCGACCGCACGGCGAGGTATCCCGCGTGCGGGCCGCCGTAGCCCAGCGGTACCCCGAATCGTTGGGTGGTGCCCGCGGCGACGTCGGCCCCGAACTCACCGGGTGGGGTGAGCAGGGTGAGGGCGAGCAGGTCGGCCGCCATGCAGTACAGCGCCTTGGCGGCCTTCGCCGCCTCACCGATCCGGTGGTAGAAGTCCGGCTGTCGCAGCACGCCCGACACACCCGGGTACTGCACGACGACGCCGAAGAACTCCTCCGGCAGCCCCCGCGACAGGTCCCGGACGTCGACGTCGATGCCCACCTGCTGGGCACGTGTCCGCACCACCGCGATGGTCTGCGGCAGGCATTCGGCGTCCACCACGAGCGTGCGCGAGGTCGCCTTGGACACCCGGCGCATGAGCATCATGGCCTCCGCGACGGCGGTGCCCTCGTCGAGCAGGGACGCGTTCGCCGTGGTCAGCCCGGTGAGGTCGGAGACCATCGTCTGGAAGTTCAGCAACGCCTCCAACCGCCCCTGTGAGATCTCCGGCTGGTACGGCGTGTACGCGGTGTACCAGGCCGGGTTCTCCAGCACGTTGCGGCGGATCACGGCGGGGGTGACGGTGTCGTAGTAGCCGAGGCCGATCATCTGGGTCATGGGCCGGTTCTTCCGGGCCAATTCCCGCAGTTCGGCGATGGCCTGACGCTCGGACACCGGAGGGGGAAGCCGCAGCTCGTCCTGACTGCGGATGGCACTGGGCACGGCGGCCGCGACGAGCGCGTCCAGACTGTCGAACCCGCACTCGGCCACCATCTTGGCCTGCTCGGAAGGCCTCGGGCCGATGTGTCGGGCCGCGAAGGACGCCGAGAAGGACGTCGCCGTCGGTTCAGTGGGGTTGGAGGAGGCGGACGATGCGGATGACACGGACATGGGAGCTCCTTCTCACTGTGACCGAGGCATACCCGCCCCGTACTCGGAACTCCCCCTCTGTCATGGGCACCTGAGAGTTTCACCGCGCGTGACGCACGGCTTACACCTTGGGTGAGGCTCGTCGCCTGCTTTCCAGAGTGGCCTCGCCGAAAGCGGTGGCTGTACCTGAGAGATTGTGGGGAATTTGCTCCTTCGGTGCCCCGTCGAGTTCACGGGGACTCTCCCGCTTCGGCTCCATCGGCCGCGATATCCGATTGTGCGGTTCAGTTGTCTCGGTTGCCGGCTTCCGACGTTACCCACCGACCCGTGTCGAGTCCACCACACTTCGCCAACGGTGATGAAAGCCGCGAGACTGTTGACGCGCACTACTCGGTGTGGCCAGGCTATTACGCCCGCAACGGCACGACGGTCAACGTGGCACCGCTGTCGCGGATTCGCCGCTGTTCGGCGACCGGAAGACCCTCGTCCACCAACACCAGGTCGAAATCGGTCAGCGGCGCCAAGGCGTAGAGGCCCTGGCGGGTGAACTTGGTGTGGTCGACCATCAGGACACGTCGCGAGGCCGACGTCATCATCGCGCGTTTGACCTGCACGGTGGCCTGCGAATGGTGGTAGCAACGGTTGCGCGCGATGGCCGTGGTGGACATGAACAGGGTGTCGGCCCTGACCTTGGCCACCCCCTCGGCCGTGTAGAGCCCGAGAAAGGCGTCGTAGGCGGGGAAGTACTCGCCACCGAGCGCGATCAGCGTGATCCCGGGGACCCCCGCCAACATCGTCATCACGGGTTGGAAGTAGGTGATGACGGTCAACGGCGCGCGCTCGGCGAACCGTTCGGCGAGGTACAGGCAGGTGGTGCTCTCATCGAGCATCACCGTGTCACCCGGGCGGACGAGGCTCGCGGCAGCGCGGGCCAACGCCCGTTTCGCGGGGGCCATCGCCGCTTTGCGTTGGGCGATGTCACCGTGGAACGTCGTCGACGGCACCGACGTCGCGCCTCCGCGTACCCGCGCCAGCCACCCCTGGGCCTGAAGCGCGTCCAGGTCTCGGTGGATGGTCATCACGCTCACACCGAATTCCTCGGCGAGGGCGGAGGCACGCACGAAACCGTCGGCGCGTACCCGTTCCCGGATGAGCGCACGCCGCTGCGCCCGGATCGCACTGTTCATACCGTCCTTGCCCCTCACGACCGGTACCGGCGACCGAGGACGGCCGCCGAAGCTGTGAAAAAATGTGAAGTCCTGGCCGGGCCAAGTGACTGACAAGCCACTCTAACAGGGAAAACAGCGGTCTTTACCGGACATATTTCACAGGGAAGCGCACAGAAACGCTGTGAGTTCGGCTCGCCGCCCTTGTCCGGGGCGGGGTTGCGGGTTGTGCTGGAGTCCCCCGAGACCGTTCGTACGAGGAGGCTGGATGTCGGCGATCGCGGTCGACGCCGGAACCTCGCTGATCAAGGCCGTCGTCTTCGACGAGTCCGGTCGCGAGGTCGCGGTGGCCCGGCACGCCACCGAAGTCCGCAGACCTCACCCCGGATGGGCCGAACAGGACATGACGGCGGTGTGGCGCGCGGTGGTCGCAGCGGTCAACGAGGTGCTCCCCAGCGCACCGGACGACGTCCGGTTCCTCGCGCTGACCGCGCAGGGTGACGGTTGTTGGCTGGTCGACGACCGCGGGGAACCGACGGGTCCCGCCGTGCTGTGGTCCGATGGACGAGCCGCCCCGCAGGTGGACGCCTGGCTGCGCGACGGAGTGGTGGAATCGGCGTTCCGGATCAACGGTTCGGTGGGCTTCGCGGGCCTGCCACACGCGGTGCTCACCTGGTTGCGTGCCCATGACCCGGAACGACTCGCCACCTCGGCCACCGCCCTGACCTGTGGCGGATGGCTTTTCTTTCGGCTCACCGGTGTGGTGGGTGTCGACCACTCCGACGCCTCGGTGCCACTGCTCGACCCTCGTTCCCGGACGTACTCGCCGGAGCTGTTGTCGCTGTTCGACCTCGAATGGGCGGAGCGTCTCCTGCCCCCCATCCTCGACGGCGCCGACCGATCGGCCCCCCTCACCGCACACGCGGCGGGCGAGCTGGGGCTTCCCGAGGGGACCCCGGTGGTGCTCGCCCCCTACGACGTGGCCGCCACGGCCCGTGGGACCGGCACCACCACGGCCGGGCAGGCGTGCACCATCCTCGGCACGACGCTGTGCACGAACGTGGTCCAGCCCGAAGTGGACACCTCGGGCTCCCCGGCCGGATTGACCCTCGTGCTCGACTCCGCTTCCGACCTGCTGCGGGCCTTCCCGACGCTCGCGGGCACCGAAGTGCTCGGCTGGGCGACCGAACTGCTCGATCTGCGGCACCCGAGCGAGCTCAGCGCACTGGCCGAACAGGCTCCGCCCGGAGCGGATGGGTTGACTTTCCTGCCCTATCTCTCCCCCGCCGGGGAACGCGTCCCCTTCCTCGACACCAAGGCCAGGGGGACGTTCTGGGGATTGAGCCTCGAACACGGCCGCGACGCCGTGGCCAGAGCCGTCTTCGAAGGCCTCACCATGGTGATCAAGGACTGTGTGCTGGCCGCGGACGTCGACGCCACGGAACTGCGGCTGTGTGGCGGCGGCACGAACAGCTCCCTCTGGTGCGAGATCATCGCCGATGTCGTCGGAGTTCCCGTGGTGCGTCCCGCCGACGCCGAAGCGGGGGCGAAGGGCGCTTTCCTCACCGGCCTCGTCGCCACCGGTGTCGAGCCGGACATCACCACCGCCGCTCGACGCTACGTCCACACTGAACGCACGTACGATCCCGATCCCGAGCGCGTGCAGCGCTATCACGAGGTCTACGCGCGGTTCCGCGACCTTCGGGGGATCTCCGCACGAGGCTGGCACCGCGACACGACCCAGTGACGAGGCAGGCGACAACAGGAAGACCCGGCATGGCACCCAGTACGGACAACACGATCAGCGCCCCCGTGTGGCTTGGTCTCGACGTCGGCACCCAGAGCGTGCGCTGTGTGGCGACCGACCACACCGGAACCACCGTCGCGAGCGGATCGCACCCCCTGCGCAGTGTTCGCGAAGGGCGGCGCCACGAGCAGGACCCCGACAAGTGGTGGTCCGCTCTGATCGCGGCGTGTTCACAAACCATGGAGGGCGTCGGCGCTCGGCCAGTGCGGGGGCTCGCGCTGTGCGCGACGTCGGGCACGATACTGCTCGCCGACGACCGGCTCGAACCCTTGACGCCGGGGCTGATGTACGACGACGCCCGCGCGGAGGACGAGGCACGACGGGCCGTCGAGGCGGGCGAGGAACTCTGGGGTCGCCTGGGCTATCGACCACAGGCGTCGTGGGCGTTGCCGAAACTGCTGTGGCTGCTCGAACATCACGCCGCGGCGGACACCGGCAGGCTGCTGCACCAGGCCGACTACCTCACGAGTCTGCTCGCCGGCCGCCGCACGGCGGCGGATTCCAGCCATGCCCTCAAGACCGGCTACGACCTCGACAACGAACGCTGGCCGGAGGACGTCCTCGCCGCGTTGCACGTGCCCGAGGCGGTGCTGCCCGAGGTGGTGCGACCGGGCACACCGATCGGCGAGGTCGGCCCCGAGGCCGCCGAGCTGACGGGCATCCCCGTGGGCACGCCGATCATCGCGGGGATGACCGACGGCTGCGCGTCGGTGCTGGGCTCGGGCACCCTCACGGTCGGCTCGTGGAACAGCGTCCTCGGCACCACCCTGGTGCTCAAGGGTGTCACCGACCTCAGGGTGCGCGACCCGCTCGGGGTCGTGTACTCCCACCGCGCTCCCGGCGGAAACTGGCTGCCGGGCGGCGCGTCCAGCGTGGGCGCCGGTGTCCTCAGTGAACTCTTCGCAGGGGCGGACCTCGACCGGCTCACGACGCTGGCCGCTGAACGTCCACAAAGCACTGTCGTCACCTATCCCCTGGTGTCCAAGGGAGAACGTTTCCCGTTCGTGGCGGCGGAGGCACACCGGTTCACCCTCGGCGAACCGGCCGACGACGTGGACGCCTACGCGGCGGTGCTGCGCGGTGTCGCGTTCGTGGAAAGGCTGTGCTTCGACTACCTCGACCTGCTCGGCGCCCCCACCGACGGCACGGTGACCACCACCGGCGGAGGCGCCCGCAACCGCTATTGGACCCGACTGCGGGCGACCGTCCTGGACCGCCCGATCAGCGTGCCCCGCGACGCCGATCCGGCCGCCGGCATGGCTTTGTTGGCACGGTCCCACGAGTCGTCTCTGGCGGAGGCCGCCCGCGACCTGGTGCGTGACGCCGAGGTCGTCGAGCCCGACCCAGCGGCTCGGGACGTCCTGACCGAGGGCTATCTGACGTTGGTCGAGGCCCTGCACGGCCGGGGATGGTTGCCCGATGAACTCGCGACGCACGCACGGAAACGGAGCGCACGATGACCGATCTGATCCTCGTCCGGCACGGGGAGACCATCTGGCACCACGACAACCGCTACACCGGCCGCAGTGACGTACCACTGACCGAGCGGGGCCATCGACAGGCGGAAGCCTTCGCCCGCTGGGCCGCCACATCCCCACCGCACGCGCTGTGGGTGTCACCGCTGAGCAGGGCACGGGACACCGCGGCCCCCATCGCGAAGGCCACCGGCCTGTCGATGCGGATCGACGAGCGGCTGGTGGAGCTCGACTTCGGCCGGGGGGAAGGGCTCACCGGGGCGGAGATGGACGAGGCGTTCCCCGAGGCCCGTAGGGCTTTCGTGGCCGATCCGGTGGCGAATCACCTGCCCGGCGGCGAGGATCCCGTTCACGCCGCGGAGCGAATGGCCGCCTGTGCCGCCGACATCGTGCGAGAACATCCCGACGAGACGGTGCTCGTGGTCGGTCACTCCACCGCGCACCGGTTGTTGTTGTGCCGACTGCTCGGACTTCCCTTGAGCTCCTATCGCCGGGTGTTCCCGGTGTTCCGGAACTGCGCCGTCACCACGGTCCGTTGGAACGGCACCGATCCCGCGGCGCTGATCGAGTACAACGTCCCACCCGACCACCGAGCCGTGGCCGCGTAGGGGTATTCCGTCTCGATCCCGCTTCCCCCACGGCTTTTGTAACCCGCGGCACGACCGCGCGGTCGGGTCCGTCCGCACCGCGCGGTCGGGTCCTGTGGTCACTTCGCCGTGGCGTACATCTTTTCGAAGTTGTCCCGGTACTGCTCGTACAACGAGCTCAGGTTGGTCTCGATCATCGCTTCGTCGTTGCGCCGCAACGAGGTGTGGTTGAAGTTCGGACTTCCGGTGAGTACCCAGCGGGCGTCGTCGTCACCGTCGACCTCACCCTCGACGATGAGGTACTTCGAGTGGATGCGGCCGGGCAGCGCGTCCGAGTCGTCGAGCGTACGCATCGCGATGTTCGGGTGTCCTGTCAGCGACTCGGACACCTCCTCGTCCATGAGCCCCCGCACGATGCGGACCCCGCAGCCCTGATCGGCCAGTTCCACAAGGCGTTCGGCGATCCCGATTCGGTAGGAATCCCATTCGGACATTCCGATTCGGATGGTGGTGCCGTCGGAGCAGCCGACCTTGGACAGGAAGTCGACGACGTGGTCACCCTCCGCCCTCGGGAAGAAATGCGCCCTCACCATGCCATCGCGCATGCCGGTGGTCACGGTGCGGTAGTAGTCGGGGTCCTGTCGATCGGTCGCCAGGTCCTGGAAGTAGGACGTGTACGCGTCGAACAACCGACGGTTGCCGACGATCGTGCTCGCATTGTTCCAGTACGTCGACGAGTTCAGGTCCGTGAAGTTCGCCGAGGATTGCACCACGACGTTCGACTGTCCGCCGGTGCGGGAGAACAGGTAGAACTTGTTGTGCTGTCCCTTGGTGCCGATGCAGGACGAGGTGTTGCCCTCGGGTGAGCGGTTACCGCACACGTGCAACCACGAATCCCGTGAGGGATCGGTGCCGATCTCGGCCCGCAATGCCTCCACGGCCGGGTTGTCGACCTGCCATCCGTCGAGCACGACCTGAACGTCGACCCCACGGCGATGGGCGGCGATCAGCTCCTCGACGAAGTCCGCGCCGGAGTCCCCGGAGATGACGAAGTGGGCCAACCGGATGGTCGATCCGGGTTCGGCCTGTTTCACCAGGGAGCAGATCTGCTGCACCACACCGGTCGCCTCCCCGGCAGCGGGATTGTTGAACACCGCTGTGGTCGTCACCGGCACAGTGGGTGCGTCGCGGCACGCTCTGCTCTCCTCGGGCGCCGCGGCGGCCGAGGCCGTGGGAACCGTGACGAAAGCCACGGCCGCCATAGCGGAAAGAAGCAGGGCTTTGAGTCTGACACGCATGCGCTCTCCTTCTCGATGACCATCGCGCCGGTTGCCGCCCCCCGACCGGAGCGCACGGATGTGACGATGTGCCCGCGACCGCGCCGGTCGTGTCCGTACGCGATGCCCACGACAGCGAGACACAACCAGACACGGTGGAACACGCGGAACCCGACGACGCGCTGGGCACGGAAGCCCCCGGGATGCCTCGAACCCCAAGAACCTCAGGAAACCAGCCACGTCGCCGAACCGACAGGAGTGAACGTTAACGGGAACGTTAACGCTAAATGCCCGATCGAGGGACGTCAAGCATCGATTTTTGTTACGCAAAGCCGTTGACTCCGCAACACGAGGGGGTTAACTTTCCCTCCAAGCAATCCAGTTAGCGCTCACGTGAACGTTCATCCTCACGCTGAGTTCCGCTCTGTTCTCAGGAGCTGAAAGCCTTGAGTTACTCCACCGAGACCGACCTGTCCGCTCAGTTGCGGCGGGCCATGCTCGACGCCGACCCGGCGTTGTCCCGCTACAACCCACTGCCCCGGATCCTGGTCTTCGACCAGTTCAACTCCGGCACCCACGGCTGGACGGAACTGATCGGCAACCACGACGGCAAGGGCGACCTCGACACCGTCGACGTCCACATGAAGGACTTCCGCCCTCCGCAGCTCAGTTCCTGCACGTTCTTCGACGTGGGAACGCACGGGGCCATGACCGGCACCTACGCGCTGAAGGTGGCCACCCGCCCCATCGCCGGACACACGGGCGTCGCGATCCGCAGGCTGACCATGGCCAAGAAGGGCCTCGTCCAGTTCGAGACGTACTTCACCTACAAAACGGAGGCCGCGTCGGAGGAGAACCAGGCCTGGAAACAGGCGGGCGCGGGCAAGTGGGACGCCAACATCCACCCGTCGGAACAACAGTTCGGCGCCTTCACCGTGGCCACGGACATCTGTGACAGGGACGGCGTCCGGTACCACAACGTGGTCCGCTACCAGAACACAGACTTGAACAACCAGTTCACACGGCGCTGGATGTACCCGGTGGTGCCGGAGCCGACACCACGGGAACACCTGGAGGGCAAGGTGAAACTCCCTCCCTACGCCGACTTCACCGCACCGAACCCCGAGGACTGGCGCGAGTTCACCGAACCGCAGTCGTTCTGCTACAACGAGGTGCCCACCAAGGTCAACTGGCACTACCTGCGCTGGCAGATCGACACCGAGGCGCAGCGCAACGTGGAACTGCAGGTCAACGACCAGGTCTACGACATGCGCGACGTGCCCGTTCCCGTGTACGAGGAACGCTACGACTCCCTCGGCAACCTGCTCAACTTCTATGTCAGCGTCCGCACCCACACCAACGTCCGGAACTTCCTGTTCCTGGACTCGGTTCTGATTTCGACGGATTGGTAGGTCTGAATGCGACAGTCCCAGACAGCGGTTCTCGAGCGCTACCGGGTCCTGGAAGGAGATTTCGCCACCGAACCGTACGAGGCGGGTTGGGCGAGCGAAGCACGCTGGTTCGTCCGGGTACTCGATGCCCGTCCCGGCACCAAGCTCGTCTTCACCACCCAGATCTCGCCCGACGGCCTGCACTGGTGTGACGCGGACGTTCCGGCACAGGTCGCCGACGGCGAAGGCCTGATCTCGTGGCCGGTGCGGGAGTTCGGGCAGTGGCTGCGAATCAAGGGGTCCGTGACGGGGGAAGAGGGATCGGCCAAGGTCTTGATCTACCTCACGCTCAAAGAATGAGCATTGGAGACACTCATGGCGACTGCGCACACCCGGCGTAGCTTCCTCAAGATCAGCAGTATGAGCCTCGCCGCCGCCTATCTGGCGTCATGCAGTTTCGGCGGCAGCCAACACGCCGCGGAAAAGGGGTTGCGGGCGGCGTTCAACCAGCCCATCAACGACCTCGATCCGCACGGACCGAGCAGCGTCGACGAGAGCACGCTGCTGGCCGGCAGGCTGATCTACGACACGCCACTCCAGCGTCGCGGCGACGAGCTGGTACCCAGCGTCGCGACGTCGTGGGAGCAAACCGACCCGAACACGTGGGTCCTGACGTTGCGTGACGACGTGACCTTCCACGATGGAAGTCCGTTGACCGCCTCCGACGTCAAGGCGTCACTGGAACGGGTGCGGGATGCGGGCACCGCGCAGTCGGCGCTGTGGTCGTCGGTCACCGACGTGGAGGTGCCCGACGACCACACGGTGCGGATCATCACCGATACGCCGCTGGGCACCATGCCGGTGAACCTCACCCTGTTGTTCATCCTGCCCGCGGACAAGATGAACGACGAGGGCTTCTTCCGCAAACCCATCGGCAGCGGTCCGTTCAAGGTCGAGTCGTTCACGCCGTCCTCCGTCCTCGAACTGTCGGCGACGGACTACTGGAACGGCCGGCCGAAGCTGAACACGGTGACACTGCCGTACATCCCGGAGACGTCCAGCCAGATCACGGCCCTGCGCACGGGCGAGTTGAGCGTGTTGTGGCCGGTGCCGTCGGACCAGATCCAGGAACTGGAAGGCACCGACGACATCACGTTGGAGACCGTACCCAGCTACGCGTACTACTTCATGTGGTTCAACTGTGGACGCGAACCGTTCACCGATCCACGCGTGCGCAGGGCGATGTGGAAGGCCGTGGACATCTCCACGATCGTGGAGAACTTGTTCCGGGAGGGTGCCGAACAGATGACGGCACCCATTCCGTCGACGGTGTTCGGCCACGCCCCGCAGGAGCCCTACCCCTACGACCCCGAAGCGGCGAAGCGGGAATTGGCCGAGGCCGGACTGGGCGACGGGTTCCGCACCTCCCTGATGTGGTTCAGCGACACGGGTCCGCTCGCCGACGGACTGGCCCAGACGATGATCTCCGACTGGGCCAAGATCGGCATCACGGTGGAACCGCACAACGTGGAGAAGGCCGAATGGCTCCGTCGACTCAACGCCAAGGAGTTCGACATGGAGCTGCAGATCAACACGGTCACCACCGGGGACGCGGACTTCACCCTGGGCAGGCTGTACGACTCGTCGGCCGACCGGATGGGATACGCCAATCCCGAACTGGATTCGATCCTCCGCCAGGCGCACTCGGACTCAGACCAACAGAAGCGTCGCGAACTGTATGCCAAGGCGTGCGAGATTATCTGGAACGACGCGGTCGGGATCTTCCCGGCCACATTGATCAGCACCTACGGCATGCGCAGCACGGTGAAGGGTTTCGAACCCGTTGCGAGCAATCAGCCGGATCTGCGCGATGTGACGCTCGAAGACTGAGGGAGAGTGCATGGGCGGGTCACGACGTGTGACGCTGAAGGACATCGCGGCCTCGCTTGGTGTGTCCGTGAACACGGTGTCACGCGCGCTGGCCGACAAGGACAGCGTCGGTGAGGACACGCGGGCTCGGATCAAGGCCGAGGCCCAGCGTCTGGGATACGTGCCCAACTCGATGGCGCGGTCCTTGGTGCTCGGGTCGGCGATGACGCTCGGCCTGGTGATCACCAACCCGTCGAACCCGTTCTACTCCCAGTTGATCAGCACCGTCGAACAGCGGGGGCGCGCCTGTGGCTACTCCCTGATGCTGCTCGTCACCGAGGAGAGCCCGGAGGCCGACCAGCGTGCGGCGGAGGCACTTCTGCGCTGGGGGGTCGACGGCGCACTCGTCGTGCCCGTGCAAAGCGACGGCCAGCACTGGGAACGCCTCAATGAGTCCGGTGTCCCGCTGGTTCTCCTCAACCGTGACTTCCCGGACCTCGCCTTGGACTTCGTGGGCGTCGACTACGAACACGGCGCCTACGAGGCCACCCGCCACCTCATCGAGGGTGGAGCGAAGTCGTTGTGCCTGATGGAGGAGGATCTACCGATCTCCCCCGTCGAACAGCGCACGGCCGGCTTCCGCCGGGCCCTGGCCGAGGCGGGCATCGAGCCCAGCCGGGACCCGGTGCTGTCAGTTCCTACTCGACGCAGGGAATCCCAGGCTCTGCCGTGGGAGCCCGCCGACGCCTACCGGTTGGCGCAGGACATCGTCGCCGGTGGCGACCTCCCAGACGCGATCATGGTCGGCAACGACTACTTCGCGCTCGGTGTCTACCGGGCGTTGAGTGAAGCCGGCCTTCGCGTCGGGGAGGACGTACTGGTCGGCGGCTTCGGTGACCATCCGTTCGCCGCCTACCTCACCCCCGCGCTCACCACAGTGCGGCTGCCGGTGGCCGAGATCGGCACCACCGCTGTCGACGTGCTGCTCAAACGCATCCAGGGCGGCACCGACCACCAGGCTGAGAAGCGCCACGAAAGGTGCGAACTGGCCGTGCGCGCTTCCAGCCGCGCCACCGTCAGAGCAAGCACTAGCGAGGACACAACGACGTGATCACCTACATCGCACGCCGACTAGGGCAGTCGGTGTTTCTCATCTTCGGCGCGATCACCATCGTGTTCTTGGTGCTCCGCGTCATCCCGGGTGACCCGGCAGCACTCATGTTGGGCAGCCAGGCCACCGAGGAAGAACTCGCCGCGGCACGGCAACAGCTGGGACTCGACGACCCGCTGTGGCAGCAGTACGTGCGTCACCTCGGCGAAGTGGTGACGCTCGACTTCGGTGAATCCTGGCGACTCGGCGGTGATGCGCTGGGCAACGTCCTGGACCGACTGCCCGCCACCGTGACACTCGCCGGATACGCACTGCTGTTCACCCTGCTGCTCGGTTTCCCGCTCGGTGTCTACGCCGCGCGGCACGAGGGCAAACTCGTCGACCGACTCGTCTCCTACCTGTCATTGGCGGGCCAGGCGCTGCCGTCGTTCTGGGTCGGCCTCATGCTGGTGCTCATCTTCGCCCGGATCTTGGGCGTCCTCCCGGGCACCGCGAACGGCACCCCGGCCTCGGTGATCCTGCCCGCGTTCACTCTGGCCCTGCCGTTTCTGGGTTGGCTCGCACGGTTGGTGCGCAACGGCACGTTGGAGGAACTGGGCAAGGAGTACGTCCGCACCGCGCGGTCCAAAGGCCTTTCGGAGCGGGTCGTCTTCAACGTTCACGTATTACGGAACACGCTGACGCCGGTGGTCACCGTACTCGGCCTGGTACTGGGTAACTTCATCGCCGACGCTGTGATCATCGAGCAGGTGTTCGCGTGGCCGGGCATCGGCACGCTGATGATCGACTCGATCATCCACCGCGACTACGCCGTGGCCGAAGCGGCGATCGTGCTCATCGCGGTGTTCTACATCCTCCTGAACCTGCTGGTGGACGTCCTGTACTTCTACCTCGATCCGAGAATCACCTTGGAGACCGTATGAGGTCCATGGCCGCCAAGATCGCGGGTGGAGTGCTGCTCCTCTTCGCGCTGCTCGCGGTGTTCGGGCCGCTCGTCGTGCCGTACGACAGCGTCAGCACCCGCGTCATCGATCGTCTGCTGCCGCCGGGCAGCACGCTCTCCGACGGCAGCGTCGCGCTGCTGGGTACCGATCAGAACGGCAGGGACGTGTTCGCCCAGTTCGTCGCCGGCGCCCGGATCTCACTGCTCGTGGCGATCACGGTGGTGGTCGTGGGCGGCTTGGTCGGACTGGTGCTGGGTCTGCTCGCCGGGTACTACGGCGGCTGGATCGACTCGATCATCTCCCGCATCGGTGACATCCAGCTGGCCTTCCCCAGCATCCTGCTGGCGATCCTGTTGGCCGGGGTACTGGGGCCCAGCCTGCTGAACGTCGTCATCGCGCTGGCCGTGACCAGGTGGGTGATCTTCGCGAGGGTGGTGCGTGGATCGGCGCTGGCGGCACGCAACAGGGAGTTCGTCGACTCGGCACGGGTACTGGGCGCCAGCGACCTGCGCATCATGACCCGCTACATCCTCCCGTCGTGTGTGCAGCCGTTGCTGGTGGCCGCGACGATGCAGGTGGGGCTGACCATGGTCGCCGAGGCGGCTCTGTCGTTCCTCGGTCTCGGTGTTCCCATCGACCAGGCGTCCTGGGGTTCGACCATCGCCAACGGTCGGGACTACCTCAGCTCCGCGTGGTGGATCGCCGCGGTGCCGGGCATCGCCCTGACCCTGGTGGTGATCTGCGTGGGCATCCTCGGCGACGCGGTACGCGATGACAGCGACCCGACGAAGACTCCGCAGTCCAGGAGGCTTCGCCGGGCCCGCAAGGTTCGGGAGACGACGGCGGTGGTCCGATGAGCAAGCTTCTGGAAGTGTCCGACCTGTCCGTCGCGTTCGGACAAACACATGCGGTACGGGGGGTGTCCTTCAGCCTGGAACAAGGACAGACCCTCGCGATCGTGGGCGAATCCGGCAGCGGTAAGAGTCTCAGCTCACTGGCGATACTCGGTCTGCTGCCACCACAGGCACGCGTCGTTTCGGGCAGCATCCGCTGGGACGGCCGTGAGCTGCTGAGCCTCGGCGACGACGAGTTACGGAAACTCCGCGGTGAGGAACTCGCCATCATCTTCCAAGACCCGCTCAGCGCGTTGAATCCGTCGCTGACCGTGGGCTACCAGATCGCGGAGATGTTCCGCCGCCGCCGTGGGGCCCGCCGGGAGGAGGCCCGGCGGCGGGCGATCGAGGCGATGACCGAGGTCGGCATCCCCGACGCGGCCCGCCGGGCCGAGAACTATCCACACGAGTTCTCCGGCGGGATGCGACAACGGGTGATGATCGCGATGGCACTGGCGTTGGAGCCCCGGCTGCTCATCGCCGACGAACCCACCACCGCGTTGGACGTGACGGTGCAGGCACAGATCCTGCGGCTGTTGCGGAAGCGGCAGGAAGCCGGCCTCTCGATGATCATCATCAGTCACGACCTCGGCGTGGTGGCCCGCACCGCGCAGCGGGTGGTGGTGATGTACGCGGGTAAGGCCGTGGAATCGGGCACCGTGGCCGAGTTGTACTCGAATCCCAGCCACCCGTACACGAAAGGCCTGCTGGCGGCGAGTCCCTCGGCTCGTGACACCGGACGCCAGATCCAACCGATCGACGGCTATCCGCCGGACATCACGGCGATGCCGAGCGGATGCGCGTTCCATCCGCGGTGTCCGTTCGCCCGCGAACGCTGTCGAACGGACGAACCCGAGCTGCGCATCGTCGCACCGGGCAGGACCAGTGCGTGTCATTTCGCGGAGGAGGTGCTCACTCATGGCGAAGCCGTCGGAAACACCCGTGCTTGAGCTCGTCGATCTGGTGGCCGGGTACCGGTCACGGCAGGGCCTGTTGGGGCGGCGACGGGACGTACACGCCGTGGCCGGGGTGTCCTTGTCGGTACACGCCGGGGAGACGGTGTGCCTGGTGGGCGAATCGGGCTGCGGTAAGTCCACAGTGGCCCGATCAGTCGTCGGCCTGTTGGAACCGTTGTCCGGGCAGGTGCGCTTCGACGGCCGTGACGTTCGAGAGCTGTCCCGCTCCGAACGCAAGAACCTACGGCGCCAAGTGCAGTTGGTGTTCCAGGACCCGTATGCGTCGTTGAACCCGACGATGACGGTGTACGAGCTGCTCAGTGAGGCGTGGCAGATCCATCCCGGCATCGTCGAACGCGACGACTGGGACGCCGAGGTGGCCACGCTCCTGGAACGCGTCGGCCTCAACCCGAGCCACGCGAACCGCTATCCGCACCAGTTCTCGGGGGGACAACGGCAGCGTATCTCCATCGCCAGAGCGTTGTCGGTGCGTCCTCGACTCATCGTCTGCGACGAGGCGGTCTCGGCCCTCGACGTGTCGATCCAGGCTCAGATCCTCGCTCTGCTCAAACAGTTGCAGGACGAGCTGGGGGTCGCGTACCTGTTCATCACACACGACCTCGGAGTGGTGCGGCACATCGCCGATCGGGTCGCCGTCATGCACCTCGGCACGATCGTGGAGACCGGGGAGACCGAGCAGATCTACGAACATCCCGCCCATCCCTACACACGGGCGTTGCTGTCGGCGGCCCCGAGCGTGGAGGACTGGCAGGAGGACGTCGACAGCGAGATCGTGTTGTCCGGCGACGTGCCCTCACCGCTCGATCCGCCTCGCGGCTGCCGTTTCCACACCCGGTGCTGGAAAGCAACGGATCAGTGCCGGGCGGACGAGCCCACGCTCGCCCACCGTGGCACCGATCATCCCGTGGCCTGCCACTACCCGGAGGAACGACACCGCGTCAGCGTCGGAGCGGTCTAGCTCACAGCAGCGTCCACCATCGTGGCATAGGCGATGACGTTGTCGTGGTAACTCTGCACGGTGCGGTTGAAGGAACCGCCGCACGTGATCAACCGTAGTTCCGCACCCTCGGTGTCCCCGTAGACCCTCTCGGTGGGGAACTCGTCCTTCGGATACTGCTCGACCTCGGTGACCTTGAACAACACGGTGGTCCCGTCGGCACGGTCCACGACCACATTGGCGCCTGCTTCGAGATTGCGGAGATCGAAGAAGACGCCTTTCTGGTTCTGCCAGTCGACGTGAGCGGCCAAGACCGACGGGCCACGCTCACCGGGAGTCGGGGATTCCTCGTACCACCCCACGACTTCCGCGCCTTCGGGGACCTCCATGGTGTTGTCCGGCTCCAGTCCGAGGCCGACGAAGGCATCGGTATCCACCCCGATGTCGGGGATGCGCAACCGTATCGGCAGGGAAGCCGGCAGCGTGGCCTGCTCATCGACATCGACACTGACACCGGTCTGTTGCTCCACGGCCTCGGCGTGTCCGGCGATCGTGTCTTGTGGACCGCTGCAACCGGTGATCAGGAGGAAGGCCAACGCCGCCAGCCCCGCCAGCCGACGAACGGACAGGCGGGGACGGCGCAGCGTCGCGTCACGCATGGTGAGTCGTCTCAGAGCAGAGCTGCCAGCGAGCCGTCACCGGTCTCGACACCACCGTGCGGCTTCTTGTGCACCTGGTGCTTGTGGTGGTGCTTGTGCTCGTGCTTGTGGTGGTGCTTGTGCTCGTGCTTGTGGTAGTGCTTGTGTTCCTTGTCGTGGCCCTTGCCACGGTCCTTGTCGTAGCCCTTGTCGCCACCCTTGCCGTGGTCGTCGCCACCCTTGCCGTGGTCGTCGTCGTGGCCCTTGCCGTGGTCGTCGCCACCCTTGCCGTGGTCGTCGCCACCCTTGCCGTGGTCGTCGTCGTGGCCCTTGTCGTGGCCCTTGCCGTAGTCCTCGTCCTTGCTGGAGAACTTGTAGTCGGCGCACTCGCTGCCGGAGGACGTCCACGACGACGCGGTGTCACAGTTCTCACCGGTCGAAGCGTTGGTTGTGCCGGAGATACCCAGCGCGGCGCCGACCACGATGGCACCGACGACAGCCCCTTTACGGATTGCCATGGTCAATTTTCTCCTTGGGATGCTGGATGTCGATCACAACAAGGCGCGCCAGCAAACACTCTCCGCGCCCGTGTGAATACAGTGTGCGCAGATTCCAAGATCGGCAATCCTGCTCGATGACCGAAACATCCGGATGAGTGACGACCCGGGTACTGAGTGCAGCACAGTCCACTGTTCACTGTCCTCTCGGTTATCTCGTACCGGGATCGATGCCGCAGTAGGACCGACTGCGAACGGAAAGGACGGGATTGGTCCGATTCCCGCGCGGGTATCCCCTTCATGGGGAGCCGATGGACATGTTCACTGTGCACACGCTGGCGGAGCTGGCCGAACTCGTCAGGACTGGCGCAGCGCCGTATCTGCGGTATTCGCCCGGTCCCGAATCCGACGCCGAGCACCCCAGCACCGACCACGAAAGCGGAATCGTGATGCCCGGGGTGTCGGTCAACCCGCTGGAAGCTCCCCGGTGGTGGGCTCGGCCGCTGGAGGATTGGCTCGCCCGCCGCGTGTGTCAGTATCTACGCGAACTCGACGAAGGTGCCCGGCCGTGGTTACTGACGGGCCGCCGAGTGGATTTCGGTCCCGACAACGAACCGTTGTTGGTGGACATCACACCGGTCGCGTGGCTTGCTCCCGAACTTCTGGACGAGGCCCGGGAACGCTACACCACCCGATTCGACGCGGGCGCTGCCACCCATCGCGATCGTGCGAACCGGTGACCACGTCCCACTCCCGGCAGTCGCCTCCGGGGATCATGTAGCCGGGTCCGCAGACTGCGTGGTGTCGCCGGGACCGGTCCCACCGGAGTCTTCGTGCTCGAGTTCGGCCAACAGTCCACGCACCGCCGCACGTCCCGCACGACTGGCCCCTACGGTGCTCGCCGACGGGCCGTACCCCACAAGATGCAGTCCGGGTACACCCACGACCCGCGTACCGTCCATACGGATCCCTCCACCGGAACCGCGTAACCGCAGAGGCGCAAGATGGTCGAGCGCCGCACGGAACCCGGTCGCCCACAGGATCACATCGGCATACTGCTCACGACCGTCCGCCCACCGCACGCCGTGCGGAGTGATGCGCTCGAACATCGGGTGACGTGTCAACACCCCTGCCTCCCGCGCCGCCCGAACCTCGGGCGTGAGCGTCAACCCCGTCACGCTGACCACGCTGCGCGGCGGCTTCCCCTCCCGCACCCGACGCTCGACCTCGGCCACGACCGCACGCCCGTACTCCGGAGTGAACTCCCCTTCGTGGAACACCGGTGGACGTCGGGTCACCCACGTCGTCCCGTCGGCGACCTCCGCGATCTCGACCAACAACTGCACCGCCGACGTGCCACCGCCCACCACGACGACGTGTTCGCCCGCGAACGGGGCCGGCCCCGGATAGTCGGCGGTGTGGAGCTGTCTACCCAGGAACGTGTCCCGGCCCGGGTAGTACGGCCAGAACGGTTTGTCCCACGTACCCGTCGCATTGATGATCCCGCGTGCGAGCCAGGTCTCCCCCGTCGTCTCCACCAGGAACCGACCGTCGGGACACCGTCGCACGCTCCGCACGTCCACCGGCCGCCGTACCGGCAGGTCGAACGTCCGTTCGTAACGTTCGAAGTAAGCGGCCATCACCTCGGCGGCCGGCCACTCCTTTCGAGCCGCCTCGGGAATCTCGGCCAATTTCAGACCGGGTAGATCGTGTACGCCGTGAACCCGGTTCATCCGCAGCGTCGGCCACCGGTGCTGCCACGCTCCGCCCGGACGTCGCCCGCGATCGAGAACCACGAATCCCCGTCCGTCGCGCAGTCCGGCCCGCCGCAGGAAATAGGCGGCGGACAGCCCGGCCTGTCCCGCGCCGATGACGACGACATCCGTTTCGTGAGCACCCCGCATACGAGGTGCAACGCCGCCGGTGAGCCCCGGCTTCCCGGAAACCCACCGGCGTGACCTCGTCACCTCGGATCAGCCTCGGCGACGCAGAATCCTCCTCACGACGAGGAACGCGAACAACGCCGCCAGCCCCGCCAGCACGGGAGTCAAACGCTTCGCCAGGGACTCTCCCGCGTAGTCGAGCAGGTCGATCGCTTCGGCTTCCCGTGGCTGCGTGGCCGCCGTGGGCTTGACGCTCTCCAACTTCGGCCGCTCCGGCCGCTCGGCCGTGGTGGTCGAGCCGGCCGCGGTCTTCTCCTCGGCACTCGTCTTGGCCGCGCCCTGTGTGCCCGCCGACCGGCCCGGTGTCGTGTCCTGCTTCTTCGCGGCGGTTCCCGAGGACTTCGCCGCACCGGCCGCGCTTTTGTCCACGGAGCTCGCCGCACCGAGCATGTCGGCGAGGTTCGCGGCGAAACTGTCGAGGATCTTGCCCCCGACCTCGGAGATCATGCCCCTGCCGAACTGGGCCGGCTTACCGGTGACGTTGAGGTCGGTGGCCACCGCCCCCTTGGTGGACCCACCCTCCGCCGTGAGCGTGACCGTGACGGTGGCGGCCGCCGTTCCCGCCCCGCGCGCATCCTTGCCGGACGCCTTGATGACGATCTTCCGTTCCTCGGCGTTCTTCTCCAGGAACTCGCCCGATCCCTTGTACAGCAGGGAAACCGGCCCGAGCTTGACCTTCACCGTGCCCTTGAACTTGTCTCCCTCCACGGACGTGAGGGTGGCTCCGGGCATGCAGGGCGCGACCCGCTCCGGGTCGAGCACCGCCTGCCACACCTCGTCAACAGGCGCCGGGACGGTGAATTCGTGGTCGAGTCGCACGGGCCGATCTCCTTCCTCAAGTCTTCGTGTGCCTTGCCAGCCTCGCTCTCAAGGCTGTGTCCCCGAGGCCACTGTAACCCGGTGATCGTTACCGAACGTGGCCTCGGGGACACGGTTGTGACCTCGCCGCGTGGGTCAGCCCCCTATCACCGTGGAGACGGCTCTGCCGGTCAGCACCCGCGCGAGGTGCTGGCGATACTCCGCATCGGCGTTACCGTCCGCGGTCGGGCTCGTCCCCTCCGCTGCGCGTTCAGCCGCCGCCCGAATCGCTTCGGCGGTGGCGGGTTGCCCGACGAGCGCCTCCTCCACCGCCCACGCCCGCAGCGGAACGGGAGCCATATTGGTCAGCCCGACCCTGGCCTCGGCGATGGTGCCCGCCTCCGTGCGCACCGTGGTGGCGACACCGACGATCGACCACGCCTGCGCCACGCGGTTGAACTTCTCGTAGTGCGCGCGCCAGCCGGTGAATTTCGGCACCCGGATCTCGGTGAGGATCTCGTTCGGTCGCATCGCGGTGGTGAAGAAGTCCTGGAAGAACTCCACCGCGGGCACCGTACGAGCACCGTCCGGGCCGTGCAGGACCATCTCCGCGTCCAAGGCCAGTGCCGGTGCCGCCAGATCACCCGCCGGATCGGCATGCGCGAGGGACCCACCGAAGGTCCCACGATGCCGTATCTGGGGGTCGGCCACCGTCGCGGTCGCCTTCGCGAGCAGCTCCGCGTGGTCGGCGATCAGGGGGTCGCGTTGGATGTCGTGGTGGGTCGTCATCGCGCCGATGACGAGGAAATCCCCCTCATCGCGGACTCCCCGTAGCTCGCCGATGCGGTTGAGATCGATCAGTGTGGTGGGGGCGGCCATGCGCAGGCGCAGTACCGGCAGCAGACTCTGGCCTCCGGCGATCACCTTCGCGTCTTCCCCCGCGTCGACGAGCGCGCGTACCGCTTCCTCCACAGTGGAGGGTACTACGTAGTCGAAGGGAGCCGGGATCACTGCGCACCTCCGTGTTCGGCATCGATCGATCCGAGACCCCCACCGGCCTCGGCACCCAGGCCACCGGCCGCCTGCTCACCGGCGTGGATGGCTCGCCACACCCGCATCGGCGTACACGGCATCTCGATGTCGTTCACGCCGAAGTGACGCACCGCGTCCACGATGGCGTTCACGACGGCGGGCGTGGAGGCGATGGTGCCCGCCTCCCCGACACCCTTGGCACCGAGCGGGTTGGTGGTGGACGGCGTCTCGGTGCGGTCGGTGGTGAACGACGGCAGATCGGCCGCCGACGGCAGTAGGTAGTCGGCGAACGTCCCGGACAGCAACGTGCCGCTCTCGTCGAACACCGCCTCCTCGAACAAGGCCTGGGCGATGCCCTGGGCCAGTCCACCGTGGATCTGCCCCTCGACGATGAGCGGGTTCACCACCGAGCCCACGTCGTCCACGCACACGTAGGAGCGGATCTTCACGCCACCGGTCTCGGTGTCCACCTCCACCGCACACAGATGCGTGCCGTGGGGGAAGGAGAAGTTCTCCGGATCGAACGTGGCCTCGGAGTCCAGCGACGGCTCCATCCCCTCGGGCAGATCGTGCGCCGTGAAGGCGGCCAAGGCGATGTCCTTGAGAGCGACGGACCGGTCAGTGCCCTTGACCTTGAAAGCACCACTGGAGAACTCGACGTCGTCCTCCGCGCACTCCATCATGTGCGCGGCGATCTTGCGCGCCTTGGCGACCACCTTCTCGGCGGCCTTCACCACCGCGACACCGCCGACCACGAGCGACCGTGAACCGTACGTGTCGAGGCCCTTGTGCGACGACTGGGTATCACCGTGCAGCACCTCGACGTCCTCGAACGGCACGCCGAGCTGATCGGCGACGATCTGACTCCACGCGGTCTCGTGTCCCTGCCCGTGAGCCGACGAGCCCGTGACGACCTCGACCTTGCCGGTGGGCAGGACGCGGATGGCCGCGTGCTCCCAGCCGCCCGCACCGTAGTCGAGGGAACCCAGCACCCGCGACGGCGCCAGCCCACACATCTCCGTGTACGTCGAAATGCCGATACCGAGCTGGACCACGTCCCCGCGTTCCCGGCGTTCCCGCTGTTCCCGACGTAGGCCCTCGTAGTCGAACAACTCCATGGCCTTCTCCGTGGCGGCCTCGTAGTTGCCCGAGTCGTAGGTCAGCGTCGCCACCGTGGTGTATGGGAACTCGTCGTGGTTGATCCAGTTCTTCTTCCGCAGCTCCATCGGGTCCATGCCGAGCTCGACGGCGAGCTCGTCCATGATGCGCTCGATGGCGTACGTGGCCTCCGGCCTCCCCGCGCCGCGATAGGCGTCGGTGACCATGGTGTTGGTGAACACGTTCGTGCACGTGAAGCGGTAGGCCGGGAACTTGTAGATCGAGTTGAACATGAACGCGCCGAGGATCGGCACACCCGGACCGACGAGGCCGAGATAGGCGCCCATGTCGGCCAGCAGTTCCACCTTCAGGCCCGTGAGGGTGCCGTCGCGCTTCGCGCAGATGGTGATGTCCTGGATCTGATCCCGCCCGTGGTGAGCGGCCATCATCGACTCGGAACGCGACTCGGTCCACTTCACCGGCTTGCCGAGCCGCTGAGCCACCAGCAGCGCGATGAACTCCTCCGGGATGACCGCCAGCTTCCCGCCGAAGCCACCACCGACGTCGGGGGCGATGACCCGCAACTGATGTTCCGGGATCCCCAGGGTGAGCGCCGACATGGTCTTGAGGATGTGCGGCACCTGCGTGGCCGACCACATGGTCAGCTGCGCGGCCGTCGGGTCCACCACCACCGACCGCGGTTCCATGAACGCGGGGATCAGCCGCTGTTGCCGGAACCGACGACGCAGCACCACTTCCGAACCGCTGATGGCCTGTTCCACGTCGTCGCCCGAACCCGCCTCGGCGGAATCGAACGTCCACACCGCATTGCGGTTGGTACCGAGGTCCTCGTGCACCAGCGGCGCGTCGTCGGCGAGCGCGTTCTCCAGCCCCAGTACCACGGGTAGTTCGTCGTACTCGACGTCGATCTCGGCCAGCGCGTCCTCGGCCGCCTCGGGGCTGCGGGCGACGACGACGGCGATCCCCTCGCCCGCGTAGTTGACCTTCCCCTGGGCGAGGATCGGCCTGCGCGGCCACTTCATGTCCGGTGTGATGGGCCAGGCGCACGGCATGCCGATGGTGCCCTCAGGGTCGAGGTCGTCGGCGGTGTAGACGTCGATCACGCCCGGCACCTGCTTCGCCGCCGACGTGTCGATGCTCGTGATCCGGGCGTGCGCCACCGGGCTGCGCAGCACCGCGAGGTGCAGCATCCCGGGCAACGTGAGGTTGTCGGTCCAGCGGGTGCGTCCGGTGATCAGCCGCGCGTCCTCCTTGCGCCGCCGGGCTTTACCGATCTCCGGTCCCATCGTGGCGGTCATGCCTGAACACCTCCGCCCATGCCCGGCGTCGTCGCGGTTCCCGTGGTCTCACCAGCGCGTTCGATCTCCGGCTGCGCTCCGGGGCGCATGCGTTCGGCCGCGTCCCGCACCGCGCGGACGATGTTCTGATATCCGGTGCAGCGGCAGAGGTTGCCCTCCAGTCCCTCACGAACGGCCTGCTCATCCGGATCGGGGTTCTCCGACAACAGGTCGAGCGACTGCATGATCATTCCGGGTGTGCAGAAGCCGCACTGCAATGCGTGGTTGTCCTCGAAAGCCTTCTGCACCGGATGCAGCTCGCCGTCACGCGCGAGCCCTTCGATCGTGGTGATCTCGGCACTGTCGGCCTGGACCGCGAGCACCGAGCAGGACTTCACGCTCTGCCCGTTGAGGTGCACGGTGCAGGCACCGCAGTTACTGGTGTCGCATCCCACCACGGTGCCGACCTTGCCGAGCTGATCACGCAGGTAGTGCACGAGCAGTGTGCGCGGCTCGACGTCGTCGGTGTAGCGGGTTCCGTCAACGGTGACGGTGATGCGCATTGGGCCTCCTGTACTGGCTCGACCCGCTGGGCGGGCCGTGTGGAACGGCCATGACCGATCACTGGTTCAGTGATCGTCCTCACAGGCAACCCTGCTACGTCCGCGCTGTGACGACAACCCCTGTGCCACCGATCTCCGTACCTGTCCCTCGATCGAGGTTGGACTTTCCAACGGAGCGACAAAATAGACGTTTCATATCACCGGAATGGGCGATATGGACGCCGTGGCACGTCCGACGCCGCACCGAATACCGGGTCGGCGATCACGGCGGTCGTCATGCCCTGAGGCCACGCCGGATGTCCCGTGCGCCCCGTGTAACCGGTCCGGACCGGTCCAAAACGTCACGTCCGGTGTGTTCCGGTCAGCCGTCCTGCTCACCGTGGATGGGGCCGTCGAGGTCGACCAACCGACGCCCACTACCGCCCCACCGCAGCGCGATGATCTCGGCCGCGATGGACACGGCGGTCTCCTCCGGAGTGCGGGCCCCCAGGTCGAGTCCGACCGGCGACGCCAGTCGGGCGAGCTCCGCATCGGTCATCCCGATCTCCCGCAGCCGCCGCATGCGGTCCTCGTGGGTGCGGCGGGAACCCATCGCCCCGACGTAGGCGACGTCCAGCCGGAGGGCCACCTCCAACACCGGCACGTCGAACTTCGGATCATGGGTGAGCACGGTGATCACGGTCCGGGGATCGATGCGACCGGCCTCCGCCTCCGCCGTGAGGTAGCGGTGCGGCCAATCCACGACCACCTCGTGGGCCTCGGGAAACCGTGTCTTCGTCGCGAACACGGACCGCGCATCGCACACCGTGACCTCGTAGCCGAGGTAGGCACCCATCCGCGCCATCGCGGCGGCGAAGTCGATGGCACCGAACACCAGCATCCGCGGGGGCGGTTCGAACGAGTTGACGAACACCGCCATCCCCTCACCGCGGCGCTGCCCCTCGGGGCCGTAGCGCAATACGCCCGACCGCCCCCCGGCCAACAGGCCACGGGCGTCGTCGACCACGGCGTCGTCGATCCGCTGCGAACCGAACCCTCCACCGACCCGGTCCGGCCACACCAACATGCGTCTGCCGAGCAGCGCGGGATCGGGATGCTCGATGATCGTGGTGACGGCCACCGGCCTACCCTCGTCCACGGAGGAGATCAGCTCGGGCAATTCCGGCATGGACCGCTGGTCCACGCATTCGACGAAGATGTCGATGATGCCTCCGCAGGTGAGCCCCACCGCGAAGGCGTCGTCGTCGCTCACGCCGTAACGTTGCAGCACCGGGGTCCGCGTCTCCGTCACCTGCCGCGCCAGCTCGTACACCGCGCCCTCGACACAGCCACCGGACACGCTGCCGACCACCTCACCGTCGGCACCCACCAGCATCGCGGCCCCCGGCGCGCGGGGCGCCGAGGAGAAGGTGGCCACGACGGTCCCCACCCCCACCGTCTCGCCCGCAGACCAACGACGGTGCAACTCGTCCAGCACGTCATGCATGAGCGATCTCCCTCAGCAGTCGTTCCAATGTGGCCAGACTGTGCCCCGCCAGCAGTCGGTCCACAGAGGGCAACACAGCCGTGATGCCGGACTGCACGGGCTCGTATCCCGCGTGTCCCGCATGTGGATTGACCCAGAACACCCGGTGGGCGAGCCGCCGCAGCCGCGCGACCTGCTCCCCGAGCAGACTCGCGTCACCGCGTTCCCAGCCGTCGGAGAAGATCACGACGGTGGCGCGTCTGGCCATGCCCCGCTGTCCCCAGCGGTCGAGGAACACCCGCAGTGTCTCGCCCAGCCGCGTTCCCCCGGCGAAGTCGGCCACCGCCCTGCCCGCGTCGAGCATCGCCCGCTCGGGGTCGCGTTGTCGCAGCTGCCGGGTCACGCGGGTCAACCGGGTGCCGAGGGTGAACACCTCCACGTCCGACGGCGCACCACGCACCACGACGTGGGCGAACCGCAGCAACGAGTCCGCGTACGGCTTCATCGACCCGGACACGTCGACCAGCAGCACGGCCTTACGCGGCCGGGTACGCCGGCGGGAACGAACCAGCCGACTCGGCTCCCCACCGTCGGCCAACATCGCCCGCAGCGTGCGACGCGCGTCGAGTCGGCCACGCCGGGCCGGACGGTACCGCAGCGACGGGCGGACCGCGGGCACCGGACGCAGTTTGGCCATCAACTCCCGAAGATGCCTGCGTTCGGCGGAGGTGAGTTCGGCGAGATCACGCTCGCGCAGCACCTCGGCCTCGCTGGCCGCCACACTGAGCCGCTCGTCGTCAGCGGTGTTCTCACCCGTGGTCGATTCCGCCGCCAAAGCGGCGATCCGGGGTTGGACGGACACGGGCAGGGTGGGACGCCGCCGCACCGGGGACTCGCCGGAGAACCACGCCGCGAACGCTTCGTCGTAACGCGGCAGATCGTCGGGCTCCGAGCACAGCGTGACCCTGCCCGCCCAGTACAGCTGGCGTGGGTCCCCGATGTCCACCTGCTCGACCGCGGCGAGATAGGCCTGCACGCGGTGGGCGTCGCAGCGCAAACCGGCCTCCCGCAACGCGGCGGCGAAGCCGACGAGGCCGGGCAGGACGTCATCGCCCCGGGCTGGCGTGCTCATGCCCCCATTGTGCTCCCCGAACCCGAAATCGGGAACCATGATCGATTTCGGGTGGACGCGGCCGATCAACCGAGCAACGAATCCAGGGAGGCCCGCACGCGATCGAGGTCCTCGCTGTACTTGAGCACCGCACCGAGCGTCGTGGCAGCGGTCTCGGCGTCCAATTCGTCCTTACCCAACGCCGTCAACGCCTGCGCCCAGTCCAAGGCCTCCGCCACGCCCGGTGGTTTGAGCAGTTCCATCGAACGCAGTCGCTGCACCGCCTCGGTGAGTTGCCGGGCCAATCGCTCGTCGATACCGGGGATCCTGCGCCGCAGGATCGCGACCTCACGTTCGAAACCCGGATGTTCCACCCAGTGGTAGAGGCAGCGACGCTTGAGTGCGTCATGGACCTCCCTCGTGCGGTTGGAGGTGAGCACCACCAGCGGCGGTGTCTCCGCCCGCACCTCGCCGTACTCGGGGATGGTCACGGCGTTCTCGTCCAGCAACTGCAACAAAAACGCCTCGAACTCGTCGTCCGCGCGGTCGAGTTCGTCGACCAACAACACACAGGGAGCGCAGATCAGGGCCTGCAACAGCGGTCTGGCCAGCAGGAACCGTTCGGTGTAGAGCGATTGTTCGGCGGCGTCCACGGACAACCGTCCGCCCTCGGCCGCCTCCAACGCCCGCAGATGCAGCAGTTGCCGGGGAAAGTCCCATTCATACAGTGCCTGTCCCGCGTCGATCCCCTCGTGGCACTGCAACCGGATCAGCGGCAGCTCCAACGCCTCCGCGAGAGCGACGGCGAGCGAGGTCTTACCGGTACCGGGCTCTCCCTCGCAGAACAACGGCCGCCGCATGCGCAACGCCAGGAACGCGGCCGTGGCGATCCCGGGGTCCGCGAGGTATCCGGTGCCTTCGAGGAGGCCGGCGAGTTCGTCGGGTGATCCCGGTGACGCGGGCGCCTCGGGGACGGCACCCGCCGTACCGTCGGATGCGATGCCTCCAGTGCTGCTTCCAGTGCTGTCAGCTGTCACCCGACCGAGCCTACTGGTCCCGGCCCGAAACAACGTCCACCACGGCGTCCGCCCCTGGTCCGCCGTGTCGTCCCCACCGCGGCGCCCGTGCTTGAGACGAGGTCAGCGCCGTCGTTCGTCGGGCAGATCGGCGGGTGAGTCGATGTCGGTCCCGACAGAAAGGTCACCGCATTCCACCAAACGCAGGTCGGTGCGGCCCCGCAACCATTCCCGCGCCCCCTGGTCGCCGCAAGCGGCGTCGGCGATGTCGTTCCACCACCGCCGGCCGAACAGCACCGGATGTCCCATCCTCCCGCCGTAGCCGGCACGGGCCACGACGTCGGGAGTGGTCAACTCGAGCAGCCGGGCCACCACATCGGCCCCGACGCTCGGCAGATCGACAAGGTGCACGAGCACGGCGTCGGGCAACGGGGTCAGATCGCTGAGCGTACGCAGTCCCGCCCGCAGGGAGGCGCCCATCCCCTCTTCCCAGTCCGGCGCGTACACCGTGATGACCCGACCCGGCAGCAACGTGCGCACGTCCTCGGCCCGCGCACCCAGCACCACGACGATCGGGTCACAGCCGCCGTGGGCCAACACCCGCACCGCCCGGGTCACCAACGCCTCGCCGCCGACCTCCACGAGCGCCTTCGGCCTGCCGAACCGCCTCCCGGCCCCGGCGGCCAGCAACAGCCCCGCCGTGCTCATGAGACCTGCGCCGCGGGGGCGACGGCCAGATCGGACTCGATCCGCGCCGCCGTCGCCAACAACGGCGGGACCAGACCGGTACGCACCGACTCGGGTGTCGTCCGGCTGGCGTGCGTGGAGATGTTCACGGCGGCCACCACCTTGCCAGACCTGTCTCGGATGGGAGCGGCCACGGACCGCAGCCCCTCTTCCAACTCCTGATCGACCAGCGCCCACCCCTGCTCGCGCACGGCGTCCAGTTCGGCCCGCAGCTTCTCGGCCGAGGTGATCGTGTGGTCGGTCAACCGGTCGAACGTCACCTCACGCAGGTAATCGGCGAGTGCGTCCTCGTCGAGTCCGGCGAGCAGCACCCGCCCCATGGAAGTGGCGTGGGCGGGGAAACGGGTGCCCACGTTGATGCTCACGGTCATGATGCGCGACACCGCCACCCGAGCGACGTAGACGATGTCGGTTCCGTCGAGCACCGAGACCGAACAGGACTCGTGCACCTCCGCCGACAACCGCTCCAGGTGCGGCTGCACCACCTCGGGCAGAGACAGGCTCGACAGGTACGCGTACCCCAGTTCGAGGACCTTGGCGGTGAGGCTGAAGTACCTGCCGTCGGAACGGACGTAACCGAGATCGGCCAACGTCAGCAGGAACCGGCGTGCCGCGGCCCGCGTCAACCCGGTCTCCTTCGCCACCTCACTGAGCGTGAGTTGCGGGGCGCCCGCGCCGAACGCCTTGATCACCGCCAGTCCGCGTTCGAGGGACTGCACGTGGTGCGCGGCACGTCCACTACCTGCTTCCATGACCGTTCAATCTATCCGCTCGTCGGCCTCCTCAGAGCTCACCCATCTCGGACAGGGTCCGTTGGGCGATCGCGAACGCCTCGTTGGCGGCGGGCACCCCCGCGTACACCGCCGTGTGCAGGAGGACCTCGGAGATCTCGGCAGGGGTGAGACCGTTGCCGATGGCGGCACGCACGTGCATGGCGAGTTCGTTCCAACTGCGCTGCGCGGTCAGCACGGCGAGGGTCAGGCAACTACGGGTCTTGCGGTCCAACCCGTCCCGCGTCCACACCGAACCCCACGCCGCCTTGGTGATGTACTCCTGAAACGGCCGGGTGAATTCGGTGGTCCCGGCGATCGCCCGGTCCACATGCTCATCGCCGAGCACCTCCCGACGGACCCGCATGCCCCTGTCGTAGGTGTCCTCGGCCTGCTCGCGCTGAGTGCCTTCAGCCATGCGACTCGCCTCCGTCCGCCTTGAGATGTTCGATGATGAGTTCGGTGAACCGCTCCGGCTGCTCGACGTTGCCGAGGTGAGCGGCCTCGGCGACCACCTCGAAACGGGCGCCGGGGATCCCCTCGGCCAGCGGGCGCCCGTGTTCGTCGGGCGGAGTGGCCGGATCGTCGGCACCCGCGATCACCAGGGTCGGAGCGGTGATCGTGGACAGCACTCCGCGCAGGTCCATCGCACCGATCGCCGCGCAACACGCCGCATAACCCCGCGCCGGCACCGACGCGGTCATGCGGTGGTACTCGCGCGTCAACTCCGGGTTCGCCGCCCTCCAGGCGGGGGTGAACCAGCGTTCGATGCTGCCGTCCGCGATCTCCGTCATACCGCGGGTCACGGCGGTGTGCGCCCGCTGCTCCCACATCTCGGGGGTGCCGAGCTTGGCCGACGTGCAACACACCACCAACCTGCGCACGCGGTCGGGACGGTGGGCGGCCAACCACAGGCCGGTCATCCCCCCGAGCGACAACCCGACCACGTGGGCGCGGTCGACGCCGAGTCCGTCCAGCAGCTCGACGACATCACCCCCGAGGTCGTCGAGGCTGCACGGCGCGTCCGGCACCGGGGTCCCGCCGTGACCTCGGTGGTCGTAGCGCACGACGCGGTACCCCGCCGAGACCAGGGGACCCACCTGCGGGTTCCACATGCCGAGATCACTTCCGAGCGATCCCGACAGTACGACGACCTCTCCGTCCTCGGGGCCGTCGATCACGTGGTTCACCCGCACGGCTCCTCCTTCCGTCTCCGATACTTCTCCAACGCCCGTCGCACGAACACGGGCGCGGCGCCCAGGTAGTCGGCGGGGTCGAGCAGCCGCTCGATGCGTTCCCGCGACAAATGTGCCCCCACCAGCGGATCGTCGACGAGGACGTCCGCCAGGGGGACACCTTCGTCCAACGCCCGATGGCAACACGACGTGACCGCATCGTGGGCGGCGAGCCGCCCGACCACGGGGGCGAGTTCGGTGGTGATCCGTTCGGCCAGCAACACCCCGCCACCCCGGTCGAGGTTCTGGCGCATCCGTTCGGCGTCGACCCGCAGTCGGTCCAGGCTCGTCCGTAACCAGTGCACGGCCGAGCCGCAGACCCGCCACAACTGGATGAGCGGCCACCACTCCGCGTGCCACGCCCCGGAGGCCCGCTGATTCTCGTGCTCCATGGCGGCGAGCAGGTCGGCCACCAGACCGGGTGCCTGCTTCGCACACGCCAGTGCCGACACGGCCGCCACCGGGTTGCGTTTGTGCGGCATCGTGGACGAACCGCCGCTGCCGGGCGGTCCCTGTTCCCGGAGTTCACCGACATCGGTTTGGGTGAGCGTGACGATCGAACGCGCCACACCCGACACCGCGCCGGCGAGGCCGCCGAGCGCACCCGCAAGCTCCGCCACCGGGGTGCGATCGGTGTGCCACGGCAACGCCGGTTCGGCCAGTCCGAGCCGCGCGGCCAGGGCCGCCAACACCTCGACACCGCTCTCGCCGAGGGAGGCGAGCGTTCCCACCGCCCCGCCGAACTGGACCGGCAGACGCACCGCTTGCAACCGCTCGGCCGCCGTGTCGAGCGAGGTCAACCACCCCGCCGCCACCAGCCCGAACGTCGTCGGCAACGCATGCTGCGACAACGTCCGAGCCACCTGGACGGTGGCAGCGTGCTCGTCGGCCAGTTCCGCCAGCGTCTCGGTGCACGCCTCCACATCGGCCAACAGCGCCATCCGGGCACGGGCGGCCACCAGCATGGCCGCCGTGTCGACGACGTCCTGGCTCGTCGCTCCCCAGTGCACGTACCGCGCGGCGGCACCCTCGACGCGTTCGGTGATCGCACGCACCAACGGCGCGGCCGGGTTCCCCGCGCCCCTGGCGGCCCGGCCCAGCTCGGCGATGTCGTAGTCGTCGTGGCCGTTGTGGTGACAGGCCCTCTCGATCCGTTCGGCGTGCAGGCGGTCGATCAGACCGGCATCGGCCTGGGCCGCGGCCAAAGCCGCCTCGAAATCCAACATCGCCCTCAGCCACGCGGCATCGCCCACGTGCTCCGCCACCGGCCCCGCGGCCACGAGAGGATCGAACAACATCGACGACTGTCCGGGCCTCAGCTCGGACGCACGATCAGACATCGAAGAACACTGTCTCGCCCTCACCCTGAAGCCGCACGTCGAAGCGATAGCCGTCCTCCGTCTTGCGCGCCACCAGAGTGTGTCGCCGCTCCTCGGGCACCGAATTCAACACCGGGTCGGCCGCGTTGGCGTCGGCGAAATCAGGGAAGTAGATCCGCGTCACCAACCGATTCAGCAGACCACGGGCGAACACCGACACGTTGATGTGCGGCGCCTGCTCCGGAACCGCACCCGGCAGCAGCGTGAGGATCCCGAACTCACCGTCGTCGTTCGTGGGGCATCGTCCGAAACCCCGGAAACCGGGGACAGCGCCCCTCGGGTCATCGGGGTGGTCGAATCGCCCGTTCGGATCGGCCTGCCACGTCTCGATCAACGCGTCGGGAACCGGCGCGCCCTCGCCGTCGGTGACGACACCCCGGATCCATACAGCGCCCTCGGTGCCTTCTTCCACCACCGTGGGCCCGTCCTCCCACGGCAGGCCGATCGACAGATACGGCCCCACGGTCTGTGAAGGAGTCGAGGGAAGCTTCGGGCCAGCCTGGCTCATTTGTCCTCCTGTGTTCTTCGGGACGCCTTCCCCACCGCAGCGGACTCAACCCGCCGCAGCGGACTCAACCCGACCAATTCCGACCGGACTCGCGAGCGAAAAGATCCTCGCTCACTCGTCCTCAGTACCTTGCGGGACACCCGCACCCGACCGGACTCGCGAGCGAAAAGATCCTCGCTCACTCGTCCTCTTCGTCCTCCGGGTTTTCGAACGGCGTCGCTTCCCTGCCTCGCACCACGATGTCGAAACGGAACGCCAACGCCCATTCCGGCACCGTCCGGCTCAGATCGAACGACGAGATCAACCGCTGCCGCGCCTTCTCGTCCGGAATCGAATTGAAGATCGGGTCCTGGAAGAACAGCGGATCGTCGGGGAAGTACATCTGTGTGACGAGCCGCTGGGTGAACGCCGTACCGAACACGGAGAAGTGGATGTGCGAGGGACGCCAGGCGTTGTCGTGGTTCTTCCACGGATACGCCCCCGGCTTGATGGTGATGAACTCGTACCGGCCCTCGTCGTCGGTGATCGTACGGCCCACACCGTCGAAGTTCGGGTCGATCGGACTCGGCCAGTTGTCCCACACGTGCCGATACCGACCACCCGCGTTCGCCTGCCAGATCTCGATCAGCGAATTCGGGATCGGTTTGCCGTCACCGTCGAGCAGGCGCCCGTGCACCAGGATGCGCTGCCCCTGGGGTTCCTGCGGGTGCTGCCGCGTGAGGTCGTTGTCCAACTCGCCGACCCGGCCGTAGCCCAACAGCGGACCCGTCACCTCGGTCAGTTTGTGCGGCAACAACACCAACGGCTGCTTCGGATACCGCAACTGGGTCGAACGGTATTCCGGCGAGTTCAACGGCGGATGTGTCCCCTCAGGGTCCCGTCGATACCTCGGCAGGATCAATCCCGACTCCGTTGACGTACTCATACCGCCCTCCTGGATTCCGTGGGACACCCTCCCTGCCGTGGGCAGGGGTTCGGATCGGTCGAACGCCGTGTGCGGCGCACCGCCCTCGCCCAGGCGTCCTTCGACTGCTTCCGAATCATCACGCTTCGAGCACCACGGCCAGTCCCTGGCCCACGCCGATGCAGATGGCCGCCAGGCCCCAACCACCGCCGCGTTTCCGCAACGCGTGCGCGAGCGTGCCGAGGATACGTCCACCCGAGGCACCCAGCGGGTGCCCGATGGCGATGGCTCCACCGTGGACGTTGACGATCTCGGGATCGAGCTCCGGCCAATCGGCGAGACAAGCCAGCGACTGCGCGGCGAACGCCTCGTTCAACTCCACCGCCGCCAGGTCCCCCCAGCCGATGCCCGCGCGTTGCAACGCGATCTCGGCGGCCTTCACCGGACCGATGCCGAACACGTCCGGGTCCACCCCCGCGGCACCCCGACCCGCGATCCGGGCCAGCGGGGTCGCGCCGAGCCGGTCCGCACCCGCCTGGTCCGCGAGCAACACCGCGGACGCACCGTCGTTGAGTGGAGAGGCGTTGCCCGCCGTCACCGTGCCGTCGGCGCGGAACACCGGCTTGAGCTTGGCGAGCTTCTCGGCGGAGGTGTCCGGACGAATCCCCTCGTCACGGCGGAGATCCGTGCCTTCCACCGGAACGACGTGGTCGTCGTAGAACCCCTCGTCCCAGGCGCGGGCCGCGGCCCGGTGACTGCGCAAGGCGAACTCGTCCTGGGCTTCGCGGCCGATGCCGTACCGCTCGGCCAGCAGCTCCGTGCTCTCCCCCAGCGACACCGTCCACTCCTTCGGCATCCTCGGGTTGACCATGCGCCAACCCAAGGCCGTGGAGTACAGCGTCTCGTTGCCGTTCGGGAACGCCTTCTCCGGTTTGGGCAGCACCCACGGCGCGCGGCTCATCGACTCCACGCCTCCCGCGACCGCCACCGACGCCTCGCCGAGCGCGACCTGCCTGCTCGCCTGGATCACGGCGTCCAGACCCGAACCGCACAGCCGGTTGACCGTGCTGCCGGGAACGCTCGTCGGCCAACCGGCGAGCAGAGTCGCCATGCGGGCCACGTTGCGGTTGTCCTCGCCCGCGCCGTTCGCATTGCCGAACACCACCTCGTCGACCGTGGCGGGATCGAGGTCGTTGCGTTCGCCCAAGGCCTGCAACACATGCGCGGCGAGATCATCGGGGCGCACGCCCGACAGTGCTCCCCCGTAACGCCCGAACGGTGTCCGCACCGCATCGAGCACGAACACGTCACTCACGATGCCTCCTTCAAAGCACGCAGGACGGTCAGTTCCTGCTCCGTCGGCGGTTCGGTCGTCGACAGTTCGGGCGAGACCCGCAGTTGCCAACCCGTCGCCTCGCGCACCTGCTCCACGTCCACCCCGGGGTGCACCTGGGTCAACACCAACTCGCAGGTGTCGGGATCGGGACGCAGCACGCCGAGGTCGGTGATCACCAACGTCGGTCCGGCCCCACGGAGACCGAGGCGTTCCCGGTCACCCTTGCCCTGGCCGTGGCCGACCGAGGTCACGAAGTCGACCTTCTCCACGAAACTGCGTTTGCTCTGCCGCACCACCACGAACACTTCGCCGCACGAACCGGCGATCTCGGGCGCGCCACCCGCGCCCGGCAGTCGGACCTTCGGATTGGCGTAATCGTCGCCGATGACGGTGGTGTTGATGTTGCCGAAGCGGTCGATCTGGGCGGCACCGAGGAAACCGACGTCGATGCGCCCCGGCTGGAGCCAGTAGTTGAACACCTCCGGCACGCTGATCACCGCGTCGGCAGTCTCCGCGAGGATGCCGTCACCGATCGAGGCGGGCAGGCGGTCGGGCTTGGAGCCGAGCGTGCCCGATTCGTAGATGAGCACCAGATCCGGCGCGTGCGTACGGCGCGCGACGTTGGCGGCCGTGGAAGGGAGGCCGATGCCGACGAAGCACCGGGTGTTACCGGTGAGCGCCCTGGCGGCGGCGATCGACATCATCTCGTCGGAGGTGTAGTCCGTCGCCGACGACTGTGTGGTGGTCGCGCTCATTTCGTGGTCACCTCCGCACCGAACACCGTCTCACGCACCCATGCCTGGAAAGCGTCGCGGTCCCTGCTGATCGCGTCCCAACGTCGGTAGTAGTCGTTATCGCGCTCGTAGTAGCCCTGCGCGTACGACGGATGCGCCCCGCGGGGCACCTCGGCGACGTAGGTGACCGCCCAGCTGGGCAGGATGACCTGGTCCGGCACGGGTTCGAGCTCGTCGACGATCTCCTCGACGGTGACCAGGCTGCGCCGGGCGGCGAGCACGGCTTCTTTCTGCACCCCGACCAGGCCCCACAGCTGGACGTTGCCCCGACGGTCCGCCCGCTGCGCGTGGATGATCGACACGTCGGGGTTCAGCGCGGGGACTGCCGCGAGCTTCTCGCCCGTGAACGGACAGGTGATCTCGGCGATCGTGCCGGTGTGACGGGGCAGGTCGGTACCCGAGTAACCGCGCAACACCGCGAAAGGCAGTCCGGACGCGCCGGCCACGTAGCGGTTGGCCATACCGGCGTGACTGTGTTCTTCGATCTCCAGCGGCACCGGCCAGGAGTTCTGTACCGCGTCACGGAAGCGGTGCAGCGAGCCGACCCCGGGGTTCCCGCCCCAGGAGAAGATCAACTTACGCGCACACCCGGCACCGATGAGCTGGTCGTACACGATGTCCGGGGTCATCCGCGTGAGGGTGAGCTCCTTACGCCCCTGTCGGATGATCTCGTGTCCCGCCGCGTGCGGAATCAGGTGGGTGAATCCTTCGAGCGCCACCGTGTCGCCGTCGTGCACGAGCGCGGACACGGCCTCGGCCAAGGAAACGATCTCAGCCACTCCAGCACCTTCGTTCGCATAACGCACAGAAGTTCTGCATATGAACATTAGCACCGCGGTCGCCCCTTACGGAACCCCCGAACCGTTTACAGTGGCGGCAGGCTGACGCAGGAACCGACGAGGCGGAAAGAGGCGGAAACGACGTGCGACCCCGGATCGTGGTGACGAGGAAGATCGCCGAACCCGCGCTGGCACTGCTACGCGAAACCGGGGACGTGTGGGTCCCCGAACCCGATCGGGCCCTGCCGACCGACGAACTCCACGCCGCCATCGCGGGCGCCGACGCCGTCGTCAGCACACTCCACGAGCGCGTGGACGCGGCGTTCGCCGACGCCGCCGGGGCGCAGCTGAAGGTCGTCGCCACCGTCGCCGTGGGTTACGACAACATCGACGTCCCCGCCCTGGCCGCCCGCGGGATCGTCGTCACCAACACACCGGGCGTGCTCACCGACGCCACCGCGGATCTGGCCTTCGGCCTCCTGCTGTCGGTGACACGCAGGTTCGGCGAGGGCGAGCGACTGCTCCGGTCGCGCACCCCGTGGGAGTTCGACCTCGGTTTCCTGCTCGGCACCGGCATCCAGGGCAAAACACTGGGCATCGTGGGTCTGGGACAGATCGGCACCGCCGTCGCTCGACGCGCCCGCGCCTTCGGGATGAGCATCGTCTACACCGGACGGCGTCGTGCCGATACGGACGTCGAGCGGGAACTCGACGCCCGCTACCTCACTCTGGAGGAACTGTTACGGGAGTCCGACGTCGTGTCGCTGCACTGTCCACTCACGCCTCAGACCCGGCATCTCATCGACGCCGACGCGCTCGCGACGATGAAGCCGACGGCGTATCTGATCAACACCACCCGAGGGGCCGTCGTCGACGAGGCCGCGCTCGCCGACGCCCTCGCCAACGGGGTGATCGCCGGAGCGGGTCTCGACGTCTTCGAGAAGGAACCGGAGGTCCACCCGACCCTGCTCGAACTCGACAACGTCGCCCTCACCCCTCATCTGGGATCGGCCACCCGGGAGACCCGCACCGCCATGGCCATGCTCGCCGCCCGCAACGCGGTGGCCGTCCTGCGCGGCGACGACCCGTTGACACCGGTGGTGCCCTAGCCATGCGCGTGGTGGTCGCTCCGGACAAGTTCAAGGGAAGCCTGACCGCGGTCGAGGCCGCCGAGGCGATGGCGGCCGGTGTCCACGACGTCCTGCCCGATGCGCACGTCGACCGCTGTCCCGTCGCCGACGGCGGGGAGGGCACGCTCGACGTTCTCCTCTCCGTGGGTGGTCGGAGGGTCGACGTGCGGGTCTGCGGGCCACTGTCCGATCCGGTCGAGGCGTATTACGTGGTGCTCGACGACTGGGCCTACGTCGAATCCGCACGGGCGTGCGGCATCGAGCATGTGACCCCCACCCGGCACACGGCGCTGCGGTCCCACACCTACGGCGTCGGCGAATTGCTCCGGCACGCGATCGACAACGGCGCCCGCGGCGTCGTGCTGACGGTCGGCGGCACGGCCAGCACCGACGGCGGTGCGGGCATGCTGCAAGCACTCGGGGCGACGATCCTCGATGCCGACGGCGCCGCCGTCGACCGTGGCGGGGAGGCACTGAACTCCGTGGCCACGGTGGATCTCACCGAGGTACGACGGGTGCTCGACGGCGTGGCCGTCCGAGTGGCCACCGACGTCACCAATCCACTGCTGGGTCCCCACGGCGCGGCGCCGGTGTTCGGACCGCAGAAAGGCGCGGGCCCCGAGGAGATACGGACGTTGGAGAGCGGGCTTCGCACGTGGGCGCAGGCGCTGATCCGCGCGGGAGTCCGCGATATCGCCCCGTTACCGGGGGCGGGCGCCGGAGGCGGTGTCGCCGGGGCCCTCGCGGCGTTGGGTGCCACGGTGGAATCCGGGTTCGACCTCATCGCCGCCGTCACCGGTGTCGACCGCGCGATCCCGGGCGCCGACCTGGCACTCACCGGGGAGGGTTCGTTCGACTCCCAAAGCCTCGCGGGCAAGGCACCGGCCGGTGTCGCGGACCGAGCGCGACGCTCCGGAACGCCCGTCGCGATCGTCGCCGGTCGGATCGCCCTGAGCGCGGCCGAATTGTCCGACGTGGGCATCACGGCCTGGCGCTCACTCCTGGACCGAGCGGCGACACCGGACGACGCGCTCCACCGCGCCGCACCACTCCTGCGCGCTGCGACAGCCGATGTCGTGCGCTTTCTCACCGACGGGGATCAGGGCTGAAGCACGACCTTCACGACCCCGTCCTCCTTCTTCTGGAACATCCGGTAGGCGTCCGGTGCCTCCGACAACGGAAGACGATGGGTGGCGAAACCCTCCACACCCAACGGATCGCTGTCATCGGTGACCAACGGCAGGACATCGTTGATCCAGGCGTGCACGTTCGCCTGCCCCATCCGCAGCTGCACCTGTTTGTCGAACAGCGTCATCATCGGTATCGGGTCGATCATTCCACCGTACACACCGGACAGTGAGATCGTGCCACCCCGACGTACCGCGTCGATGGCCAGATACAGACTGGCGAGTCGGTCGACCGCGGCTTTCTCCACTGCCTTGGCGGCCAGTTGTTTCGGCAACAACGTCGCCAACTGTTGCGCCAGACCCAACACGGGAGCGCCGTGGGCCTCCATGCCGACGGCGTCGACGACCGAGTCAGCGCCCCTGCCGTCGGTGCGGTCCCGGACCGCGTCCCCCGCGTTCTTGTACTCGCGCAGGTCGATGGTGTCGATACCGTGCTGTCTGGCCAGTTCGAGCCGTTCGTCGACGAGGTCGACGCCGATCACATTACCGGCGCCCCGATGCTTGGCGATCCGCGCACACATCTGCCCGATCGGGCCGAGTCCGAGCACGAGGACCGAACCCCCGGGAGGGACGTTCGCGTACTCGACCGCCTGCCAGGACGTGGGGACCACATCGGACAGGTAGAGAAATCGTTCGTCAGGAGGTCCGTCCGGGACCTTGATGGGACCGAAGTCCGCGAACGGCACCCTCAGCCGCTCGGCCTGTCCACCGGGCACCTGACCGTAGAGCTTGCTGTAACCGAAGAGGGCGGCGCCCTTCCCGTGCTCGGTGACCTGGGTGGTCTCGCACTGCGAATAGAGTTTGCGTTCACAGTAGAAACAACGTCCACACGAGATGTTGAAGGGCACGACCACCCGGTCCCCGGGACGGAGATTCTCGACCTCGCCACCGACCTCCTCGACCACCCCCATCGGCTCGTGACCCAGGATGTCACCGGGATCGAGGAACGCGCCGAGTATCTCGTACAAGTGCAGGTCCGAACCGCAAATGCCCGTGGACGTCACCCTGATCACCGCATCGGTCGGTTCCACGATCTCCGGATCGGGGACTTCGTCCACCCGCACGTCACGCTTTCCCTGCCAGGTCACGGCCTTCATGGGGTCTCCCTCGCATGATCGCCCGGCAGTTCCGTGCCCGACCGCCGGTCGTCGGTAGTCGCCTGCGACGACGATTCCTTCGTCGCGACGTACCACCGACGACCGACGGACAAACGGGCCTTGGGTCTTCTTACGGCTGGTCCATCACCGCGAAGCTGAGCTGTCCTTCCTCATCCTGCTGGACGTCGAGCACCTTGTCGTCGAGGAACAACGCCGCCTGGGGTTCGAGGAACACCCTGGCTCCGGTGTCGGTACCGAGGACCTGGTCCCCCTCCTCCGGGGCCGAAGCGATCGACAAAGCGAGCTGAGCACCGGCTTCGGTCTCCTCCCGCACCGCGAACCGCAATCCCGCGGCATCTTGACCGTTCTGCGCGGTCAGGATGCTGATCGCCTCAGCGGCAGCGTCAGTCATGGCGAGCATGTCGATGTTTCCCTTCGCTTGCTTACTGCTGCCATTCCCACCGTAGGACCAATGAGCGGAATTCGCCGCCCGCACGTGGTCTCCCTTGTTGGCCTACACTTTCACCACTTCACGCACGTCTTCGTGGTCCCACGCCTTCACAGTGCCGCCGCGACCACCCGCAGATCAGCGACGAACTCCGCGTACGCGCGTTCCCGGTCGCTGTCCCGAGCCCGCAACACCGCGGACGGGTGCACGGTCGCGACGGCCAAAGGTGGATCGTCCAATCCGGGCAGTTTTAAAACCTCGCCACGGTGGGCACTGACCCGGAAGTCCGCGTCGAACAGTGCTTGCGCAGCGGTGGCGCCGAGCAGTCCCACGACATCGGGGCGCACCGCGTCGAGTTCCGCCAACAACCATGGCTTACACGCCGTGATCTGGGAGCGTGTCGGCTTCTTGTGCAAGCGCCGCCTTCGGTTCCCCTCCCGGGTGAAACGGAAGTGTTTCACGGCATTGGTCACGTACACGGTGTCGCGGTCGATCCCCGCCTCCCCCAACGCGCGGTCGAGCAGATTCCCGGAAGGTCCGACGAACGGTCGTCCCTCACGGTCCTCCCGGTCCCCGGGCATCTCGCCCACCAGGACCAGCCGGGCACGATCCGCCCCTTCACCGAACACGGTCTGTGTCGCATCGGTGAACAGATCACAGCCCCGACAGCCCGCCGCGGCCTGTCGCAGGGACGTCACGGCGCGTTCCCGCGGCAGATAGTGCTCCGCGCCCTCGTACCTGACCATGCGTCACCGCCTCGCCCGCTCGGCATGCCGAATCGTGTTCCTCCCGGATCGGGGTGGGTTTCCGCGCGGTCAGTCCTCGAACACCACGGACCACAGCAGCACGTGCCACAGCGCGTCCAACCGGGAAAGTGGTTCCGGATCGGCTTCGACGAGCGAGAGTTGGAACCGGGCATCGTCGTCGTCGCCGTTGAGCTGTGCGAGCACCGCACGCAACACGGCGCGCAGGGCGGGATCGAGCTCGTCGATGACGACGGGGTTTTCCTGACCGTCCATCAAGTCAACGGTGAAGACGTTGTCCGCGTCCTCTTCGCCGAACCGGTACCGAAGCGTCCGCGCCACGTCGACCACGAACTTCGCGAGAACCGGTTCGTAGAACTCCGCCAGAACCGCATTCCGATCGACGATGGAGGCGAGCAGTGCCGCCAAGGTGTCCACGTCGTCGTGTCTGGTCGCATCGGTCAGACGTTCGGCCAGGTCTCGCACATCGGCACTCGTGGGGTTCACAATTGACGACCCTCTGTTTCCTCGGGTGTACGGATGGTCTCAGTCATCGAGCCTCCCGCCTCATCGGCGTTCTGCCCCCGCCGCGCGGCCTCCGCGTCCGGTGTGAGCGTCTCGTCCGGTGACACCGGTTTGCCCTCGTCGTCGATGACGACGTCCACCGTGTCGTCCAATCCGGTCGTGGAAGCCGCCGTCGTGGGATGCTCGGCGGGCTGCTCTGCGTCCACGTCGGGCTCTTCTTGGCTTACCCGTTGTTCCAGGGATTCACCTTGTCTTTGTTCGAACGGTGTCATGCCGTAGCGATCGACCTCGCTCCAGCGCTCCGGCGGTTCGATGCCTTCCTCCAGAGGATCGACGCGCAGTCGGTCTTCATCCAGATCCTCCGCACTGCTCAGCGCCGCCGGGTCGGTCTCAACGCTGTCTGGCATGCCGGTGTCCTGAGGAGGAGTCACCGGCTCACTGCCGTCACTCATCGACACCCTCCCTGTATTCCTCTGTGCCCGCTGTGTTCATGAGGTAGCGGCTTACCCGTGCAGGGTTTCCGGCAAACCCACGCACGATCCGCGTGAGGACGTCAGCGAATGTGAGAACGAAGTGAGGGCAAAGCGTGAAGACCAGGCCGGAAAGGTTGCGAAGCGCGCAGCCGACTTTCTACTGTGGGGACAGCGGCTGAACACGACAGCTGCTTTCACGGCAGGGTTCACGACAGGACTTCGTCATCACGTGCGCCTTCGCAGCGTCGAACACTCCGATCTCCTGCGTGTTCCCTATCCGAAAGCTACGGAGGGACAACAGTGCGTAGCACCGATCCGAACATCCTGACTTCCCAGTCGACGCCCGGCGCACAGCCGCAGTCTCTCGACAGCCACGGCATGCGCATCGACGCGGAACAGCGGTCGGGCGACGTGGTGCTCGCACACGTCTCCGGTGAGGTCGACCTCCTGTCCGCACCCGAATTACGGCAGTGGGTCGAGCAGAACACGTCAGCATCCGGCAGATTGGTCCTCGATCTCGACGGGGTCGGTTTCCTCGGCTCGGCCGGTCTTTCCGTACTGGCCGAACTGTCTGAGAAAGCCGCCCAGGACAAGTTGGCGTGGGCGATCGTCGCCACCAAACGCGTCGTCCTGCGCCCATTGGAGGCCACGGGCCTCGTCTCGCAGATGCCGGTGTACGAGAACGTCGCCGACGCGGTGAACAGCCTCTCCGGAGCCAAGTGAGCTCACTCGTTTCCCCGCCCTGTCCCGGTTTCCTCCCCGACTCGCGCTTCCGGCGTTCGGTGACATGACGAACCGACGCGACGAAGACGAGGAAGTCGAGCCGGACTATCGGTTCACTCTCGCCAACGAACGCACCTTCCTGGCGTGGACCCGCACCTCCTTCGGCCTCATCGCGGGAGGGGTCGCGGTACACCAGCTACTGCCCAGATTCGCCACAGCGAACGCACGTACCACACTGGCCGCATTGTGTATCGGTTTGGCCGCGGTCCTTGCGGCCAGTGCCTACATCCACTGGTGGCGTGTGCAGAAGGCCATGCGTAGGGGAGAACCGCTCCCGCGTAACCCGATGCTGTTGGTGGTATCGGTGACCGTGCTGGCCATCACGGGTTACGCCGCGGTGCTGGTGATGTCGGGATGACCGAGAACTCCCCGCGCGGGCTCCAGGCCGAACGTACTCGTCTCGCCTGGCAACGCAGTGCTCTCGGAGCGGGTGTGGTGTCCTTGCTCCTGCTCTACCAGACCGCGTACACCGGCTGGGGCGTGTTGGCCACGGCGGCTGCCTGCGTCGCCGTGGCCGCCCTCGTGTTGGCCGGAGCCGGGGCGTGGCGCGCCCGCCATCTCCGTGGCACCTCACCGCCCCGGCCCATACCGGCCCCCGTGCTGGGGGCCGTGGCCGGACTGATCACCGCGGCGGCGATGGTCGTCCTGTTCACCTTGCCCTGGTGAACCACCGGGAATCGCCGGGCGAGCTCAACCGCATCGCCTGAGTCCGTGGTCGGCTATTCCACCGCACGCCCA
>SMEH01000036.1_pt1 | contig 43303 bp, 43 predicted proteins | sample 2456361 | NCBI WGS metagenome assembly SMEH01 (sample SAMN10132587, study PRJNA489261) | soil metagenome | isolation source: day1 control-loamy sand soil ammended | place: USA | reverse complement strand
CCCACTTCTTCGCCAACCATGCCTGCGTCGGAAGCCCGACGTCGCTGGCGGGACAGATCACCCCGGCGATGTCGGTGCGGGAGCCCAGTGCCGAGTCGATCCGCTCCGGTGCCCGCACACTGAGCTGCAGGTATTCGTCCGCCACGGCCACGCCGGGGGCGTTGGGTCTGATGTCGACGCAAATGGTGTGGTACCCGAGTTCCCGCGCCCGGCGGTAGACGTTGACGGAGCCGTCAGCGCCGCCGAGCACGACGAGTGTTCTTCTCATACGGTTTCCAAGGTCGGTGACGTGCTGAGCAACCTGTCGGCGTCGTCCACGGGGATGCTGGCCTCCCTGATGTAGAACAGTCGGGGACGCGGTTGTCCGGCGTTCACGACGACGAGCGAACGCACGGTCAACGACAGCGTCACCAACGCCACGGCGAGTAGGACGAGCAGCGCGACGAGCAGGGGAGCGCCGGTCACGAGTCCCGTGGCGCCCGCGATGGCGAGCAGCAGGGCCAGGCCGCCCGCCAGCAGACACGAGACCGACGCCGCCGTACTGAGTCGACGACTGAATCCGACGAACAGCTCGATGGCGTGGGAGGAGAGGAAACTCATCCCCACTTTGGACTCACCGCGCTGCCGCGCCCGGTGTGCCACGGGCACGGTCGTGTAGCGGTTGGTCAGGCGTGGGACGGTGGCCAGGAAGTACGGGGTGCCGAGGTTCAGGTCGACGATCCGCTTGGCGAGTTCGGTGCGGACCAGGCGGAAAGCCGTGGCGCCCTGGGGGAGTTCGATCCGCAGCAGTCGACGTCCGATGAAATGGAACGCGGCCGTGCCCCATCGGCGTAACAGTGGGTCCTGCCGGTTGGTCCGTACTCCGAACACCGCGTCGTATCCGGACTTGGCGGCCGCGATCAGTTTGTGCGCCTCGGCGGCGGGGAACTGTTGGTCGGCGTCCACGTGCAGGATCCACGGTTTGCTCGCGTAGCGGTAGCCGGCCGAGAAGGCGGCCTCGAAGCCGAAGTTCCGGGTGAACGACAGGTACTGCACCCGGCTGTCGGCCGCGGCCAGTTCTCGGATGACGTCGAGGCTCCCGTCGGTGCTGCCGTCGTCGACGTAGAGCAGTTCCAGGTCGAACTCACCGAGTTCGGAGACGACCTCGTCGTAGGAGTGCTTGAGGTTGTCGACCTCGTTGTAGCAGGGGATGACGACTGTCAGCCCGGTTTCGTCGGGATAGTTCGTGCGTTCAGTCATCGCGATGGTTCGCGGCCCTGCCGACGGGGGACGGGAGTTCTCGTACTTCATGGCGACACATGGGTTTCCCTAGCTCTGGTGTGGGTGCGCGTTGCGCCGCCCGGGATGAGGGGTTGGCTGTTTATAAGCCCCATACCCGGTACGGTGACTAGAGGTTGCGAGGAAAGTTGCGCTGTTCGGCCGAGTGTCCATTACGGAAGGACTGATCTGTTTGGACGATTCCGGCCGGTAGGTACGTTTTTCCGGCCCCCGGAGTGGCACACTGCGACTCCATGTTGCCTCGCAGTACTGCTGTGCTGTGGCGTTCGGCATACCGCCGTGCGGTGCTGTCGGCCTTCAACACCGTGCCTTTCTACCGGGAACGTTGGGCGCTCGACGGGCGAACGGAACCGACGTTGGTGCCGGGTCGTAAGGGGAGGCACGACGGTGCGACCGAACCCGAGCTGCTCACTCGCACCGTGGTCGACCTGGTGCCGCTCGCGGGTGGCGAGACACGCATCGATCCGGCCCGGGGCCTGGGCCGGGTACTGCCCACCGCACGACGGGTCCGCCCCGGCACGCTCGTCGTGATCGTTGATCCGGCGGTACCGACCCCACCCGTGGACCTACCCCGTGGCCTGCGTGGCTGCGTGGTGAACCCGGAGACACTCGCCGACGACACGTCCTCCGGAGCGGTCGTCGAACTGGTGAGCGCGGTACGGCGGGGAGAACCGGTGCTCGTCGTGGGCGGCGACAAGGATCTCGCCCGACTGTGTTCGGCGCTGCCACAGGAATCGGCCCACCGGATCGATCGGCTGCCGCATCGCAGTCTGTCCGAACTCGACGGCGGCCCGTACGGCGTGCTCCACGACCCGCTGCTGGGTTACTTCGGTGCTTTCCGAGAGTGCGGTCGATGGCATCTGGACTGGCGCCGCGTCTACGCCCGGCGCACGAGGAGCGGCTTGGCGTTCACGCTGCTGACCCAGCGTTCGCCGATGCTGGTCGATGTTCTCGTGGACGGCGGTGTGCGCGCGGAGATTCGACCGTGTCCCCGCCACGGCACCCCGGTCGTGTCGCCGTGACCGAGTCGGTCGAGATCGCCGACCCCCGTACCGAGTCGGAACCGTTCGGCTGGACCGGGTTCTTCCGGACGCAGGGTTTGCACGCGGTGTGGGACTACGAACTGCTCAGGCTGGAGGCGTGGGCGGCCCGCAATCCCCCGTTGTTGCTGGTGGCGCGGAGTGGTGGCGAGATCATCGCGGGTGCGTGTGTGCTCGTGTGCAGACTGTGGCCCCGATCGTCCTACGCGCTCGCGCCGCAGCGTCGCGGGCTGTCGATGTCGTCACTGTCGCCGCTGTGGGCCGAGGTGGCTCAACCGTGGTTGAGCGGTTTCCCCGGGGTCGTGTTCGGGGAGGGCGTGGACGACGGTGCGAAGGCGGAGGTGCTCCGGCGTTTCGAACGGGCGTTGGTCCGGCGGCTGGGGATGCGAACGGCGGGAGTGCTCTACCGTTCCGTCGACGCCGCTCTCGCCGCGGTCCTCGACGGCCGGGGCCGGTTGGTGCGGCAGGTCGACACCGTGTCGGTGCTGCGCAACACCTTCGCCGATCAGGACGACTGGGTGAGCGGGTTGTCGAAGTCGCGGCGCGCGAGCCTGCGGCGGTCGTTACGCGCGGTGCAGCGGCACGTCGAAAGCGGGCGAGTGGTGGTCCGCAGCGGTTCGGCGCGGCAGGACCTGCCCGGCGGTGAGGTCGCGGCCCTGCTCAACCGACACCGGGCCGAGCTCGGCATACCAGCCTCGGATACCCGTAGCCCGCTGTCGGGGTCGTACTTCGACGTCTTCCTACGTCGGTCCGATGTGAACACCTTGACCTACCACGACAGTGAGGGAAGATTGCTGGCGATCAACACGTGGCTCGAGCATCCACGGTGCCTTGTGAAGCAGCATTGGGCGTCGCTGTCGGTCGCGGACGGCGGCTTGCGTGACCTGCTGTTCGACAGCTACCTGCGGGCCGTGCGGCACATGATCTCGACGGGCGTGCGGGAGCTGTCGGCCGGGCGCAGGCCGCACGAGATCAAGCACGAGTTGGGTTTCACCCCGAGGCCGGTGTACGGGGTGGCCGTGCCGAGGCCGGTGATGGGCCGATGACGAAACCACTCGCCGAACGGCCTCGTCCCGCATCGACCGGGCAGAGGATCGAGGTGGAGATCGTCGATCCCCGGTCCGCTCCGGAACCGTCGGGGTGGGCGAAGTTCCGCAGGCGCGCGGCACCCTGGCCGATGTGGGACTACGAGCTGTTGCGGTTGGAGGCGTGGCTGTCACGTAATCCTCCGGTGCTCGCCGTGTTCCGCGAGGGCGGCAGGGTGCTCGGTGCGAGTGTGGCGATGTTGTGTTCCCCGTTGCGGGGGCAGACGTTCGCACCGCGTGTCGTGGGACGTTGGCGGCGGTACGCACCGTGCTGGGCCGAGGTGTACCTGCCGTGGTTCTCGGGCCACCCCGCCGCGGTGTTCCTCGCCAGGGTGTCGGCCGGGCTGCGGCGGGAGTTGCTGCGGTTGTTCGAACGGCGACTCGTGGAGTACGTCGGCCCCGGGCTGCTCGGTGTGGTCTACCGGGCCCTGCCCGTCGAGATCGCACGGGAGGTGACGGGCCCGGGGAGGCTGAGCCGGGAGATCGACCCCACCACCGTGTTGGTCAACCGGTGGGACTCGGTCGACGAGTGGTTCGCGTCGTTGCGGCCGCCTGTCCGCGCCGCCGTGCAGGAGGTGCTTGACGACGCCGCGGACCTCGACATCACCACGGGCGCGGGCCGCACCGATCTCGACGCCGGGGAACTCGCCGCCCTGCTCAACCGGCATCGGGCCCGACAGGACGAGCGCGCCTGGCGGGAGGGCCAGCCGACCAGGATCGCCGGGTTGCGTCTGGACACCCGAAGTCCCGTGCCCACCGCCTACCTGGAGGCGTTCCTCCGCAGGCCCGAGGTCGTCACCCGTACCTATCGGGAAGGCGGCAGGCTCATCGCGTTTCACACCATGATCGACATCAAGGAGGGGATCGCGCTGCCCCATTGGGCCTCGCTGCCTGTGGCTCTAGGGGGGCGACGACGACTGTACGCCGATGCTTACGTCCACTGTGTACAAAGGATGATCGAGATGGGACGCCCGGAAATCACCGCGGGACGCACTCTTTTGGACCTCAAGGCCGCTTTCGGATTCGACACCCGCACCCTGCTGTCGGTCGCCGTGCCGCGGCCGGTGATGGCCAGATGAGCGTCTCCGTGACAGTGCTCGACCCAAGGCACGATCCCGAACCCGCCGAGTGGTCGACGTTCGCCAAGGCCGCGCGACTGCACGCGGCGTGGGACTACGGCCTGTTGGGTGTGGAGTCGCGGCATGCACCGCACCCGACGGTGCTCGCGCTGGCGAGCGCCGACGGGCATCTCGCCGGGGTGATGGCCGCCAGTATGGTGCGCGGCCCGCTCGGGGTGCGGCTGCTGGAGGTGCACAACCCGTGGCTGTCCGGTTTCGCCGGCTGGGCGTTCCTCGACGAGGTCAGCCACCGGGGTAGGAGGCTGCTGCTGCGGAGGATGGAACGGGAGCTGTGCCGATTCGCCGGTGTGGGGTGCACGGGCCTGTTCTACCGGTACCTGTCCGACGAGGACGCGTCGCTGGTTTCCGGATTCGGGCGGCTGGTGCGGGAATCGGTGGGCACGGCCGTGCTGGACAACCGGTTCGACACGGTGGACGAGTGGATCTCCTCCTTGGCGCGCAGTCGCCGGCACAGTCTTCGCGGCCAGCGACGCAAGATCGAGCGGGACCCGGACATCGTGGTGCGTTTCGCCGCCGCCCGTGATGATCTCGACGGCGCCGAGCTGGCCCGATTGGTGAACGGACACCGGATGCGGTTCGGCAAACCGCCCCTGCTCGACAACCGTGGCCCGATAGCGGCCGAATACCTGCACGAACTCGTCCGCCGGGACGACGTGGTGTCGTTGACCTACCACGACGGCTCGGGCCGGTTGTTGGCCTTCGCCAACCTGCTCGACCATCCCGTCGTGCCGCTCTACCAGCACTGGTCCGCGTTGAGCAGGGAGGAAGGCGGTAAGCAGCACCTGTACTTCGACTCCTACGCCCGCATGATGGGACACGTCGTGGCGCACGGTCGTCCGGGGTTGTCGGCCGGACGAGGCAAGTTGGACCTCAAACAGTCGTTGGGATTGCAGCCCCGAAGGCGGTGGGCCGCCGCGGTGCCGAGGCCGGTGGCGGGATGAGCATCGAGGTGCTGGACCCGCGGTTCGACGCGGAACCACCGTACTGGCGTGAGCTTCGGGCCCGTGCGGGACTGCGTGCCGACTGGGCGTGGGAGGTGCTGCGCCAGCAGGCGTGGTGCGCGCGAACGCCGTGGGCTCTTGCCGTGTTGTTGGACGGTTCGCGACCGCGGGGCATGGTCGGTGCGGCGTGGGTCGGCTCCCGGACCCGACGGCATCGGTTCGTCGTCTCCCGGCGGGGTGGGGGCATCGGCGGTCTCGACCTGCGAGCGCCCGGCAGTAGCTCGTTCCCCTCCTGGTGGTTCGCCGACGCGGGAACCGACGGGGGCGTTCGACGGCTGCTGTCCGAATACCTGCCGGCCATGCGACGGCTGTTCGGTCCGGGGTTGAAAGGCGCGTTGATCCGACAGCTCCCCGAGGCCGCCGTGCCGGCGGTGGCCGGACGCTGGCGGTGGGTGCGCGAGACCGAGCCGATCGCGCGGATCGACACCGAGGCGTTCGGTTGCCGGGACGACTGGCTGGAGACGGTGTCCCGGAGGCGTCGGGCGCATTTGCGCAAGGTGTTCGCGCAGGTGGAAGGCGATGAGGGGCTCGCTGTGGAGTTCCTCCGGGGTGAGCAGGCGGACGCCGTCGAGGTGGCGGAGCTGCTGCGCATCAACGAGGTCAAACACCGTGACGTGCCGATCGTGCCCCTACCGCAGTTCGTGGGGTATCTGCGCCGACTGCTGGCACAGCCCGACGTGTTCGTGCTGTCCTATCGTGACGTCGAAACACGGCGACTCCTCGGCGCGACAACGGTGTACGACCATCCACAGTGGCCCTTGGCGCGGTCGTGGTCGGCGGTCGAGGTCGAGGACGGCGGCAGGCCGGACCTGTACTTCCACATGTACGGCGAACTGGTGCGGTGGGCGATCTCCGAGGGCAAACGCGGCGTGGTGCTGGGCAAGAAGATGATCCAGGTCAAAACCTCGCTGGGTGCGGAGTTGACACCCCAGTACGCCGCCGCTATCCCCCTGCGCTGAGCGGCTACAGCACGTCGGCGACGCGAGCGATATCGGCGGGACCCACTCGACAGCAGCCGCCGACGACGTGGGCCCCTTCGGCGGTCCAGCGCCGGGCGAGTTCCGGCGAGTAGCGTGACGGTCCCCACCAGGTGCGCCGCACGGGGTCCCAGTTCTCGCCGCTGTTCGGGTAGACCACCAGGGGTTTGGTCGTCACCTCGCGGGCGAGGGCCAGAGCGGTCGAAACATCGTCGGGGGTGCAGCAGTTGACCCCCACCGCCACGATGTCGGGCGAGGACTGCGCGACGGCGAAGGCTTCGGTGAGTGGTTGTCCGGCCCGGGTCCGCTCGCCGTCGACGGTGTAGGTGAGCCATGCGGGCACACCCAGCCCGGCCACGGCCTCGACCAGCGCTTCGGCCTCGTCGATGTCCGGCACGGTCTCCAGGGCGAGGATGTCGGGGGAGGTCTCGGCCAGCACCTCCAACCGGGGGCGGTGCCACCGCCGTAGTCGTGCCACGGAGAGCCCGTATCGACCGCGGTACTCCGAACCGTCCGCGAGCGCGGCGCCGTAGGGGCCCACGGACGCGGCCACGAACCGACGTCTCCCGTCGTCGGGGGCCTCGTCACGGGCCCGGCGGGCGAGTTCGACGCTGCGGCGGAGCAGTGTGGTGGCCGTGTCCCGGTCGATGCCGCGTTCGGCGAATCCGGAGAACGACGCCTGGTAGCTGGCTGTGGTCGCGATGACGGCACCCGCCTCGTAGAACGCGCGGTGGACGGCGACGATCTCGTCGGGCGCGTCGAGCAGCAGCCGGGCCGACCAGAGCGCGTCACCGAGGTCGTGTCCGCGTGCCTCCAGTTCGGTCGCCAGTCCGCCGTCGCTCACCAGGGGTGCCGAGCCGTCGAACGGGATCACACCTCCCACTGTAGGAGCGCGGGCCGATGGTGTGTCAGCCCTTGCGGGGCAGTGCGGCGCTGGTGCGCGCGGTGGCGGCGAGGGTGGCCGCGAGGAACCTGACGATGGTGCGTCGCTGTTCGCGGTCGAACTCTCGCCACACCGTGAAGTACGCCTCGCCGAGCGGGATGAACAGTTGGTCGCCCAGCGTCAACGCCGATTCGTGCAGGTGCAGTACGAGCTTTCTGCGGTCGGCGGTGTCCCTGCGCCGTTCGATGTATCCCGCGGTTTGAAGGCGGTCGAGGACGGAGGTCGTCGCCGAGGCGCTCAGATTCAGTGTCGCGGCGAGGTCGCCCTGACTCAGCAGCCGTCCCTCGTCGGCGGCGTCCATGATCGCCGAGAGCGCGGCGAGGTCGGTCCGGTGCAGGTCGTGCAGGTCGCTCAACGCCTGGAGGAACCGGTCGGCCTCCATGGTGAGCCTGCGGATGTATCGGACGAGGGTCCAGTCGTCGACGTCCGGCTCGTCCGGGGCCACGGTCTCGGCGGCCGTGGTGGACGTGGTCTCGCCGGTGTCGGTCATACCGCCTTCGGCGGCCCCGGTTTCCTCGGTGTTCGCGGTGTTCTCGGCCGCCCGGCCGTGCGGGTCCTCCACCGGCCCCCTCTCTCGTCGGCAGCGTGTACGGGACCGAAATGTCGGGTCCCGATCCTCCAACTTAGTATGTCAACGGGAAGATCGTTCGATCATCGAAAGATTGGGTTTCTCGTTGCGCACGGTTCGTTGGCTGGTCCCCGCTCTGCTCATCGTGGCCTGGCTCGCCCTCGGTTCCGTCGGTGGACCGTTCGCGGGCAAACTGAGTAACGTCGCGGAGAACGACAGCTCCGCCTTCCTGCCCTCGTCGGCCGAGTCGACGGCGGTGTCGGAACTGGAGCGCGAGTTCTCCGCCATGGACGCGATCCCCGCCATCGTGGTCGCCGAACGCGGGGCCGGGATCACCGAAGCCGACCAGCGGTTCCTCGCCGAGAAAGGGCAACAGTTCGCCGATTGGGACACGACGGCGCCGGGACCGCCCCCGATCCCGTCGCAGGACGGTGAGGCGCTCGAACTGATCGTCCCGCTGACCGATGACCCCCGCGACGTCGTCGACCAGATGCGACAGGCGCTCGGTGAGGGTCGTCCCGACGGACTGGACGTCTATGTCACCGGTCCCGCCGCGCAGGTCGCCGACCTGTCGGAGGCGTTCGGTGGCATCGACGGCCTGCTGTTGATCGTGGCGGCCTCCGTGGTCGCCGTGATCCTCGTGATCGTCTACCGCAGCCCGCTGTTGCCCCTGTTGGTGCTGTTGTCGTCGGTGTTCGCCCTGGCCTTGGCCAGCGTGCTCGTCTACGTCCTCGCCGACGCCGGTGCCATCAGCCTCGACGGGCAGAGCCAGGGCATCCTGTTCATCCTCGTGTTCGGCGCCGCCACCGACTACGCGCTGCTGCTGGTCGCGCGGTACCGCGAGGAGCTGCAGACGACGGCCGACCGGTTCACGGCCATGCGCACCGCGTGGCGGGCCACGATCGAGCCCATCGTGGCCTCGGCGGGCACGGTGATCCTCGGGGTGCTGTGCCTGTTGTTCAGCGACCTGGCCTCCAACCAGGGGCTCGGACCGGTGGCGGCCATCGGCATCGCCGCGTCGGTGTTGGCGTCGGTGACGTTCCTGCCCTCGGTGCTCGCCGTGTTCGGCAGGGCCGCGTACTGGCCGTTCCGCCCCCGGTACGGTTCGACGCCGCCGGAGTCGGGTGGTGTCTGGGGCAGGATCGCCAAGCGGGTGGACCGCAGTCCGCGGGCCGTGTGGGTGGTCACCTCGATGGTCCTGCTGGTGGGGGTGGCGTTCGTCCCGCAGTTGAAGGCGAGCGGAACGTCCGATTCAGACATCTTCCTCAATCCCGTCGAGTCCGTGGCCGGGCAGGAGGTGTTGTCGCGGCACTTCCCCGGTGGTTCCGGTGCGCCCGCGGTGGTGATCACCGACGAGTCCAGGGCCGAGGAGGTGCTCGCCGCGAGCAAGGTGGACGGAGTGGCCGGCGCCGAGATCACCGGGACCGCGGACGGCCTGGTGCGGATCGAGGCCGTGCTCGCCGACGCCGCCGACTCGGAGGCGGCGATCGCCACGGTGGAACGGCTGCGCGCATCGGTGCACGGCGTCGAGGGCGCGGACGCCAAAGTGGGCGGCGTCACGGCCGAGCAGTTGGACACGAGGAAGACCTCCGAACGCGACCGTACGGTGATCATCCCGATCGTGCTCGTGGTGGTGTTCGCGGTGCTCGCGCTGCTGTTGCGGGCGGTGGTGGCACCGCTGGTGTTGATCGCCACCGTGGTGTTGTCCTTCGCCACCACGATGGGCGTGTCGGCGCTGGTGTTCAACCACGTCTTCGACTTCCCCGGTGCCGATCCGGCCGTGCCGCTGTTCGCCTTCGTGTTCCTGGTGGCGTTGGGGATCGACTACAACATCTTCCTGATGACCCGGGTGCGCGAGGAGTCGTTGTCGGTCGGCACTCGACAGGGCACGTTGCGTGGGCTCACCGTCACCGGTGGGGTGATCACGTCGGCGGGTGTCGTGTTGGCGGCGACGTTCTCCGCGCTGGCGGTGCTGCCGATCCTGTTCCTGGCGCAGTTGGCGTTCATCGTGGCCTTCGGCGTGCTGCTCGACACCCTCGTGGTGCGTTCGCTGCTGGTCCCGGCGCTGACCATCGACATCGGCAAGCGCGTCTGGTGGCCGTCGCGGCTGGCCCGGGATGAGGAACCGGTCGAGTCGGGACGGGGGTCGCGAAAGGAGTCATCCCAGCCGGACGGGGGGAAGCCGGTGGAGTAGGCGTTTTCCCGGCCCGCTGTTCGGGAATGCCCCCTCCACAGGTTCGTGTCCGATGACGGAGGTGACCCGCGGCATGGCCATGTGCGAGGTCTGCGGCAATGAGTACGAGATGACTTTCGAGATCAACACCCAGGGTGGCGGGGTGCACACGTTCGACTCGTTCGAGTGCGCCATCCACCGGCTCGCACCGATCTGCGAGCACTGTGGGTGCCGGGTCATCGGTCACGGTGTGCAGGTGGAGGGCCGGTTCTTCTGTTGTGCCCACTGCGCGCGCCAGGTCAGCGAACAGGGCCACCAAGCTCGGGACGCCGTCGGCGCCACCTCGTAACTCCCACGGCGGCGCAGCCTGCGTAGTCGTGTCCGCAGGCTGCGTCGCCGTGTCCGCAGCTCATGTCGCTGTGTCCTCAGTTCCCGTAGTCGTGTCCTCAGTTCCCGTAGTCGTGTCCTCAGTTCCCGTCACCGTGTCCGCAAGTCAGGCAGCTCTCCCCGTAGAGCTCCCGTCGCCGTGCGGGTTCGACGTCTGACCGACGGCGGTGACGTTTCCGGAGGATCTCAGCGCAGCGCGGAAACGTCACCGCTTGGGTGCCGTCCGGTTCGAGCGGACACGGAGCCGATCGCGTCGAGTGGATTCGACGTGACGACACCGTCGACGTGCCGGCCTCGAGGTGTTCACCCGTCGACGCTGGCGTTGCACCACACGCCGAACGAGCTCGACCGCCGCACGACCGTCGTCCCGTCGACGGTGATCGAACAGGTGATTGTGCCGTCGAAACCGCCGGAATCGCCGCCGTCGGTCGGGGTCGCGGACAGGGTGAGACGACGGGGGCCTTCTTCGAAACCGATCTCCTGCCGCCATTGCTCGGCCGGGCCCACCGTGATCGTCCGCTGGTCGTCGATATCGCCGTAGCGGATGTCCACCGCCTGGAACGTGGTGAGTTCGAAGACGGCGGTGTGCTGTTGGGACACGGCCGGCGGGTTCGCTCTTTCGGCCCTCGGTCCACGGTGTTGTGTCGCCCCGGCCTGCGTCTTATCGCCGGTCGCGCCGACCGCCACGCTGACCACGGTGCAGGCGAGCAGACCCGTGGCCGAAAGAGCGGCCCCCGCGACGGCGAGTCTCTTGTCCGCTCGCGTCCTTCGGGGCCTGACGATGCCGATGAGGGAGAACGACAAGCCGATGATCACCAGCGGCCAGGCCACCGCCGCGGCTGAGGAGATGAACGCGAACACCAGGCCCGCCAGGCCCAGCACGATCCCGGCGATACCGAGGCCGTTCCGCGGTGCAGTGGTGATGTCACGATTCACGGCTGCTGCTTTCCCACGCTGTCGTCGACGTATCGGCGTGGTGGGACTACCCGGGGAAAGCGGCGGCTACCGACGACGGACGCTCATCGGCGAAAGGTGTGACCGCTGAACGGGAGGGTCGGTGGGCGGGCGGCGTGAAGCCCTAGCCCGGGTCCCCGGCCATGACGTCAGGAACTCTGCAGCTCCAGCCAGGCGGCGGTGAGCTCTCCTGCCCGCAGTCGGGATTCGGTGATCACGAAGTACAGTCGTCCGCCGTCGCCCCAGCTCCAACCCGAATCGTCGTTCGTGTCGAGTTGCAACAGCAGCCGCCACGGGCCGCCGTCCGCCGGGGACGAGCGGTGTGACGCGGAATCCCTTTCCGCGCGGTGGAAGACCGGGGCTTGTAGTGGGGCCGGCCAACCACCGATCCGGTTCTCGACGGCGCCCAGGTGGTCCCGCACCAGTTCGTTCCACGCCGCGGTGACGGCCGAGTAGCGTTCGATCAGGTGGTACCGGGGACTCGGCGGATACGGGCCCTCGGCGACACCGAGGGTTCGCGCCACCACCTCGTCCTCCCACGTCGGCAACGTCAGGACCGGTACGAAACCCACTGGTCGCGCCGGCCGGACGAGTCTTTCGACGGGGGCCGTGCGTTCCTTCGCATCAGGACCGGCGGGCACGACCCGCCAGGTGGAGGCGGGCTCGTCGCTCGTCCACAGCAGCTCCGGTCGGTCGGCGAGGAAGAAGAAGTTGGGGAAACGGGTGCCGGCGGGCAGCCCGGGAAGGTCGCAAGGTCCGAGTTCGGCGACGTCGATGACGGCCAACAGGTCGAGGGGGGTCTCGAAGTGGGTGGGCCACGGCGCCGTACCGTCCAGCCGCGGCAGTCCTCCGAGGTGGGAGCGACCCACGGCGACGTCCTCACCGGTCACCAGGCGCAGTCCCGGGCGAATCAGTCCGGTGACGCGGTCGACCGTCGTGATGTCGAATACCCGGCCGAACATCCTGTTCAGCCGCTCCCGTTGTCGATCAAGGCGCCACATGGTGCAGCACCATGCCACGGAGGGCTGACGGGTCGTCCGCGGCGGGCGGTGATACGGCGTGGCTCCGTGTCCCGATGTCACCTCGGCGTCGTAGGTGTGCTGGTCGCGGCAGACTTTTCGACGGTTCGTGGTTGAATTTGTGGCGGACCGATCAGTGAAGGGGTGGATGTGGCTAGGCTCGGAGAACTGGAGCGCGCGGTGATGGAGGTGCTCTGGGCGCGCGACGAACCCGTCAGTGTGCGCGCGGTACATGCCGCTCTGGGTGATCGCGGGCTCGCCTACACCACCGTGATGACAGTGCTGACCCGGTTGGCGGGCAAAGGACTGGTCCGGCGCAGCCGGGAGGGTCGGGCGTGGTTGTACCGGCCCGCGGCGGCGCGTGAGGCGTACGTCGCGGAGCTGATGCTCGAGGCCCTGGAGCTCAGCGGGGACCGCGGTTCGGCGCTGGTGCACTTCGCGAAGTCGGTGACCAGCGACGAGGCCGACGCGCTGCGACAGGCGCTGCAGCAGGGTCATCAGCCGGAGCAACAGGGTAAGCAGACGTGATCCTCGTCGGGCATCAGGTCGCGGCCGGGGCCGTCGCCGTGCTGGTGATGGTGTGGTTGTTGCGTAGCCGTTGGACCCATGCCCATCCGCGACCGGCTCTGGTGTTGTGGCAGATCAGTGGCCTGACCTTCGTGATCTCCGTGGTCGGGGTGCTGCTCGGTTTCGGGCTCGCGCCGTTTCGCCGGGGCTTTCTGCCCGCGTTGTTCGACCTGCCCACGCGGTGGGCCGAGCTGGATCTTTGGCATTTCGCGGCGGTGGTCGCGGGGCTGGTGTTGGGTGCCTGGCTGGTGCTGAACCAGATCCTCTGTCTGCTGGACACGGCACGGGCCAGGGCGCGACACCGATTGCTGTTGCAGTTGGTGGCGCAGCCGAACTCCGACGCGTTCGTGGTCGATCATCCGGCGGCGGTGGCCTACTGCGTGCCGGGCAGGCGTCCGCGCATCGTGGTGAGTGCGGGAGCGCGCAAGCTGCTCAGCGAGACGGAACTCGACGCCGTCCTCGCGCACGAACGCGCACATGCCCATGAACGGCACGACCTGGTGGTGGCCCCGTTCCAGGCACTGCGGCGGCTCTTCCCGCGCAGTGGCGTGTTGACGCGGGTGTGTTCGGTCATCGAGCTGTTGGTCGAGATGTGCGCCGACGACAAGGCGGCCCGCCAGCACGGCAGGGAGCCGTTGGCGCGTGCGCTGGAGCGGTTCCACGCCAACGGGGCGGGTGGTATCCCGGTGGGCGCGCTCGCCGTGGTGGGCGCCGACGAGGCCGTGCGGGCGCGGATCCAGCGATTGCGGCAGCCGCAGCAGGGAGGGTTCCCGCTGATCTGGCCGCTGGCGTGTGGGCTGTTGTTGACGGCGTTCGGCACGTCGGTGGGTGTCTTCGCCATGCCTCTCTAACATTTACTACCGCCTGTAGTATCTTGCCGGCATGGAAATCGTTTACAACCTCCTCGTCTTCCTGCATCTGCTGGGCATGGCGGCCATCATCGCCGGCGTGGCGCTGCGGCTGTTGGCGCCCTCCTCGCCCAACGCGATGGTGATGCTGTCCGGCGCCGGTGCTCAGGTGCTCACCGGGGCCGCCCTCACCGGCATCGCCTCGGCGGGGCTCGTGGACAACGAGGTCAACAACACCAAGATCGCCGTGAAGTTGGGCATCGCCGTCATCGTGCTGGTACTGGCCCATGTGCTCTGGCGCAGGCCGCAGGCGGGTCCCGGGCTGTTCTACGCGATCGCCGGGTTGACCGTGCTCAACGTCGGCGTCGCGGTGTTCTGGTGACGGACCGGGCTACCGGCGTCGCGGCGCGGTCCGCCGCAGCCAGAGCAGCCCGAACACCGGTAGTACGAGCGGGATGAACAGATATCCCATCCCGTAGTTCGACCACACCGTGGCGTCGGGGAAGGCGTCGGGGAGGGCGAGGCTGACGGTGCCGATCACGAGCACACCGACCATCTCGAAGGTGCACGCGGCCATGGCCACCCGCCACCACGTCACACCGCGCCTCGCCAACGCCACGGTCGCGAGCACGTACACGACGGCGGCGAGCGCCGAGAGTGCGTAGGGTACGGGTGCTTCGTCGAACCGCGTCGCGATCTGCACCAGCGCCCGGGAGGTGGCGCCGATCGCGAAGATCGCGTAGATGGCGATCAGCACCCGGCCCGGTCCGCTCGCCGTGGCGGGCTGCTCGGAAGAGGTCACGGACGTTCCGGATCGCCGCTCAGGCACTGGCACCCTCCCACACCTGGTACATCCGCATGATCAATACGGGCACGGTGATGCAGGCGACGCCGAGTACCGCCGTGCTCGCCCGGGTGCGCTCGGCCAGCGCCCACACGGTGCCCAGCGGGAGGACGAGCAGGGCGACGATCAGGTAGATGAGGAACGTGATGATGCTGCCCGGGCGCTCCCCCGAGATCAGCAGTACGACCGAGATCACCACCTGGACGAGCAGTAGCGCCTCGACGCCCATGAGCCCGTACAGCAGCGGCTGCGTGGGCGGCCGGTTCACGGCTACGAGCACGAAGCTCCACACCGCGAGCGCGAGCGCGCAGATCGCGACGGCGACGGCGTACCCACTGATCACTGGCCCTCCCGATATCTACGACCAGTCGTAGGATACGGGGAGCCCCGGCGATACCGTCAGCTGACCATCAGAGTCTGCAGCGCCTCCCGCAGCGGGCCGGGGATCTCCACGGGGCGTCGGCTGGTCCGGTCGACGAAGACGTGCACGAAATGTCCCTGCGCGATGAGTTCCGAGCGGTCCTCGCGGTGCATGCCGATCTCGTAGCGCACACTCGATCGCCCGAGATGGCCGACACGAAGCCCGACCGACAGCTTCTCCGGATACGACACCGAGGCGTGGTAGTTGCAGTGCGATTCGACGCACAAACCGATGACCTGGCCCTCGTGGATGTCGAGGCCGCCTTTGTCGATCAACCAGTTGTTGATCACGGTGTCCATGAACGCGTAATGGACGACGTTGTTGACGTGCCCGTAGACGTCGTTGTCCTTCCACCGGGTCGGCACGATCTCCCAATGTGCGTAGCTCACCGCACGAGACTCTCATGATCACGGCGTCCGAGGCGAGTAAGAAGCGGCACATTGTCCGCCGGGGAACGAGCGTCGATCACGACACCGATACGATCCGCAAGCACTTGCCGGACTTCCCACTCGCGCTCGTCCCGACTCGGATACGGTCATGCGCGTGCCAAGACTGGGTGGAGGAACGCGATGACGAGCACCGTGCCACGGCACGGTTCCGGGACCGCCGGGCCGCCCGTCGGCTCGCAACCGCCGGTGCCAAGCCGTGGGCAGAGATCCGGTCTGGCCGGGCTGCTCGACCTTCCGGCCGAGATGTTGCGTGGCCTGATGCGGACGGCGGCCACGACGCCGGGGCGACTGTCCTTCATCGGTGCGGGACTCGTCGCGTTGTCTCTGCTCGTGGGCCTGGTGGGCACGCTGGCGATGCAGGATCGCGACGACCGGATCGACGCGCTGATCGGACATCGGGAGCCACTCGCCGCCGCGGCGCAGGAGCTGTACCGGTCGTTGTCCGACGCCGACGCCACCGCGGCGACCGTGTTCTTGATCTCGGGCTCCGAGCCGCTCGAACTGCGGGACCGTTACGACGAGGCCATCGCCAAGGCTGGGGCGGCGCTGGCGAAGGCGGCCTCCGACTCGCGGGGGATTCCCGAGGCGGAGGGACAGATCGGCATCATCAGCCAGCAGTTGCCGGTCTACACCGAACTGGTGGCCACGGCGCAGGTGAACGACAACCAGGGTTATCCCGTGGGCGCGGCCTACCTGCGTGAGGCCTCCGAATTGCTGCGGTCGGAGATCCTGCCCGCGGCCGAGCGGTTGTACGAGATCAACACCGCTCGGCTCGTGGACGAACAGGACAGCGTCACGAGCTTTCCGTGGCTGACGGCGATACTGCTGCTCGGCTTGATCGCCGCCCTCGTCTACACCCAGCTCTACTTGAGACGCAAGACCAACCGGGTCTTCAACATCGGCCTGTTGGTGTCCTCGGGTGCCGTGGCGTTGCTGGTGCTGTGGATGACGATCGCCCTCGTCGTCCAAGGCGTATTGGTGGGCAGCGGCCGGGAGGACGGCACGGAACAGGCCGACCGGCTGGTGCAGGTGCGTATCGCCGCGCTGCAGGCCCGTGCCGATGAGACCCTCACGCTCGTCGCCAGGGGCGGAGGCGGGGAGTACGAGGAGAGTTTCGTCGAGCGGTTCCAACACTTCGCCGGACAGGACGGCCGGGGCGGCCTGTTGAGCGAGGCCGTGGCGAAGGCCGACGGTGCCACGGCCGCGTCGCTGCGCGCGGCCACCGACTACGCGGCAGCCTGGCTCGACGCCCACGCGAACGTGCGGGAGTTCGACGACAGCGGTGAACACCGGAAGGCCGTGCTGCTCGCCAGCGACAGCGAGGACGAACGCGGTCCGGCCATGGCCTTCACCAAGCTCGACGAGGAATTGGTGACGGCCATCGACGCCTCCCGGCAGAACTTCGTGGACGACACCTCCGCCGCATCCAGCGCGCTGACCCTGTTGGCCCCCGGTTTCGCCGTGCTGTCGGTGATCGCCGCACTCGGCGCCACGATAGGTATCCGCGAGCGGCTGCGGGAGTATCGCTGATGACGACCCGATTGAGGATCCGCACACGGCTCGGTCTGTTCGTGTCCCTGTTCGCCGTCGCACTCGCGGGTTGTTCCTCCGGTGCGCAGCCGATCGACCCCGCGCCCGTGGGGGAGGTGCAGCGTCCGTTCCCCGCCGGTACGGAGATCGACCCGGAACTGGGTTCGGGCGGCGGGTCCGAGGAGGACTGCGACCCCACGGCGAGCCTGCGTCCGAACTCCTCGGTCCCGCCGGGGTCCACGATGGCGAAGATCAAGGAGCGTGGTCACCTCATCGTCGGGGTGGACCAGAACACCTATCTGTTCGGCTTCCCCGACCCCGAGACCGGGAAGCTGAGCGGGTTCGACATCGACATCGCGAGGAAGATCGCGGAGGCGCTGCTGGGCAACGCCGACGCCGTCCATTTCAAGGCCATCTCCTCCGCCGAACGTATCGACGCGTTGCGCAACGGCGATGTCGACATCGTCGTGCGCACGTTCTCGATCACCTGCGACCGGCTCGAGGACATCAACTTCTCGACGGTGTACTACGTGGCGGGTCAACGCGTCCTGGTACCGGTCGGTTCGACGGCGCGAGGGCTGTCCGACCTGGGCGATAAGCGGGTGTGCGCGGCGAAGGACTCGACGTCGTTGCGCAACATCGCCGCCAGCAGGCCGAGGCCGATCCCGGTGGCGGTGGACGACTGGTCCGACTGCCTGGTGTTGCTCCAGCAGGGTCAGGTGGATGCGATCTCCACCGACGACACCATCCTCGCGGGTCTGCGGGCACAGGATCGGACGGGCACCAAGATCGTCGGGGAGCCGTTCACCAAGGAGTACTACGGGATCGGCATCCCCAAGGAGAACGAGGACATGGTGCGGTTCGTGAACGCCGTGCTGGAGAATATCCGCGGCGGCGCGTGGCAGGCCAGCTACGACCGGTGGTTGCGGGAGCACCTCGGTCCTGCCTCACCACCCAAACCCGAGTACCGGTGAGACCCTTGGGAGGTAGCAGTGTCGGATGAGCCACGCAGCCCTCGGCATGCGGCGCCCGACGAGAGCTCCGGTCCGATCGGGCGGCCTGACCCGTTCTCGGGGGCCCAGCAGTCGGAGCGGCAACCGCAGGCGCAACCCCCACAGGCGGCTCAGCGGTCCCCAGGGGGGCAGTCCGGTGGGACCGACGCACCGGAGCACATGGTCGCGCCGCGCACGCAGGTCGTCCGTCCGATGTGGCAGTCGGCGGCCCAGGAAGCGGGACAGGGGACAGGCCGAGGGCCGGCGCAGGAACCGATGCCCACGAGCGTGTTGGCCGGTAAGGCCCCCGCGACGACGTTCATCAGGCCACCGACACCTCCCGCCGAGCCCAGCGGCCCCCGGGAACTGCCCGACCCGGGTACCGAAAGCGTGCTGCCGCCCAGCACCAGCGGATCGCTTCCGCTCGGGACGGGCACCGGTACGGGGACGGGGACCGGGACCGGCACCGGAACGGGCACGGGAACCGGCACCGGAACCGGGACCGGCACCGGGACGGGTAGCTACTTGGGCAGACCACGCCGGACGTCGTCGCGCAAGTCGCGGCGGGGACGCCTCGGCGCCGGTCTGGTCGAGGTGCCGCAGGTGCCGTATCGTGACCCGACCGAGGCGGTGCTGGAGAACCCCGTCGTCGCCGAGGAGAAGCGGTACTGCGGCAACTGCAGGGCGAAGGTCGGTCGGAGCCGGGACGGCGAGCCCGGTAGTCCGCAGGGCACCTGTCACGAATGCGGCACGCCCTACTCGTTCGTCCCGAAACTGCGTCCACACGAGATGGTCGCCGGGCAGTACGAGGTGATGGGCGCGCTCGCCTACGGCGGTCTCGGCTGGATCTATCTCGCCAAGGACCACAACGTCAGTGGCCGCTGGGTGGTGCTCAAGGGCCTCATCAACACCGGTGACTCCACCGCCGTGACCGCGGCGATGAACGAGATGAAATTCCTCGCCGAGGTCGAGCACCCGAACATCGTCAAGATCTACAACTTCGTCCAGCATCCCGACCCCGACACCGGTAACCCCGTCGGTTACATCGTCATGGAGTACGTGGGCGGGCAGTCGTTGCGTCAATTGGCGCTGGCCCACCACCGGGCCAGCGGGCGCGCGGAGCCGTTGCCGATCGGGCAGGTCATCGCCTACGGGCTGGAGATCCTTCCCGCGCTGGGGTATCTGCACAACCAGGGCCTGCTCTACTGCGACCTGAAGCCCGACAACGTCATCCAGACCCACGAGCAGCTAAAACTCATCGACCTCGGCGCCGTGCGCCGCATGGACGACTACGAGAGCCCGCTGTTTTTCACCACCGGCTACAGCGCGCCGGAACTGCCGACCCACGGCGCGTCGGTGGCGTCGGACCTGTTCACGGTCGGACGCACGCTGGCCGTGCTGAGCTTCGAGTTCACCGGCTACACCAGCAAGTACAAGACCACGTTGCCCAGCAGGGACGAAGTCCCGCTGTTCAAACTGTTCGACAGCTACTACCGCTTCCTGCGCAAGGCCACCCACGTCGACCCGGACCGCCGGTTCATCTCGGCCGAGGACATGGCCGACCAGCTCACGGGTGTGTTGCGCGAGATCATGGCGCTCGGCACGGGCAAGCCCAGGCCGGGGGTGTCCACGGTGTTCGGTCCGGAGACCAACACCTTCGGGGTGGATCTGGTGGTGCCGGAACGCGGCGGGCAGGTGTCGCTGCCGGACCCGCACGAGGTCGTCGCCGGCCTGCCGATCCCTCAGGTGGACACCGACGACCCGGGTGCGGGTGTGTTGGCCACGTTGTTGTCGGCCGACCCGCAGACGGCGATCAGGGCGTTGGCGAACGCGCCCCGGGAGTCCATCGAGGTCCGGTTGCGTATCGTCCGGGCGCGCATCGAACTCGGTGAGTTGACGGAAGCGAACCGGCAGCTGCAGGCGGCGCAGTACCTGGCGATCAAATCGGGTTTCCCGCACGACTGGCGGGTGGACTGGTACAAGGGACTGATCGAGCTCGCGGGTGGCCGGCCCCGGGTGGCCCACGTGGCGTTCGACGAGGTGTACGACGAACTGCCGGGTGAGATCGCCCCCAAGTTGGCCCTGGCGGTGAGCGCCGAGGCGGTGGGTGACTACTTCAAGGCCGCACGCCTGTACGAACTCGTGTGGCGCACCGACCGGTCCTACGTCAGCGCGGCGTTCGGGCTCGCCCGGGTGTACCTAGCCCAGGGCGGTCGGCAGAGTGCGATCGAGGTGTTGGAATCGGTCCCCTCCTCGTCCACCCACCATGTGGCGGCGCAGATAGCCGCGGTGAAGATCAAGACTCGGTTCGTCGAGGACATGCGTCAGGTGACCGAGGAGGACCTGGTGCGGGCCGCCGAGCAGGTCGACCGACTCTCCCTGCACGACGAACGCAAGACCCGGCTGAAGGCGGAGGTGTTGGAGGCGGCGTTCGACTGGCTGCGCGCGGGTCGACAGCCGCGCCCCGACATCACGATCCTCGGCCGGAGGATGGTCGAACGGGATCTGCGTTTCGGCTTGGAGGAGTGTTACCGCACGCTCGCCAGGTTGGCCGGCGACGCGCGGGCCCGGATCGACCTGGTGGACCGGGCCAACGCCGTCCGGCCCCGCACCCTCACCTGATATGTGTTCAGCCGCGACGTAGTTCCACGACGGTGATGTCCGGGGGAGCGCCCACCCGCACGGGTGGGCCCCAGAAGCCCGCACCGCGCGTGACGTACATCTTCGTGTTCCCGCGTTGGTAGAGGCCGGCCACCGCGCCCTGCTGCACCTGCACGGCCACTTCGAAGGGCGTCAGCTGACCACCGTGCGTGTGTCCGGCCAACAGCAGGTCCACGTCGTGGTCGACGGCCTGGGTGAAGTCCACGGGCTGGTGGGCGAGCAGCACCACGGCTCGTGCAGGGTCACGACCGGCGAGGGCCTGTTCGACGTCTCCCGGGTCCTGCCATTGGTACCCGGTGGCGTCGTTGATGCCCGCGAGGTCGAACACGCCGCCGTTGTGGTGGATCTCCACCCGTTCGTTGCGCAGGGGGCGGACCCCCAGGGTGGGCAGGTACTCGATCCACTGTCGGTACCCGGAGTAGTACTCGTGGTTACCGGTGACGTAGTAGGTGCCGTGGGTGCTGCGCAGTTTTGCGAGCGGGGCGGCCGCGTCGGCCAGATCGGCGACGTCGCCGTCCACCAAGTCACCCGCGATGGCCACGGCGTCCACCCGTTCGGCGTTGACCAGGTCGACGATGCGTTGGGTGAACGATCTGCCGATGATCGGTCCCAGATGTACGTCGCTGATGAGGGCGATGCGGCAGCCCTCGACGCGGGGGTCCAGCCGGCGCAGGGTGATCGGTACCCGGGTGACGGTCGGCGGTCCCATGGCGACGCTCACGCCGTAGCCGGTCAAGCCCACCGCCACCGCGCTCGCGACCAGCGCCGAACCACGGGCCAACGCCGTTCGGCGGGAGATCTCGGTGCCGGAACCGATGTTCGCCGCGGCGGGCGAGTCCAGTCGGGTACCGCCGCTCGGTTCGTCGCTCGTTTCGCCCACACAGGCACCGTGCCCCGCGCGCTTTCCGGCTCCCCGCCGCCTCCGACTCGTCCCGCTCTCCCCGGGTTCGTCCCGCCCGCCACGCAGCCAGCGCCGCAGCACCAGCCGGGGCAGTTCCAACACGAGCAGGGTCAGCAGCAGGTAGAAGAACACCGCCAACCACAGGTACCCCGGCCAGGCGAACCATCGGGCGATGTCCGGTGGAACACTCGTCCCCAGCGACAACGCCGCCATCATCAGCATCAGGAAGGTCACGAGCACGGCCGTGCCCACCCGGCGGGAACGGCTCCTCGGCGGCGTCGTGTCGGCTACCAGCCGCTTCCACAGGTACAGGTGGACGACCGCGATCAGGAGGCTGAGGACGGCGAAGAACATCAGAAGTTGATGTTCCAGCTCGCGTAGCGCTCACGCAGCCGCTGAACCTGTTCGGCGTCCCCGTGCTTGAGGAAGTGCTCCACGCCCACGGTGATGAACAGTCCGCGGCCCTCGATGGCCAGCTGGCCGTCGGTCGCGTCGATCCTGCCCTCGCCACTGACGTAGACCTTGCGCCCGGCCACGCCGTCGATCCTGGACACGATGTAGAGCGTCGAGTCCACCGGTACGGGGTGCCGGAAGTCGGTCTCCAGTCGCGCGGTCACGACAGGGATCTGGAGCAACCTACCGGCGGTGGCGCCCAGTGCCTCGTCGAGCGCGCACGACAGCAACCCACCGTGAGCGATCCCCGGGGAGCCCTGGTGAGCCTTGGTGACGGCGAACGTCGTCACCACGACGTTGTCGTCCGCGACGGTCGACCGGAGGCGCAGGCCCGACTCGACCTCGTCGCCGCAGCCGAAGCAGTGGTGGAAGTGTTGCTCCAGCGCGGTGCCGGGTGAGGGCGCGTCGGGATGTGGCTTCGGCGGTTCCACCTCGACGGGCGGCCAGTTCTGTGCGGTGGTGCTCACAGCATCACGCTAACGACTTCGCCGAACACCGACGTGTGGCGGTGGCGCACAAAGCGGCCACCGCCACATCGGAACGTCGGATCACGTCGTGTTCCGACGACTCAGCTGTTGAGGGCCGACAGGGACTTCCACTCCTCCCAGGAGTAGGTCCAGTCGTAGTACATGCCGTCCTGGGGCCCGAGTTCCTGCGTGCTGCCCGTGATCTCCATCGGGTCGCCGATCAGCGCGCTGTCGTAGTACTCCTTGGCGTTCGCCGGTGCCAGGTTGATGCAGCCGTGGGAGACGTTGCGTTTGCCCTGATCACCCACCGACCACGGCGCGGAGTGGACGAACTCGCCGTTGTTGGAGACCCGCACCGCCCACTGCACCTCGAAGTCCTCGTAGCCGTAGCCGGGGTTGTTCATGAAGTACGTGGGGTGCTTGCTCATCACGACGTGGATGCCGCTGCGGGTGACCCGGCCGGGATCGGATTCGAGTCCGAAGCTGGCCGGATAGTCGGCCACCTTCTTGCCGTCGCGGTAGACCACCATGCGGTGTTTCTGGGTGTCGGCCTTCACGATCTGCTCACGCCCGATCTTGAAGTCCACCTCGAGGTCGTTGGCGCCGTAGACGCCTCCGCCCATGTGGATGCCGTAGAGGTCGGCGCGGACTTTCACCTTGGTGCCCGGCTTCCAGTACTCCTTCGGCCGCCAATGCACCGAGGTGTCGTTCTCCAGCCACGCCCACGAGCCCTCGGTCTCCGGGGTCGTCTCGATGCGCAGGGCCTTCTCGACGGCGGCCTTGTCCTTCACCGGTGCGTCGAACGTGAGGGAGACGGGCATGGCGACGCCGTAGGTCTTGTCGTCGCCCACGTTCGACTTCACGTTGTTCGTGGAGGCCGGGTTGACCGTGGTGAACGAACCCTCGATCGGCACCGTCTCGCCGTCGCCGCCCACGGCGCTGCCGGACCACGTGTAGGTCTTGCCGTAGCCGAGCGGCTCGGCGACCTGCCACGTCGTCCTGTCCTCCGACAGCTCACCCTTGACCTTCTTGCCCTCGGGGTTGGTGAGCTCGACATCGGTGATGGTGCCCCCGGAGACCGTCACCGATACCGGATCACGTGGGGCGACGTCGTCGGCGCCGGCCTTCGGCTCGAGGACGACCTCGGCAGGCGAGTCCGCCTCCTGCGCCCCCTGCGCGCTGTTGCCGTCGCTTGCGGATCCGGTACATGCGGCAAGGCCGAGGATGATTGCCAGGACGGCAGCCAGGATCGTGATCGGTCTTCTGGCGGCTGTCGGTGTCGAATCTGTCAAGGTGTGCCCCTTCCCCCGCTTCACCAGGCTGACGTGCCGGGATACGTGTTCGTTGCCCCCGGAAAAAAGTGATCACACTCACACGTTCGTGATTGGTCACTCGTATTGATGACGTTTGTGAGGCCCCTCCGTGTTCCCCGCGGTGGAGGGACAAGCGTGAAACGCGGTCCCTGGGTGTGATCGTGGAGAGCGGCTCTTCGCGCAACTCTTCGGTCAATGATCCGCCCGGACGGACCAACACCGGCATGAGGGGGTTTGCAATCCGCCGAATGCCGGTAGGCTTCATAGTGGCCGTCGTTTTGCGTGTTAGTGGCTTCACACTCGCGGAACTTCTGACGCGGGCCGTTAGCCGAACACGCTTACGTGCTCGTCTCGTTGGAACCGCCCGGGACGGCCAGGACAGACGCTCCGGCGAACGTCCATGCGGAACAGCAACGAGGAGTACAACGGTGGCGCAAGGCACTGTGAAGTGGTTCAACGCCGAGAAGGGCTTCGGCTTCATCGCCCAGGACGGTGGCGAGGGCGACGTGTTCGTCCACTACTCGGAGATCGAAGGCCGTGGCTTCCGCACGCTGGAGGAGAACCAGCGTGTCGAGTTCGAGGTGGGACAGGGCCAGAAGGGCCCGCAGGCGCAGAGGGTTCGTGCTCTCTGACGGGCTCTGACGAATAAGCCTCGCTCAAAAAGCGGGTCTCCGGCGCTGTTGGTCGCCGGAGACCCGCTTTTTCTTTCGAGTTCGGGGACGGATGCGCGGTCAGTGGGGTCGGCCGGGCATGGACTCCTCCGGCCACTGGTGCTGGTTCAGGAAGAGTTCTTCTGTGGCGGGTTCGTCGGTGGGCCAGAGGTCGTCCGCCGGCGGGTGCGGTTCCGCTGGGGGCTCCGGTGGCAGGTGGCGGGCCGGTTCCTCGGGGCGGTTTCCGGTTTCGCTCGCCAGACGTTCCAGCACCCATTCCTGGGCCAGGGCTTGGGGTGAGGTTCCGAGTGTGGCGGCGAGCTCCTTGAGCTGTTGTCCGGCCGCGTGGCTCAGTCGCAGCTGGTACACCTGGGCCTCCCCGAACCGTCGTCCGGAGCCGGTGCTTTCAGCGTCGCTTTCGGGGGCGAGCGCCGCCAGGTAGCTGGAGAGCTCGGGGTCTTCGCCGGCCGAATCGTCGACTGCGGGCGCGGATCGGTCACGGCGACGTGTTGGGCCCGCGGCCTTGTTGTTTCGGCTGCGTCCGAATGAGGGAAGAGGCACGGCCATACGATAACGGTTGTATCTCGAAGATCGCCCGCGTGTGGTTCGACGCACATCCCGCCCCAAGGCCGCGAAGGTGGGATTCGTGTGGCGTGAAGGCGGTCGGCCACGTTGGACCGGGTGGTCCCGGGTGGTGGTGTAACACCCGCGGGAAGCGTGGCGACGTACGGAGAAGGAGAAGGCCCCCGCGCCAGGGGGAGGAACGCGGGGGCCGGAGGGGATCTCCACAGGCGCTGACCGGGGGTGTGTCAGCACCTCGATTGTTACACGACATTCAGCACGATCGCGAGTGCTGGAACGAAGCTGGAACGAAAAAGACCTCCAGCCCGTGACCTGTCCACCGCGTGGGATTCGCCGGTCTCAGCCGCTCGCACAGGCACTTTTGTGCACTCTCCGTGTTCGATAGTTCACTCTCCGGGGGGCTGCGGGTGATTCGTGCGCGTCGCTAGCCTCGCGGCCACAACTTCGAGCTTTGGAGGAGTCATGAGCGGGTCGGTTGAGGTACGGCAGTTCCTCCTTCGATACGAGGGAGAGGAACGCGGCATCCGCTACGGGGGTGTGCCCACGCAGCGGGTCGGCCAGGAGACTCCACGGATCTCGGACGATCAGGTGCGCAGGGCCCGGCTCGCCGTGGCGCACGGGGCGACGGGGGTGGAGGACTGTGCGCGCCTGTTGGACATGCTCGGGTTGACACCGGACGAGAGTGGATGTCCTCCGGTGCAACGCTGACGTCAGCGCTGAGGTGGTGCCTGGACAGCGTTGGCCCGAACAGTCCTGGACAAGTCCCGGAACGGGCCCGAAGACGCTGTCGGCGCCGGCGATGTCGCGGTAGGGCTTTGAGGTTGATGGCGCCACGGTGTCGTGCCGGTGGCGCCGTGTGCGGTGAGGTGCCGCTCCGAGAGTGCGGTTGCCAAGATGCACACCCCCTGTCGTGCATCTGGGCAACCCGGCCGTCAAGTTAGTGGTTATACGCGCCTGTAGGCAATCAATCATCGTTTTTGACGCCGGAACGGCGGAAAATTTCCACATCGCGGAAGCGAAGGTGGGGAAGCGGATGACGTGGCCTCGATCCGAACGTGGTCGCCGGGCGTTCGGCGCTCCGGTCGCGACTCGGCGATCGAACGTGCGTTGTCGAGTTGTCGAGGTGTGGTCGCCGCATGGCGGGCGGCATCGCGGTCGATTCCGCGGCCGACCGGCGGCTGGATCGAGTCTTCGCAGGTCAGCGGTATCGTTCGAGGCTTGGGTACCCCCCTGCGGAGGGGGGTTTCGGGGTGTGTAAACTGGTGCTCGCTCCCAGGGGGACCTGAGAGCGCGGTCGGTCGGTCCGCCGAACCGATCGGGCTCCCATCGTCTAGCGGCCTAGGACTCCGCCCTTTCAAGGCGGCAACGCGGGTTCGAATCCCGTTGGGAGCACTGGTATAACTGAATACCGACATGGCCCTGTGGCGCAGTTGGTTAGCGCGTCGCCCTGTCACGGCGAAGGTCGCGGGTTCGAGTCCCGTCAGGGTCGCAACGGCGTTCCGGTGGTGGACCGGCGTCCTGGCCAGGTAGCTCAGTTGGTAGAGCGTCCGCCTGAAAAGCGGAAGGTCGCCGGTTCGACCCCGGCCCTGGCCACCTCCAGGAGAATCGTTCCGGCCTCGGTCGGGGCGATTTTTTTGTGCCCCGAAGCGGTCGCGGGTGGCGCCGGAGGTAATCGCAAGAGGGGTTGTCGTCGATCGTTCGCATTGCTTCGAGCGGTGGCCGCTCGTCCTGGCGACCGTTCGAGATCCCGGTTTTTGAGCGTTGTCCGAATCGGTGATCGGCTTCGGCTGCTCGGGAAGGCACGATGAAGCCGGCCGAATAGCCACGAAGTATTGATTTTTGTGATTTGCGACACTTGTCTTGCGCCTCGATGATCGATAAATTGCTCTACCGGCGCAGTGGATATCGATCAGATTCGCGATGCGCTCGCCGCTCATCCCGGCACTCGACTCCTCGAAGCGAACGGCGATGTCTTCGCCGTGTACGACCCCTACGGTGATCTCCCTCCGCAGCGACAGCTGCCTTGGGCCACCATCGTCACCTCCGATACCTACGACACGGCTTCCCGGCTCGACAGGCCCGGGGTGTTCAGGCTGAACCTCGGATTGCCGCGGGCTCGGTTCCAGGAACTGATCGACCCGGCACACGAGTACGACATGACGGCCCTCGACGTCCTGTTACCCCACCCGGTCTATGCCGGGCAGCACTGGGTATGCGTGCTCAATCCACGGCAGACCTGGCCGGTGGTCCGTGGACTGCTGGACGAGGCGGCCGCGTTCGCCGTCCGCAAGTACGACAACGCGAGGCGGCGAACCCACTCGTGAAGCACTGTCCGCGGACGTGACACCACGTGTGCGGAGGCCGTCGCGGACCCTCGGGGTGTCACGTGTTGCGGGCACGGACGCGGCCACCGAAGGGATCGTTGGTATCGCGTCCGCGAAAGCGGGTCATTTCCGCACACACCGTACGGTCAGAAAGAAGGAAAGGAACCGCCCGAGCATGCCCGGGGTCGCGGTCACCCCGAAATCGGTGCGGTCGACGCTCGCCGTGGCGTGGACGGTGAAGGAATCACCGTCCACGACGGATCGCCCCACGACGAGCGTGGCCGGTTTGGCGATGTCCCGTACCGTCAGCGTGCCCGTGAGGGTCTCGCCGTCCCACCGTTGCGATGCGAAGGTGCTCGTCGGATACCGATCGGTGTCGAGGTACAGCCGTGAGCGCACGACCGTGTCCCGCAGCGGGGTGAGGGTGCGGAAGCTGGCCATGTCGATCTCCGCGTGGACCGTGGACTCGGTGATCGACTCGGCGACCTCGACGGTCCCGCGGGAGACGGTGAACGTCCCACGCACCGGGAGCAGTCCGAACAGGTGGGTCGTCCGGAACGCGACCGTGGACCCTGCGGGGTCGATCTCGTAATGCCCCGGCCGAGGAGATGTCGCGATAAGGTCCGGCTGCCCCGATGTCATGATCGTATTCAACCGCATCGGGTGTGCCGGGTGACATGGTCACCGCGCCCAAATCCGACGTGGAGACGCATGGTCCGATCCGGCGAACCTCACCCGCGTCGGTGGCGGACCGTGTTCGCCGAGGCGTGAGCCGACCCGATTCCACTTCTCACGCTTGGTGGGAAGGGGAGCACGACATTACCCTCGATGCGTGCTGTCCCGGATGAGGAGAGGACCGACGTCCCCATCGGAGGTCGAAGTGACGGGTACGCAGTCTCACGATGTGCGGGTGAAGCACGCGTGACCACACCGCGCGTGGCGCTGTTCGCGACCTGCCTCACCGACACGCTGTATCCCGACACCGCCAAAGCCGTGGTCCGGCTGCTTGAACGGCTCGGCTGCGAGGTCGATTTCCCGCTGGGCCAGACGTGCTGCGGGCAGATGCACTACAACACCGGTTACCACGACGAGGCCGCACCGCTGGCCCGCCGCTACGCGGAGGTGTTCGACGGCTACGACTACGTGGTGGCCCCCTCCGGTTCGTGCGTGGGCATGGTCCGCGAGTTCCATCCCGGTCTGTGCGGGACCAGTCCCGCCGTCGAACGCACCTACGAACTCAGCGAGTTCATTGTGGACATCCTCGGGGTCACCGACGTCGGTGCGTACTTTCCGCACCGGGTGACCTACCACCCCACCTGCCACTCGCTTCGCCTGCTCGGCGTGGGCGACAAGCCGTTGCGCCTGCTGCGCGAGGTGAAGGGTCTCCAGCTGGTCGAGTTACCGCAGGCGGAACAGTGCTGCGGTTTCGGCGGCACGTTCGCGTTGAAGAACGCGGAGACGTCCACCGCCATGCTGGCCGACAAGATGCGCTGCGTGCAGGACACGGGCGCACAGGTGCTCACCGCGGGCGACAACTCGTGTCTGATGCACATCGGTGGTGGTCTGTCCCGACTGCGCACCGGCGTGCGAAGCGTGCACCTGGCGGAGATCCTGGCGAGTACGGAGGAGCAGCCGTGGGTCGCAACCCCGTGACGTGGCTCGGCAGTCCGACGTTCCCCCGCGCGGCGCACACCGCGCTCGGTGACACGCAGCTGCGCACCAACCTACGCAAGGCGACGACCACGATCCGGGCCAAACGTGCGGAGGCCGTCGCGGAGCTGCCCGACTGGGAGCGGTTGCGTAAGGCGGGTCAGACCATCAAGGACGACGTGCTAGCCCACCTCGACACCTACCTGGTGCGGTTGGAGGAGGCCGTGACCGCCCGTGGCGGCGTGGTGCATTGGGCGCGCGACGCCGAGGAGGCCAACCGCATCGTGCTCGACCTCGTGCGTGCCAAAGGGGTCGACGAGGTCGTCAAGGTCAAGTCCATGGTCACCGCCGAGATCGGTTTGAACCCCTACCTGGAGGCGGCCGGTGTTCGGCCCGTCGAGACCGATCTCGCCGAACTCATCGTGCAACTCGGGAACGACCGGCCGTCACACATCCTCGTGCCCGCCATCCACCGCAACCGCGCCGAGATCAGGGAGATCTTCGCGCGCGGGATGTCGGAGGTGCCCTCCTCGGACGATCCGCGGGAACTGGCCGAGGCCGCACGCAAGCACCTGCGGCGTAAGTTCCTCTCCGCCAAGGTCGCGATCTCGGGTGCCAACTTCGCCGTCGCGGAGACCGGTTCGATCGTCGTCGTCGAGTCGGAGGGCAACGGGCGGATGTGCCTGACCCTGCCCGAGACGCTGATCACCGTGATGGGGATCGAGAAGCTCGTGCCGACGTGGCGGGACCTGGAGGTCTTCCTGCAACTACTGCCACGTTCCTCGACGGCCGAACGCATGAATCCGTACACGTCGGTCTGGTCCGGTGTGACGCCGGGGGACGGGCCGGACGAGTTCCACCTCGTGTTGTTGGACAACGGGCGCACCGCCGCGCTGGCCGACGAGGTGGGTAGACAGGCGTTGCGGTGCATCCGCTGCTCGGCGTGCCTCAACGTGTGTCCCGTTTACGAGCGCACGGGCGGCCAAGCCTATGGATCGGTGTATCCGGGTCCGATAGGGGCGATCCTCACGCCTCAGCTCGTCGGGGACATGGGCGACGAGCAGGCCGCGTCGTTGCCGTACGCGTCGTCGCTGTGCGGTGCCTGCTACGAGGTGTGTCCCGTGCGCATCGACATCCCCGAGGTACTGACGCACCTGCGGGCGCAGGCGGTGCGGGCGAGGTCGAAACGGAACCCCGAGGCGTTGGCCATGGCGGGTGCCGCGTGGATGTTCCGCGATCCACAACGATATGAGACGGCTCAGCGGATCGGTGCGCTGGCACGGTTTTTCACCGGAGGCGACGGCAGGATCAAGCGGTTGCCGTGGCCTGGTTCGAAGTGGACGGACAGTCGGGACGTCCCGGAGGTCCCGAGGGAATCGTTCCGCGCGTGGTGGAGGCGCCATCGTGGCTAGTGCGAAAGAGGAGATCCTGGCGCGGATCCGCGCGGTGTCACGGCCCGAACCGTCGCCGGTGCCGAGGGACTACGAGCAGACCCGCGCCGTGGTCGACCCCGTGGGGCTGTTCGTCGAACGCGTGGCCCACTACAAGGCCACCGTCCACCGGGTGGACACCGAGGGACTTTCCACGCGGATTCGGACATGCCTGACCGAGCGAGGAGTGGAGACGATGGTGGTTCCCGTCGACCTGCCCCCGGGTTGGCGGGTGGACGGAGTGCGGTGGCTTGCGGACGACCCGCCCCTGGAATTGTCTGAAGTAGATGCCGTTGACGGGGTGTTGACCGGGTGCGCCGTCGCCATCGCCGAAACCGGGACCATCGTGCTCGACGCGGGTGTGGCACAGGGCAGGCGCATGCTCACCCTGGTGCCGGACTACCACCTGTGCGTGGTGCGTGCCGAGCAGATCGAGGTGAGTGTTCCGGAGGCCCTGCGGAGGCTGGACCCCGAACGTCCGCTGACCTTCGTCAGCGGCCCCTCGGCCACCAGCGACATCGAGCTCGACCGGGTGGAAGGCGTACACGGACCCCGAACGCTCGAGGTGCTGGTGGTCGACGACTGACGGCCCGCCGTCTCGGGCCGTGCGGTGAAGGGTCCGGAAGGCCAGGGTCCGGAAGGCCACTGCCGAGAAGATGTCCGACCGGGTGATCCCGCGTGGGACCACCCCAGTCAGGGGAATCCTCCGCCGCTAGCCGAACACCTCGTGCGCGGGGGCCGGTTTGCCGAGGTGGAAGCCCTGCGCCTGGTCACAGCCGAGTTCACGCAGGATGGCGATCTGGCGTTCGTTCTCCGTCCCCTCGGCGACCACCGTGAGCCCCATCGAATGAGCCATCGTGATGATCCCCTTGATGATCGCCTCGGCGTCGGGATGGTTGGGCCCGTCGAGCCCGGCCACGAACGAGCGGTCGATCTTCAGTGTGTCCAGCGGTAACTTCCACAGCTGCGCCAGCGACGAATACCCCGTACCGAAGTCGTCGATCGCCAGTCTGACACCGAGGTCCCGTAGCGCGGTGAGCACATCGGCCGCGGCTTCGGGCTCCTGCATCAAAGCGCTCTCGGTGATCTCCAGGCACAGCTCACCCGGCGGTAGGCCCGTCGCGCGGAGGGCCTCGTTCACGGCGGACACCACCGAACCGTCGTCGAGTTGTCGCGCCGACACGTTCACGGCGAGTTGAGTGCGCACACCGCTGTGCCTGCGCCGGGAAGCCAGTTCCCGGGTCGCGGTGCGCAGCATGTGCCCGCCGATCAGGTTGATCAGGTCGCTTTCCTCCGCCAGCGGGATGAACTCGCCCGGGGAGATCCGACCGTGCACGGGATGGTCCCAGCGCAGCAGCCCCTCGACGGCCACCCGCTGCTGGGTGCGCAGATCCACCACGGGCTGGTAGGCCACCCACAGTTGACCGCCGCGTACGGACTCCCGCAGGTCCTGCTCCAGACGCAGTTGCCGTTGTACGCGTTCCCGCAACTCGACGTCGAAGAACTCGTACCTGCCCCGGCCCCGGGTCTTCGCCTGGTACATGGCCACGTCGGCGTCCCGCAACAGGTCCTCGGCCGAGCGTTCGTCGTCCGCGTGTGTCGTGACCACGCCGATGCTGGCGTCGATCCGCAGTCGACGACCCTCCACGACGACGGGTTCCGTCAGTGCCCGTCGAATGCGGCCGATCAGGGCCTGGATCTGGCTGTCGTGTGCCATATCGGACGCCACGATGGCGAACTCGTCACCTCCGAGCCTGCCGACCAGGTCGCCCTGTCGTACACAGTTCTTCAGCCGTTCGCCCGCGATACGCAGCACCTCGTCGCCGATGCCGTGCCCCAGCGAGTCGTTGATGACCTTGAACTTGTCCAGGTCGATGAAAAGCACGCACACCGGGCGTCCCCCAGAACGCCGCAGCATCTCCTCCATCCGTTGGAGGATCAACGTCCGGTTCGCCAGGTTGGTGAGCGGATCGTGGGTGGCGTCGTGTTCGAGTCGTTCGCCGATGGCCCGCCGTTCGGTGATGTCGGTGAACGAGACCACGACCTCGTGAGGTGGCGTCTTGTCCGAGTCCAACGGTCGGCAGCTCATCGACAGCCACACCCACTGGCCATCGGGGCGTCGGGCCCGCAGCACACGGCCGTGTGACGCGTGGCCGGTGCGCCTCGTCAGCGCCGACGGGTATTCGCTGGGCGGGACCCGAGCGCCGGACTCGTCGTACAGCGGGAACAGGGCCGGCGAGCAGCCGATCATGGCCTCGACGGGCAGACCGAGGATGCGACCCGCCGCCGGATTCGCCGATCCCACGAGTTCGTTTTCGTCGATCACCACGACACCCTCGTCGAGTGCCGTCACCACCGTGCGGTAGCGGCGCTCGACCGTCCGACGTGCCGTTTCGTCCGCGCACATCAGCACGTAGCCGTCGTCCATGGGAGAGGCCGACACGCGCACCGTCAACGCGGAACCGTCGGCTTTGCGGTGTTCCGCCTCGACGACCCCACCCTCGGCCACGATGGTCGCCGGATCGAGTGTCACGCCGACGAGTTCGCTCACCGGCCTGCCCAGTGCCTGGTCCTCGCTGTGGCCGTAGACGGTTTCGGCCGCCGGGTTCCAGCTCGTCACCATGCCGTCCGACGTCGTCGCGATGATGGCGTCACTGGCATGGCGGACCAACGCCGCCTGGTAACGCAGTGCGGCTTGAGCGGCCTTCTGGGCGGTGATGTCCCGCATGATCACCTGGTAGGCGGGTTTGCCCCGCCACGTGATGCGCACCGACACCGACTCGATGCACAGCGAACCACCGTCGAGTGTGCGCAGTCGCACCTCGGTGGGCTCCGTGGCCTCACCGGGTTCCCGCAGCGACGAAATCCGGCGCAGCAGTTCCGGCACCGCGGCGGGGCGTACGAAATCCGTGATCGGTCGGCCCAATAACTGCGTGGGGCTGGCGGCCTTGACGAATCGGGCCGCGGCCGGATTGATGTACACCAGTTTTCCGTCCTGGTGTACACAGATTCCCTCGGGACTGAGTTCCACCAGCAGGCGGTAGCGATCGGCGAGATCGTCCAGTTCCCGTGTGTTGTTGAACCGTTCAGTCACGTCCGTGGCGATTCCCACGAGCCGTTCGACCTTTCCCGTTGCGGCATTGCCTTGAGCGCGGGCGAGAAAGCGCGTCCATCGGGTTTCACCGCCAGGTGTCGTGTGACATTGCTCAAGATCGAAATTGTGCCACACCGGATAATTTCTCGCTGCGACAGTCAACGGCTCGAGCAAATCCAGTAGGCGTTGCCGGACGGCGTCCGCGTTCTGGGTGTCCACTCCGAGAATCTCGGCCAGCCGGGGGCTCCACGTAACGTCGTAGTCGAGGAGATCCACCGACCACGCACTCGCGGTGCTGGCGGCGAGCGCAAGGTCGGTGATGTCCTCCCGGTCGCATGACGCCCAGGTGGACAACTCCCCGTGGATGTGTGCCTCCATGCTTAGTCCATCCGCCGCGCGTTTCCAGGTGTTGATTACAGCATGAAATCACCACTGGGCGAATAGGAGGAATTGTCTCGCAGTTGTCGACGCGTGCATCTTGAGCCCCCTCCTGCGGCCATCACCCAAGTAGGCGGTTGTTTCGGACCGGTTCGTTTGGTGGTTCGGAGCCGCCTATGTCAGGAAACCGGACAAAAGTGAGGGGGTATCGTGAGCCCACGAGGCGGAATCGAAATCTGTGGAGTCGGAGCGGTCACCGGCTACGGTTGGGGTCGGAGAGCGCTGTGGGAGGGTTTGCGGTCGGCGAAACCGGCGGCGACACTCACCCGTGGTTACGGTTTTGACCACTTCGACGACGCCGATGTCGAAAGTGGCAAAAGCGACAACAGTAGCGACAACAGTACAGTCTCGGGAGAGAACTGCGGTTGGGTCGCTCGGGTGCCGCACGGAGGCGATTCCGCGGACGGTAGAGGACGATTCGCCCGTGCCATGCGAGCGGCGGCCCGAGAGGCCATTGAGGATGCGCTGCGGCGCGGCTGGTGCCGCGGGCGTCGCGTGGGTCTGCTCCATGCCGTCGTGCTCGGCGAGGTCGACCTGTGGAAGGACTTCTACCTCGCAGAACGCGGCGATCTCAAAGCCAGGGAGTACCTGGCGTTGATGCCCTCGACGCCGGTGTCCACTTTGATGCAGGAGTACGGCTTCCACGGGCCTGCCATGAACGTCTCCGCCATGTGCGCTTCGGGCAACGCGGGCCTGCTCACCGCCAAACTGTGGTTGGACGCGGGGATCGTCGACGACGTGGTGTTCGTGGCCACCGACCTGTCACTCACCCCGGAGAACGTCCGCCATTTCGTGCGCCTGGGGGTCACGGTGGTGGACGCCGAGCCCCTCGACGGATGTCGACCGTTCCAAGAGGGCAGCCGCGGATTCGTGATGGGTGAGGCGTCCGTGGCGTTCGTGCTGTCCCGGAACACACATGCCGGGTACGCCACGGTGTTGGGTGGTGCCATGACCCACGACGCCTACCACGTGACGTCGATCGATCCCGAACTGTCGCAGGTGCGGCGGTGCCTCACGGAGGCGCTCGACGACGCGGGTGTGTCGGCGGGTGACATCGGATACCTCAACACGCACGGACCCGGCACCCGACAGTGTGACGCGGCGGAATCGACCCTCGCCGACGAACTGTTCGGAGCCGATACGGGGATGTACTCGGTCAAACCACTGGTGGGGCACTGTCAGGGCGCGGCGGCGGCCGTTGAGTTGGCGGTCACCGCATTGGGTTACGAGTACGGTTACGTCCCCGCACCGCCCCGGGTGGCCCGGGCCCACCCGAAGTTGCGTAACGGCGTGGTGGACATCGACGACCGACTCACCCTGAAGTCGTCGTTGGGCATGGGCGGCCACAACTCGGCCGTCGTCCTCGCCCCGCCCGAGTGATCGGGCCGTGCTTCGCCGGTGAACCGCAGGTCAGGCCAAGGACGCGTGGAGGGTGATCGTGGTGCCGGCGAGCGCACGACTCACCGGGCACGTGTCCTTGGCCTTCTGGGCGATCGTGCTGAACCGCTCCTCGTCGATGCCGTCCACCGAGGCGCGCAGGGTGACGTCGACGTTGTTGATGCTCAGTCCACCGTTGCTGGGCTCGACGGTCACCGAGGCGTTCGCGTCGATGGAGTTGGCGGTCAGTCCCTCCTTCTCCAAAGTGCCCGCGAGATTCATCGCCAGGCAGGACGCCTGGGCCGCGGCGATCAGCTCCTCGGGACTGGTGGTCCCTTCGGGCTCGCCGATTCGACGGGGGAAGGAGACCGTGAACCGTGCCGAGTTGGACGAGTCGAGTGTCAACGTGCCCGTGCCGGAGTTCAGTCCACCGGTCCAGTGAGTGGTCGCATCGCGTGTGGCCATGTCTGCTCCTTCGGCTCCTTCGACGGCGGATCGTCCGTGCCTTCGCCGTCCTCGCCGTTCCATGGTCCCGCCGGTACGGGGTGGTCGCCATTCGTGCGGGTGGCCACGAGGCCGACGAAATCAGCCGCTCGTTCGATCGTGTGGTGGAAGAACGCGTCGACCGGATCGAGGGTTCTCGCGAACTGTCCCGTCAGTTCGAAGCCGATCATGCCGAACAGTTGGGTCCATGCGGCGAGCCCTCTCGCCAGGGTGGCGGCGGGTACACCGTCGCCGAGCGTCGCCGCCACGGTGGCGAGTTGGGTGCGCAGCGAATCGACCGGTTCGGGGTCGTCGGGGTGTCGCACCAGTTCGCCGCGCCGCGCGCCGTCGGCGAGCACGGTGGCGAGGACACGAGGCACGCGGCTCGCGGGCGGGATCGTGTCCTGCGGGGCGCGGTAGCCGGGGACCGGGGTGCCGTAGAGCAACATGTACTCGTGGGGATGGTGCCGCGCCCAGTCGCGGACGGCGTGGCAGACGGTGATCCACTGGTCGCGTGGCCGCCTCGCGGGATCACGGGCGTTTTCGGCCGCTTCGCCCAGTCCGTTGTAGGCGTCCACGATGAGCGCGGTCAACAGGGCGTCCCGGTTGGGGAAGTAGCGGTACAACGCGGACGACACCATGCCCAGCTCCCGGGCGACCGCGCGCAAGGACAGTGCTTGCGCACCGACGCGTCCCAGTTGTCGGCGGGCTTCGTCCTTGATCGCGAGTGTGATCTCCGCGCGAGCGCGTTCCCTGGTCGTGCGATGCACCGGCTGCGAAGGCGTCGGTTCCTGAGGCCCCGGGGGTTTCGTGGGCATGGCGTCCAGTCTGTCACGGCCACGCTCAGGCGAGAGCGCTGATCCGAAACGAGAGCACTGCTCTGGTCATTCGACGGTGAGTGGTGTTCACTGCTCTCAAAGGAGAGCAGCGCTCTTCTCTCGGGCTCTTCTCTCGGGCTCTTCCGATGAGTCCTCGCTACGGAAAGGACGGACCTCATGGCCGCTTCCACGTGGTACCTCGCCCCCGGGCGTCCGACGAGGTTGCTCAACCACGTCGTGCAGGCCCTCACCCGAATCGGGGTGAGCCTGTGGGGAAGCCGAGTGCTCTCCGTGAGAGGACGTAAGTCCGGAGAATGGAGGTCCACGCCCGTCAACGTGCTGACACTCGACGGCGAGCGATACCTCGTCTCGGCGCGTGGCAACACGCAATGGGTGCGTAACCTCCGAGCGGTCGGCCGCGGCCGTCTCACCGTGGGGCGTCGGGTCGAGCCGTTCGAGGGCGTCGAGGTGACGGACGATGCCGTTCGAGTGGCCGTGCTCCGTTCGTACCTGCGCCGATGGGGTTGGGAGGTCGGTGCGTTCTTCGGGGACGTCACCGCCGACTCACCCGACGACGTCCTCCGTCGGGCCGCGACGAGACACCCCGTGTTCCGGATCGTCCCCGGCACCGACGAATGACCGGCACCGACCGACGAACCGGTGTGGCGGGAACCGGAACGGGCTCAGGCTGAAGCGGTGTCGGCTCGAAAGTTCAGTGCCGCGAGCCGTACCCCTGGACGGCGGGCTGGGCGAGATCGAACAGGTGCGGAGCTTCCCGCCGCACCACCTCGGCGAGTTCGTCCATGTTCGGATTGACCAACGCCCGCTGTCCGACGAACACCGTGGGAACGGTCTCGTCGCCACCGGTCACCGAACGCACGCGTGCGGCGGCCTCGGAGTCCTCCCAAATGTTGATCTCCCGCACCGGCAGGCCGCTTTCCCGCAGCCGGCCACGCAGGATCGCGCAGAACGGGCAACCCGGACGCCAATAGAACTCGATCTCGTCGATAGCCAAGATTTCTCCTCCCTCCCCGACACCGTAACCATGACAGGACATGGTCCCTTCGCCCGCCCTGGGGAAACCTGTGACCATGTCCGAGAAGCCTGCGACCAAGTATTTCGACGCCGTGGTCGACGAACTCTACGGCGTGGAGCCCGGAGAATTCGTGTCACTTCGGAAGCGATACGAGGCCCAAGCCCGGCGTGAGGGTGAGAAAGATCTCGCCGAGCGCATCCACCGGCTCCGCAAACCCACCACCGCCGCCGCACTGGTGAACCGGTTGGCCCGAAAACACACCGACGAGCTCGCCTCGTTGGTCAAGCTCGGACAACGGCTGCGCCGGGCCCATCGCGACCTCGCCGGGGGACGGCTCCGGGAACTGACCCACGAACGCAACGAGCGGGTCCACGCCCTGCTCGACCGGGCACAGGCGCTGTCCCGAGGAAGGGTCGGCGAGCCGGTGCGACGCGAGATCGAGGCGACGTTGGAGGCGGCGGTGAACGACGGGGAATCCGCCCACGCCGTGCTCGAAGGCCGACTGACCACCGCACTGTCCCCACGGGACGTGTTCGAGTCCGCCTTACTCACGGGCGGGTCCGGGACCGAACCGAAGCGTGCACCGACCACGCCTCGACTCTCCGAGCAGCAGGAACGACAGGAACGACAGCGGGCCCGCCGCGACGCGGAGGCACGGGCCCGGCAGGCCCGAGACGACGCGCGTAGGGAACTTCGTATCGCCGAGCGGGAGGAGGCCAAGGCGCGTCGCCGCACCGAGGCGGCCAGGGCCGCGTTGGAAGCGGCGGATCAGGAGGTGCGCCGGTACACGCGTTGAGGCGGCCACGAGCCTCGGTCATGAGCTCAGGGCCAAGGCCAGGTACTTCGTGTCGAGGTATTCCTCGATGCCCTCGTCGCCGCCCTCGCGACCGAAGCCGGACGCCTTCACCCCGCCGAACGGGGCCGCCGCGTTGGACACCAGTCCGGTGTTGAGACCGACCATGCCGGTGGCCAGCCCTTCCCCCACCCGCACCGCGCGATCCAGGTCGCGGGTGAACACGTAACCCACCAGCCCGTGCTCGGTGTCGTTGGCTTTGCGGAGTGCCTCCTCCTCGGTGTCGAACGTCGTCACCGGGGCCACCGGTCCGAAGACCTCCTCCTCCAGGATGCGGGCGTCCACGGGCACGTCGGCGAGCACCGTGGGGTGGTAGAAGTACCCGTCCCGTTCCGCGGGACCTCCCCCTGTGGTCGCCCGTGCGCCACGTCCGACCGCGTCCGTGACCAGTTCGGACACCTTGTCCCGTTGCGTCTCGTCGATGAGCGGTCCGACGGTGACGTTCGGTTCCGTGCCGTGCCCCATGTGCAACCCCGCCATCCGTTCGGTGAGCCGTTCGGTGAACTCCTCGGCGATCGAGGACTGCACGAGGAAGCGGTTGGCCGCCACGCAGGATTCGCCGTTGTTGCGCATCTTCGCGGTCACCGCCCCGGCCACGGCGGTGTCGAGGTCGGCGTCGTCGAAGACGAGGAAAGCAGCGTTCCCGCCGAGTTCCATGGACATGCGCTGGAGATTCGGTGCGCACTGTGCCACGAGCTTGCGACCGACCTCTGTGGACCCGGTGAACGACAGTTTCCGCACGCGGGGGTCGGCGAGTACGGGGCTTGTGATGCTGCTGGCCGAGGTGCTCGGTACGACGTTCAGCACACCGCCGGGCAGTCCCGCCTCGGCGAGCAGGTCGGCCAGGGCGAGCATCGACAGCGGCGTGAGCTGCGCCGGTTTGACGATCATCGTGCAGCCCGCCGCGACCGCGGGGCCGATCTTGCGGGTGCCCATGGCGAGCGGGAAGTTCCACGGTGTGATCAACAGACAGGGACCGACGGGTTGGCGGGTGACGATCATGCGCCCGCCACCGTCCGGAGCGCGTTTGTAGACGCCGTCGATGCGCACCGCCTCCTCGGAGAACCACCGGAAGAACTCGGCGGCGTAGACGACCTCGGCGCGGGACTCGGTGAGGCTCTTGCCCATCTCCAACGTCATGAGCAACGCGAGGTCGTCGGCCCGGTCGATCATCAGTCGCCAGGCGCGGCGCAGGATCTCCCCGCGTTCCCTGGGCGGCGTGGCGGCCCAGGTGTCCTGCGCCGCGACGGCGGCCTCGACGGCGGCCTCCGCGTCGGTCCCCCGTCCGTCGGCGACCTCGCACAGCCGGGAACCGTTGCCGGGGTCGTACACCTCGAACACGCCGTCGTCGGAATCACGCCAGGTACCTCCGATGAACAACTGTTTCGGAACCCGCTCGATGACCTCGCGTTCGTCCATACCGCGGGACTACCCGTGACTTGTGGAGGTGACACCCGATGCAACCCGGTGACGGGTTCGTCCCGTCTGAACCGGCATGCGTGCTCTTACCGTCCTCGTCCTGCTGCTCCTCGCCGGATGTGCTGTTCCAGGGGGCGGGGAACGACATTCCCCACAGGATGGCCCCCGAGCGGAGGTCTACGCGCCCGCCGGGGTGAGTGTGGACATCGCGCCCGGGTTGGACGCCGGGTCCGTGGCGTTGGAGGTGTGCTGGGACGGGCGGTGCCACCCGGTCGACGTCGAACTCCACCCGGCCACGACGGTGGACCCGTCCCCGTGCGAGGGCACCGACCCGGACGACGTCTGCTCGGCCCAGGTGCGCGAAACGGGTGGTTTCCACGGTTTCACGGAGCTTCCCGAACTCCCCGAGGAACCGGTACGGGTGACCCTCACCGTCTTCGACGAGGCGGGTGAGAAGCTCGTACACCACACGGTGGAGAGCACCCCACAGCCGGTGCATCCGAACGGGTTCGACGGTGACTCGGCCGGTCCGCAACTGCGCCTCGACGTGGCCGCCGACGGCAGCGTGACCCCACGCGGGTGAACTACCCGAGGTCGCGACGTCGGAACCCGACGACCCCCGCCGTGACCAGCCCGGCCGCCACCAGCGTCAACCACAGCATCGGGGCCGCGGTGAAGTCCTCGCTCGGCAGCTGTGGCACATGTTGGAACGGCGAGGCGTTCAACACCGCCTGGTCCAACTGCAACACCGGGCCGAACAGGCTGAGCAGGAGGAACGCGGCGGCGACCGCCCACGCTCCAACGGTGTGGGCGGGAAGGAGCCCGAACAGCACCACGGCCACGCCGCCGACGACGAACACGGCGGGGATCTGCGACAGACAGGCCAGCAGCACGTCGGGCGTCTGTGCCCCGACGTCACCCACCCGCACGCCGTGCGCGAATCCCATACCGAGACCCGCCGCCAGCAACAGCGCGGCCCCACCCGCGAAGACGAGCACGAGATGACCGGTGACCCACCGCAAGCGGGACACACCGGTGGTCAGCAGCGGCTCGGCCCGTAGCGCGGTCTCCTCCGTGCGTATCCGCACCGTCGCCTGGACCACGAAGAGCGCGGCCACCATGCCGAAGATGTCCGCCGTGGCGGCCAAGTAGGCGTCGACCATGCCTCGTCCGCCGCCCAGCTCGGCCAGCATGTCGCGCATCCGCTCGTTGTCACCGACGATGTCGCCGATATCGGAGGCCAGCCAACCGAACAGCACACTCAGGACCGCGAAACCGGCGACCCAGCCCAGCAGTGTCCCCCTGTGCAGACGGACGGCGAGGGCGAACGGCGTCCGCAGTCGGGGTGCGGCGGTGGCCGGGCCGAGCGGGGTGGGCAGCAGTCCGAACCCGACATCCCTTCGGCGTTGTAACAGGTAGGCGGTGACGGCAAGGGCGGCGGTCACGACCACGGGGATGAGCAACACCCAGAACCGGTCCCCGGCGAACGGGCGCACCCGGGTGGCCCAGCCGAGCGGCGACAACCACGACAACCACGAGGCCTCCGCCGACGAGTCGCCGACGGCCCGCACCGCGAACGCGATACCCAGCACCGCTCCGGCCAGGCCGTTGGCGGTCCTGGAGTACTCGGCCAGCTGTGCGGTGACGGCCGCGACACCGGTGAACACCCACGCCACCGACGTCAATCCGAGACCGAACGCGAACGCGCCGGATGCCGACGTACCCGCCGCGATCAACGCCGCCGCCGTGGCCAGTCCCGTGAGCGCCGCGAACGCCGCGCACACCACCGACGACGCGGCGAGGAAGGCGTAGCGGCCGACGACGGTGGACGACAGCAGTTCGTACCTGCCCGTCTCCTCCTCCTGCCGCGTGTGTCTGGTCATGGTGAAGACACAGACCAGCGCGAGGAGCAGTGACAGCATCGTGCCGAAACGCCAGGCGGTGAAGCCACCCGCCGTGGACAGGTCGTAGGCGGGGCCGAGCAGCAGGGTGATGGAGGGGTTGTTCGCCATGCTCGCCGTCAGCGCGGCGCGCTCGGCCGGGTCCGGGTACAGCTGTTCGTAGGCGCCCGCGCCGGCGGTGGTCAGCAGCACCACCACGACGATCCACAGCGGCAGCACCAGGCGATCGCGACGCAGTGCGAGGCGAATGAGCTGTCCGGTACCGCTGAGGTTGCCCGCTGTTGGGGTCGTTTCGGACGGTTCCCCGGTCGATTTCGGACTCCGAAGTGTTCCGGAGTCGGCCGGGGTACGCGCGTCGTCACCGGTCATGACGCCCTCGCCTCGTCGCCGGGTCCGTCGGTGTAGTGACGCAGGAACAGCTCCTCCAGCGTCGGTGGTTGACTGGTGAGGCTGTGCACGCCGATGGCGGCCAGAGCGCGCAGTGCCTCGTTCAAAGCGTCCGTTTCGACGGCGAAGCGCACCCGGCGCCCTTCGATCCGAAGGTCGTGCACGCCCTCGAGCCGGGTGAGGCCGTCGGGCGGTCCCGCCAGATCGGCGGTGACGGTGGTGCGGGTGAGGTGCCGCAGCTGCGCGAGCGTGCCGGACTCGACGGTCCTGCCCGCTCTGATGATGCTCACGCGATCGCACAGGTCCTCGACCTCGGACAGGATGTGGCTCGACAGCAGCACCGTGCGTCCCCGGTCCCGTTCCTGCCTGATCTCCTCCCGGAACACGGCTTCCATCAGCGGGTCGAGTCCGGAGGTCGGTTCGTCGAGGATCAGCAGTTCCACGTCCGAGGCGAGCGCGGCCACGAGCGCCACCTTCTGCCGGTTGCCCTTCGAGTACGCACGCCCCTTCTTGGTGGGGTCGAGGTCGAAACGTTCGATGAGTTCGGCCCGTCTGCGCGGATCGAGGCCGCCCTCACCCAGGACGACGCGTTCCACGACCCGACTGTCCGGCAGCGACATGAAGACGACGCCCAACACGCTGGCGATAAATGATGATGCGCCCGTCAGTGCGCCGTACGTCGCCACGTAGGCTCCCCGTCCCTCTGCGGGCGCGCGGTCCATCACCATGTTGATTAACCCCTGCGTGACGCCCGGCCACAGGAGGCCCGCGCCGAGGACGGTCATCGGGATGTCGTGCGGCTCCATCCGGTCACCATTGACGACGCGCTTGCCGATGAGCAGGGCGACGAT
>SMEH01000117.1_pt1 | contig 43818 bp, 23 predicted proteins | sample 2456361 | NCBI WGS metagenome assembly SMEH01 (sample SAMN10132587, study PRJNA489261) | soil metagenome | isolation source: day1 control-loamy sand soil ammended | place: USA | reverse complement strand
CCGGACGCGGTGGCGGTGAGCGCCGACGGAGTCGAACTCCGCTACGCGGAGCTGCTCGCCCTCGCCGACCGCGTCGCCCGGGCGTTGCGCAGGGCCGGGGTCGGGCCGGAACGCCTGGTCGCCGTGTTGCTGGGCAAGTCGGTCGACCTGCTCGTGGCGCTGCTGGCGGTGTGGCGTGCCGGCGGTGGCTATGTGCCGATCGACCCGGACCAACCCGCGGACCGGGTGGCGTACCTGATCTCCGACGCCCGGCCCGTCCTGACGTTGACCGAGCCCGACCTGGCCGCTCACCTGCCCCCCGACACACCGACCCTGATCGTCCGCGATCTGGTGGACGAGTCCTCCGCCACGACGCCGTCCACCGCACCGCCGCCCGCCGTGACGTCGCCCGGGCAGATCGCCTACGTGATCTACACCTCCGGCTCGACCGGGCGGCCGAAGGGAGTCGCGATCCCCCACGAAGCGCTCGCCGCATACGTGCGGCGCAGCGCCCGCGCCTACCCCGATGCGGGCGGGGTGTCGTTGGCGCATACCTCGATCGGGTTCGACCTGACGGTCACCGCGCTGTTCACCCCATTGGTGCTCGGCGGCCGCGTCGTGCTCTCCGACAGCGTCGAGGACGGTGCCGAGGCGACGTTCACGAAGGCGACGCCGTCCCACCTGACCCTACTCGCCGACCTGCCGGAGATCGCGCCGTCGACCCTGGTGCTCGGCGGCGAGGCCCTGACCGGACAGGCGTTGGCCGACTGGCGCGCGGACCATCCCGACACGACCGTGGTGAACGCCTACGGTCCCACCGAACTGACGGTGAACTGCACGGAGTTCACGGTGCCGCCCGGTACCGTGCTCGATCCCGGCCCGGTACCGATCGGCAGACCGTTCCCCGGAACCGCGGTCTTCGTGCTCGACCGGGGGTTGCGTCCCGCCGGGTCCGGACTCGCTCGGGGTTATCTGCGTCGTCCGGGGTTGTCCGCCGAGCGGTTCGTCGCGTGTCCGTTCGGTGAGCCGGGGGCGCGGATGTATCGGACCGGGGATCTGGTGCGGTGGTTGCCCAGCGGTGATCTGGTCTACGTCGGTCGGGCGGACGAGCAGGTCAAGGTGCGCGGCTTCCGGATCGAACCCGGCGAGATCGATCGCCGAGCCCGGTTCCGACGTCACGCCGGAGCGCCTGGCCGAGTGGGCCGGTGAACGGTTGCCGACCCACCTGGTGCCGTCGGCGTTCGTGGTGCTCGACGAACTACCGCTGACCGCCAACGGCAAGGTCGACCGGCGGTCGTTGCCCACACCCCCCACGACGAACCGAAAGAGCACCGGCAGAGCCCCGCGCACCCCGGTCGAGGAGATCCTGTGCGGACTGTTCGCCGAGGCACTCGGCGTGGCCGCCGTGACCGTCGACGACGACTTCTTCGCCCTGGGCGGACATTCCCTGCTGGCGATGCGGCTGATGAACCGGGTGCGCGCGGTCCTGGGCGTCGATCTGCGGTTGCGGGCCCTGTTCGACACCCCGACCGTGGCCGGGCTCGCCGAGGGCATCGCACGCGGTGCCGGCGTGCGGCGTGCGCTGGTGGGTCGTCCCCGGCCCGCACGGCCACCGCTGTCCTTCGCCCAGCAACGCCTGTGGTTCCTCTACGAACTGGACGGCCCATCACCCACGTACAACGTGCCGATGGCGTTGCGCCTGTCCGGCGACCTGGACGTGGCGGCGCTGCGGCTCGCACTGCGCGACGTCGTCGCCCGACACGAGAGTCTGCGCACGGTGATCGAGTCCGACGAGCACGGCGCCTACCAACGGATCGTGCCCGTCGAGGCGGTCGATGTGGAACTGGCCGTCGAGACACTCGACGAAGCCCGCTTGGCCGACGCGCTCGCCGACAACGTCGGCCACGGCTTCGCGTTGGACCGGGACATCCCGGTGCGGGCCTGGTTGTACCGGATCGCGCCTCGGGAACACGTGTTCCTGCTGCTCGTCCACCACATCGCCACCGACGGGTGGTCGAAGGGACCGCTGACACGGGATCTGACCGTCGCCTACGCGGCCCGGCGACGAGGGCGGCAGCCACAGTGGTCACCGTGCCCCGTGCAGTACGCCGACTACGCGGTATGGCAACGGGAGACACTGGGGGACACCGAAAGGGACGACAGCGTACTGGCCCGACAACTGGCCTACTGGCGCGACGCCTTGGCCGGCCTGCCCGACGAACTGAACCTGCCTGTGGACCGGCCCCGGCCGGCGGTGCCCAGCCACCGAGGAGACCGTGTCGAATTCACCGTCGACGCAAAGCTCCACGCCCGGCTGGCGGAACTGGCCCGCGCCCACGGGGTCACGGTGTTCATGGTGTTGCAGGCCGCGCTGGCCACGCTGCTCACCCGGCTCGGGGCGGGCACCGACATCCCGATCGGCTCCCCGGTCGCAGGTCGCGATGACGAGGCGACCAACGACGTGGTCGGGTACTTCGTCAACACGCTCGTGCTGCGCACCGACACCGAGGGAAATCCCACCTTCGCCGAACTGCTCGCCAGGGTGCGGCGCACCAACCTCGCCGCGTACGCCCACCAGGACGTGCCGTTCGAGTTGCTGGTGGACGCCGTCCAACCGGAACGGTCGTTGGCACGGCACCCCCTGTTCCAGGTGATGCTGGCGTTCAACAGCACCGATCACGAGGTCCCTCCCGAGTCGGCCATGGCCGACTCCGGCCTCACCGTGACACCGGTGCGGACCCCCACCACGTCGGCCAAGTTCGACCTGTTGTTCGGCTTCGCCGAAGAGGAGTCCGGGGGCTTGGTCTGCTCGGTCGAGTTCAGCACCGACCTGTTCGACCGGGCGACGGTCGACGACATGATCGCGCGGTTGTCCCGCGTGCTGCGCACCGCCGTGACCGCACCGGATCTGTCGATCGGCGGTTACGACGTGCTCGCCGCCGACGAACGACACCGGCTGCTGTCCGGCTGGAACGACACCGACCGGGACACCAGTGGTCGCTCACCGATCGAGTTGTTCGAGGACCAGGTGCGCCGCACCCCGGACGCGGTGGCCGTGTGCTCCGGTGACGTCCGGCTCACCTACGCGGAGCTGAACACGCGGGCCGACCGGTTGGCCGCCGTCCTGTGTGCCCTGGGAGTGGGGACGGAACGGCTCGTCGCGGTCGCGTTGCCGCGGACCGAGCAACTGGTCGTCGCGCTGCTTGCGATCCTCAAGGCCGGTGGGGCCTACCTCCCGGTCGACGCGGACTACCCGGCGGAACGCCTCGCGTACCTGTTCGCCGACGCTCGCCCGGCCCTGCTGCTGAGCTCACGCAGCCAGGTCGAAAGACTCGCCGTCCAGCCCGAGATCCCGACGCTGCTCCTCGACGAGGCCACTGTCGAACCGGTGGACCCGCAGCAGAGCGAGCCGAACGAGCGGGACCGTGCCGCAGCGCTCGATCGCCTGTCCTACGTGATCTACACGTCCGGATCGACCGGGCGCCCCAAGGGGGTCGGCGTCTCCGCGCGGAGCATGGCGAACCTGCTGGAGTGGGCGCGTGCCGAATTCGGCGCCGACGCGTTCACCCGGGTGATCTTCGCGACGTCGCTGAACTTCGACGTCTCCGTGTTCGAGCTGTTCGGACCACTGGTCAGCGGTGGCACCGTGGAGATCGTCGACGACCTGTTGGCCCTCCTCGACCGTCCCCGCGGCTGGTCGGCCGGGATGCTCAGCGCGGTACCGTCGGCGTTCGCGAGACTGCTGGCCGCGGGCGCGTTGGACGCCCACATCGGACTGATCGTGCTCGCGGGTGAGGCGTTGCCCTCGACGCTGGTCGACGACATCCGCAGGCGCCTGCCGACGACTCGGGTGGTGAACGCCTACGGGCCGACCGAGGCCACGGTCTACACCACCTGGTACCGCGACGACTCCCGGAAGCATGCGGAACTGCCACAGGTGCCGATCGGGCGGGGACTGCCGAACACCCGGCTGTACGTCCTCGACCGGTACCTCGAACCCGTCCCGGTCGGTCTGGTGCGGTGGTTGCCCAGCGGTGATCTGGTCTACGTCGGTCGGGCGGACGAGCAGGTCAAGGTGCGCGGCTTCCGGATCGAACCCGGCGAGATCGAAGCGGCTCTGACGGACATATCCGGTGTCGCTCAAGCGGCGGTGGTGGTGCGGGAGGACGTCCCCGGCGATCGGCGCCTCGTCGCGTACGTGGTGCCCGCCGATACGGGGATCGGAATCGACGAACACGCACTGGCGACCGCCCTGCGGTCCCGCCTGCCGGAATACCTCATCCCCTCGGTGTTCGTGCTGCTGCCCGAACTGCCGATGAACCGGAACGGCAAACTGGACCGCAAGGCACTGCCCGCGCCCACGGTCGAAACCGAGTCCTTCACCGGTCCGCGAACGCCCACCGAACAGGTGCTGTGCGAGTTGTTCTCGGCGGTGCTCGGTGTGCCCGAGGTCGGCGTCCACGACGGGTTCTTCGCGTTGGGCGGCGACAGCATCCTGTCCATCCAGCTCGTGGGACAGGCCCGCCGAGCCGGACTGAGGATGTCGGTGCGGGACGTCTTCGAACACAAGACCGTCGCGGGCCTGGCCGCCGCGCTGGACGAGACGAGCCCGACCGGGCATCCCCCGGCGAGCGAGGCCGAATCGGACGGCGACACCGGGGACGAGGGGATCGGTGAGGTCGTCGTCACCCCGATCATGGAATGGCTGGCCGAGCGCGGCGGTGAGATCGCCGAGTTCAACCAGTCGATGGTGGTGCACACCCCCGCCGGGGCGAGCCTCGAGCGGATCGTCGCCACGTTGCGTGCGGTGTTGGACCACCATGACGCACTCCGCATGCGACTGTCCGATGAGGATGGACTGTGGCGGCTGTTCGTCGACGGGCCGGGCGGCGTCCGCGTCGACGACCTCGTCACCGTGCTCGACGGGACCGGACTCGACGACGAGGAGATCCGGCCGCTCCTGCGCGACGCCGCGGAATCCGCCCGGAGCCGGTTGAGCCCCTCGGACGGGGTGATGACGCGGTACGTCTGGTGCGACCGGGGAGCCGAGGAACAGGGCTTGTTGCTGCTGGTCGCGCACCACCTCGTGGTGGACGGCGTGTCCTGGCGGATCCTGCTCGGCGACCTCGCCCGAGCCTACGCGGACCTCGACGCGGGTCGGACCCCGAGACTGCTGCCGGTGGGCACGTCGTTCAGACAGTGGGCCGACCACCTGGCGGAGCTGGCGAGCCGACCGGAGCGACTCGATGAACTGAGCCACTGGACACGGACACTGCGAGCGGTCGAACCGCTCGCCGACGACGAACTCGACCCGGCACGCGACACCCACGCCACGGCCCGGTCGTTCGAACGGACGTTGCCGGCCGAGGTGACCGGCACGTTGCTCACCGGACTGGTCGAGAGGTTCCGGGTCGGTATGAAGGAGGTCCTGCTGGCGGGCCTGTCGGTCGCGCTGTCCCGTTGGCACGGCGGCACGGCCACCGTCGTCGACCTCGAAGGCCACGGCCGGGAAGAGCACCTCATGCCCGGTGCGGATCTTTCCCGCACCGTCGGGTGGTTCACCACCCTGTACCCGGTCCTGTTGGACACCGGGCCGGTCGACTGGGGTGATGCGTCGGCCAGGTCCGAACTGCTCACCCGGACCCTGCGGACCACCGCCGAGGCACTGGCCGCCGTCCCGGACAACGGCATCGGCTACGGCCTGCTGCGCTACCTGCACCCGAGGGCGGGACGGAAACTGCGCCGGTTCGCCGAACCCGACCTGTGCCTCAACTACCTCGGCCGCATCCGGTCGACCGTCGACGGCGCCGAGACGTCGACGGACTGGGCACCGGCCACCGGCCCGGCCGCGATCGGCGCCGGCCAGCACCCCGACCTGCCGTTGGCGCACGCGATCGAGCTGAACGCGGTGATCCAGGACGACGGCGTGGCCCCGAGACTGGCCGCCACCTGGACGTGGGCCGGGAGGATCGTCGACGAGGACCGGGTGCGCAGGCTGGCCGAGCTGTGGTTCGACACGCTGACCGAATTGGCCGCGCTCGTCACCGAACCGGCGGACGACTCGCGCCCCGCCGGACTCGACGGCGTATCCGAGGCCGAACTGTCCGAACTGGTCTCGAACTTCGACGGAGAGGTCGAGCAGGTCCTGCCCGTACTACCGCTGCAGGAAGGCCTGCTGTTCCACGCCGCGCTGGCCGACGGCGGCATCGACGCGTACGTGGGGCAACAGGTCTTCGAGTTGGTCGGTGCGGTCGATGTCGAACGGATGCGTGAGGCGGTGGCGGGCCTGTTCCGGCGGCACGAGGGCCTGCGGGTGTGTTTCCGACAGGTGAGCTCGGGAAGCTGGGTACAGGTCGTGGCGCGGACGGTGACGACACCGTTCGACGTGGTCGATCTGCGGGACTCGGACGACGCCGAGCGCGAGTTCGAGCGCCTGGCCGAGGAACAGCGGGCGCGTGGCTTCGACGTGACGTCGGGTCCGCTGGCGCGATTCGTCCTGGCGCGGCTGTCGGAGGACGTCTTCCGGTTCGTGGTGACCAATCACCACGCGATCTGGGACGGTTGGTCGATCCCGATCGTGTTGCGGGACCTGCTCGCGCTGTACCGGGGCGACGAACCCGGTCGGGCACCCGGCCTCGGCGCCGTGGTTCGGGAGCTGGCCGCATCGAGCGGTGGCGGTCGGGAGTTCTGGGGCGATGTCCTGGGCGGTGTCGAACCGTGTCTGATCGGCACGGGCGACGCCACCGGAAGCGGCGCCGCCGAGTCGCTTTCCAGGGTGATCGACTCGGAGCTGTCGGCCCGGTTCACGGAACTGGCCCGAGACAACGGTGTGACGGCCTCCACGGTGGTCCAGGCGGCGTGGAGCGTGGTGCTGTCGGGTCTGCTCTGCCGTGACGACGTGGTGTTCGGGGCGACGGTGTCCGGCCGCCCCGACGACGTCGAAGGCATCCGGGAGACCGTCGGCATGCTGATCAACACCGTTCCGGTGCGGGTCGGTTTGACCGCCGACGAACCGGTCGCCGACCTGCTTTCGCGGTTGCACCGGGAATTCGGTCGAATCCTGGACCACCAGTTCGACCGGCTGGTCGACGTCCAGACCTGGTCCGGAGTCGGCGGTGACCTGTTCGACACCGTGGTGGTGTTCGAGAACTTCCCGGTCGCGGAGGTGACCGAGGACCAGAAGGGCGGTGACCTCACCGTCCGCCGAATCGGAGGCGCCAGCGGCACCCACTACCCGTTGACCCTCAACGCGTCGATGCGTGGTCGGGAACTGGAACTCCGGCTCCTCTACCAGCCGGGCCTGCTCGCCGACGAGGTCGCGGTCCGGGTGTTGGACTCGTTCACCACGGTCCTCGAGGGATTCGTCGCCGGCGACCGACGACTCGGCGAACTCGACCTCCTGCCGCGACCACAACGCTCCCGCCTGTTGCGCGACTGGGGCGAAACGGGGCCCGCGTCCCCCTGGGACCCCGCGGTGACCGTGCCGGAACTGGTCGCCGAACAGGCCCGCCGTACCCCGGAGGCGGTCGCGGTGGTGTGTGCCGATTCGACGTCACCCGCGTCCGCGCTCACCTACGCCGAACTGGACGCCCGCGCCAACCGCCTCGCGCGACGGTTGGTCGAACTCGGGGTCGGGCCGGAACGACTGGTCGGGGTGCTGTTGGGCAAGACTCCCGACCTGGTGGTCGCCTTGCTCGCGGTCCTGCGGGCCGGCGGTGCCTACGTCCCCATCGACCCCGAATACCCGGACGACCGGATCGACTACGTGGTCAGGGACGCCGCGCCGGTGTTGGTGTTGACCGACACGGCGTCGGCCACGCGCGTCCCGGCGGGACACCGGAGGCTGGTGCTCGACGATCCGGCGACGGCCGAAGCCGTGGCCGAGCTTGCCGAGGGGCCGCTGAGCGATGCCGAACGCGGCGGACCGGTCGAACCGGATCAGGCCGCGTACGTGATCTACACGTCCGGTTCGACAGGACGGCCGAAGGGCGTCGTGGTCTCGGTCGGGGCGATGTCGGCGTACGTGCGTCGCAGTGCCGCGGCCTACCCGGACGCCGCCGGGAGCGGGCTCGTGCACTCCTCGGTGGCCTTCGATTTGACCCTCACCGTGCTGTTCACACCGCTGGCCGTCGGCGGGGCCGTGCACCTCGTCGACCGGCTCGACGAACACTCCGCGGCGGTGGACGTGTCGCTGTTGAAGGTGACCCCCTCGCACCTGCCCTTGCTGGAGGAGTTGCCCGAGCTCGCACCGTCGACCTTGGTGATCGGGGGCGAGGCGCTGTTCGGTCGTGCCCTGGTCCCGTGGCGGGCCGCGCACCCGGAGAGCACGGTGATCAACGCCTACGGGCCGACCGAGCTGACGGTGAACTGCGCAGAGTTCGTGCTCCCACCACACACGCCACAGGGGAACGGACCCGTGCCGATCGGTAAGCCGTTCCCCGGCTTCCGGGTGTTCGTGTTGGACCACTGGCTGCGCCCGGTACCGGTGGGTGTGCCCGGTGAACTGTACGTCTCCGGGGTCGGGATGGCCCGCGGCTACCTGGGTCGGTCCGCGCTGACCGCCGAACGCTTCGTCGCCTGCCCCTACGGGGAACCGGGACAGCGGATGTACCGGACCGGAGACCAGGTCCGTTGGTCGCCGGACGGCAACCTGGAGTACGTCGGGCGAGTCGACCACCAGGTCAAGGTGCGGGGCCACCGCATCGAACTCGGCGAGATCGAAGCGGTCCTCGCCGAACACCCCGAGGTCTCCCGTGCGGTGGCCGTGGTGCGCGAGGACACCGCGGGCGATCGACGGATCGTGGCCTACCTGGGCACCGATTCCGACACCCCGGTGAGCACCGCGGACGTGGCGGCCCACGTCAGGAGCCGGTTGCCCGACTACATGGTGCCCTCGGCGTTCGTGACGCTCGCCGAGTTCCCGCTGACCGCCAACGGGAAGATCGACCGCGCCGCGTTGCCGGAACCGCGGACGACCGGCACGGTCGACAACGGGCCCCGCGATCCGTACGAGGAGATCCTCTGCGGCCTGTTCGCCGATGTACTCGACGTACCCGCGGTGGGCGTCGACGACGACTTCTTCGACCTGGGTGGGCACTCCCTGCTGGCCATCCGGCTGATCAGCCGGGTGCGGTCGGTCTTGGGCGTGCAACTCGGCATCCGTGAGTTCTTCGACCGGCCGACGGTCGCCGCACTCGCCGCGGGACTGGGACGGTCCGCGGACGCCGCACCCTCCAAAGTGGTCGCGGTGTCACCCAGGCCGGAGCGGGTGCCGTTGTCGTTCGCGCAGCGACGGTTGTGGTTCCTCTACCAGATGGAGGGGCCGTCGGCGACGTACAACGTGCCGTTGATGCTGCGTATCCGCGGGGACCTCGACGTGGAGGCCATGGCGGCGGCGTTGACCGACCTCGTCCACCGGCACGAGACGTTGCGCACCCTCTTCCAGGCCGATGAGGACGGTCCCTGGCAGCGGGTGCTGCCCGCCGAGGACGTGCGGGTGGAGCTCGTGCCGGTCGAGGTCACCGAGGACGGACTGGCCGAGCGGCTGAGGGCCGTCGCTCGATACGAATTCGCGTTGCACGCAGAAATCCCCGTCCACCCCCGGCTGTTCCGGCTCTCCGCGGACGAGCACGTACTCGTCGTGGTGGTGCACCACATCGCGACGGACGGGTGGTCGTACGAGCCCTTCGTGCGGGACCTCACCACGGCCTACCTCGCGCGTCGGTCGGGCGAACCGCCCGTTTGGGAGCCCCTTCCGGTGCAGTACGCCGACTACGCGCTCTGGCAACAGGCGCACCTCGGCCACGAACACGACCGAAACAGCGCCGTGGCCGCCCAACTCGCCTACTGGCGTGACGCGCTGGCGGACCTGCCGGAGGAGCTGAACCTTCCGTTCGATCGACCCCGACCCGCCGTCGCCACCTACCGGGGTGACCGGGTCGAGTTCACCGTGCCCGCCGACCTGAGCGAGCGGATCACCGCGGTGGCGAGGGAACGCAGGGTCACGGTGGTCATGGTGTTGCAGGCCGCCGTGGCCGCGCTGTTGACCAGGCTCGGCGCGGGCACCGACATCCCGATGGGCTCGCCGATCGCCGGTCGGACCGACGAGGCGACCAACGACCTGATCGGGTTCTTCGTCAACACCCTGATCCTGCGCACGGACACCTCCGGCGACCCCACCTTCGGCGAACTGCTCGACCGGGTGCGAAAGGTCGATCTGGCCGCCTACGCACACCAGGACATCCCGTTCGAGCGATTGGTGGAGGTCGTCAACCCCACCCGGTCGATGGCCCGGCACCCGTTGTTCCAGGTGCTGTTCTCGGTCAGCCAGTTCGCTCCCCGCGACGACACCGTGTCGACGTTGTCGGGCGCCGGGATCGAGGTGCGACGCGAGTCGATCGAGGCCCGGATCGCGAAATTCGACCTGAGCTTCTCGTTCACCCGCTCGGACGCCGAGTGGCGCGGCATGATCGAATTCAGCGTCGACCTGTTCGACCGGGAGACCGTGACGGCCATGAGCGAACGGTTGCTCCGGCTGCTGGCGGCGGCGGTGGCCGCCCCGGACGTGCCGATCGGGGCGCTCCCCGTGTTGGACAGTGTCGAACGGCGGCGAGTGCTGACCGAATGGAACGACACGGCGCATCCGGTGGAAACCGGTTTGCTCGAGTCGTTCCAGGCACAGGTCGCCACCACGCCCGATGCGATCGCCCTCGCGCACGGGGACGGCACGCTGACCTACGCCGAGCTCGACGCGAAGGCCAACCGACTGGCCGCGTTCCTACGCGCCCGCGGTGCCGCGTCGGAACGGCTCGTCGCCGTGGCGTTGCCGCGCACCCCCGACCTGCTCGTCACGCTGTTGGCGATCCTCAAAACCGGTGCCGCCTACCTGCCGATCGACACCGGGTATCCGGCGGACCGCATCTCCTACATGTTCGACGACGCCGCCCCGGCGTTGGCCGTCACCACCGGCGAGCTCGTCGAGCGTGTGCCGACTCGCGAGGGCACGCAGGTGCTGCTGCTCGACGACCCGGACGTGATCGACGCCGTCGACGCGGAGTCCGAGGACTTCCCCACGATCCCCAGGGACGCCGACACCGCCGCATACGTGATCTACACGTCCGGCTCGACCGGCCGCCCGAAGGGCGTGGTCGTGACGAGCGCCAACCTGGACAACTTCCTGGTGGACATGCGCGGTCGGATCGGCCTGGACGCCGACGACCGACTGCTCGCGGTCACCACGATCGGCTTCGACATCGCCGCGCTCGAACTGTTCCTGCCGTTGGTCAGCGGAGCCCGGGTGGTGCTGGCCGATCCGGATGTGGTGCGCGACCCGGCCGCCGTCGTGCGACTGTGCGAGCGGGCGGGGGTCACCGCGATCCAGGCGACGCCGAGTTGGTGGCGGGCGCTCGTGCAGGACGGCGAGACCGGCCGGCTTGACCTCGGTACGGCACTGGTCGGCGGGGAAGCCCTCCCCGGCGACGTGGCCCGCGCGTTGACCGGGATCGCCGCGTCCGTGACGAACGTGTACGGGCCCACCGAGACCACGATCTGGTCGACGGCCGCGTCGGTGACCGGGGAACCGGACATGCGACCGTCGATCGGGGTGCCGATCGGCAACACCTCGGTGTTCGTGTTGGACGAACGGCTCGCACCCGTGCCGGTCGGCGTGGTCGGCGAACTGTACATCGCCGGTGCCGGTGTCGCGCGCGGCTACCTGGGGCGGCCGGGGCTGACCGCGGAACGGTTCGTGGCATGCCCGTTCGGCGAACCCGGCGAACGGATGTACCGCACCGGGGACCTGGTGCGTTGGCTGTCGGACGGCACCTTGGCCTACGTCGGCCGGGTGGACGACCAGGTGAAACTACGCGGGTTCCGCATCGAACTCGGCGAGATCGAGTCGGTGTTGCGGGAGCTGCCGGAGGTCGCCGGCGCGGCCGTGGTGGTGCGGGAGGATCGGCCCGGCGACCACCGGTTGGTCGGGTATGTCGTGCCCGCACCCGGTGTCGAACCCGACCGGGCACGGTTGGTCGCGCAGCTCCGTTCCCGGCTGCCCGACTACATGGTGCCGGCGGCGTTCGTGGTCCTCGATGAGCTTCCGATGACACCGAACGGGAAACTGGACCGGCGCTCGCTGCCCGCACCGCAGCTTGAGGCGGCGGCCGCGTCCAGAGCACCGAGGAACCCCCGTGAGGAGATCCTGGCCGAGCTGTTCGCGGACGTGCTCGGGGTGTCCACAGTGGGCATCGACGACGACTTCTTCGCGCTCGGCGGACATTCGCTGTTGGCCACGAGATTGGTGAGCCGGGTGCGCTCGACGCTGGGGGTGGAGCTGAGCCTGCGTGCGTTGTTCGAGGCGCCCACCGTGGCCGGGTTGTCGGCGGCGCTCGACGGTGCCCAGGCCACGGGCAGGCCCGCGTTGCGGGCTGTGGAGTCCCCGCCGGATCGGTTGCCGTTGTCGTACGCGCAGCGCCGCCTGTGGTTCCTGCATCGGATGGAAGGACCGTCGGCGACCTACAACGTGCCGCTGGCCTTGCGGCTGATCGGAACGCTCGACCCCACCGCGTTGCGCGCCGCGCTCACCGACGTGATCGACCGGCACGAGCCGTTGCGAACGGTGGTCGCGGAGGACGACCAGGGCCCGTACCAGAGGGTGCTCCCGACCGGATCGTGCGAGCTCCACCATCGACGGGTCGACGAGGACGACCTGGCCGCGGAACTGTCCCGCGCCGGTCGGCACGGCTTCGAATTGGACCGGGAGCCGCCGATTCGGGCGTGGCTGTTCGAACTCGCCGAGGACGAGAACGTGCTGCTGGTGGTGATGCACCACATCGCCACCGACGGCGCCTCGATGTCGGTGTTCCTGCGGGATCTCACCACCGCCTACGCGGCGCGTCGGCTCGGCGGGAAACCGGTGTGGAAACCGCTTCCGGTGCGATACGCGGACTACGCCCTGTGGCAGCAGGAGGTGCTCGGCAGTGAGACCGACCCGAACAGCATGCTGTCCGGCCAGATCGAGTACTGGAAGACGGCGCTGGCCGAGCTGCCCGAGGAGATCCGACTGCCCACCGACCGGCCCCGACCACCGGAGTCGTCCTACCGCGGTGAGCGAGTGCACTTCACCGTGCCCACGGAGCTTTCCCGGCGACTCGCCGAGCTGGCCGCCACCCGGCAGGCCACGGTGTTCATGGTGGTGCAGGCCGCGCTCGCCGCGTTGCTCACCCGACTCGGCGCGGGTACGGACATCCCCATCGGCACGCCGGTCGCCGGGCGGACCGACGAGGCGACCGACGAGTTGGTCGGACTGTTCGTGAACACCCTGGTCCTGCGCACGGACACCTCCGGTGACCCCAGCTTCACCGAGCTGCTCGATCGAGTGCGGGAGGTCGACCTGGGTGCCTACGCGAACCAGGACCTCCCGTTCGAGCGGCTCGTGGAGATCGTGAAGCCGGCGCGTGCGCTGAACCGGCATCCGCTGTTCCAGGTCATGTTGACCTTCGCCGGAACCACCGGCGAGGACGCCGACCGGCCCGTCGACGACGGGCTGCGGATCCGCCGGGAACCGCTCGAGGCGACGGTGGCGAAGTTCGACCTGCTGGTGAACATCGTCGAACAACCGGCGAACGGCCTGCGCGGCGTGGTCGAGTTCAGCACCGATCTGTTCGACCGCGCCACGGTCGAGACGTTGCTCGAACGACTGTTGCGCTTCCTGCGCGCGGTGGTGGCCGACCCGGCCGAGCGGATCGGCGCGCACGAGATCCTCACCGCGGACGAACGACACCGACTGCTGGCCGAATGGAACGACACCGGCACGCAGCGGACCGCGACGCTGCCGATCGAGCAGATCGAAAAACAGGCCGCCCTCCGTCCCGACGCCGTCGCGGTCACCCACGCCGACGCGACGCTGACCTACGCCGAACTGAACACGAGGGCCGACCGGCTGGCCCGGGTGTTGGTGGAGCGCGGCGCCGCACCGGAGCGGTTCGTGGCCGTCGCCATGGAACGCACCGTCGATCTGGTCGTGGCGGTGGTCGCGGTGCTCAAGACGGGGGCCGCGTACCTGCCGATCGACCACCGTTACCCGACGGAGCGCATCGAGTACCTGCTGACCGACGCCGACCCCGTGTCGTTCCTCGCCTCCTCGGCGACGTGGCCCACCCTGGCGGGTCTGGTGGCGGAGGAGGCGGTACTCCTGGTCGACCGACTCGAGCTGGACACGGCCGTCGAGGGAGCCGAGCCGATCGGACGGCACCGCCCGGCCCACCGGGACGGGGCCGCATACATGATCTACACGTCCGGGTCGACCGGCCGCCCGAAAGGCGTGGTCGTCACCCATGGGAACCTGGCCGAGCTGATGGCCTGGGCCCGCACGGAATTCGGCGCCGAACGGTTGGCGCAGGTGGTGCTGTCCACCTCGCTGAGCTTCGACGTCTCGGTGTTCGAACTGTTCGCGCCGCTGTCCGTCGGCGGGACGGTGGAGATCGTCGACGACCTGCTCGTCCTCGCGGACCGTTCGGAGGCATGGTCGGCGAGCCTGGTCAGCTCGGTGCCGTCGGCGTTCTCCCGGCTGCTGACGGGAGGTCTGCTCGACCGGGCCGACATCGGCACGTTGGTGTTCGCGGGGGAGGCGTTACCCGCGGCGACACTGGCCCGCATCCGCGAGGTGCTGCCGCACAGCGAGGTGTTCAACCTCTACGGTCCGACCGAGACGACCGTCTACTGCACCGGCGGTGCGCTCGACGTCGCCGACGGCGGCCGTTCGGCTCCTCCGATCGGCAGGCCGATGCCGAACACCCGGGCGTACGTATTGGACGAACGGCTCCGACCGGTCCCCGCGGGGGTCCCCGGAGAGCTGTACGTGGCCGGGGAACGCGTGTCACGCGGCTACCGGCGCCGCGCGTCACTCACCTCGACCCGGTTCGTCGCCTGTCCCTTCGGCCCGCCCGGTAGCCGGATGTACCGCACCGGAGACCTGGTGCGCTGGCTGCCCGACGGACGACTGGAGTTCCTCGCCCGGGTCGACGACCAGGTCAAGATCCGCGGGTTCAGGGTCGAACTGGGGGAGATCGAATCCGTCGTCGCCGCCCATCCGGACGTCGAACGCGTCGCCGTGGTCGCCCGCGAGGACACCCCCGGTGAGCCCAGGCTGGTCGCCTACGTCGTGGGCACGGTCGACCGGGCCGACCTGACGAGCTATGTCGCGGCCCGGCTGCCCGAGTACATGGCGCCGTCGGCGTACGTCGAGTTGACCGACCTGCCGTTGACCAGCAACGGCAAACTCGATCGTCGGGCGTTGCCCGCACCCGATGTCGAGGTCACGACCGAGGCGACACCGCGAAACGAGCGGGAGGAACTGCTGTGCGGTCTGTTCGCCCAGGTGCTCGGACTTCCGGAAGTCGGCATCACCGACGGGTTCTTCGCCCTGGGTGGCGACAGCATCCTGTCGATCCAGTTGGTGGGGCTGGCCCGACAGGCCGGATTGGGACTGTCGGTGCGGGATGTGTTCGAACACCAGACGTGGCTTCACCAGCGTGACAGCGGTTCCGCCGGTTCCGCCCTGGCCGGGTTCAACCAGAGCCGGGTCGTGGCCGTCCCCGCCGGGGCTCGATACGACGACGTCCTGGCGGCGATGACCGCGGTACTGGAACACCACGATGCGTTGCGTACGAGGTTGGACGACAGCGGGTCGCGCTGGCGGTTGTTCGTCGAACCGCCGGGCAGCGTCACCGCCGCCGACGTGGTCTCCCGCGTCGACGCCACGGGATGGACCGACGAGACGTTGCAGAAGCGCCTCGTCGAGGCCGCGGTGACCGCACGCGGGAAACTGGCGCCCACCGAGGGAATCCAGCTCCAGGCGGTGTGGTTCGACCGGGGTCCGCACCTTAGGGGTCGACTGCTGTTGGTGGCGCACCACCTGGTCGTCGACGGGGTGTCCTGGCGGGTCCTGCTACCGGACCTCGCGCAGGCGTATGGGGCGAGCACCCGTGGTACGCCCGCCGAATTGGCGCCCGTCGACGTGTCCATGCGCGAATGGGCCAACGCGCTGGCCGAACACGCACGTCACCCGGACACGGCGGCCGAACGGCCGTACTGGACCGAGGTGCTCTCCGGCGTGACCCCGGTGGCGGACCGCGCGCTGGACCCGACCAGGGACGTCCAGGCCACCGCGCGCACGCTGTCCCGACAGCTGTCCACAGACGTCACCGAAGAGTTGTTGACGCGGATACCGGAACGGTTCCGGGCCGGGATCAACGACGTGTTGCTCGCGGGACTGGCGATGGCGTTGACCCGCTGGCACGGCGGCACCGACACCGTGATCGACGTCGAGGGGCATGGCCGCGAACCGCGTCTGGTGGGGGATGCCGACCTGTCCAGGACGTTGGGTTGGTTCACCACTTTGTACCCGGTCCGATTGGTGACCGGACCGTTGAACTGGTCCGACGAGTCCGCCCGCGCCACGGTGATCAGCCGGGTCATCAAGCGGACGAAGGACATGGTGCGGAACATCCCGGGCAACGGGCTCGGTTTCGGCCTCCTTAAGTATCTGGCGCCCTCGTCCGAATCGCCCGGGCCGGACCTGTCCGAACTGCCGGCACCGGAGATCGGCTTCAACTACCTGGGCCGGATGAGGGTCGGAAGCAGTCGCGAGGAGGACGACTGGGACCTGATCGGCGGTGGGGTGGCGGGCGTGCCCGAGGGATTGCCGATGGCGCACGTCATCGAGATCAACGCGGTCACCCACGACACGCCGGACGGTCCGGTGCTGCACATCGGTTGGACCTGGGCGGGGGAGGCGATAGCCGAGGACCGGGTGCGACGACTCGCCGATCTGCTGACCGACACGCTGACCGCGATCAGTCGTCACGTCGACGACCCGAACATCGGCGGGTTGTCCACATCAGACGTCACGCTGGCGGGGCTTTCCATGGCGGAGCTCGAATATCTCGAAGCTGATTGGAACGAATAGCATGAACCGTGGCAATGTGTTGGATATCCTGCCGCTTTCGCCGCTGCAGGAAGGAATGCTGTTCCACAGCGTCTACAGCGATCACGACGCGTCCGCACCGGACGTCTACACCATCTCGGTGATCGCGTCACTGGTCGGTCGGGTGGACTCCGACCTGCTGCGCACCGCCACGGAGAAGCTGCTGGACAGGCACGCGAACCTACGGGCCTCGTTCCGTTACGACGGCGTCCGCAAACCCGTCCAGATCGTGCCGAAAAGGGTCGAGGTGCCGTTCGAGGAACGGGATCTCACGGATCTACCGGAGCATGAACGAAACGCCGCGGTGAACGCCCTCGTGGAGGAACAACGGTGGCGCCGATTCGACCTCTCCCGCCCGCCGCTGGTTCGGTTCCTGTTGGTCCGGACCGGGCCGGACCAACATCGGTTCATCATCACCATCCACCACATCCTCGTCGACGGCTGGTCACTGGCCCTTTTGCTGGCCGAACTCCGGCAGCTGTACCGCGCAGGCGGTGACGACACGGCACTGCCCGCGGTCCGGCCGTATCGTGACTATCTGGCCTGGTTGGCCCGGCGGGACACCGCCGAGGCGCGGCGGGCGTGGCGTACGGCGCTGGCCGGACTGAGCGGTCCGACCCTGCTGGCGCCCGGTGTGGACCGCACGACCGAACCGCCTCAGTGGCACGACTTCGGCCTGGCGGAGGGCACGGCCGAACGGCTCGTCGCGCGGGCCAAGGAAGCGAACGTCACACTCAACACCCTGGTCCAGGCGGCCTGGGCCGTCGTGCTCGGCGCCCTCACCGGTCAAGACGACGTCGTGTTCGGGACGACGGTCTCCGGCAGACCCGCCGAACTGTCCGGTGTGTCCGACATGGTCGGTCTGTTCATCAACACCATTCCGCTGCGGGTGACCCTGCGTCCCGCGGAATCACTGACCGAGCTGCTGCGCAGACTGCAGACCGAGCAGACGGCGCTGCTGGACCACCAGCACGAACGCCTGGTGAACATCCAGCAGGAAGTGGGGATGTCCGAATTGTTCGACACCCTCATGGTGTTCGAGAACTACCCGGTGGCCTCGGCCACCCGGTCGACCGGGACGGAGGCGGACCCGCGCGATCTGACCGTCGCCGACCTCACCATGCGTGACGCCATGCATTACCCGCTCGGCTTGCTGGCGATCCCCGGCCCCCCTCTGCGGTTCCGACTGGGTTACCGGCCCAGCGTGTTCACCACGGCCGAGGTCGCCGCGATCGCCGATCGGTTGGTGCGGGTGCTCGACGCCTTCGCGGACACGCCGGAGATCCCCGTGGGTCGGGTGGAGCTGCTGAGCGCCGAGGAACGACGTCGGCTGCTCGTCGAGCGCAACGACACGGCGGTCCCCTTGCCGGACACCACCCTGCCCGCCCTGTTCGAAAGTCAGGCCTTGCGAAACCCCGACGCACCGGCGGTCGCGTCGGATCGGTTGCGCTGGTCCTACGCGGAATTGAACGAGCGGGCCAACCGGCTGGCCCGAAAGCTGCGCGCGACCGGTGTCGGCGCGGGGGACCGCGTCGCCGTGGCGTTGCCCCGCACACCCGAGTTGCTGGTCGCCGCGTTGGCGGCGATGAAGGCGGGCGCGGCCTATGTGCCGGTCGATCCCGACTACCCGGCGGACCGGATCGCTTTCATGTTGGCCGACGTCGCCCCCGGTCTGGTGCTGACCAACCGCGCCTCGGCCGACACGGTGAACGCGGCCACCGCGAACACGTCCGCGTCCCCGACCTGGTTGCTGGACGACCCGGAACTACTCGAACGACTGGCCGAACTGCCAGGGCACGACCTCGCCCGGTCCGAGACCGGTGGTGCCCCGCAGCCGGCTCATCCCGCCTACGTCATCTACACCTCCGGCTCCACCGGCCGTCCGAAAGGCGTCGTGGTGTCGCACGGCTCGCTGGTGAACTACCTCCTGCGCTCCGTGGAGGTCTATCCCTCGGCGGCGGGCGTGACGCTCGTGCATTCGAAGGTGTCCTTCGACCTCACGATCGGGGCGTTGTTCGTGCCGTTGGCGGCCGGTGGGTGCGTGCGGCTGGCCGACCTCGACGACGCCGAGGTGATCGGCCCGGACGAACCCCGCCCGACGTTCATGAAGGCGACCCCCAGCCACCTGGCGATCCTGGACGACCTGCCCGAGCGGGTCACGCCGTCACAGGCGATCACCCTCGGAGGGGAACAACTGCTCGGCGAGACCGTGGCCGACTGGCGGTCGAGGCATCCCGGGGTGACCGTGTTCAACGTCTACGGCCCCACCGAGACCACCGTGAACTGCTCGGAGCACCGACTGGACCCCGACGCGGCCACCCCGGACGGTCCGATCCCCATCGGTCGTCCACTGTGGAACACCCGACTCTACGTGCTCGACCGGGGACTGCGACCGGTCCCGGACGGTGTCCCCGGAGAACTGTACGTCGCCGGCGTCGGAGTGGCCTTGGGCTATCTGAACCGTCCCGGCATCACCGGTGAACGATTCGTCGCATGCCCGTTCGGACCTCCCGGGGAACGGATGTACCGGACCGGTGACATCGTGCGGTATCGGCCGGACGGGGAACTCGAATACCTGCGTCGGGTCGACGACCAGGTCCAGTTGCGCGGGTTCCGCATCGAGCTCGGTGAGATCGAGACGCTGCTGGCCCGCAGGCCGGAGGTGGCCAGGGCCGCCGTGGTGCTCCGTGAGGACGAACCCGGTGACAAGCGGTTGGTCGCGTACCTCCGCGCCGCGGGGCCCGTCGACACCACCGAACTGACGAACTACCTGGCCGCCGCGCTGCCCGACTACATGGTGCCGTCGGCATTCGTCGTGCTCGACGAGTTCCCGCTGTCGCCGAACGGAAAGGTCGACCGATCCGCCCTGCCCGCGCCGGTGCCCGAGTTCACCGGTGGTCGCGCCCCGCGCACCCCGCGGGAGGAGATCCTCTGCGGTCTGTTCGCGGAGGTCCTCGGCCTGCCCAAGGTCGGGATCGACGACGACTTCTTCGTCCTCGGCGGGCACTCCCTGTTGGCCACCCGGCTGGTCGGCCGGGTGCGGTCGGCGCTGTCCGTGGAATTGGCGCTGCGCGAGTTGTTCGTCAACCCGACACCGGCCCGACTGGCCGCGGTGCTGGACGAGGCCGCTGGTGCACGCCCACCGGTGACCGTGCGCTCGCCGAGGCCGGAACGGATACCGTTGTCGTTCGCGCAGCGGCGGCTGTGGTTCCTCTACAAGCTCGACGGGCCGTCGGCGAACTACAACGTCCCGTTCGCGATGCGGTTGAACGGAACTCTGGACGTGGCCGCACTCCGCGAGGCACTGATCGACGTGGTGGACAGACACGAGGCCCTGCGCACCGTGTTCGCCGAGGACGAGGCAGGCGCGTACCAGCGGGTGCTGTCCGGCGACGACGCGGTTCCGGGCTTCACCGTCACCTCGGTCACCGAGGCGGAGTTGTCCGCGCAACTGAGCCACGCCGCCGCGCACGCATTCGACCTGCGCACGGACATCCCGATCCGGGCATGGCTGTTCAGACTGTCCGAGCGCGAGAACGTACTGCTCGTGTTGATCCACCACGTGGCGACCGACCGATGGTCCCGATTCCCCCTCATCAAGGACCTCTCCCGGGCCTACCGGGCCCGGGTCAACGGACAGCAGCCGGAGTTCCCGCCGTTGCCGGTGCAGTACGCGGACTACGCCCTGTGGCAACACGAGGTCTTCGGCACCGATGACGATCCGGACAGCCTTCTTAGCGCTGAGCTCGATTACTGGACCGACCAGCTCGCCGGGTCGCCGGACTGTCTCGACCTGCCCGGTGCCGGTCCGCGGCAGGCGAAACCGAGCTATCCGAGCGGCCGGATCCCGTTCTCGGTGACGGCGGAGTTGCACACCGCCGTCACCGAACTGGCACGCGGGACGAAGGCCACTCCGTTCATGGTGTTCCAAGCCGGTCTGGCGGCGCTGCTGACCAGGTTCGGCGCGGGGACAGATCTGCCGATCGGCACCCCGATCGCGGGTCGTACCGACGACGCGGTCGAGGACCTGGTCGGGTTCTTCGTGAACACCCTGGTGCTGCGCACCGATACCAGTGGCAACCCCACTTTCCGGCAGCTGATCGACCGGGTGCGGCAGGTCGACCTCGCCGCCTATGCCAACCAGCATCTGCCGTTCGAGCGGTTGGTCGAGGCGCTCAACCCGCCCCGGTCACTGGCGTGGCACCCGCTGTTCCAGGTCATGCTGGCGTTCCAGAACTTCGTCGGCCTGGACGACGACCCCGAGAATGTGACGGACTTGCCGGGCCTGCGGGTGTCGTACGAGAGCGTGGCCACCGACACGGCCAAGTTCGATCTCGCGTTCAGTGTGATCGAGACCTTCGACGAGTCGGGCAGACCGACCGGCATGAACGGCACCGTCGAGTTCAACGCGGACCTGTTCGCCGCCGAGACCGTCGAGGTCATGGTCGACTGCCTGCTCCGCCTGCTGACCGACGCCGTGCACAACCCCGAGGTCGAGCTCGACGCACTCGAGTTGCTCAGCCGGGAACACCGGACCCGACTGCTGCGCCACAACGACGTCGCACGTCGGCCGATCATGAAGCGCACACTCGCCGAACTCTTCGAACGCGACCTGCGCGCCCACGGCGACGCGACCGCCGTGCTCGACGTGGGCACCGGGGAGTCGCTGACCTACTCCGCCCTCAACGCCGAGGCGAACCGCCTGGCTCGATTGCTCGTGGGACACGGTGTCGGACCCGGTGATCCGGTGGCCGTCGCGCTGCCGCGTGCGACGACCCTGGTCGTGGCATGGCTCGGTATCGCCAAGGCCGGGGGTGCCTACCTGCCGATCGACGTCACGGCCCCGCCCGAGCGGATCGGGCAGGTGCTCACCGAAGCCGCCCCGGTCCTGGCACTGACCACCGAGGAGACCGCCGGAAGCGTCTCCGGGACACCCACGGTGTCACTCGACGCCCCGACGACCATGGCCGAACTGCGCGAGCACAGCGACACCGACGTGACCGACGCGGAGCGGAAACGCCCGCTGTCCATCCGGGACACGGCGTACGTCATCTACACCTCGGGTTCGACCGGCCGGCCGAAGGGCGTGGTCGTCGAACACGAGGGGCTGGCGGACCTGCACGCCGCACAGTCGGAGCTGTTGGCGCCGTCGGTGGGCGATCGGGTGCTCCAGCTGGTCTCGACCAGCTTCGACGCCTCGATCTGGGACTTCAGCACCGCGTTGTTGACCGGCGCGACGCTGGTCTTCGCGCCCGCTGATCGGTTACTCGGTCCCGCCCTCCCCGAATTGGTGGAGGGGTCCGGCATCACGCATCTGACGTTGCCACCGCCGGCGCTGGCCACCGTCGACGAGGAGCGCATGCCGCGCTCGATCACGCTGACCGTGACCGGTGACGTGTTGCCCGCGCCGCTGGCCGCGCGGTGGGCCCGGGACGGCAGGCGGGTGATGAACGGGTACGGGCCGACCGAGACCACGGTGGGCGCGACCTACTGGGTGTGCAACCCGGACGAGGCCGGTTCGGTGCCGATCGGAAATCCGTTGCACAACAAGCGGGTCTACGTGCTGGACCACCGGTTGCGACCGGTGCCGGACGGTGTCGTCGGTGACCTCTACGTCGCGGGGGCGGGGCTTGCGCGCGGCTACTTCTTACGTCCCGGTGAGACCGCACACCATTTCGTCGCCGACCCGTACGGGGCGCCGGGGGAGCGGATGTACCGCACCGGTGACCGCGGTTATCGCCGGGCCGACGGGGCGCTGATGTTCGCGGGACGCGCCGATGATCAGGTGAAGATCCGAGGGTTCCGTATCGAACTCGGCGAGATCGAGGCCGCGCTGAGCGCGCATCCGGACGTCCGACAGTGCGCCGTGGTGGTCGACGACTCCGAGGACAAACGGATCATCGGTTACGTCGTACCGACCGCGGCGGGTAAGAAGCTCACGGCGACGGACATGCGGGAGTACCTGTACGACCGGATACCGGACTACATGGTGCCCAGCGCCATCGTGCTGCTCGACGAGCTACCGATGACCGTCAGCGGCAAGATCGACCGAAGGGCACTGCCGAGGCCGGCCGCGTCCACCGACGTCGAACGACGGGCGCCGAGATCGCCTCAGGAGAAGATCCTGTGCGAGAGTTTCGCCGGAGTGCTCGGCCGTGAACGGGTCGGTATCGACGACGATTTCTTCCTCCTCGGAGGACATTCGTTGTTGGCCGCGAAACTGGTCTCCGACATTCGTGCGGCGACCGGTGTCGAACTGACGATCAGGAACCTGTTCGAAGCGCCGACCCCCGCTCGGCTCGCCCGATATCTGACGGACGGTACCGCCGGGAACCCATTCGACGTCGTGCTGCCGCTGCGCTCCGGGGGAAGCGCGTCCCCGATATTCTGTGTCCATCCCGGAATGGGACTCAGTTGGTCGTACAGCGGATTGCTCGGACAACTCGACGGTGACATCCCGGTCTACGGCATCCAGGCGAGGGGAATCGCTGAAAGGGCGATACTGCCGCGCAGTATTCCGGAAATGGCCGCGGACTACATCGCGGAAATACGGCGGATATGCCCGAGTGGACCGTATCGATTGTTGGGGTGGTCGTTCGGCGGGAACGTGGCCTACGAAATGGCGTGTCAGCTCCAGCACGCGGGCGCGGAGGTGGGGCTGCTGATGCTGTTGGACGCTTATCCGGTCGCCGAATCGGTCCGTGGCACCGAGCTGGACGAACATCGGGCACTCGGAGAGTACCTCCGGGGGATCGGCCTCGATCTCACCCACGAAGAGCTCGAGCGGGGCGACTGGGTGGACAATCTGCGGTCGCTCACCGCGGAGCTCGGTGGTCCGGTCGCGAATCTTTCCCCCGACGACATCATGGCGATGAAGGACATTTATCTCAACAATGCGAGGTTGACTCGACGGTTCGCGCCTGGCAAGTTTGCAGGGAACATGACCTTCATCGAATCGGGGGTTTCGGGGCCGGGTGGCCGTGCCGAGTTGTGGCGGCCTTATGTGGCCGGACGAATCGACGTCCATGTCGTTCCTTATGAACACGAGCAGTTGTTGGGGCAGAAATCGATCGCAGAGGTGGGCGTGATTCTGAGGAATGCGCTGGCGGTCGAAGGGAAAGGGAAGGAGAGTTGAATGTCGAACCCGTTCGAGGATGAAAACGGTGTCTACCACGTGCTGGTGAACGACGAGGGACAGTACTCGCTGTGGCCGTCTTTCATCGAGGTGCCCGCCGGATGGCGCGAGGTGCTGAGCGGGAGGAGCCGGCAGGAGTGCCTCGACTACATCGAGGAGAACTGGACCGACATGCGTCCTAAAAGCTTGATCAAAGCCATGGAGGACGCGTCGTGACCGGAAGGATGCTGGACAATCCAGCACCCACGTGGTCGTCGTACATCCCGGGGAAGACGTTGCACGAGTATCAGCTGCACATGAAGCAGCAACACCCGGCGATGTTCGAGCTGCTCGACGCCCGCAGGATGGCCGAACTCGAGAACCAGACCTGGCTGGCCGAGGACAACGAGTTCGGTGATGAGGACGGCCGGGGTCGTGGCATTTCCTACCGACTCGCGCAGCGTCGATCGACGGCGCGGCTCACCGGGATCACCACGCTGTTCGATCTGCTCGGAGGGCCACATTGGGCTCGCCCGGTCTGCGATGTGCTCGGTGGGGACGGGTTGTTGAGCAAGGTGTGGCGCCGCTTGACCGGGGCCCCGGACGACGCCGAGGTGCCGTTGTTGGCCGGGGACATCAGTGGGTCGATGGTGGCCGCCGCGTTGGCCGACGGACTGCCCGCCGTACGACAGCGAGCCGACCAACTGCTGTTGCGGGACGACGTGCTCGACGCCGTGCTCATCGCCTACGGAAGTCACCACATCGCGCCCTCGCAACGTCCCCGGGCGTTGTCGGAGGCGTACCGCGTACTCGCCCCGGGCGGTCGTGTCGCGTTGCACGACTTCGCCTCGGATTCGCCGGTCGCGCGGTGGTTCGGCGAGGTCGTCCACCACCAGGCGTTGGCCGGGCACGACTACGACCACTTCACCGACGACCAGATGGCGGGTCACCTGTCGGACGCCGGGTTCGCGGATGTGCGAGTCGAGACGATGTACGACCCGATCACCATCCACGGTGACACTCCTGAGCGGGCACTGGCGGGGTTGGCCGACTACATGATCGACATGTATGGGCTGGAACTGCTGCGTGAAGGCGCGCCGGACGTCGAAACCGCCCGGGCCGACGTGTTGCGCCTGCTGCGGGAGATCTTCCGGTACGACCCCGAGACGTTCCCGGATTCGGCGGTTGACCCCGTCACCGAGCTGACCGTCGTCGCGGACGGTTTCGGCTATCGCGCGGAACTGCCCAGGCTCGCGCTCGTGGCCAGTGGTACCAAGCGGTGAATCGTAGGGAAGGTGGGGAGGAAACAGCGGATGACCGAATGGGGTGCCACGCAACCGGATCCGGTCTACGGGGAGTCCCTCAGACTGGACGAACTGCTGTCGCTCCTCTGCGTGAACGACGAAGTGGACCGGATGTTCTTCGTCTCGACGCACCAGGCATGCGAGATCTGGTTCGCGGTCGTCCTGCGGCACCTGGAAGACGTGATCGACGCCCTGACGCTGAACGACGGGGTCAAAGCGGCCGAGCTGCTGGAGCGCCTGCCCAGGATCATGCTGGTGATCTTCGAGCACTTCGAGGTCCTCCGGACGCTGAAGTTCGAGTCGTTCGACCGCATCCGCACCAGTGTCGGTTCAGCCAGCGGATTCCAATCGGTCCAGTACCGGGAGATCGAGTACCTCTGCGGTGCACGGGACACCCGGTTTCTGAACACCGTCGGTTTCCGTGATCGCGATCGGCGAAAACTGAAAGAGCGATTGGAGGGCAAATCCTTGTCCCAAGTCTTCTTGGAGTACCAGCATCGTGGTTCGGAGCGTGTGGTGAACCGGATTCGTGACGCGCTGCACGACTTCGACGATTCGATGCGGGAACTGCGAACACGGCATGCGAGGATCGCCGAGCATTTCCTGAGTTCGAGACCGGGCACCGCGGGCACGACGGGCGCGGATTACCTACGAAGATCCACGTCCCGAACGTTGTTCCCTGAAATCTTCGAACGGGAAAGTCCCGGAACAGTCGGACGATGAGACCTCGAGGAGATCTCGAGAACCACCGCTTGATCGAATCGACGATCGGCCGAGGGTGTCGAGACGCAAGGGAAGAGGGTTGGGCGTGATGTCGATGGGCCGCGCCGTCGTGTCCGGTGCGGGGGTGAGGTCACGAGCCACCGAGGCTTTCGCCGGTGTCGCCCTGTGGGCACACGACACGCGGCGGTGCGGGCGGTGGCCGGTGACTGCGAGCGTGGTCGACCGAGCGAGGTGATCCGTCCCATGGCCACGGCGGTTTTCCGGTCGTACGACCAGCGTGAGCTGGACCTCCAGTATTCGCCGAGTTCGTGTGTCGACGACGTCGAGGGCTACTTCCACGAGTACACCCGGCGCAGCGCCGAGGCGCGGCGGGAGATCGAGGGGTTCGTCGAGGTCCGTTACGGCGACGAACCCGACCAGGTCCTCGACTTCTTCCCGGCGAAGACACGCGGGTCCCCGTTGCTGGTCTTCCTCCACGGTGGTTACTGGCAGGAGTTCAGTCGTCGCGAAGCCGCCTTCATGGCCATGGATTTGACCGCCCAAGGCGTTTCGGTGGCCGCGCTGGGCTACGGCCTGGCCCCGCGGTACACCCTGCCGGAGATCGTGACGATGGTGTCCGAGGGGGTGCGGTGGATCTGCCGCAACACTGACGGGCTTCCCGGTTCGCCTCGGCGTGTTGTCCTGAGTGGATGTTCCGCGGGTGCGCACCTGGTCGCCATGGCCTTGCTCGACGAGATCGGCTGGCGGCGGGAAGGAGTGCGACCGACGGAGGCGATCGCCGGGGCGGTGTTGCTCAGCGGCGTCTACGACCTCGACCCGGTTCGCCGGACCTACGTGAACTCCCCGCTCGGACTCGACGTCGACACCGCACTCGCCTGCAGTCCCCGGCATCTTCCCTTGACCGGTCTGCCACCGTTGGTCATCGCGCGCGGGGAGAACGAGACCACGGAGTTCGCCAGGCAGCACACGGAGTTCGTCGCCGCGGTGCGACAGGCCGGCGGTTGCGTGAGCGATCTCGTCGTCCCGGGCCGAAACCACTTCGACCTGCCCTTCGACCTCGGGGATCCGGGGACATCGTTGGGAGCGGCGGTACGACGGTTGCTTGTCCCCTCGGTAGGCGGGGACGCCCGGTGAAAAGCTGTATGGACAAGATGAGTCAGGTGCCGGGTAGGGTCGATCCGGGAGCCGAGGGGAGAAAGCCATGAAAGGCGGTTGGCTACGAAGCCGTCGACAGAACCCTGCCGCGATGGTGGAACTGGTGTGCTTTCCGCATGCCGGCGGTTCTGCGAGCTACTTCCACCACTTCAACGAACACCTGTCGTCGACCATCGCGGTCACGGCGGTCCAGTATCCGGGCCGACAGGATCGGCTCAACGAGGCCGGACTGGTCAGCATCGTCGACGCCGCCGAGACGATCGCGGATGAACTCGACGCCGTCCGCCGTCCCCTCGCACTGTTCGGCCACAGCATGGGTGCGTTGATCGCGTTCGAGACGGCGCATCTGCTGCGGGACAGGGGACGGCCACCGCTCGCGCTCATCGTGTCGGGAAGCAGGCCCCCACACCTGGTCGAGGACCGCAAGATCCACCAGCTCAGCGACGAAGACCTGATCAACGAGATCAGGAGTCTGGCCGGGACCAGCGATGTGCTGCTGTCCGATGACGAGTTCGTCCAATTGCTGCTTCCGACCATCCGCGCCGACTACAAGGTCACGGAGACGTATGTTCACCAGCCGCGTCCGGCGCTCGACATACCCATCCAGGTCCACGTCGGTGACCGGGACGACAACGTGTCGCCGACTGAAGCGGACGAGTGGCGTCGGTACACGGTCGGGGACTTCCGCGTGAACGTCCATGAGGGTGGGCACTTCTACCTCAACGACTGCCTGGACGTCCTCGGGAAGTCGGTCTCGGCGCTCCTCGAGCCCTCAGCATCCTCGCCCTGAGGGGCAAGGGGCGGTCGACGTGATCTCACACCCAGCGCGCACCGGCTGGTAATCGCAGTCGCTGGGAGCGGGCGTTCGCGAGAAGTTCCATGAGGGCCAAAGCGGTGCGGGACAGGGGTCTGGTGGGGTCGTGGACGAGGCAGATGTCGCGTTCCACGACCGGTTCGACCAGGGGGCGGGAGTCGATCTCGGCGAACGTCATCATGGGGAGCACGAGTCCGGGCACGGCGGAGACACCGAGGCCCGACGCGGTGAGCCCGGCGACGGCGCCGACGTTGCGTGCCTGGGTCACCGAGCCGAGCCGCACGCCGTGCCGGGACAGTATCCGGTCGACGTAGGCGCGGATGCTGCTGGTCGGGTCGAAGGCGACGAACTCCTCGCCGTCGAGGTCGTTCCAGGTGATCTCGCTGTGTTCGGCGAACCTGTGCCCCGGTGGGAACACGCAGACGAACCGGTCGACGGCGATGGGCCGGGCGTGCAGCGTGGGAGGCACGGTCGCGGCGACCGTGACCGCCATGTCGGCGCTACCCCGCGCCACGTGGTCGAGCACGTCCTGGGACAGTCCATCGAGGACGGTCACGGCCACGTCGGGCCGTGCCGCCCGGAACTTCGCGAGCACGTGCGGCAGCATCGTCGCGGCGAGCGAGGGCAGTGCTGCGATCGACACCGATCCCCGTGTCCCGGACAGATAACCCTCGAAGTGGTTCATGGCGGTGTCGAACTCGGCCAACAGTCGGCGGGCGATGGTCAGGAACTGTTCACCGTCGACGGTGGGGTGCACCCGGCGAGTCGTGCGCTCGAAAAGCCGCACCCCGAGTCGTTGCTCGACCTCGAGCACCGTGCGGCTGACCGAGGACTGGGCGACGTGGAGCTTTCGGGCCGCGCCGGTGTAGCCGCCCGCATCGGCGACGGCGGCCACGGCACGCAGGTGTCGTATGCCGATGTCTATGCCCATGGCGCATCAATGTATGCGAAATTGATGGTGGACTTGAATAGTGCCCGGCCTCACACTCGTGATCCAGGCAGCGCCGCCGGAGTGCCCCGGTGTGGCTGCGCTCCGAGTCGTTGAGTGAGAGGTCTGGGTCGATGTTGTCCCTGATGGGTTTTCTGACCATCGGCGTGATCCTCGCTGTGCTGCTGACCAACCGGGTGGCCGCGGTGGTCGCGCTGGCGGGCGTCCCGATCCTGGGTGGGTTGATCGCGGGCTTCTCCCCTGCGGAGATCGGCGGGTTCGTCTCCGAAGGGCTCGGTGGCGTCGTCGGCGTCACCACCATGTTCGTCTTCGCGATCATCTACTTCGGACTGATGCGCGATGCCGGTATGTTCGATCCGATCATCGACCGCATCGTGTCATTCGCCGGGAACGCACCGGTGACGGTGTGTGTGGCGACCACACTGTTGGCGTGTGCGGCGCACCTGGACGGGGCCGGGGCCACGACCTTCCTGATCACCATCCCGGCGATGTTGCCGCTGTTCGACCGGCTCGGGATGAGCAGGCTCGTCCTCACCACGTGCGTCGGGCTCGGTGCCGGTGTGATGAACGTCCTGCCGTGGGGCGGCCCGACCGCGCGGGCGGCGGCGGTGACCGACGTCGCCGTCAACGACCTGTGGGTCCCGCTCATCCCGGCGCAGGTCACCGGGGTGGTCGCGGCTGTGGCCATCGCGTGGTGGCTCGGACGTCGAGAGCGGCGCAGGCTCGCCGGGATCACCACCGAGCACGCACAGCAGGCGCAGGGTGTCACCACAGTCGGGGGCTCCCGCGTCATAAGCGGTGCCTCGGACTCCGTATCCAGCGGCGCCGGTGGGGACGGATCGGCCGGTGAGGAAGGTGAGGAAGCAGGGGAGGACCTGCGCCGCCCGCGGCTGTTCTGGTTCAACGTCGCCTTGACGATCGCGGTCATCGCCTGTCTCGTGGCCGCGGTGGCACCTCCTGAGCTGTTGTTCCTGGTCGCGGTACTGATCGCGTTGCTGGTGAACTATCCGGGCCTGAAGCAGCAGACCGCCCGGATCGAGGCCCACTCCAAGGGCGCCATGCTCATGGCCACCACCCTGCTCGCCGCCGGTGTGTTCCTCGGCATCCTCGAAGGGAGCGGGATGATCGACGCGATGGCGTCGACGGCCGCGGGACTGATCCCGGACGGAGCCGCGCCCGCACTGCCGCTGATCGTCGGTGTCCTCGGGGTACCGCTGAGCCTCGTGTTCGGACCGGATGCGTATTACTTCGGGGTCATGCCGGTCCTGATCGGTGTGGGCGAGCAGTTCGCGGTGTCCGGCGTCGCCATCGCTTCGGCCTCACTGATCGGGGAGGAGACCGTCGGATTCCCGATCAGCCCGCTGACCGGTTCGTTCTACCTGCTCGTCGGACTGGGAGGGGTCGAGATCGGACGACACATCCGACATCTCATCGGCTGGGCCTGGCTCGTCAGCATCGTGATGCTGCTCGTCGCCATCGCAACCGGGGCGGTGCCGCTGTGGGTGGCATGAGGGGGACAACGGTGCGCCTGGGTGCCGGAGCCGGGTTCGCCGGCGACCGGATCGACCCGGCCGTGGATCTGGCCCGCCGGGGTGGACTGGACTTCCTGATCTTCGAATGCCTCGGTGAGCGGACCGTCGCCGCCGCCCACGCCCGCAGGCTGAGCGATCCGAGTACGGGCTACGACCCGTTGCTGGCAGCGCGACTACGCGCGGTCCTGCCCCACACCCATCGCGGCGGCACGCGGGTGGTCACCAACTCCGGGGCCGCGAACCCGGAAGCGGCAGGCGAGCTCGCCGCTCGCGTCGCCGCCGAACTCGGTGTGCCCTCCCGGATCGCGGTCGTCGGCGGTGACGACGTGCTGGACATCGTGCGCCGCGTCGACCCCGTGGTGTGGGAGACCGACGCGCCGCTGTCGGCCTGCCCGGAGGAACTGATCTCGGCCAACGCCTACCTGGGCGCGGCCCCCGTCGTGGAGGCCCTCGAGCAGGGCGCCGACGTGATCGTGACCGGACGGTTGGCCGACCCGGCCCTGTTTTTGGGGCCACTGGTGCACACGTATGGCTGGGACGCCGACGACTGGGAACTGCTCGGCGCGGGCACCGCGGTGGGGCATCTGCTGGAGTGCGCGGGCCAACTCACCGGCGGGTACTTCGCCGATCCCGGCACGAAACCGGTTCCGGACCTCGCCCGGCTCGGGTTCCCGTTCGCCGACGTCGCCGCGGACGGCACCGCCGAACTCCGCAAACTGGCGGACACCGGTGGCCGATTGGACACCCGGACCTGCGCCGAGCAACTGCTGTACGAAGTGGATGATCCCACCGCATACCTGACCCCCGACGTGGTCGCGGACTTCTCCGAGGTGACCTTCACCGGCACCGGCGAGAACCGGGTACGGGTGTCGGGCGCCTCCGGGCGACCTCGACCGGACCAACTCAAGGTGTCCCTCGGGTTCCGGGGAGGCTGGCTGGGGGAAGGACAGATCAGCTACGCGGGTCCCCGCGCTCTGGACCGGGCCCGCCTGGCCGCCGACGTCGTGCGCGAACGGCTCGTCCGGGTCCACGGAGTCGACGAGAGCGCGATCCGGGTCGAGTACATCGGCGCGGGCGCGGCGTTCCGCGGACTCGTGGTCGATCCTCAGCCGTTCGAGGTGCGTCTGCGGGTGTCCGCCCGCGTCCCCGAGCCCGACCAGGCCGAGGTGATCGGCTGGGAAGTGGAGTCGCTCTACACCAACGGCCCGGCGGCGGGCGGTGGCGTCACCCGGACCACACGCGAGACCGTCGTCGTCCGCTCGTGCCTGTTGCCGCGCCAGCTGGTGACCCCGTTCGTCCACCTGTTGGAGGCGTGATGTCCACCGTGTTGCTCGACGACCTCGCCGACGTCCGGGCGGGGGACAAGGGTGATGCGCTGATGCTGTCGGTGTTCCCGCGTGATCCGGCCGACGCCGACCTGCTGTCGACCCACCTCACAGCGGAGGTCGTGGCGCGGCACTTCGGTGCCGCCGTCACCGGCCCGGTGACCCGCACCGTGCTGCCACGACTGCCCGCTTTCGTGTTCGCGATCCCCGGGGTCCTCGCGGGCGGTGTCACCGGCTCCACCGTCCTCGACGGACACGGCAAGACGCTCAGCTACCACCTGCTCACGTTGGAACTGCCGATCCGACCCACCACCGAAGGAGAGTCGACATGAGCCCGGCTCGCCAAGGACGTGCTCACCCCCGCCCCCGAGCACGCCGCGCGCTCGCCTGCGCCGCGAGCATCCTCACGGCACTGGCGGTGTCCGTGGCCCCGGTGGCCACGGCCGCACCGAAGCCCGCCGCCCCCTCCACCGACGTACTCCCGGACGACCCCTTCTTCGCCTACGACCGCCCACCGGAATACGAGGTGGTGCGCCAGGACGTGCGCGTGCCGCTGCGCGACGGCAGCCACGTGGTGTGCCAGCTGTACCGGCCGGGGGACACGACGACACGACCGGCGGCGGGACGGTTCCCCGGCATCGTCTATGAGTACACCGCCTACGCCGACAACGCGGAAGCTTTCGGAGCCGGTGCGGCGTACTTCGTCCGTCGCGGCTACAACGCACTCGTGTGCCAGGCCCGTGGCTCGGGCGGATCACCGGGATCGCTGGACCCGTTCAGCCCCCAGGAACAGCGGGACAACTACGACGTCATCGAATGGCTCGCCGCGCACCCCGCATCGACCGGCCGCATCGGCCAGATGGGTGTCAGCTACGGCGGCCACAGCGCACTGTTGGTCGCGGTGAACCAGCCGCCGCACCTGGAGGCGATCATCCCGATGAACGGCATTCACGACTGGTACGAGGACACGATCTACCACGGTGGTATCTACTCCGCCCGCATCCGCGACTGGCAGCGACAGGTGGCACCCGACACCCTCCGAACCTACGCGGAGCACCCGCTCTACGACGACTTCTGGCGCGACCGCAGTGTCATGTCCCGCTGGGACCGGCTCACCGTCCCCACGCTCGAGATCAACGGCTGGTACGACCGCTACCGGGACGGCATGGTGAAGAACTACCGGGCCCGGCCCGACAACGTGTGGCTGATCTCCGGTCCGTGGGAACACGGCTATCCGGAGGGCCAGTACGCCGACATCGGCAAGGGCGCCTATCTCGCCTGGTGGGACCACTGGTTGATGCAGGACCCCGACGCCCCGCTGCCCGCCACACACGTCATCTCGTACGAAGTGCCGGGCCCCGGTGCGGGCCGAGGCTGGCAACGGTTCGAGCAGTGGCCACCGCGTGACGCCCATGAGCTGACCCTGCGGCTCGGAACGGACGGGGTCCTGAGCCGGACGGCCGGACGCCCCGGGACGGTCACCTTCGACGTCAACACCGAGCCGGAACCGCCGCAAGACCACGAGCGGTTGGTGTTCGGCACCGCACCGCTGCGCCGGGACCTGGTACTCGCCGGGGACGCGAGCGCCCGTATCAAGGCCTCGTTCGAGGCCGAGGACGGGCACCTCGCGGTGGTGCTCTACGACCAGGCGCCCGACGGCACCAGCACCAGGATCACCGAGGGCTGGCTCAAAGCCAGCCACCGTGACACGCACACCGCCCTCTCGCCGGTGGAACCGGGGCAGGTCTACGAACTGGACGTGCACATCCGCCCGACGCACTACCGGCTGTCCGCAGGACATCGCCTGGTCCTGCGGGTCTCCAGCGACGACTACCCGGCGATCGATTCCAGTGCACCGCCGGGCCGGGTGGAGGTGCGGACGGGGGCCGCCGGATCGACGTTGCACCTCACCGTCCGCAACGGACACCGTTAGTCCCCGGTCTCGGTTGTGCCGTTCCTCGACCCCGCCGGGTACGAGTGCCCGGTGACCGACGACGGGGCACACACCCCGTCGTCGGTCCGGAGAACGGTGGCCATCGGGTCGAAGGTTCCCTCACGCGATCCCCTGTGTCCCGGCGTGATCTCAACGAAGACCTGCGGCGGCACCGACGTCACACGCCGGTTTCCGTCCCTTCCGAGGACTATGACCCCGTATTTGCCCGTCGTCCCGCCCGAGGTCTCGTCACTGTTCACGGCGTCGATGAACTCGGCGATGAGGTGCTGTGCCGCGGCGATCGCTTCCTCACCGGTACGGGCAGTGTGCTCGAACGTCGGCACGATCACCACCGCATCCGGTCGCTCAGGGGCGGAGCGCCGGTGCCGGAAGCCTCCTTTTCTTCCGACAACCGTCACAGAGGTTCGGGTCGGGGCGGACGAGCTGGGCGAGGTGGAAGATCCCCTGACCACAGCCGGTGCAGTAGGCGGCCACCGGTGGGTTGTCGTGGACCGGGTGCCGGCATCGGGTCCTGTGCGTGGCGGAGCGGGTTTTGCCTCGCAGATCGGGGCGATACTCCGCTGGACGATCGGTGAGTTCCCGGAACAGGTCCAGAGCCTCCGGAGCCGCGAGGTGGACGTCGCCGTGCAGATCGTATAGCGGCACGATGCGTCGTGCGGGGACCATGGCGGCGACGTCGTCGATGGTCAGTCCGCCCCAGGGCTGGCGCTGGGGATGCCATTCACCACAGGGCCGTCTGCGTCCTTCGGGGCATCGGTCGAAGGCACCGGGGCGGTACTTGGCGGGGAGGAACCTGCTCAGTCCGATCGCCGTGGCCGAGCGGCGCGGCGGCAGCTGCTCCCAGCCGATGTTGCTGCGGACGGCGGGGACGTGGTGCATCCAGTCCGGTTGCCGGTCGGAGTCGAGGAACCACACCGAAAGCCATCCGGCGTTGAACGACCGGGTGGTGCGTGCCTTCACCGCCGGTGTGGCGATGGCGGAATGCCGCAGCTCGATACCGGTGTCGCGGAGGCCGTGGATGGCGACGTCCAGGATCGTTCCCCGGCCGGTGGGAAGCTCCTGGGTGACTTCGAACCCGGCGTACTCGGCCGCGCGGGCCCAGTAGTCCTTCTGCCGTCGGTGTTCGTCGGACTCCCGTGCGATGACATAGGAACAATCGTGCCCGCCGCCCGGGAAGTGGGCGGCCCGATACCTGCCGTTCCTCTCTTTGACCAGCATCTCCCGGTCCTCGGGCTTGGCCGAGGCTTTCTGGCACAGCAGTATCCGTTGTCCGCGTTTGATGCGCCGGTGCAGTGAACGGATGAGTTCGTAATCGGTTTGGTTCAATCTGGCGAGATCGAGTCCCCGGTTTTCCGGGGTGTAGAGGACAACGGTCGCCATGAATCGCCTCCCGCGTGTCTTTCGACGAAAAGGGTAAGCGATTGATTACCTGGAATACAGGGACCGTTACGGGGTGAGGAACTGGGTTTCCGAGCGTGGTGGGGGTTCTCGTCGACGCATTCCAGGACCGTCGGTCGATGCGTCGAGATGTGTCCTGACCACTGCAAACGCTGCCGAACAATCGATCTTCGGGGTGGATTTCTGGTAGAATGACACAGCAGGCAGGCAGTTCAGTACCGCGTGGTTACCGTCCAGTCCGACAATATCGGCGTTGTTCGGACGAGTGGGGGATCGTCAATTCACGGCCGTGTTCGTGATGGGCATTGATCGGTTACCTTTCGTCGGCGTCGGAACCCGCGGTGCTCCACGACGGCGAACGGAGCTGGTCTGGTGAATTCCGCTGACCGTACCGTGTTCATCGGTGGACTTCAGTGGTTGGACTACGTCCACGCTGGCCCACGTAAGGCCATGTCGATGGTGGCGGAGCAGAAACGTCGTTACCTCGACCCCGGCCGCTACGCCTGGTTCGCCTACGGGCCGCTGTTGGCGGCTTTCCGGCGGGCGTTGAACTCCCCGGACAGGGAGCGTGAACTCGAGCGCGTCATCGCTTGGGCCGAGCACAAGGGGGACTGGCGGGCACTGGCCTACCGTGACGCCGTCGACGGGTTCCTACGGACGGTTCCGAAACGTGCCACCGGGATCCCGGTCAGTGAGGCCACCTGGGCGGAGGGGAAGCTCCGGGTCGTCTTCCGACACATGCTCGGCGTGCGCCTGCATGACCGCAACGACACGCGGTGGCTCCTTTTGCCGTATTGCAAGGGGGAGGAACTCACCCAGGACAGCGCGGACATAGTGCTGCAGATGATGGAGTCGCTCGTCGATCCGGTCCTGCCGGGTGCCACGCCCGTGGTGCTTGACAGCCGTCGTGGCAAGCTCTTCAAACTGCGCGCGAACGCCAACCGCGCCACCATCGACGCCTGTGTTCGGGGCTTGGCCGTGGCCTACGAACGGCAGTGGGCGCTCGCGGCGTGAGCTCGAGCCGGTCGAGCTTCGTGCTCGACCGGCTTTCACCCGTATCCGGCGGGTGTTCGATTCCCGTGCGGACGTCGCCCGGTGCCGGTGCGGTACTCACCGGTCCGTCGCGAGCCGGTCGTACTTGTCGGCACGGCCACGCGCCTCCTCGACCGGATATTTCGCCTCGTTGACCCGCATCTTCTCCACCAGCGCCGCCGCCAGGTCGACCTCGAGCACATCCGCGAGCCGCAACAGGTAGGACAGCACATCGGCCAGTTCATGACGGACGTGCTCGGCGGTTCGCGCATCGCTCATGACGTTGTTCGACTGTTCCGGCGTCAACCACTGGAAGATCTCCAGCAGCTCCCCGACCTCCCCGGCGAGTGCCATCGCCAGGTTCTTGGGGGTGTGAAACCGGTTCCAGTCCCGCTCGTCGGCGAAGGCGCGAAGACGGTGTTGCAAATCGGCCAGCTCCATGCCGACTCACCCTACGAGCGTGGCTGAAGACCCGGCTTCGCGGCGTGACACGTCATCCGCTCAAGGAACCCCTGGGGCTTCCGGATCGGTGGAGTACAGGCACACCCCACGCATCCCCGGGGCAACAGAGCCTTGTAGGTGTTTTCGGATGAGCTCTCCTGTCACGGTCTCGGCTTCCCGGTGCGTGTCCGGTCGTTCTCAGCGGCCGACACGGCCGGCGGTCCCTGCTTCCCGTCCTAGCGGTCGGGGAGTTCGGCGAGAAAAGCGGGGCTGGGGTGGTTGACGAGTACCGTGCCGCCTTCCGGCGCTGTCACCGCACCGATCACTCGGGACATGCCGGCCCTGGAGAAGGGGAAAGCCGCCAGAATCGTCAGCGCGAATCCGGCCATCGCCACTCCGGCCAGTTCCTGCATCGTGCCCTTCTCTGCCAGCATCCCGACAATGAGGGAGCCGACGAACAGCAGGAGACCGCCGACGAACATGATCGCGGCGACGCTGAGCCACCCTGTTCGCGTGCGCGTGCAGACCTCACACAGCGGCCATCCCTTGACCTCGGTCACCCGCACTGTGCGCGCGTGTTGATCCAGGCGCTCCGCCATGCCGAGCGCCCCGAAAACGCCGACACGGCGCGCGCGACTGCCCTCGAGTCGGACTTTGGACTGCAGTGTGAAGTCGGCTCGCTTGACCGCGGGTCTGCCATGGCGGGAGCAATGCGACGGAAGATGACCCCGCTCCGCCAGTTCTGCCGCGATTTCGATGACGCCGAACCCGGACATGTGGGATCCTCTCCGGCTAGATCCACACCGCTCGTCGCGAGCCTACCGATACAGCCGGGCAGCGCGATCGCATTGCCGTGCGGTGACGATGGGGAAGGCAACCTCACGGGCTTCAAGACGGAACCCGCAACCCGCAAGCAGCGGAAAGTCCGGTGAACGAATCGACGAGCTGAGAGCCGACGCAAGGCGGCACAGACCTATGCCGAAGATCATTTGAGGATCGACGGTGACGGTGTTGCGCGACAAGGTGTCCGACCCCGAGTTCAGGCCCCTGGTCGACGACATCCTCGCAGGACGCAAGAGCCTCGACACCTTCACCTCGCCGGCCTTCTACCGGGCGTTGAACCCGCTGGTGGGCGAGGCCGTGCAGCATCACCGCAGTTTGCCCGAGGAGGAGCGCCGGGAACTCGCCGGGGCGGGCGAGCAGCAATTCGAACGGTCGCGGCGGGAAGAGAAGAAGCGGGTCGCGGCGCGAACGGGACGAGGACGACGAGGACTTCAGCGACCGGAACTGGTTGCGTTGGACCCGGGCCGGTCGAGCACAGCGTCGTGCTCGACCGGCCCGGGATCACGTCACAGGTGCCGGGTCAGCTCGCTCACCGTCGGCAGCTTCGCAAGCCCGTAGGTCAGCTCGGTGACGCGGTCCGCCTGTTCCTCGGACAGCACGCGGGTGGCGTTGAGGCGGAACTTCGTGGCGAGTTCGTCGGCCGACAGCGGATTGCCGCTGCCACCGCGGTTCTGTTCCACCCGCTCCTCCACCTGGGTGCCGTCCCGCAGTCGCGCGCGGAGCACGGCGGGGAATTGGTGCGGGAAGATCTCGTCGCACCGGGCGTCGGGCACACACGTCACCTTCGCCGCCAGGGCCAGTCGAGCGGGATCGGCCGCGGCCTCGTCGGTGAAGTCCTCGTGGAAGACGCCCAGGCCACCGCCGCCCAGCAATGCCGCCGCCACCGTGTAGGGGCCGGAGAACGCCGCGTGATAGCCCGACTTCGGTGCGATCTTGTCCTCTCGCGGTTCACCGATGGTGCGCAGCACCGCCGTGGGGGCCCCGAGCTCGAGGGATTCGATGTCGGCCGGGTCCACACCGCGTCGCCGCAACCGTAGTGCCGCGTCGATACCGGCATGGGTGAAGTGGTTGCACGGGTACGGTTTGAAGAAGATGCCCGGCAGTTCCCAGTGCTGTCCGAGCCCGTCGGTGATCGCGTCGAGGTCCACTTGGTCGCCGCAGAAGGCCTGCAGCAACCCGAACCTGCCCTCCAACACGGTGGGCGGGCCGGTGATCCCGGTACGGGCGAGTCCGGCCGCCGTCACCGCGGCGTGCGCGGCCCAACCACAGTGCACCCGTTTGACGGTGCCACCCGTGCGGTTCGCCTCCAGTAGCCCGGAACCCATGCTCGCCGCGATCCCCACGGCGTCGGCGATGCGTTCGGCATCCAAATCGGACAGCATGGCGGCGGCGACGGCGCCACCCAACGCACCGCAGATCGCGGTGGCGTGCAGGCCGCGTTCGAAGAACACCGAGTTCCCCAACGTCCGGTCGTAGCCGGCCATACCGACCCGGACCGCGATCTCGACACCGACCCCGATCGCGTCGAGCAACCGGGCACCGGAGACGTCGCGGGACTCCGCCACGGCCAGCGCGGCGGGTACGACCGAGGCCGACGGGTGCAGGACCGACGGCAGATGGGTGTCGTCGAAGTCCAGTGCATGGGCCAACGTCCCGTTGAGCAGAGCGGCACTCGGTTCGGGGAGTCGGATACCGGTGCCGATGCCGGTTGCCCGCCCTTCACCACCCCACTCGCGGACGAGTGTGCCCACCGCCGCCGCCGGTGGTTCCGCCGTGGCGGCCAAGCTGTTGCCCAGCACATCGAGCACCCGGCGCGCCGCGTCGGCGCGGAGTTCGTCGGAAAGACCCGTCCGGCGCACCGAATCGGCCAGTTCGGCGAGTCGCCGCACCAGTGTCGTGCTCATGCGCTCACCGCCGCCAGTGGCCGGATCGGCGAGCCGGTGCCGCCGACGATACGCAGTGGGGCCAACAGGAAGGCGAACTCACGCACGCCCTGTTCGGCCACCTCCTCCAGGTTGAGGTGCTCCATGATGTAGATGCCCGACTCCACCAGCAGGACGCGATGCACGGGGAGCACCGCGTGTCCGGCACCGGCGGGGATCTGCTCGTAGGCCGTGGTGTCGGCTCCGGTGGCGACCACGCGCCGTTCGGCCAGCCAACGCGCGGCCTCGACGGTCACCCCGGGCACCCCGGTCTGTTTGCCCAGATACGCCGTGACGTCATCGAAGTTACGCGCCCAACCGGTGCGTACCAACGCCACGTCACCCTCACCCGGTTCGGCGCCCGCCAACTCCGCGGCGGCCTCCAGGTCGGCCGCGGTGATGCCGTAGCCCGCATCGAGTGTGGCGACACCGTGGACGGCGGCCACGTCCAGCAACACCCCGCGTCGCAGGAGGCCGGGGAGGTTCTCCGCCCCGTGGGTGGTGAACACGCCGCCCTGCTGTGCCTGCGCGGCATCGACGTCGCCGTGCAACTTGCCGTCGTGACTGACGTGGGAGAGCGCGTCGATGTGCGTGCCCACGTGACCACCCGTGACGATGATCTCGTTGGCCGCGGACCCGCCGTCCGGGCGCAGCATGTCCCCGTGTCTGCGGATCAACGTCATCCGGAACCCGGGATGGTTCGGTGAGCACGGCATCCCCGTGAAGAAGGGCTGTCCCAGCTCGAACAACCGCACCCCACCGGCGACGGCGGAAAGTAGCGGATCTTGTGTACGTGTCATGGTTTCCGGCCTTTCTCGGCGTGAGCGCCGTCCGCGATCGCCACGAGCCAGCGCGCCCGTTCCACGATCGCCTTGTCCACGAACCGTCCTGTGTGGTCGATCCAGGCCGCGTCACCGCTCTCGCTGACCCGGTCCAGCACCGAGCGGGCCCATGCGGTCTCCTCGGGGTCGGGTGCGCAGGCTTCGTGCACCACGGGGATCTGCGCCGGGTGGATCACCGAACGTCCGAAGAAACCTCGACGGCGGGCGGCGAGCGTGTCGCGGCGGAGCCCGTCGAGGTCCTTCACGGCCGTCCACACGCTCTGCACCGGACTCGGCAACCCGGCTGCGCGGGCGGCGACGACGATGCGTGAGCGCGGCCAGGCCAGCACCTCGTCGCCGGTGGCGCGCAGATCCGCCGACAGATCCGCCTCACCGAGCGAGATCCCGGCGACCAACGGATGTGCGGTGGCCAGCGCCCAGGCGTTCTCCACACCGAGCGCGGATTCGATCACAGGAAGGACCGGGACACCGAGTTCATCGGCCACGCGGCGCAGTTCCTCGACGTCCTCGCACTTGGGAATCCGCACACCGGCCGGGGCGGCTGCGGCGGCGGCGAGCGCGCGCACGTCCTCGGCCCCGTGTGGACCGTTTGGATCGTTGATGCGCACGTACACTTCATGACCCTCGGCGAGGGTGTCGAGCACGGTGCGGCGAGCGGCGTCCTTGTTGGCCGGTGCCACCGCGTCCTCCAGGTCGAGGATCACCGCGTCGGCCTCGCTCGCGAGCGCCTTGCGGACCCGGTCGGGACGATCGGCGGGGACGTAGAGCCAACTCCGGTGGGGAGGGATCACCGGATCACACCTTTCCGCCGCAGCTCGTCGAACTGCTCCTCCGTGACCCCGTAGCGCTTGAGCACCTCGTCGGTGTGCGCGCCGAGCGGGGCGCCGGTCGAGCGGATCTTCCCCGGGGTCTCGGAGAGCCGGAAGAGCACGTTCTGCATCCGGACCTGGCCGAGCTCGTCGTCCGGTAGGGAGACGATGCTGCCCAAGGCCTGGAACTGGGGGTCGGCCATGACGTCCGCCGCGGTGTAGATGGGGGCGATGGCGGCCTGGGCCTCCTCGAACGCTTTGATCACCTCGTCGCGGTCGCGTTGGGCGATCCAGGAGCCGACCGCCTCGTCGAGTTCGTCGGCGTGCTTCGCGCGTTCGGCGCCCGAGGCGAACCACGGCTCGTCGATGAACTCGGGTCGGCCCACCAGTCGCATCACCCGCTCGGCCACCGACTGCGCGCTGGTGGAGATCGCCACCCAACTGCCGTCGCGGGTGCGGTAGGTGTTGCGCGGCGCGTTGTTGTGCGACCGGTTGCCGGTGCGTTCCTGGAGGGTGCCGAGCTGGTCGTAGGTGATGATCTGCGGTCCGAGCACGGTGAGGATCGGCTCGATGATGGCCAGATCCACCACCTGACCTCGGCCCGTGTGTTCCCGGGCCCGAAGCGCGGTCATCACGGCGAACGCTGTGGCGAGCGCGGCGATGCCGTCGGCCAGGCCGAAGGGTGGCAGTGTCGGGGGCCCGTCGGGTTCGCCGGTGATGGCCGCGAACCCGCTCATGGCCTCGGCGAGCGTGCCGAATCCCGGCCGTTTCGCATAGGGGCCGATCTGTCCGAACCCGGTGACGCGAGCGAGCACCAGCCTGGGATTGATCCTGCTGAGTTCGTCGTATCCGAGTCCCCAGCGTTCTAGTGTTCCTGGTCGGAAGTTCTCGATGACGACATCGGCGTCGGCGACCATCCGCTTGAAGATCTCCTGTCCCTCGGGCGCGCCGAGGTACAGCGTGACGGCCTTCTTGCCCCGGCCGATCAACTTCCACCACAGCCCCACGCCGTTGCGGTGCGCGCCGTGGTTGCGCACCGGGTCCCCGTTGGGGTGCTCGATCTTGATGACCTCAGCGCCGTAGTCCGCGAGCATCGTCGCGGCTAGGGGACCGGCGAACAGTGTCGCTGTGTCGAGAACTCGGAGCCCGGACAAAGCGCCCGCCATAGGGTGCACCTGCCTTTCTCTTGTGTTCCGGCGAGGGGAACACAAGTAACCAACTTGTATCCGTGAGCTCCCCTGCGCTGGTCACCAAATTCGCACTGATCCTGTGATTGAGTCAAGTGTGCTGGAGTTATTGACTGGCGTTGCGGTGGATGTCACGATGACTCATCACTTCACCACTGTTCCTCCGAGAGAAACTCAAGCGAGGTCCGATGAAGGCTCGCAGACTTCTCGCCATACTCGGGGCGTGCGCGATGTTCGCGGCGGCAGGATGTGGCGGATCAGCGCCGTCCGGTGCGGCCGGCGCTGCCAGTGGACGTGACGAAGGCCCGGTCAAGATCGGCGCGCTGCATCCGGTCAGCGGTTCCTTCGCCGTCGACGGGTTGCAGATGCGCCGCGGGGCCGAACTCGCCGTCGAGGCGATCAACGCTCGGGGCGGCATCGCGTCGCTGGGCGGCCGCAAGGTCGAACTCATCACCGGGGACACACAGGGCAAGGTCCAAGTCGGACAGAGCGAGGCACAGCGCCTGATCTCCGAAGGTGCGGTCGGTCTCGTGGGCACCTACCAAAGTGCGGTGAGCACCAACGTCGCCGTCGTGGCCGAACGCAACAGGGTGCCGTTCGTCATGGACGTCACCGCCTCGGACGAGATCTTCAACAACGGCTACCGTTACTCGTTCCGCGTGCAGCCGGGAAGCACGGTCATCGCCACGGCGGCCGCTCGTTACCTCGACGAGGTGTCGGAGGAGGCGGGGCGTCCCGTCGAGCAGGTGGCTTTCCTCCACGAACAGACCGACTTCGGCACTGCGGCGGCGCGGGCGTTCACCGCCGCCGCTCGCCAGCGCGGCATCGAGGTCAGCCCGATCATCAGCTACGACGCCACCAGCGTCTCCGACTTCACCGCCCAGGTGACGCAGGTGAAGGCCTCGGGGGCGGACGTACTCGCCGTCGCCGGGTACTACGGCGACAGCCTGCTCGTCTCACAGGCGGTCGCGTCGGTGAAACCGGACCTCGACGCGGTATGGGGTGTGTCGAACGGCGCGTTCGACCAACCCATGTTCGTGGCCGACGCGGGGGCGAACAGCGAACTGTACTTCAACACGAACTACCACTACGACGCGAACAACCCCCAGACCCGCGAACTCCGCGAGGAGTATCAGCGCCGCCACGGCGCGCCGATGCGGACGGGTGCGGTACTCGCCTACGACGCCGTGCAGGTGATCGCCCAGGCGGTGGAGAAGGCGGGCAGCACCGATCCGGAACGGGTCCGGGACGCCATCGCCGAGTCCGAAGTGGACCCGTTGACGGTCAGCGATGGCCCGATCCGTTTCGCGGACAACGGCGACAACAGCAACGCCGTCCCGGTACTGACCCAGGTGCGTAACGGCCGGGTGACCCAGGTGTATCCGCCGGAGAAGGCGGAGGCCGAACCACGATACGAGGTGGCGTGGTGATGACGGAGGCAGTGAAGACACCGGACACTCCGGACACGCCGGACACGAGCGGAAGGGTCGCGGGACACACGGCCCGCACCACCG
>SMEH01000033.1_pt1 | contig 44091 bp, 31 predicted proteins | sample 2456361 | NCBI WGS metagenome assembly SMEH01 (sample SAMN10132587, study PRJNA489261) | soil metagenome | isolation source: day1 control-loamy sand soil ammended | place: USA | reverse complement strand
GGGTGAGCTGGAGATATGGCGAGCCTCTTCAGAAGGCATCAATGTCAATGTCCTGAACCCCTCCATTATCTTGGCACCTTATCATTGGGATAGAAGTAGTGCTCAGTTGCTCAGGTTCGTCAAAAATGGATTCCCGTTTTATCCTTCAGGGAATATCAATTATGTAGATATTAGGGATGTTTCAGATACTGTCATGAGATTGTATAGGGAAGATATTAACAATGAAAGGTATATCCTAAATTGCGGCTCCTTGCCCTATAAAGTTTTTTTCGAGAAAGTAGCATTACATTTTGGCGTTGAGCCTCCAAAGGTGAAGTTGAATAAAGCATTGGCCTGGCTAGGTTGGAGTTTAGATAATTTTAGGAGTTTTATTACAGGAAGACAAGCCCTAGTGACCAAAGAGTCTGTGCGGCTTTCTTTCAGTAAGTCTAATTATGACAACGGAAAATCCTATGGATTGCTCGAACAAGGGTACCGCTCCTTAGAAGATACATTGAAATGGGTTTGTGCAGAGAGCAAATTTGAAGGAAAAACTACTTTGGAAGTTGAAAGGTAGCAACGAAATATTTACAGGGAATTGCAATACTTATGGCACATTTCGTTACCTTAGGATGTTTATCCATTTCTAATGATTAGAGAAACACATGGCGCGAGATTATAAAAGAGAGGAGGAGAAAGAGCTGATCAAAAGATTCAATGACTACCTCAAAAACAAAAAGTTCACATTTTTTGATTTAGAGGACTTTGTTTTTGTCATAGATCACTATCTCCATGCAGGTAAGTTTAACAAGGCGCTCAAGATCTGCAACTTAGGGATAACACAATATCCTTTTTCTGTAGATCTTCTATTGGACAAGGCACAGATCCTCATCAACATAGAAGAATATGAAGAGGCCATGCAATACCTAGAAAAAGCAGAAAATCTTCAACCTAATGATCTAGAGATATTTCTTCTAAAAGCTAATATATTCACACTTTCAGACAAGCATCATGAAGCCATCGCTACCTACGAGCAAGCCTTGGAGATAGCTGAAGAGAAAGATGAGGTTTATTACCATATTGGACTAACTTATCAAAGCATGTCGTTTTATGCCGAGGCTGTGGAGGCGTACAAGAAAGCTTTGGAAATTAATCTGGACAACGAAAGTGTATTATATGAGCTAGCTTATTGCTTGGATATCACTGGAGAACTCGAAAGCAGCATATCCTATTATAAGAAGTTCATCGATGCCGACCCGTATTCCCATTATGCCTGGTATAATCTGGGAATTGTCTATAACAAATTGGAAAAGTATGATGAAGCTGTGCAAGCCTACGGGTATGCGACATTGATTGACGAAACTTTTGCTTCAGCTTATTTCAATATGGGCAATTCCTATATGGGGCTGAACAAATTTACAGAGGCTATGGAGGCATACAGGCAAACAGAGAAGCTTGAAGGACCCAGCGCTGAAATATATTTCTGCCAAGGTGCGGCTTACGAGAAAATAGAGCAGTTCGAGCTGGCCATAAAATATTATCGAAAGGCCGTTAAGCTCGATATCATGTATGATGAAGCACTATTTGGCATTGGGATATGCTTGAATAAGCAAGACAAGTGGTACGAGGCCATACATTTCCTGAATAAGGCCTTGCGCATGAATCCTGAAAACCCTCAATATTGGCAAGCTGTGGCCGAAGCAGAATTTAAGACAGGCAATATTCTTTCTAGCCTCGATGCTTATGAGGAGGCTAGTTCTCTAGACCCTTCCAATATCGATATTTGGCTGGACTGGTCCTTTATTTTGTACGAACAGGGTGATTATGAGAAGGCTGTGGAATTGGTCCTGAGAGGCATAGAAGAGTCACCAGAAGCCTCAGAGCTATATTATCGCATCACAGCCTATCTAATTATAGCAGGGAAATACAAAGAAGCCTTTAATTATTTAGAAAATGCATTAGTTTTGAACTTTGAAAATCATCAACAGCTTTTTGAATTCTTTCCCCGCTTAGAGACACAAAAAGCTTTGTTTAAAATTATAGACCAATATAGAAAGTAAAACCCTTGATTCCCAAATAAGTACGGATGGCGGAGCACTATGCTGTTGGTACAAGGGAAGGTGCTCATTTAGAAAATGTTATGAATTATAATTTAAAGAACATTCCTGAAAGGACTCAAAAACCTCGGCAAACAGGATATACAATGGCAATGGACAAAGGCTTGAGCCTGCGAGAAGTAGAAGACTTTATAAATGTATGTGGCGATTATGTGGATATCGTGAAATTGGGTTGGGCCACCTCTTATGTAACACCAAAACTTAAGGAAAAACTCCAGCTGTATCGAGAAGCTGGCATCCCTACCTATTTTGGAGGAACACTTTTCGAAGCTTTTGTGATTCGTGGGCAGTTTGAAGATTATCGTAGGGTGCTGGATGAGTACCAGATGACTTTTGCTGAGGTTTCAGACGGTTCTATTACACTTGAGCATCATCAAAAATGCGAGTATATCAACAAACTTTCTGAACAGGTGACTGTGCTTTCAGAAGTAGGTTCTAAAGATGCTGAGGTGATTATTCCTCCTTATCAATGGATAAAACTGATGCAGGATGAGTTGAGCGCTGGGGCTTGGAAAGTGATAGGTGAGGCTCGGGAAGGGGGAAATGTCGGCCTTTTCAGGGCTACGGGAGAAGTACGTTCTGGTTTGGTACAAGAAATATTGACAAAAATTCCTTTTGAAAAAATCATATGGGAAGCTCCGCAAAAATCCCAACAAGTTTGGTTCATTAAGCTATTAGGTGCCAATGTGAACCTAGGGAATATTGCTCCCAATGAAGTTATTCCATTAGAAACGATCAGGCTTGGGTTAAGGGGTGACACTTTTGATCATTTTATTAATATGGGAAAAAATCTATAGCGTTAATCCTTACTGATAATGAAAAATGGTAAAAGATACCCACTCCTATTTTTGAAGGGGATGGCAATGGGGGCAGCCGATGTGGTGCCTGGCGTATCTGGGGGTACAATAGCTTTTATAACTGGTATATATGAAGAGCTGTTGGGGTCAATTGCCAAAATAGATATCGAGGCCTTAAAACTTCTATCCAAATTTCAGATCAAAGCCTTCTGGGAGCGCATTAATGGCACTTTTTTGCTAGTGCTAGTGTCTGGAATACTCCTAAGCATATTTTCATTGGCACGGTTGATAACTTTCTTGTTGGAAGCTCATCCAATTCCAATATGGTCTTTCTTTTTTGGCCTTATCCTTATCTCCTGTTTTTTGGTAATCAAAGAAATAAAGGAGTGGAGCTGGAAAGTGGTGTTAGGTTTTTTAGTTGGGACAGCTGTGGCATTCTATATTACTATAGCTTCTCCTACCCAAACCTCTAACGAGCTTTGGTTTGTGTTTATCTCCGGTGCTATTGCTATATGTGCCATGATCCTGCCTGGCATTTCTGGTTCCTTCATTTTATTGCTCTTGGGCAAGTACGCCTATATTTTTTCAGCCATTAAAGAAATGAATATAGCCGTTATTATAGTTTTTGGGATAGGATGCATAACCGGTATACTTACTTTTAGTAGGGGCGTTTCGTGGCTATTAAAAAACTATTACAACACCGTGATAGGGATCTTGGCGGGCTTTATGATAGGATCGCTAAACAAGATATGGCCTTGGAAAATCACTACATCATACAGGATGAACAGTGAAGGGGTGCAGGTGCCCTTCATGGAAAAAAACATCACTCCTACCCAATTTGTAGAAATCACAGGTAACGACCCACAAGTACTTTATGCAATCCTTCTTGCCTTGGTGGGAATAGTGCTTGTTATAGTCATTGAAAAAATCGGCAGTAGGTATGCTTCTAATGGGCATTGATTAAGGTAATGGATGATACTATGATCAGATTATATGGTCTTATTGGGAAAACACTTAAGCATTCTTTTTCACAAAAATACTTTCGTTCAAAGTTTGAGAAAGAATCAATAAGCAATTGTGATTACGAACTTTTTGAATTAGAGGACATTAGCCAGTTCCCCGGACTCATTAAGCGATATGAAAACCTGAGAGGGCTAAATGTTACCATCCCCTACAAACAAGTTGTCATGCCCTATCTGGTGGACGTAGAAGGTAAAGCTAAAGAAATTGGCGCTGTCAATACCATAAAAATCTTAAATAAAGAAAGACTAATCGGGCATAATACAGATTATTGGGGCTTTAAACTCTCTCTTGAAAAATGGGCTGCACCTTCATTGTCTCATATTAGTGCATTGGTTTTGGGTACAGGAGGGGCATCAAAAGCAATTGAAGTCGTCCTGAAGGACCTAGGTATTCCTTATCAACGAGTATCCCGGACTGCTCAAGAAGGTGCCATTAACTACCAAGATTTGGCAGGTGATCCCTCGTTAGTACCAAGTCACCAACTGATCATAAATACCACACCTCTGGGCACTAGCCCTAATGTTGATGAAGCTCCTGCCATACCTTATGACCAAATTACTTCCCAACATTATTTATATGATTTAGTATATAACCCAGCTGAGACGCTTTTTCTTAAAAAGGGGAAAGAAAGAGGGGCTCAAATCAAAAATGGTCTGGAAATGCTGGAAATACAGGCAGAAAAAGCTTGGGAAATCTGGAATAGTTAAAAATGCAAAGACCTCAAGTTGTTAATTATTTGGCAAATCTTCCCATTATTGAAGGGTAGAAGAGATCATAATATATTCCTTATTTTTTAGATAGATTGGAATGGGCTAGTTTTGTGATAAATTGAAACAATAACCATCAGGCAAACTGGCAAGGGATATGGGATTCAAGATCACTTCACAATACGAACCTACCGGTGACCAGCCTCAGGCCATTGAAAAACTGGTAAAAGGAGTTCTGGAAGGTGAACCAGCGCAGACTTTGTTGGGCGTGACTGGTTCAGGTAAGACCTTTACAGTGGCTAATGTCATTCAGGCAGTAGAAAAACCTACATTGGTCCTTAGCCATAATAAGACGCTTGCAGCACAACTTTATGGAGAGTTCAAGCAGTTTTTTCCCGATAATGCCGTTGAGTATTTCATCTCTTATTACGACTATTATCAACCAGAAGCGTTTATCCCCAACTCTAACCTATATATCGAGAAGGATCTTTCTATCAATGAAGAGATCGAGAAGCTGAGATTGAGTGCGACATCGGCACTCTTGAGTGGAAGGAGGGACGTAATTGTAGTGGCTTCTGTTTCGTGCATATACGGTATCGGCAACCCGGAAGAATTCGGTAAGAATGTGATCAGATTGCAGCAGGGCGATATAGTGCCTAGAAATCAACTGCTTTTTGCATTGGTGGATATTTTATATAGCAGAACCGAGGCTGAATTTAAGCATGGCAACTTCCGTGTGAAAGGAGATACTGTAGACATATTCGTTGCTTATGCGGATTTTGCTTATAGGATTTACTTTTTTGGTGATGAAATCGAGACCATCCATAGGATAGACCCTGCCACTGGTAAAAAAATTGCAGAGGATAAGATCATTACAATTTTTCCTGCCAACCTATTTGTAACCGGTAAGGATGTATTACAGCAGGCTATATACGAAATTCAAAACGATCTTGTAGAACAGATACAGCTATTCGAAGGCGAAAACCGTTATTTAGAAGCAAAAAGGATCAAAGAGAGGACGGAGTTTGACCTTGAAATGATCCGAGAGTTAGGATACTGTTCTGGCATTGAGAACTATTCACGTTACTTCGATAGAAGAAAGCCAGGAGCCAGACCTTTCTGTTTGCTAGATTACTTTCCGGATGATTACCTGATGGTGATAGACGAGAGCCACGTAACAATCCCTCAGATAAGGGCAATGTGGGGAGGCGACAGGTCCCGTAAGGTAAATTTGGTGGATTATGGTTTTAGGCTTCCTTCGGCCCTGGACAACCGGCCGTTGACATTCAATGAGTTCGAGTCGATGCTCAATCAAGTGATATTTGTGAGCGCAACACCTGCAGATTACGAACTGCGCAAAACCGAAGGGGTAGTGGTGGAGCAGATTATCAGGCCCACAGGGCTTTTAGACCCTGAGATATCCGTTAGGCCTAGCCTCAACCAGATTGATGACCTGATGGAGGAGATCGATAAGCGCGTGCAGCGTAACGAGCGCGTGTTGGTGACCACCCTTACTAAAAGGATGGCCGAGGAGCTTACTAGGTTTCTTGAGCGCGCCGATATAAAGTGCCGGTACATCCATTCGGAGGTAAAAACCCTCGATCGGGTGGAGATATTAAGAGAGCTGCGTTTAGGTGTGTTTGATGTGCTTGTAGGAGTAAATTTACTTCGAGAAGGACTAGACTTGCCCGAGGTCTCGTTGGTTGCGATTTTAGATGCTGACAAGGAAGGGTTTTTGCGTAATGAGCGTTCTCTTGTGCAGACGATTGGCAGGGCGGCAAGAAATGAAGGTGGTAAAGTGATTATGTATGCAGATCGAATTACAGGATCCATGCAGGTGGCCATAGATGAGACAAATAGGAGGAGAAGCATTCAAATGGCTTATAATCAGAAATATAATATTACTCCTAGAACTGTCTTGAAGTCAAAGGAGAGTATTATGGAACAGACAAAAGTAGCTGACTCAAAGAAATCTACAAGACAATATTATGTAGAGAGTGACGAACAGACAGTTGCAGCAGATCCTGTTGTGGCCTATATGACGAAGGATCAGCTAACTAAGTTGCAGTTGCAAACCCAAAAGGCTATGGAGAAAGCCGCCAAAGAGCTGGACTTTATAGAAGCGGCAAGGCTTAGGGACGAAATGCTTGAAATAAAAAAAATGCTTGCGGAGAAGTCATAAGGTTGTGAGGTTGAATTTCAACAAGGTCGATGTTTTCTCTTGATTTTTTATTAGTTTCCCTCTTAAATGTAATCTTTGTTAAATTTTAATAATTCCAGTGGCTCACTTTTTCCAAAAACGCTTCCTATATCTGAGTTGCACTTTACAAAACATCCATTATGCAAAGTAAAATTAGTTTCCTGTTGCTTGGGCTATTCTTGAGTTTCTCAACGTTGATGGCCCAAAAAAACAATGATTTTCAATTGAATTCTCCTGATGGGAAGTTGGCAATAACGGTCAAAGTTGGAAATGGCATAACATGGGCAGTGCATTATAAAGAACAAGAGATAATCTTGCCCTCTTCGATCGCCATGCATTTACAAGGAGGTAGTGTATGGGGAGAAAATCCTAAAATTCGTTCTTCAAAAACAGAGGAGGTAAATGAAAAAATAAAAGCCATTAATTATAAAAAGGAAATTGTTGAAGATCGTTATGAGCAGTTGACGCTTAATTTCAGAGGTGGCTATGGATTGCACTTTAGGGCATACAACGATGGTGCTGCTTATCGTTTTTTTTCAGATAGAAAGGGAGATGTCGTAATTGAGCATGAGCAAGTGAATTTTAATTTCCCAGAAGATTATATGATATATATTCCATATGCCAACGATCCCGTTCAAGATGTATATCAAATCTCTTTTGAAAACAGTTATCAGTACATCCCGCTCTCTGAGATCAATAAAGATACCGTTGCTTTTGCCCCAGTTTTGGTAGAACTGCCCCATGGTATCAAAGCCGCAATTACCGAAGCAGACCTCGAAAGCTATCCAGGAATGTTTCTCAAGGCTGGAGAACGAGCATTTTCATTGGAAGGCGATTTTGCGAGATTCCCATTGGAAGAGCAGCAAGGCGGTCACAACAACCTGCAATCTTATGTGATGAAGCGCGCAGACTATATGGCAAAGACAAAAGGGAAGCGTACTTATCCGTGGCGAACGATAATTGTGAGTGAGGAAGATAAAGACTTGCTCAATAATGATATGGTATACAAACTGGCTTCTCCTTCTAGAATTAAGGATGTTTCGTGGATTGAACCTGGAAAAGTAGCGTGGGACTGGTGGAATGACTGGAATATATCGGGCGTGGATTTTAGGGCGGGGATCAATACAGCTACCTATAAATATTATGCAGATTTTGCTGCTGATCATAGCATAGAAAATATCCTCTTGGATGAGGGGTGGGCCGAAAGTGAAGATATCATGAAAATTGTGCCGGATATAGACCTTGAAGCGATCATACAATACGCCAAGCAAAAAGGAGTAGGGGTTTGGCTTTGGGGAGGATGGTTGCCCCTTGACAAGGATATGGATAAGGTTTTATCTACTTATGCAGCAATGGGCATAAAGGGGTTCAAAGTGGATTTTATGAATAGAGACGATCAGAAAATGGTGGACTTCTATTACCGGCTTTCTGAAAAAGCTGCCGAATATAAGCTGATGCTGGACTTCCATGGTTCTTATAAGCCCACAGGCCTACAACGGACCTATCCCAATGTAGTGAACTTTGAGGGAGTACTAGGGCTGGAAAATGCCAAATGGTCCAATCCAGATTTTCCATTGTACAATGCCACCATACCTTTTGTCCGTATGTTGGCTGGCCCTATGGACTATACTCCGGGGGCCATGAAAAATGCCAATAAGGCCAATTTTAGGGCGGTGCATTCAGCCCCCATGAGCCAAGGTACAAGGTCGCACCAATTGGCCCTGTATATTTTGTACGAAGCTCCGTTTAATATGCTTGCCGACAACCCGACCAATTACATAAAAGAAAAGGAAAGCACGGCATTCATCGCATCTGTACCAACCGTCTTTGACGAAACCGTGGCATTGGCGGGCAAAATATCGGAATATGCGGCTATAGCAAGGAGAAAAGGAGACACGTGGTATATAGGGGCTATCACCAATTGGGATGAGCGGGAAATAACACTAGATTTATCCTTCTTGCCTCAAGGAGAATATGAGGCAGAAGTATTCAAGGACGGTATAAATGCTGATAGAGAAGGTACAGACTACAAAAGGGAGATAATGAAAGTGGATGCCAATAAGAAGATGAAAATTAAAATGGCACCAGGCGGAGGATGGGCAGCGCGGATTTACTCTGCTCAATAGAATAAGTATAAAGGTAAATTAAGCATTAAGAATGTTTGTTTGCTCTAGTGAATTCAAGGGACACTTAACTTCATAAACAATTTCGATGATAATTGGGTAATAAACGGATAGTGAAGGAAGGGGAATTTAACGGCTTTGTTTTTGTGTTTACTATAGCACATGTTATATTTGACTTGAAATATCTGAATAAATCATAATGGCAGATTTTAACAACATTAGCCTAGAAGTCAATAATGGCATACTGACCATTATAATTGATCGGGCAGAAAAAATGAATGCTTTGAATTTGGATACGGTAGAGGAGTTGCGAACCGCCTTCCAGAAAGTTTATGACGATAAAGAGATTAAAGGAGTAATCATAACTGGAAGAGGGGAGAAGGCTTTTGTTGCGGGTGCCGATATCAATGAAATAGCAGAACTAAATGAGGTGAATGGCAGGAAATTTTCTGAAAATGGACAGGAAGTTTTTGCCCTCATCGAAAACTGCCATAAGCCTGTAATAGCGGCGGTAAACGGATATGCCCTTGGAGGTGGGTGTGAGTTGGCTATGGCCTGTCATTTAAGAGTAGCTGTTAAGACTGCAAAATTCGGCCAGCCTGAAGTGAATCTGGGCATTATACCAGGATATGGAGGTACCCAGCGGTTGACTCAACTGGTCGGAAAAGGAAGGGCATTGGAGCTGATGATGACAGGGGATATGATTTCTGCCCAGAAAGCAAAAAAGGTGGGGTTGGTCAATCATGTGGTAGATACCCATACCGAACTCATTGAAAAATGCGAAACAATCCTAGAAAAAATAATAAGCAAGGCTCCATTAGCTGTAGGAATGATCGTCACTTGTGTAAATGCTTTCTATACACATGACGAAAATGGCTTTCAAACGGAAGCCAATAGTTTTTCAAGCTGCTGCAAATCCGAAGACTTTGTAGAGGGGACCACGGCCTTTCTAGAAAAGAGAGAACCCGAGTTCAAGGGAGAATAATCCCAAAATATCAATGCATGAGTACTCTTAGAAAACTTGCCGGCGAGACGGCTTTGTACGGCGTCAGCAGTATTGTAGGCAGGTTCATCAGCTATCTTCTAGTTCCTTTATATACCGCGTATTTTACTACCAAAGAATATGGAGTGGTCACGGAGCTATACATATACGTAGCTTTTTTCATTATTGTGTATACCTATGGCATGGAGACGGCTTTTTTTCGATTTGCTACAAAAGAAGCAGAGGAAGAAAAGAAGATATACAATAACTCCTTTACCATCATTCTTCTCACAAGTTTATTGTTTTCGACATTATTGGCAAGTATGGCCACTCCTTTGGTTGAGTGGATGCATTATCCAGGCAAGGAACATTACATTTATATTTTTGCAGCCATATTAGCATTGGATGCCATTGTGGCGATCCCTTTTGCTCGACTGAGATTGCAAAACAAAGCCCTACAATTTGCTTCCGCCAAGTTGGTCAATATTGGGATTAATGTCGGGCTCAACCTCTTTTTCATTGTGTTTTGTCAAAGAGTTGCGGATGGCGATACCCTTCCTGCTTTGTGGCCTTATATAGCCATCATATATGATCCAGCAAACGCCATTGATTATATTTTTATTTCCAACCTGATTGCTAGTGCCTCCCTGTTATTCATATTGTGGAAGCCTCTCTCTGAAGTGAAGCTTTCCTTAGATCTGAAAACATTGAAGCCCATGTTAATATATGCATATCCACTCATGCTCATGGGATTGGCTGGGGTGACCAATGAGATGCTCTCACGGCCGATGATCAAATACTACCTGCCAGAAGGTTTTTATGAAGGGCTCACCAACCAGCAAGTTATGGGTATCTTCGGGGCGTGTTATAAGCTCTCCGTATTTATGGCTCTCGGTATTCAAGCGTTTAGGTTTGCTTCGGAGCCATTCTTTTTTTCCTCGGCTCAGGACAAAAATTCTCCAGAGCTGTTTGCCAGGGTCATGCACTGGTTTGTGATAGCAGGCTGTATTACACTTTTTACCATAAGCATTAATCTCGATATTATCAGTCTGGTTTTTCTCCAATCTAGTGAATATTGGCGGGCGCTCAATGTTGTACCCGTCTTATTATTGGCCAACCTCTTTTTGGGCATCTACTACAACCTGTCTATCTGGTTCAAACTGAGCGATAGGACCTACTATGGCAGTTGGATCAGTATCTTTGGAGCCATAATCACCATTGTGCTAAACATTATCCTTATTCCTATCATGGGCTACGAAGGTAGTGCATTGGTTACTTTGATTTGCTATGTTTCCATGTCTGTAGCTTCATATTACTTAGGTCAAAAACATTATCCCATTCCATATACGATCATCCGAAGTCTGGCCTACATCATAGGAACAGTAGTACTTACATATGCCATAATGTCTATCAAGATCGATGATTTAATACTATCAATTTCTTTTCATTCCATAGCAGTGCTCGCTTTTGTTGGAGGGGTGTACATTTTGGAAAAAAGGAACATTAAATATAAAACTGGTTGATTTTTGTTAAATTTAGCTTTTAAAGATAACAACATGCACGTTAAAGTAATTAATAAATCGAAGCATGAACTTCCATCATATCAAAGCGATGCCGCTGCAGGAATGGACTTGCGTGCCAATATCGATGAAGAAGTGACCTTGGAGCCCCTGCAACGGGCATTAATCCCCACTGGGCTGTTTATAGAACTACCACTAGGTTACGAAGCACAGGTCAGACCAAGGAGTGGTCTTGCCTTCAAGCACGGACTAACGGTTCTGAATAGCCCCGGCACAATAGATGCTGACTATAGAGGAGAGGTAAAAGTACTTTTGGTTAACCTTTCCAACGAGACTTTTGTTGTCAAGGATGGCGAAAGGGTGGCGCAAATGGTGGTGGCTAAACATGAGCAGGTAGTGTGGGAAAGCACTGAGGCATTGAGCGAAACCATGAGAGGGGCAGGTGGGTATGGCAGCACGGGAGTACAATAAGGCTTTCTTTAACCAGAAACAAAAGATCGGGTAATCAATTATCCCAAATAATATATTTTTTCTAACAACAAAACGTAAATTTTTGAATTTATGAACATTATAATTCCTATGGCTGGAATGGGCAAAAGAATGCGCCCGCATACCCTTACGGTGCCTAAACCGCTAATACCTATTGCTGGAAAGCCGATTGTGCAGCGACTAGTAGAAGACATTGCCCAAGTTTGTAATGAACCCATTGACCAGATAGGTTTCGTCGTCGGCAGATTTGGAGAAGAGGTAGAAAATAATTTGAAGGAAGTAGCGGCTTCTGTTGGTGCTACAGGTAAAATATTTTATCAGGATGAAGCCTTAGGAACTGCTCACGCTATCTTGTGTGCGCAAGAAATCATGGAAGGAAATATTGTCGTGGCCTTTGCCGATACGCTCTTCAAAGCTGACTTCACGCTAGATACAGGTAAGGAAGGTATTATATGGGTGCAAAAAGTAGAGGATCCTAGGGCTTTCGGTGTGGTAAAGTTGAATGCAAACAATGAAATCACCGACTTGGTGGAAAAACCACAGGAATTTGTTTCTGATTTGGCAATTATAGGGATCTACTACATTAAGGATGGTGCTTACCTAAGGAGTGAACTCCAATATCTGCTGGATAACAATATAAAGGATAAAGGGGAGTTCCAGCTCACGAATGCCCTGGAAAACATGAAAAACAAAGGCACAAAGTTTGTCCCAGGAAAAGTGACCGAATGGTTAGATTGCGGGAATAAGAATGCGACAGTTTATACGAATCAACGCTATCTCGAATTCATTAAAGATAGAGACTTGATTGCCAAAAGTGCTAAAATCAACAATTCTGTAATAATTCCACCTGTTTATATTGGTGAAGGTGTAGAGCTGAACAATACTGTTCTGGGACCACATGCCTCCGTAGGGGACAAAACAAGAATTGATGATTCCCGCATTCAAAATGCCATTATACAAAAGGAGAGTGTCATCAAGAATGCTAACATAGCCAACGCTATGGTGGGGAACTTCGCTAAGGTAGAAGGAAGACCATCAGATCTTAGCGTTGGGGATTATAATGAAATCATCGCGTAATCTCCGTTTGGATAAATATACTGGTTGAAAGGAACAAAAATCCATTCAAATTTGATTGATCATGAATAGCGTATATTCATAGAACATCACAAAAGTTTATAGGCAATGTAAGGTTCTATTGCCTATAAACTTGCTTTGGCTTCATAGTAGTCATACTTTCAAGGCTTTGGATAGCGTTGTATAGAACCAGAAATTATAGGGCCACCTTAGTTTAGAAATCAATCAAGCCCAAATGAACAAGTATTCACCTTTTATTTTACTCTTGATGTTTTGCCTGTTCGGCTTTTCAGGCGATCTTATGGCCCAGCGCCAAAAGAAAAACAAATCTTCTGTTTCCCCTCCTGTAGCTGACATTGACAAATCAACCTATTATTTTTTGGAAGGTGAGAAGTACTTTATCCTTGAAGATTATGCTAAAGCTTTTGTGTTGTTTCAAAAGGCAGCGGAATATGATCCCAACAATGGCGCAGCCCGATTTAAGTTGGCAGGGATCCTGATTCAGAATGGCGAGCTCGATAAAGCCTTGGTTCATGCGCAAGAGGCACTGAAGCAGGATCCTCAAAACAAGTTTTACTATTTGATCAATGCAGAAATATTTACCAAGCTAGGTAATTTCGATGCAGCAGCCGAGGTCTATAAAAGCATGATGGCCAACGTAGAAGAATCAGAGATATACTTATATGATTTGGCTGCTTTGTACTTGTATCAGAAAGACCTAAGAAGTGCACTTGAGGTATATGATGAGGCGGAGAACAAATTTGGGATGAATCCTGAAGTGATTTTTCAAAAGCAAAAAATCTACTTGAAGCTAAACGAACTTGACAAAGCCATTGAGGAGGGAGAAAAGCTAATTGCAGCTTATCCAGGAGAAAAGGAGTTTGTCCTACAATTGGTGGAAGTGCTCTTGGCCAATAACCGATATGACCAAGCCGAAAGTCAATTAAAGAAATTGCTAGCAATAGATGATAATGATGCTCATGCAAGGCTATTGTTGGCGGAAGTGTACAATCAAACTGGCAATGAAACTGCGGCCCGCGAGAGTCTGCTCATAGCATTTTCTAGCCCAGATATTGACCTTACACCTAAGCTACAACTCATGTCCGGCTATATCAGTCAACTCACGAGCGATGAGGAAAAGGAGTTTGCTGCAAAGTTGTCAAAAGCCATCATAGAGGCGCATCCTGGTGAAGCAAATGCTTATGCAATCGCTGGCGACATGTATTTCTATCTCGATGAGAAACAGGAGGCCATCAATTACTATCTGCAAGCGCTTGAGTTTGAAAAGGACAATTTTGGGATATGGCAGAATGTTCTGGACTTAGAACTAAGGCTCAACCAATTGGATAGTGTAATCCTCCATGCTGACCAGGCTTTAGAGTATTTCCCCAATCAAGCCGCTCTTTATTATTTCAGTGGTACAGCCAACCTTATCAAAAAGCAATATCAAGAGGCTGCAGATGTGTTGGAACAAGGCAAAATGGTTGCTGCGGGAAACAACCAATTGCTGGTTATTTTTCATGCTCAATTGGGAGATGCCTACAATGGGCTCAAACAGTATGAGCGTTCAGATGCAGCTTATGAAGCTGCCTTGAAATTGGATCCAAAGAATAGTCACGTATTGAATAATTATGCCTACTTTCTTTCACTTCGCAAAGAGAATCTTGACAAGGCCATTAAGATGTCCAGCCATTTGGTAGAAGTACATCCAGATGAAGCCACTTACCTCGATACACATGCCTGGGTTTTGTACATGCGAGGTGAGTATAAAGAAGCAAAAAAATTCTTGGAACGTGCAATAGTAGATACAGAGAGTGGGGTCATCATAGAGCACTATGGTGATGTGCTTTTTAAACTAGGGTATACTGAAGAAGCGGTATTGCAATGGAAGCGAGCTAAAGGCATGGACGATACATCAGAAGTGATTGATAAGAAAATAGCTGATAGGAAATTGTATGAAGAATAGAGTCACATTTGCTTTGTTAGCACTGCTGACAATTGTAATTGCTTCGTGTAAAAAAGAAATTGCTACAACAGGAACCAAAGAATTCGACTTAGACAATGTACATGTCCTTCCTTTGGATTTTAGTTATCTTGCTACAAAGTCAAAAGTCACCTTCCAAGATGAGAAAACTGACATTAGTTTTACTGCTACTATTAGGGTCAAGCAAGACAGCTTGATATGGATGTCACTTTCTCCTGCACTGGGGATAGAAGCTGTTCGTGGACTTATCACTCAAGATTCTATTTATATCATCAATCGATTGGACCGGACATATAGCGTATTTGATTTTACGTCACTTAGCAGGAAATTCAACTTCGATATTACCTACGACCTAGTGCAGGCGATGTTGTTAGGCGATATGCCTTTTGGCCAGCGTGAAGAAGATAGGATATTGAAAAGAGGACGGAATATATTGATACATCAAGAAGAGGGGAATATTGCCGTTGATAATTATATCGATCCAGAAAAGATGAAAACAGAGCGGGTGCAATTATACGAAACTTCCTCTACCAACACCTTGACACTGCTATATAACAATTTTCAGGCTTTTACCGACGTTTTTTTTCCATACAGTAGCAAGATTGTGCTGAGCTATAAGGATGGGAATGATCAAAAAACCACCCTTATTGACATTGATCATGGAAAAGCAGAAATTGCCAACGCAGCGCTCCAGTTTCCGTTTAACATTCCGCAAAAATATGATCGAAAGTAAAAAGGCTTTCTTTTTTGTCTTCTTCTTTATCTTGATGATTAGCTTTTCTGCATTTGGTCAAAAAAGTAAGGCACAGTTGGAAAAGGAGAAGAAGGAGAACCTGCAGAAGATAAAAGATGCCGAAAGAATCTTGTCGGAGACTTCCTCGCAAAAAAATGCCAGCTTGGGCCAGTTGGCTGCGATCACTCAACAGGTAGAAGCTAGTGAGGCGCTCATTAAGTCTTATAGTAACGAGGTGGCGTTGCTGGATCGAGAGATTTCAGAGCTCAACACCCTGATCCAAGCATTGGAGACGGATCTAGAGAATTTAAAAAAAGAATATGCAGCGATGATCTATGCTGCCTCAAAAGCTCATACAGGGACCAATCAGCTCACATTTCTTTTTTCTGCCAAAACATTCAATCAATTCTTGCGAAGGTACCAGTATATGAAACAGTATGGTGAGGCTAGGAAAAACCAAGTGGAACAAATAGAAAAGGTAACAGAAGCCCTTTCTGCCCAGAAAACCTCCATCGCTACTATCAGAATTGAGAAGAGCCTTCTACTCGAGCAGCAAGTGAAACAGAGCCAAAATCTATTGGTGTTGAAATCAAAACAGGATAAGGTGCTTCAAGGGCTAACACAACGCGAAAGCGAGCTGAGGAAGGAGCTCGCTGAACGAAAAGAAGCAGTAGGGCGACTTGACAAACTCATTGCAGATTTGGTGAAAAAGGAGATAGCTGCATCTACAAAAGGTGCTTCAGAAAGCAAAATAGCCTTAACTCCAGAGGCAGCGTTGCTGTCATCCTCTTTTGAAGGTAATAAGGCGCGTTTGTTGTGGCCAGTGAGCTCAGGCTTTGTTTCCAGTAAATTTGGCACGCACCCTCATCCCGTGTTGAAAGGCATTATGGTCGATAATCAAGGCGTGGATATCCAAACCAATCAGAACGAGACGGTGAGGGCAGTTTTTGATGGTTTGGTAAAAACAGTTGCCATAGTACCAGGGATGAATAATGTGGTCATCATCCAGCATGGAGATTATTTTACCTTGTATGCTAGACTCAAGAAAGTGGAAGTAAGGCCTGGACAAAAAGTATCAGCTAGGGATACGATTGGTGTAGTATATACCGACAAGGATGGTATTTCCGAATTGCAATTTCAGATCTGGAAAAACAACATGAAGCTTGATCCTCAGGCGTGGCTTTATACGAAATGAAAAGATGCTGAACTTTTTGGCCGAAGCTTCACTTTAGATATTAAGATTAAACGAAATTGTGTAGAAACAGCATGATCTAGGATCGACCCTATGCCCATAACTATTACCGTTTCTGTTTTTTACATAGCATCAGAATTATCTATATTTACATCCTATAAGGAAAGCAAAGCTGGGATAGCTTGTCTCTCATATGACGCTCGTGCCAGTAATTTGTACCCTTTTAAGCATTGTCATTCATAAACTATAATTATATGCAAACTTTATTCGCATTTATCGGAGGATTAGGGTTGCCTGAGGTCGCATTGATCCTGTTCCTTATTTTCCTGTTTTTTGGTGCAAAAAGAATCCCTGAATTGGCCAAAGGACTTGGAAGGGGCATAAAGGAATTTAAAGATGCAACCAAGGAAATAAAGAAGGAAGCTGAAGGAGATACAAACACTGCAGAAAGCACAGAAGAAAAATAGCTCTGTGGCAGTAAGCAGTATAGAGAAATCATTTGAAAGTAGAAAATCCATACTATATTGAAAACATACTCTTCCCTGCAAGAAATCCGAGCAGATATCGAATTAGGAAAAGTTTCTTGCAAAGCACTAGTCGAATATTATCTAAACAATATCAAAGACAAGGAAACGCTAAATGTTTTTCTTGAAGTATATGATGAAGAGGCGCGGCAACAGGCCGCCATTGTAGATGAAAAACTGGCCAATGGCACTGCCGGAAAATTAGCAGGAATGGTAGTTGGTCTCAAGGACGTCATATGTCATAAAGACAAAACCTTGCAAGCTGGAAGCAAGATTCTCGATGGTTTTCAATCCCAGTTTAACGCAACTGCCGTAGAACGTCTCCTTGCCGAAGATGCGATAGTCATTGGTCGTCAAAATTGTGATGAATTTGCCATGGGCTCTTCCAATGAGAATTCAGCATTTGGCCCTGTAAAAAATGCGGCTGACCCTACACGTGTCCCAGGAGGGTCGTCTGGCGGAAGCGCCGTAGCAGTACAGGCAGATATGTGCTTGGTATCCTTGGGTTCCGATACGGGAGGATCAGTACGCCAACCTGCTGCTTTTTGTGGGGTAGTTGGGCTTAAACCTACTTATGGAAGGATCTCTCGATATGGATTGATCGCCTATGCATCCTCTTTCGATACGATTGGCATTTTTTCACGCTCTATTGAAGACAATGCTTTAGTGTTGGAAGTGATATCGGGTTCAGATGAGTACGATAGCACCGTTTCCAGTAAAGAAGTTCCAGCTTATTCCCAAAGCTTGGCATTGGAGGGGAAAAAGAAAGTTGCCTACATCAAAGAAACAATAGAGGCCGAGGGACTGAGTGAAGATATAAAAGCCAAAACCCTTGAAGCCATTGAAATGCTAAAGAAGGAAGGCCACACTGTGGAGGCTGTAGATTTCCCCCTATTGGAATATGTTTTGCCGGCGTACTATATACTAACAACCGCAGAAGCAAGCTCCAATTTATCACGATTCGATGGCGTGAAATATGGTTACCGAAGTGCCAATTCAGACACATTGGAGGCCATGTATAAAAATACGCGAACAGAAGGTTTCGGAGAAGAAGTAAAGCGTAGAATTATGGTAGGAACTTTTGTTTTGAGTGCGAGTTATTACGATGCGTATTATACAAAAGCTCAAAAGGTGAGAAGGCTAATAAAGGACAAGACAGAGGAGATACTAAGCACATATGACTTTATTATTATGCCTACTACTCCAACTACAGCCTTTAAGCTTAATGAGCATAACAGCAATCCCTTAGAAATGTACTTGGCCGACTTGTTCACGGTCCAAGCAAACATTTCTGGAGTACCGGCAGTTTCCATCCCCAATGGAGTAGATAGCCAAGGATTGCCTATTGGGCTGCAAATCTTATCTATGTCATTTAATGAACAAAAATTGCTGGCTTTTGCAAAGTATTTGATGGATCATAGTAATTAATTTGCTCTTAGATTTTCTTGTATGAAAAGTCTGTTTATTCTCATTCTTGTAATGTCCTCTTTTATAGGTGCTGTCACAGCTGCTGATGAAAAGGGACAATCAGATGTTCATATAGACACTGTTATGAATAAGGTGTTTATGCCTGATTACTCCTACGAGTACATACCAGATGTCTCTTATGATCTTATCGAGGATAGAATTGCCTGTTTGGAAACAGATATTACATTGTCATACAATCCTAGAGTAAAGTCCTTTATCGATTATTTTACAATAAGGGATAGAGGCTATACTAAATTAATGATCCAACGGATGGGTGTGTATTTCCCTCTTTTTGAAAAATATCTCCAAAAACACAACTTGCCTCTCGACTTAAAATACTTGGCCATTGTTGAATCTGGCCTGAACCCTCGCGCGGTTTCTAGAGTAGGTGCCACAGGATTATGGCAGTTTATGCCTGCTACAGGAAGAGGTTTCAAACTTCATCAAGACTGGTATATCGATGAGAGAATGGACCCAGAAAAGGCAACAGAGGCGGCATGCCTATATCTGAAGCAGCTTTACAACATGTTTAACGATTGGGAATTGGCATTGGCGGCCTATAATGCAGGCCCTGGAAATGTGAGAAGGGCTATCCGACGGTCTGGTTATAAGGAATCTTTTTGGGAGGTATATGATTATTTGCCAAGGGAGACTCGGTCTTATGTTCCTCAATTTATCGCTATTACATATGTGATGAATTATGCGGAAGAGCACAACCTTTTAGAAGACAGATTGCAATATGCAATGATGGCTGATACCATTGTAGTCAATCAATTTATTGACTTAGAGACCCTTGCCAACCAGATCAACGTGTGCCCTGAAGATTTATACAACCTTAATCCTGAACTAAAGCGTAATGCTGTTCCTAGTGATATAAAAGGATATGCTTTGAAAGTACCAGCAGATAAATATGAGTTTATCAATGAAAACCGCATAGCATTGTTAGACTCTGCAGGAAGGGTAGGGAAGGAACGTTTGGAATATTTGGCGAGGAATACTGTAGGGAGTACCTACAACAAAGAAAAGATCGTGTATAAAGTTCAGAAGGGGGATGTGCTAGGCAAGATTGCGGGAAGGTATGGAGTAGGAATTGCCGATTTGCGCAAATGGAATAATATCAACGGAAACTTAATCAGGGCGGGTCAGAACCTTACCATATACGTAAAGCCCAACTCTACTTCACTTAGCAATCAATTGGCTCAGAGCAATGCAAGTAAGCCTTTGCCACTACCTAGTGAGCATGTGTACCTGGTTCAACCAGGAGACACTTTATGGGCCATTTCCCAGAAGTACGATAATCTTACCATCGACCAGATAAAAAAACTGAACAATCTCACCAGCAATAATATCAAACCGGGGCAGAGGTTGGTATTAAGTCAATAAAGGAGTAGAGCAGTAAGGATTAAAAAATCCCTTATCCCAACTAGGGACATATCCAATAGATCGCTCAACATTCAGCTGCTTGTGGTCGGTGTCTTGTTATTGCTCTTATCTCATGGCTCTTCGATTCTATCCAGGGTCATTTTGCAATTTGACCATACTTCTCTTCGTTCTCCTAAGAGTTCATATTAAAGTTGATGTGTTTTCCGTTGTATTTTCATATATTGACCCATTAAAATGAACTCTGATGAACAAACTTACATTTCTATTTTTATTCGTTTGTCTATTTGGCTTATATGCATGCTCATCCGAAGATAAGACGGAGAACTTGCCCGTAGCAAGGGGTGCTGTTGGAGAAATCATTGTTGTCATGGATTCAGCTAGTTGGCGGGGGCCGGTGGGGCAGGAACTACGAAACATCTTTATGTCGCCCATGCCAGGACTACCCCAAGATGAACCGATGTACAAATTAAAATATACGAATCCATCGGCACTGAACAATCTCCTTCGCAATGCCAAAAATATGATTTTTGTGACAACTATGGATGGCACCAGCCTTGCCAGCCGTCAAATGCGCAGTTATTTCACAAAAGAGTCTCTTGAAAAAATAAAGAATGATCCTGACCTCTTCTATCATTCCCGTAAAGATGAATTCGCACGAGGACAAGAGATTTTACATCTTTTTGGTCAGAATGACGAAGCTTTATTAGCTAAACTCAAAGATAACGGGAGGCGAATCCGAGGGTTTTTTGATGAAGTCGAAAGAAAGCGCCTTGAACAAACCCTTTATGCAAAAGAAGAAAAGGGCATTTCTAGTAGTTTGGAGAAACGTTATGGCTTTCACATCCGGGTGCCATATGGATATGAGATTGCTAAAATGGAAGAGCGGTTCGTATGGTTGAGACAGTTGGGGAGAGATGAGGATAAAAGTATATTTATCACATACCGCGATTATGATGAGGAGGGACTTTTTACGACAGAACGCTTGCTGGATTTAAGAGAATCGGTGGCCAAGGCGCATATATTCGATTCAGGCGATTCTAGTTTATATGTGACCACTCAGCGTATTGCTCCTGTGGATACACTTGTCCTAAATTTTAAAGGCCACTATGCCGTAAGGATGAAGGGTTTATGGAAACTTTCCGATAGCTCCTTAGGGGGACCTTTTAGCAGTTATACTTTAGTAGATGAGGGAAAGAATAGGCTATACTATATTGAAGGCTTTGTATCTAGCCCAGGTAAAGACAAAATTAATTTAATGAGAGAGGTCGATGTGATCTTGTCTACCTTTAGTATAAATGAAACAAACGGCAATTAATAGAGGGGTTATTGGTTGGGAGGGTTCTAATCTTCCTGGTTTTTCGTTTTGATCTTTTGTTGTAGGCCTGAAATATTTTAATATCCTTGGCAAAACTGTTAAGAAGCTATTTCAATAAACAATCAGCTCTAAATCTATAATTTAGATTTTATGCGCTACTGGTGTTTTTTCCTTATTGAATAGTGGCAAAGAGAAGGTGGTTGGTGGATCGTTGAATAATAGTACCTCAATTAACTCTAAAGAACATTATAATTTATGTCAATAAAAATCAGAAAGGAAGATGCTTTAAGTTATCATAAGCAGGCACCCGCCGGAAAGATTGAAGTGGTGGCCACAAAAGTGCTAAGTTCCCAGTTTGACTTGGCGCTGGCGTATTCTCCTGGTGTGGCTGAGCCGTGCAAAGAGATTCAGGCGAATGAAGAGGAAGTATATAAATATACGGCTAAAGGCAATTTGGTAGGAGTAATCACCAATGGTACCGCCGTGCTGGGCTTAGGGGATTTGGGTCCTGCTGCATCAAAACCGGTGATGGAAGGCAAAGCTGTCCTGTTTAAAAAGTTTGCGGGCATAGACGTATTTGATATTGAACTAGATGCGTATGAACCTGAGGCATTTATCAATATCGTAAAAGCATTGGAACCTACCTTTGGTGGGATTAATCTCGAGGACATAAAAGCCCCTGAGAGTTTTGCTATAGAAAGGGCTCTTAGAAGCCAGATGAAAATTCCTGTAATGCATGATGACCAGCATGGAACAGCCATTATATCCAGTGCAGCATTGCTCAATGCACTGGATATCGTCGGAAAGTCACTGGACAAAATCAAGCTTGTTGTAAATGGTGCTGGAGCAGCTGCTGTTGCATGCACTTCTCTATATGTCAGTTTGGGTGTGACCAAGGAAAATATAGTCATGTTTGACGTGAATGGCGTCTTGGACACGAATAGGGAGGACCTCAATGAATTTCAAGCAGAGTTCGCCACAGATCGGAAAATAAAGACCCTTTATGAGGCTATGGAAGGTGCCGATGTGTTTCTAGGCCTTTCTGCTGGAAATTGCATCACGCCCGAGCACCTAAAGCTCATGGCGAAGGATCCTATCGTATTTGCATTGGCTAATCCTGAGCCCGAGATAGGCTACGATCTTGCGGTTGCCACAAGAGATGACCTCATCATGGCTACAGGCAGGTCAGATTATCCCAATCAAGTAAACAACGTTTTAGGGTTTCCTTATATATTCAGAGGGGCTTTGGATGTTAGGGCAAGCGCCATTAACGAGGAAATGAAGCTTGCTGCAGTAAAGGCCCTATCTCAATTGGCCAAAGAACCTGTGCCAGATATCATCAACAAAGCGTATGGGGACGATAAAATTGTCTTTGGAAAGCATTATCTTATCCCTAAGCCACTGGATCCTAGATTAATTACTACCATCTCACCTGCAGTAGCGAAAGCTGCAATTGATTCGGGGGTGGCAAGAAAAGAAATCAAAGATTGGGAACAATATCATTTTGAGCTGCAAAGTAGAATTGGCATCGATCAGAGATTGATGTCAAGGATTACCAATAGAGCCAAGAAAGCGCCTAAGCGGGTGGTTTTTGCGGAAGCGGACAATCTAAAAATACTCAAAGCAGCGCAGATCATTCAGGATGAGAAAATAGCTACCCCTATTTTGTTAGGAAATCGGGAGAAGATACAGGATCTAATTACTGCACAAAATTTAGAGCTTTCGGATTGCATCATCATTGACCCAGCAGAAAATGAACATAGGCTGACGGAATATGGCAATGTGTTATACGAGAAGAGAAAACGCAAGGGTGTAACCCCTCACGAAGGGAAAAAACTGATGTATGAGCGCAACTATTTTGGTGCAATGATGCTGGAACTCGGTGAGGCAGATGCTTTGATTTCAGGCCTTACGAAGGATTATCCCAAAACAATAAGTCCCGCCCTTCAGGTGGTAGGGGTAGAGCCTGGCGTAAAAAGGGTAGCAGGGATGTACATTCTGCTAACTAAACGAGGACCATTTTTCTTTGCTGATACGACTGTTAACGTAAACCCTACAGTGGAGGAGCTGGTTGACATAATTGGTATTACAGCGAGAGGTGTCCGTTTTTTTGATTTTGAACCACGCATTGCAGTGCTTTCTTACTCTAATTTTGGTTCTAGCAAGGGAGAGATCCCCCAAAAAACTATGAGGGCCGTCGAATTGGCCAAAGAAAAATTTCCAGGATTAATTATCGAGGGTGATATTCAGGCCAACACGGCGCTCAATACCGAGTTACAACAAGAAAACTTTCCTTTCAGTGCATTAGCAAAAGAAGGGGCTAATACATTGATATTCCCTGATTTGGTTTCTGGAAATATTGCTTATAAATTATTGATGGAACTGGGAGGGGCGGAGGCCATCGGGCCTATCCTGATGGGCATGAAAAAGCCCGTGCATATTTTACAGTTAGGCAGTTCGGTGAGAGAAATTGTGAATATGGTGGCAATTGCGGTGGTGGATGCTCAACATCATGAAAAAAAGGAGGTGGAAATATGATAGCTTATATTGAGGGAAAGATAACCCACAAGGAACCCGCTTATGTAGTTGTAGAAGCTGGAGGCATTGGATATGAAGTCAGGATTTCGCTCAATACTTATGAAGCTTTAAAGGAGATTGAACAGACTAAATTGCTCACCCACCTGCATATCAAGGAGGATGCGCATACTTTATATGGATTTATGCATGCTGCCGAAAGGAAACTGTTTCTCGATTTGATTGGAATTTCTGGGGTAGGGCCCAGTACAGGCATGGTTATCCTTTCTTCTATGCCTTCAGAGGATATTAAAAGCGCTATCATAAATGGAGATGCTGCAACATTGCAGCGAATAAAAGGAATAGGGGCTAAGACGGCGCAGCGAATTGTTCTAGAGCTTAGAGATAAGCTGGCTAAAGAAACTGAGGGTGCAGTGCCTTCTGATTACGTTGGACAAGAAAACAATAAGGCTACAAAAGAGGCTTTGTCAGCGCTAATTACATTGGGTATCAATAAGGCAGCCGCAGAAAAAAGTATATTCGCTATAGTGAAAAAACATGGAAGGCAGATTACGGTGGAGGAGATCATAAAATTAGCGTTAAAAACTTCATAGCTTATAATTAATTTACCTTGTTTAGCCTAAAACAATTTACCTTATTTTTTTTGGTGTCTGCATTGGTCATGATCACCTGGTTTTCAGACGCAAGGTCAAAAGGTACTGCTATGCTTGTTCCATTTGTTTCGGCTCAAGATACAGTTCCCCCCGATACATTGGCTGATACCACAAGGACGGAGCCAGTTGAGCCAGTAGAGCGCTTGCCCTATTCTCCATCTCGGCGCTCAACATTTCAGCCTGTAGATAGGTATGGGGATCCTTTTTCAAGCCCTATGAGTCCGTCTCCTTTGCTTTTGGAGAACCCCTCTGTTATTCAAACTCAAGTAGAGATAGACTCTACCATGGAATATACTGTGTATGAAAGGATAGGAGATATTGATTATAGGCCGCCCACAACTTTGACGTTTGAAGAGTTTACTGCGCTTCAGAATAGAAAGATGATGCGCGAATATTGGAAAACACGTTCTCGAGGACTAGATGGAGAAAGCCCTGTGAGTGGGAGAGGATTGATTCCCCCTATATACATAAGTCCTATCTTCGACAAAATATTTGGAGGAAGTTATGTCGATATTCAACCCACAGGTTTTGTAACACTCGACTTTGGAGGAAGATGGCAGCGGGTAGACAATCCTTCTATACCGGTGAGGCAGCAGCGTAATGGCGGATTTGAGTTCGACCAGCAGATAAGCATGAACGTAATCGGGGAGATTGGTGATAAGTTGAGGATCACAGCCAACTTTGATAACAACAACTCCTTTGACTTTGAGAACGACCTTAGAGTAGAGTACACTGGGTATGAAGAAGACATTATCCAAAAGATAGAGATCGGAAATGTGAGCATGCCTGTCAACAATAGCCTTATAGGAGGTTCACAAAATCTTTTTGGGATCAAGACTCAGCTCCGTTTTGGGAGATTGTTTGTGACTGGGCTTGCTTCTACTCAAAGAGGATCTACAGACATGCTGGAAATCGAAGGGGGAGGGCAGGTTAGGAAGTTCGATATCCGAGCATCCGAATATGACGATAACCGACACTTTTTCTTAGGTCATTTTTTTAGAGATAACTATGGTACGGGCGAAGGCCAATGGTTGAGCAACCTGCCTCAGATATCTTCCGGTGTAAGTATTACCAGGCTTGAAGTATATGTAATTAATAGGAACAACGATACAGAGACCCAGCGCAACTTTGTCGCTTTTACCGATTTGGGAGAAGGACGGGTTTTGAACAATACAGCCATTCCTAGTCAGGGCAATGTACCTACAGCAAATAATGCGAACAGTTTGTTTGCCTTTCTTCAAAATATCAATAGGAATGTGGACGGAATCAATGAAGCGCTGGCTCCGTTTCCTTACGGTGATCTTCGGAATGGTGTAGACTATGAAAAGGTGAACAATGCGAGAAAGTTGCAGCAGGGAGAGTATTCTTTCGATAGTCAATTAGGTTACATCTCTTTGTTTCGAAAACTGCAAAGTGATGAAGCCTTGGCTGTGGCCTATGAATATACCTATAGAGGACAGCGTTACAAAGTGGGAGAACTGTCAGAAGATGTTCAGAATATCGGCGAGAGTCAAGCGATCTTCTTAAAACTTCTCAGGCCAGCTCAAGTAAATGTAAGCCTTCCTACTTGGGACCTTATGATGAAAAATATCTATAACCTCAACGCAAATCAGGTGACTAGGGAAGGGTTTCAGATGAGGGTAGTATACCGCGATGATGTGACGGGTATGGATAATTCTGTCTTCCAGGAAGGGCCAGAAAATGTGAAGGACAATCAAATCGTGCAGTTGATAGGAGCCGATAGACTAAACCAGAATGGCGATCGGCCAGCAGATGGCAATTTCGATTTTGTCGAAGGCATTACGATCAATCCCGAGAACGGCTTCTTGATTTTTCCTGATACAGAACCTTTTGGTGAAAAAATAAGAAATTTATTTCCCGACAATCCAGATCTCCAAAGGAAATATGTTTTTGATACATTGTACAGTACGACCAAGGCAGATGCCGAGCAGGTGGCCAGCAATAATAAATATTGGCTTTCAGGGCAATTCCTTTCGGGCTCAGCCAATGAGATCATGCTGCCAGGCATTAATATAGCCGAAGGATCGGTTGTCGTAATGGCAGGAAACACACCGCTCACAGAAGGAGTGGATTACGAAGTGGATTACAACCTAGGGAAAGTGACCATTATTAATCAAGGGGTGCAGGGCGAATCCATCCGAATTAATTATGAGAAAGCAGATTTGTTCAGTTTCCAGACAAGAAGCTTACTTGGAACGCGTTTGGATTATCGGGTAAGTGATGATATCAACATTGGGGCTACTTTGCTTTATCTCAATGAGCGACCGCCTAACACCAACTACAGGGCTACCATAGGGCAGGAATCTATGCGGAATACGAAGTGGGGGATCGATATTAATTATCGAAAGGATTCCAGGTTTCTCACAAAACTTGTGGATGCTCTACCCCTTATCCAAACGAAGGAAATCTCTACCATCACCTTCAATGGTGAGTTCGCTCAGTTAATCCCAGGAACATCCAATAGGATCAATGGTGAAGGAACGTCCTATATTGATGACTTTGAGTCAACTGTAACGCCATTCAATTTGGGAGGGAATCCACAAAACTGGAAACTTGCTTCAACACCAGCGGGTGTAAACTTGGGGGCCGAAGATCCAGGATTAGCGCCTAACTTTAAAAGGGGTAGACTTGCATGGTATGTAATCGACAATGTTTTCTATAGAGATCGAGGCAGAGGAGTGCCATCCAGCATTACAAGTGAAGATCTAAAAAATCACTATGTGCGGCCGGTAAAGCCAAAAGAGGTATTCCCAGGTAGAGACGAAGATCAATTGGATAACTATCTGCCCATTTTTGATTTGGCCTACTATCCTGCAGAACGGGGGCAGTATAACTACAGACCAGATAATCTCAATCCCGACGGCACCTTTAGAAACCCTGCTGAAAACTGGGGTGGGATCACTCGGGCTATCACCTCTGATGTCGACTTTGACAAAACCAATATAGAGTACATCGAGTTCTGGATGATGGATCCTTTTATTAAGAACTCCCAATATAGTGATATTGAAGGTATTCCAGGGGAGCAAAGGACAGGCGGGAAACTGGTTTTTAACCTTGGGAACGTGTCAGAAGATGTACTGCCCGATGAAATTCATGCTTTTGAGAATGGTTTACCTGCCAATGGTTCAGCTGCTGGGAATGTAAAAACAAGTCCATGGGGCAGAATGCCTTTAGCTCCTGCCGCCATTACAAAGGCTTTTGACAATGATGCAGGCTCTAGGCAAAATCAAGATGTAGGATTGGACGGCCTAAAGGGAGAGGAGGAGTTTTCATTTTTCTTTAATGCTGACAATCCAGCACCGATGGGGCTTAATGCAGAAGCAATGGCAAGACTGAGAGCGGATGCTTCTTCAGATGACTTTATGTACTTCTTAGGGCCTCAGCATGACCAAGCAAACGCCTCTATATTGGAGCGGTACAAGCGCTATAACAATATGGAAAACAATAGCCCTGTAATTGGCGGATCAAACCTGGAATATACACCTGTATATAGCAGCACGCCAGATAATGAAGATGTAAACAATGACAATACTATCAGTACCTTAGAAGCCTACTACGAATATACTGTCGATCTAAATCCCAATAGCTTGAAAGTAGGAGAAGGATATGTGGTGGACAAAATTACGAATACAGATAATAGAGCAGGAGAACCGGTAGATTGGTATCTGTTCAGAATTCCCATCCGTAAGCCGGAGAGGACACTTCCAGAGGAAGGAAGTATTACAGGCTTCAAGACAATCCGATTTTTGCGGACTTATCTTACAGGATTTGAGCAACCAGTAGTATTGAGGATGGCCAAGTTTCAACTTGTGGGTAGCCAGTGGAGGAGATATACAGAAAGTTTGAGGAGCGAAGATGATGTGGCCAATCCTGTTGCCAATGATAACCCTTTTACCATTTCTGTGGTCAATATTGAAGAGAACGGTCAAGGGGGCGAAGGAACTACTCCATACGTATTGCCTCCAGGTATAGAAAGAGAGCAAGACAACACCACACAATACAGAAGGAGGATAAACGAACAGTCTTTGCAGTTATGCGTAGAGGACCTGCCTCATATGGAAGGGAATGCTGTCTATAAAAACCTGTCGATCGATATGGTCAATTATGGCAGGCTGAAAATGTTTTTGCACGCAGAAGCTCCTAACCTAGATGTACAGGATGATGAAGTGGCAGCTTTTATACGACTGGGAACGGATTTTACCAATAACTATTATGAAATCGAGCTTCCATTAAAGATGACTCCACCCGGGACTGCGGATAGACGGGGAGTATGGCCATTGGAAAATGAGATAGACCTCCCTTTGGATGAATTGCTCACCTTGAAGTCTGCTCGGAATAGGAATAATGGAGATGCGCAAATTGCATACTCAAGAATATATGAACAACCTGATGCGGGAAGGAAATACAAGCTTACCATAAAGGGAAGGCCAGAGCTTAGCTCAGTGCAGATAGTGATGATAGGGGTGAGGAATTTGGACAATGGCACAGACACTAGGCCCAAAACATTTTGCATATGGGCCAATGAACTCAGGGTGGCTGATTTTGACAGATCTACCGGCTGGGCAGCCAATGCCAGAGTCAATGCCAAACTCGCAGATTTTGCCAACATCACTTCTTCGGTTCGATATACTAGCTTTGGTTTTGGAGGAATACAGCAAAAAATTTCTGAACGTACCCGAGAAGAGATAAGGGAATTCGACATTGCAGCAAGTGTGACTTTGGACAAGCTTTTACCGGAAAAAGCAGGTCTTCAGATTCCGATGTATGTCAGTTATCGAACGACAAAGATTACTCCCGAGTACGATCCATTGGATCCAGATATTCCTTTGAAAGCTTCGCTTGCTGCCATTGACAATCCCCAAGAAAGGGATAGCTATGAACAAATGGTGCAAGACAATACGGTAAGAAGAAGCATCAATTTTACAAATATTAGAAAGGTGAAAACCAATGAGAATGCCAAGAACCGTATTTATGATATAGAGAATCTTTCATTCTCCTATGCTTATAATGACATCAACCAAAGTGACTTTAGAACCGCCTCATATGAGTATAAATCTTATAGAGGCTCAGTGGCCTATAACTTTGCTCCTAATGCAGTAAGTGTAGCGCCTTTTCAAAATGTAGGCTTTTTCAGTTCTCCGTATTTGACACTGTTCAGAGATTTCAATTTCTCTCCTGTACCAACCAACTTAGCCTTTAGGGCAGATGTGGTCAGGACTTTTGCCAAAACACAATTGAGGAATGCTAACCTAGGAATAGCCGGCATTGACCCTACTTTTGAAAAGTCATTTATATTCAACCGGTTCTATGATTTGCGTTGGAACTTGACTAGAGGTTTGTCTTTCGATTATAATGCTAGGGCTAATGCTATTGTAGACGAACCCTTTGGGGATTTGGATACTGATACAAAAAAGAATGAGGTATGGGACAACCTTATGAGCTTTGGTAGAATGAAGAGCTTTGACCAATCGGTCGCTTTTAATTATCGAGTGCCTTTAGATAAACTTCCATTTACCGACTGGATCAGTTCAGATGTTCGGTATGTAGCAGGATATAACTGGAATTCTGGTTCATATAACCCATATCTGGAAGATTCAGTACAATCGCTCAAGGAGTTATATGGCAATACGATCCAAAATACGAGAGAGCAATCTATATCAGGCAATGTGGACATGATGCGTCTATATAATAAGGTAAAGGTCCTGAACAGGATCAACAATCCTCCAAGAAGGGGAAGAGCGACCGAGGCCGATACAGTGAGGTCCATTACCGATAACAAGTTCGTTACAGGGTTTCTCAAGGTGCTCATGTCTCTAAAATCTGTCAACCTAACTTACTCAGTAAGGGAAGGCACTTTGCTTCCTGGTTTTGCTAAAGATGTCTTCTTACTAGGGTTAGACAGTAGCTTTAACGCTCCCGGCATTCCGTTCTTGCTCGGCAGTCAAGATCCCTCAATCCGGCACAGAGCTGCAGAAGGTGGCTGGCTTGTAGGCACGGAAAACCTTACCACCTCATTTAGCCAAACGAAATCCATCGATTTCAATATCAGGGCCAACCTTGAACCTGTTAAGGATCTGCGCATCCAGTTAGATATGCGAAAAATGAACACTATGGGATACAGGGAAAACTTTGAATTGGGACAGGGCGGAACTTATGAATCCATCAATCCATCCAGGTTCGGTAGCTATAGTATTTCTTTTATAGGCATACGCACCGCCTTCAAAAGGAACTATGGCGAAAATATTTCTCCTGTTTTTGAGGCATTCGATGAAAATAGAAGAACAATTAGGCGAAGACTAGAAATGATCAATCCAAGTGGGCTTGCTTATAGTGAAAACAATCAAGACGTGTTAATCCCGGCGTTTATTGCGGCCTACTCTGGTAAGGATGTCAACGGAGTAGACCTGAATCCCTTCCCTCAAATTCCTATCCCTAACTGGCGTGTAGACTATGCTGGGTTGAGCAAGATACCAGCCCTAAGTGAAGTGTTTTCTTCTATCAATCTGACGCATAGCTATAATGCCACCTATAGCATAAACAACTACATAAGTGCTGGAATTGTAACAGACAGCGAAGACTTAGTGTTAGACAATGATATTAAACGTCTCCGATTGTCGAGACCTAATGAAGACGATGTGCTCGTGCCTTTTTATTCTATTGGTCAAGTCGTTTTCACCGAGCGATTTGCGCCATTAATTGGGGTGAATCTACGTACCCGAAGCAGGCTCAACTTTAGGGTAGAATATAGAAAGGAAAGAAATGTTTCCTTGAACTTATCTAATGCACAAGTAGCGGAGCTGAACAGCAACGATGTTCTGGTGGACTTTGGATTTACAAAAGCCAACATAAGGTTACCGTTTAGAACAAAGGGCCGCACCACTGTTCTAAATAATGACCTCACTTTTAGGATGGGCCTAACCATAAGGGATACAGAAACCATACAGCGCCGTTTGAGTTCTTTACAAGTAGCAGATTCGAGCAATGCTAACAATGTGGTGACAAGCGGCAATGTGAATTTTCAATTGAGGCCTACGATCGATTATGTGCTGAACCAACGGTTGAATCTTCAGATATACTTTGAAAGGACAATCAATGAGCCTAAAATAAGTAGCTCTTTTAGGAGAAGCACGACGTCGTTTGGCACAAAGCTTACCTTCAATCTGGCACAATAAGAAAGAAATGCGTGAGAAGGTTTCGTATTAGAAAAAAGAATGTATTTTTGAATACTTAAATTGATGAATTATGAATTTACCTGAAACATTAAAGTACACTAAAGACCATGAATGGGTGAGAGTAGAAGGCAATATAGCCTATGTGGGTATTACAGATTTTGCTCAAAAAGAATTGGGCGATATCGTGTATGTAGAAATAGAAACAGAAGGCGATACGGTTTCGGAAGGAGAAGTGTTTGGGACAGTAGAAGCAGTAAAGACCGTTTCAGATCTTTTTATGCCCATTACCGGTAAAATTCAGGAAGTAAACCCAGACCTTGAAAGTGAGCCCGAGTTGGTAAACTCCGATCCTTACGGAAGAGGGTGGATGATAAAAGTGGAGATAGAAAATACTGATGACGTTGAAAACCTGCTCTCCGCCGAAGGATACCGAGAGGTCATAGGGGCATAATGAACCTAGACGCCATTAGATATGTTTTTTAGGTATAACTTACCAGCAATTGTCTGGTCTGTTATAATTTTAGTATTGACACTTTCTCCGAGAGTCTATGTTCCTAAAGAGCTCAGTTGGAATTTAGTTCGAGGAGATTTGTTTGCCCATGCATTCTTATTTGCTGTTCTTGTGTTCCTTTTGATGATAGGTTTCACAAAAGGGCAGTCGAATAATGGAATTCAAACGAATGCAGCATATCTTGCGATAGCAATAGCTGCAATATTTGGAATAGTAATAGAAGTGTTGCAAGGATTTATTCCTGAAAGGAGTTTTGAATATCTAGACATGGCGGCCAATACGATGGGTGCCTTTTTGGGATGGGGTGTTTTTACAATAGGAAAAACCCTCATGAAAAAAAATAATAGATAAGGTGCGATAAGTTATTCAGATATCAAATAATTTGTATATTTGATATCTTATCAAGTTTCATTCGATTGAATTTTGGAAAATAAAATAAAGCTGCGATGATAGAAAAGAAAAGTGCCCAAGCAGACTTGACAAAAAAATCAGGCATGTTCCTAAGCATAGGCCTCGTAATCAGTCTTCTTGTGGTAATAACCGCATTTGAATGGAAGTTCTACGACGAGGGGAGTCTTGTCGATCTTGGAACTGTTGATGATAATTTTGAGGATATGATGGAGATTCCTCCAACACAACAACCTCCCCCTCCTCCTCCAGTGATTCAGCAGCCAGAGATTGTAGAGGTGCCGGATGAAGAAGAAATTGAGCAGGAGATAGAGGTGAACCTTGACGTTGAGATCACAGAAGAAACTGTAATCGAAGACATCATCTTTGAAGAGGCTCCAGAAGAAGAGGTAGCAGAAGAAATCTTTACAATTGTCGAAGAACAACCTTCTTTCCAAGGTGGGGGTAATGCAGCCTTCTTGCAGTGGGTAGGAAAAAATCTCAAATATCCTGCTCAGGCTCAAAGGATGGGCATTGAAGGTAGGGTGTATGTGCAGTTTGTGATCGAAAAAGATGGAAGTATTACTGATGTTCAGGCGGTAAAAGGTATAGGTGGGGGCGCCGATGAAGAAGCGGTAAGGGTAATCAAATCAGCGCCTAAGTGGACTCCAGGAAAGCAAAGAGGAAGAGCAGTAAGGGTTAGAATGATCCTTCCGATATCATTCCAGCTGAATTAATAAGTGTGTTTTGAGCATTTAGAATATACAAGAATACTAGAAAAGGCCCTCATATGAGGGCCTTTTCTAGTATTAACTCATTCCTAATAAGGTAGCTGCATAATAGTTTACAGAATATATGCAAAGTAATAGAAGTAAAATGTTCTCCTCATTATTTTGATATTCTACATTACAGGTTATGTTATACTGGTATTGGAGTTTTCTCCAGATGAAATTAAATTCAAGTTGAATCAGCTGTTCATGCTCCTTATTCTCAAGGATGTATTTATTAGAAAAAAATCCGTTCAGTCTAAAAATAAATTCATCTCTATTAGGAATTGTTATTACAATATGTCCGCTCCAATTCATCACTAAGGTAGCGACTTCCACTTCATTCTTGGTTAAAGTGACGCTCGTTCCAAAAATTCCCTTGGGAGCAATCTTATAGCGGTCGCCATCCGTTAAATAGATTTCTGCTTTGAGAGTAAAGGCATTGTTGTATATGATCTCTCCCAATGGTTGTCCTTTATCAATTAGTTTAAACCTTCTGCCATCAGTAGATTTTGCTTCCATTTTTTTGCCAGTATTCCATCTTTTAGTTTCCGTGTTTGCCTGTAATATAAACCCTTTCATTTGCATTTAAAATCCTTTTTCAAACCGTGACTTTAAATTCCTCCTTGAATTGTATGTCCTCTGATGTTCGAAAACTGTTTGGTTTTGTTAGGTCTTACATTATGTGTAAATCATACTAGCTAATAAGCTGTTTATCTTCCTATTACTTATACTTTAATAAAAAATACGACATTTGTCGTATTTTATTTGCATTACGACAACTATCGTAGTACATTTATAAAAAATCAAAATATGAGTAAGAAATTGCAACAGCCAAGCGAGGCAGAAATTGAAATATTGCAAGAATTATGGGATTCTGCTCCCATGACTGTGCGGGAAGTGCATGAAAAATTAAGGCTCAAAAAGAAGGTAGGTTATACTACTACTTTGAAACAAATGCAGCGTATGCTAGAAAAAGGTTTTGTCAAACGTGAAGATGGTGAGAAGGGCCATTATTATTCTGCTCTGATTAAAGAAGAGGAAACCAAAGGTCAAATATTTGATAAAATGATTGATACTTTATTCAAGGGTTCTGCTATGGATATGATCATGCATGCATTGGGACGAAATGATACGAATGAAGAAGAGTTGAAACAGTTGAAGGAATGGTTGGACAATAAAGAAAAGGACAAATGAACTTTATCAGTTTACCTTTATGGGAAGTAGCTGGAACCATGGTAATAGGGAGCTTATGGTTGGGTGCGCTGTTGGCTTTTTTTTTCTGGATTTTAGCAAAAATAATTGGTCGGGGCTCTCCTACTTTCAACTATTATTTGGCGCTTTCAATGCTCCTTCTTTTTACAGTGGGTAATATTTATATTACTTATGATGCTACCACTCAAGCTTCATTGAGAATAGATAATGATATACCAAGGTCAATAGCACATCCATTGGCAGGCTTCTCCATAGGCGATCGGTTCACAGAAAGTAATCTTATCACATGGATTTCGAGTCCTATAGGATTGATAGGTCCCTATAAAAGTCAGCTAGGGCTGATATGGTGGGTAGGCATGGTATTGCTTTCGGTTCGTTTTTTAGGAGGATATGTTCTAGCCCAGCGATTGAAATATCGCCGTATACGCCTTGTAGAAGATTATTGGCAAGATAAATTAGCATCATTAGCTAAAACTATAGGGATAAAAGAGAAGGTACTTTTGTTGGAATCTTATCTTATCGAAAGCCCTATTACCCTAGGTTTTTGGCGACCGGTTATTTTAATGCCGGTTGGTTTGTTAACCACTATCCCTGTTGCACAATTAGAAGCTGTTCTTTTACATGAATTATATCATATTAAGTACCGGGATTACTGTATTAATCTGTTTCATACCGCTATTGAAATAGTTTTCTTTTATCATCCCTTTGTGTGGTGGTTATCAAGCATAATCAGGAAAGAACGTGAATACCGATGTGATGATGGCGCAGTGGTAGCTTCTGGAGATAGAATATCGCTAGCCAAAGCGCTTACACATATTAAAATGTCCCATTTCAAATCTCAAAACCCAATCACGATGTCACTAACAGGAAAAAAGACCCAATTAAGTCAAAGGATTTATCGTTTGTTCGAGCCCCGTCCATCATTCACCTATAAAATGCGTGCGCTATTGAGCATATGTTTTCTTGTAGTCATAAGTTCGGCTTTCACTCTTTACACAACCCAATTAGCAGATAAAACTTTCAATAATGGCACATGGGACAAAAGCAGTTTGGTTCACTTCTCGATTGACGAAGAAGTAGAGCAAGGAAAAGAGCCCATATATATGAAAGATGGCAAAAGGATAAGTAAAAATGAGGTGGAGAGTATTGCTCCAGAGCAGATCTCATCTGTCGAAGTGTATAAGGGCGAGGATGCTGTTAAAAAGTATGGCGAGGATGCCCAAGATGGCGTGATCCTAATCTATACTAAAGATTATACAGGCAGCAGGATGATTGAGAATGAAGAAGATCTCAAAGAAATATTGAAGGATGGACCAGCAAGTTCAAGTGCTAAATTCGACATCCGTACAACCGAAAGCAAAGTGAATATAGAAAAGGCAGCCCCAGAAAATAATAGTCTAGCAATAGTATTAGAGGGTAAAGCCCCCTTGTTTATATTGAATGGAGAGCACTTGACCATAAGCGAAGCAGGTAAAGTCCCTACTGAAATTGGGTCATTAGATCCTGCTACAATTGATCATATAAGCGTATTAAAAGGAGAAGAAGCAACAAGGATCTACGGCAAGAAGGGGACTGATGGTGTTATCATAGTAATCACAAAAGACTATAAAGACACAGAGTAAAGAGATGTCTGATGGCGAAGGATATATTTGCACTTCAGATAGCATAAAAACAACGCCCTTACTGATTTAGCAAGCCATTTCTGTCAAATAGAGTAAATAATTGGGCTTTTTATCATTATTCTAATCTGCCGCATTGGTTGCTTATGGTGAACAGTTTGGATGTCAGCAGGTTTTATTGAAGGCATAATATGATTAAAGTTGTAAAAATAAATCCGCAAACGTTTGCGGATTTATTTTTATTATATTATGTTGAAAATGTATTTGCATCTTACACTAGAGACTTTTTCTAATTATCAGTAGCTCCTTAAATCTGGTATGCAGTTCCTCCTGTTTCTGTAAGACGTTTTTACACAAATCCTAATTATTAATTATCTACTTAACTAACTAAACTGATGAAAAATTCTTTACTCGGTAGGAAAGAAATGCTCTTACAGGTAAGTTTCCTGATGATGCTATTTCTGTACTGCGCCACTGCCCAGGCGCAAAACAATGTTACGGGCACAGTATCGGATGAATTTGGTCCATTGCCTGGTGTTACTGTAATGATTGATGGCACTAGTGAAGGTACGGCAACTGATCCTAACGGCCGATACACTTTAAGCAATGTGCCAGTGGATGCAACCCTTGTTTTTAGCTATGTAGGCTACTTAATTCAAAGGGTTCCTGTGAATGGCCAATCTACTATCAACATTACAATGACGGAGGATGCACAATCTCTTGAAGAAATTGTTGTAGTAGGGTATAGTACTCAAAGTAGGACCACTATTACAGGGTCTGTTAGTACATTGGATGCGAAGGAGATCGAATCATTGCCAGTGCCAAACGTATCTCAGACGCTGGCGGGTAGGGTTGCGGGAGTAAGTATGAGGCCCAATGGCGGTGCTCCTGGAGGAGACAATCCGGATTTACATATACGGGGTATTGTGACTACAGGGAATAATGCTCCCCTTATCGTGGTTGATGGAATCAGAAGGGATAATATCAACCAAATTGATCCAAGCAGCATAGAATCGGTCACTATCCTTAAAGATGCTGCTGCTATTGCTCCTTTTGGGATTGGTGGGGCAAATGGTGTTATCTTGATCACGACCAAAAAGGGTAGATCTGGCAAACCTACAGTCACTATAAGTAGCTCTTATGCTATTCAAAATCCAACATACGTTCCCAAGATGTTAAACGCACAGGATTATATGGCACTTTTGAATGAGGGCTATTATAATCTAAATCCAAATGGGACAACACCTCCCAATGATCCTGCGATGGTAGCTGATTATAATAACTTGCATGCACAAGATCCTCATAGATATCCTAATTCTGACTTTAACAAGGAATTCAATAAGAATATGGGGATATTAATGAATAATATTGAAGTTACAGGTGGTACTGAATCTGTCAGATACCATGCTGGTCTTGGGCATTATAAGCAAGAAGGGTTATTCGATCCGTTAGGATACAGGCGATATACCTATAATTTCAACTTAGAGGCGGATGTAACGTCTACCACAGTGCTTGGAATTAGTGCTAATGGTTCTTTTGAAAGAACTAAAGCACTTGATGGTACTACGGGGTCAAATCCAGGTGCAGCAGGTGTAACTGGTCTAATGCGTAGCTTTTATAAATTCGTGCCAACAAGTACCTTGCGATATCCTGAAGGGGACAAGTGGGGCGAGTCTTCGGCAAGTTCACCAGTGGCAGTTCTTGAGTCAGATGGTTACTATAGAAATGATCGGAATACTTTTCTTAGCTCCATCTATCTAGAACAGGAGCTGCCATTCATAAAAGGATTAAGCATAAAAGGGGTGTTTAGTTATGACCCTACCCAAACAAGTTGGAAATCATGGCATGTTCCAAACATATACCATAATATAGACCTTAATACAACTCCCTATACTTATACAGAGGCTGTTACCACACAAGAAGGCAGGGCCCAGACTTATGCTTGGTTAGAACAAGAATATAACAAAGGCACAAACTATACCTATCAAGGCTACCTTAATTATAGACGTTCTTTTGGAAATCATAATCTGACAGGGCTTGTGGTTGTTGAAGCAAGAAAAAACACATATGAACATTTCCGTACGCGTAGAAACAATTTTGCAATCTTAATTGATGAGCTAGACCTCGGAAGCTCTAATAGATTAGATTATAGTAATTCGGGAAATTCTAGAACAGGGAGTGAAATAGGATACGTGTATCGTTTGGGATATACCTACAAAGACAAGTACATTTTTGAAGCTGCCGGTAGATATGATGGACATTATGCATTTGCTCCGGGCAGTAGATGGGGTTATTTCCCGGCATTTTCTGCCGCCTGGCGATTGTCAGAGGAAGGCTTTATGGAAAATATAACAGCTATATCGGAATTAAAGGTTAGGGGCTCTTGGGGTAAATCTGGTAACTTACCATACATCGATGGACAATTGGCTGCCTTCCAATATTTACCAGGTTATAACCTTAGAGGTAATGCTTACGCATTCGGCAATGGCAATCTAGTCCAAGGATCAAGTGAGGGATCAGAAGCAAATCCAAACATTACTTGGGAAGTTGCAACCAAAACAGATATAGGTTTTGACATGAGTTTGTTGAACAATCTCTTGCACGTTGAATTTGACTACTTCCAAGAAAAGCGCAACAATATGTTGTTAACACCTCAAGTATTGCTTCCCGTTGAATATGGGCTTTCACTTTCTCAGGAAAACAAAGGCTCTATGGAAAACAAAGGTGTTGAGCTTACAGTCGGAACTCAAAAAACGTGGGCCAGCGGACTAAGTCTTATTGTAAGTGCGAACTACAGTTACTCTAAGAATAGCCAAATTGAAGTATTCCAGTCTGATGCACAGGCGGCAAACCCAAATAGAACCTTAGTTGGCCGCCAATTAGATACGCCATTTGGTTATAGATCACTCGGGCTTTTCTCAACAGCTGACGATTTGAATGGTGATGGAATTATCGACGCTGAAGATGGATATAACATAACGCAGTTTGGGGAATTACACCCAGGGGACATTAGATATGCCGACATTAATGGGGACGGCCAAATTAACAACGATGATCTGGTTCCCATAGGTTACCCTGTTTATCCAACCACTACCTATGGTTTGAATACCAATCTAAGTTATAAGGGATTGAGTTTATCGATGTTCTTTCAAGGCGCAGCGAACTCTGATATCAATATCAGAACGTTCCTTACCTCGCCTTTCGAAAATAATGCAAGTAATACCTCATACGAGTATTTTAATAACCGATGGACGCCTGAAAATCAAGGAGCAAAATATCCTAGGGTCACACCTTCCCCGCTTTCCAATAACACCCAAGCCTCAGATTTTTGGATGGTCAGCACGTCTTATCTAAGACTTAAAACGATTGTGCTTTCATATGCACTACCTCAAAACATCTGTAATGCTTTAGGAATGCAATCCATAGGCCTAAATATAACAGGACAGAATTTGCTTACATTTAGTAATCTTGATTTCATAGATCCGGAGTTAGGGTATACCGATCGTGAAAATGCATATCCTGTGATGAAATCAGTCGCTTTTGGAATTAATGTTTCTTTCTAAAATGAAAACTATATCTATGAAAACTTTTATATATAAAAGCAGAATTTTGACTATGGGCGTTGTTTTTCTTTTGGCAACTGCGTCCTGCGACCATGAAGAGTTTCTGGAAAATGAAACTAAATCCTTACTTACTGATAACACTCAGTGGAGTTCCAGTGCCAATGCAGACATTTTTATAAATGACATTTATAGTCAAATTCCAAGAGTATCAACTTTTGCAGAACAACTGGATTATTATACCGACGATTATAACATTAGCCACTATTATACCGCGTCAAACTGGAGGCAAGGAATTACTTTAGCACCTTCTAGTAGTACCAGCAACGAATGGGGAGGTAACCATGGTCCGACGCATGGATATACTTGGGAAAACTTCTTTGAGCGAATAAGAAAGTGTAACACAGCCTTAAAAAAGTTGGAGGAGAATAAAGAAAATTTCTCAGAAGACTACTATAATAAGAGAATTGATGAAATTCGCTTTTTACGAGCTTACTTTTATAGTGAATATTTCATGCACGTAGGCGGTCTCCCAATATTGACTGAACCATTGGATAGGAGTACAATGACGGAAGAAGAATTGAGAGCTCCTCGTTCAACCTTTGAGGAAACCTTCAATTTTATAACTGGTGAGTTAAATGAGATTGTTAACAATGGCCATCTAGAAATAAAGTATAACAATGGCGCTGCTGATGCAGGGCGTGCCACACTGGGTGCAGCTTTAGCCTTAAAAGGCTGGATTGAGCTTTTTGCCGCAAGTCCATTATTTAATAGTGGAACATCATACCTGCCTGATCCTAAAAACTATGTTCATTTTGCTAACGCTGATCCTGGCCGCTGGGCTACCGCTGCTGCAACTAACAGAAAGTTTATAGAAGAGTATGGTGGTATTTATGGACTGTTTGATGATCTTCCCAACTTGTGGAGGGCTAGTAACGAGTATAATTCTGAAATTATATGGGATAGGCAAGTAGTAGCCAATGTGGGAGGAATGGGCACAAACTACGAGCGTAGAGGAGGTCCAACATACGTACTGGGGGTTTATTACACTTGGGGTAACTATAACCCTACTCAAGAATTGGTAGATGAATTTAAAATGGCGAATGGTTTGCCTATAACAGATCCCGCTTCAGGATATGACGAACAAAATCCATATGCCAATAGAGAGCAAAGGTTTTATGACTTTATAGTTTATGATGGAGCGCCTTATAAGTTAGATTGGATGCCAGAAACAGACACTATTTACACTAGAATAGATGAGGTTAATCCAAGCCTTAACGAAATCGATTTGGCCGGCGCTTCAGATGCGGGTGATTCTGGCTACTATCAGAAAAAACGTTTGAATCCTGACGCTCCTCCTGCTGATGACGCTAGCGGGCAAAATGATGTGTTTTATAGGTATGCAGAAGTCCTTCTGAATTATGCTGAGGCACAAAATGAAGCAGTAGGTCCTGACCAGTCTGTTTATGATGCCATTAATGAAATCAGAAATCGCTCTAACCTTCCAGATTTACCAGCTGGCTTAAATCAAGAAGATATGAGAAAAGCTATTCACAGTGAAAGAAGAGTTGAGCTTTGTTTTGAAAATAAGCGCTACTGGGATAACAAAAGGTTAAAGCAGCAAGAAGAAAAAATGGGTGTTGCTAGGCATAATATGGTAATTCGTAACTCTTCGCCTAATGATAACTCTGGCGTTTGGGTCTATAGTGTGGAGCCGGAGATTAAATTCACTCCTAATTTTCTACCTAAGCAATATATGAGCCCAATTCCTCAAGATGTAATTGATCAAAATCCAAATATTGATCAAAATCCAGGATATTAAAAAGTCTGTATTATAGTAAAAGCCTGGTGTAATAGCCAGGCTTTTCTTTTAGCATACTGGAGCGGGTATCCCCATATTATCAGGAAGGCTCTTTCATATCAGCAGATATCGAATAGCAATCATCTATGCATTTTTTCTTATTCATGCACGGCTGACTTGTAAGTGATTTTCTGCTCCTCTGGTAAATCGTTCACATGAGGGAATTTCCCTTGCCGATAGTTGAGATACATCTTCGCAATGTCTTCCATAGAGTCTGCGACAAATGGACCGTGATGGACTACTGGGACATTGTGCGGTTGTCCCGCATACAATACAAAATGAGCGTCATTTTCCAATGATTCAAATTGTATTTCACTGTTACCTTTCCCTATGACTTTGGTAAGCCAGCCTACTTGTTCAGCATTAATGATCTTATCCTCTACTTTCACATGGCCTTTTAGGGCATACACCAAACCATTATAGTGCGCTGGGATTTGCTGTGTAACTTTGACATTGCTATGTAGCCTATAATCTATCAAAGTAAAGGGCGTATGATTTTGCAATGGCGAAGTTAATCCGTTGCTGCTGCCGCTATACACACGGATTTCGTATTCATCGGTTTTGATCTTTGGCACATCACCTAATAATATCTTTTGTAAGAAAGGCTGCGTATATCGCTTTTGGGGCGGGAGGGACAACCACACTCGGAGGATGCGAATTTTTTGTTTTGATGTGATCTCTTCTGTGTGGATGATGCCGCTTCCTGCAGTCATCAGTTCAAAACTTCCCGTTTTCCAATCCTGCTCATTGCCTTCCAGGACAAGAGTCAAGGTTTCAAATCCTGCATGCGGATGTGCACCGCCTACTGGTTCTCCACCCGGGAGGTCGAGATTGTCATCCATGAATAAAATGTAAGGATCGCTGTCTTTGTAAGCTACTCCGTCCAATACAGCCAATGCTTTATGCCCGGCTCCCAAAAAGCCATTGTGCCAATGGTTTTGGATTATTTTTGAGATATTTCTACGTGTCATGATTGTTGAATTGTTTGAGGTTTAAGAATCCGTTGTTTCAATTCAGAGAAGCGGACAAAAGCTGTGATCCAAACCAAAGTTTGAACAGCGACCGCCATTACTATTGGTTGTTGATGTTGCAAATGCGTGACGATGGCGCCACCCATGTAGGCTACTAGCAGCAAAGTGCCCAGAATTCCTGTGCGTGGAATAATGAATAGTAAAAGGGAAACAATCTCAATTATCCCTATAAATTGATAAGTGGTGGCATCAATCCCAATCGAGGAAGCTTGGGCAAGCGCCATTTCGTTTTGCGTAAGTTTCATATAGGCGCTCATAGAGAATAATAATGCTAAAATGATGGTCAGTATCCATCCTGTGTATTTAATTGCTTTTGATATCATGATCTTTTGATTTAAGTTATGTTGCAAATTTCCACAGAAATGCTATATATTTGTTATCTGTTACAAAAAGGATAGTACTTACAAAAAGGATAGTATATGATCGTGCATACCGTTGAGAGTTGTGCAAAAGCTAAGATGGCCATTAGGGATACACTGGATGTAGTAGGAGGCAAATGGAAACTGGTATTGATCTCAGTTTTAAGAAGTGGTAAGAAAGGATTTAACGAGTTGTCAAGAGAGGCAGGGATTTCACCACGTATTCTGTCCAAAGAGCTGCAGGAATTGGAAATGAATGGATTGGTGACTAGAACAGTCTGTGATACGAAACCCGTGACCGTACAGTATGAATTGACACCCTATAGTGGAACTTTGGATGAAGTTATTGGCGCTATGGAGAGATGGGGTCATCAGCACCGAAACAAGATTATGTCGGGAGATTGAACTTTCGCTTTAAAAATTTTAGCTGTGTTGTTTTTCATGAACTTGCTTGTAAACAATATTGCCTAGCGCAGAATATTTCTATGAATATATCAGGGTGTTCAATGAAAAGAGCTTAAGGTTGTTCATCGAGCCATAATCCTCTTATTTAAGCCGTTCTAATTTCCCTTTTCTTTTCACTAGGTTTTTATAATCCCATTGTATCTCTTGCGATTTTTTGAGCCATCGTCTTAGGTCGTCCTCAATTATTTCCGCTATGTCATTATAAAAAATTGACGCATCCTTAAACTTTTTGCCCTTAACATGTAAAGCATCCTCTTCGAAGTCGGCTCCGCTCCAAAACATTAGCCTTATCCCTGGTTTTTGTTGGCTGTACCCAACAATAGGAT
>SMEH01000080.1_pt1 | contig 45255 bp, 49 predicted proteins | sample 2456361 | NCBI WGS metagenome assembly SMEH01 (sample SAMN10132587, study PRJNA489261) | soil metagenome | isolation source: day1 control-loamy sand soil ammended | place: USA | reverse complement strand
GCGACGCCCGCGCACCCGCCGGGAACCGAGGATGTGCTCGCGTCCGCGGACGTCCGTCCCACCGACCCCACCGACTCCGCGCTCTCCCGGCGGCCATCGCGGTCATCGCGCCGTTCCCCCTGGGACCGTCCTCGGGACCGGATCCTCGCGGCGGTTCTGGCGGTCGTCTGCGCCGCCGCGGTCACGGTGGTGTGGCTGTTCAGTGACAGCCGTGCGACGGAACACCGCACGGCCTCGGTACCGCCACCCCGGCTGGATCCCCCGGCGGCCGTGCCGGGCAGCCTCGCGGAACGGTGGCGCGCCCCCAGCGAGGCCACGCCCGAACCGGTCGCCGAGGGCGGGTTCGTGATCACCGCTTCCGCGGGCACGGTCGCGGGCCGCGACCCGTTGACCGGCGAGATCCGTTGGAGCTACTCACGAGACCTCGAACTGTGCACGGTCGCGGGCGCATGGTCGAAGGCCGTGGCCGTCTACCGCAAGGACCTCGGGTGCAGTGAGGTCACCCAGCTCGACCCCAGCACGGGGCGTCGCACGGCCCAGCGCAACGGTGACGCCGAAGCGCCCACTCGGCTCGTCGTGGACGACGCGCACGTGACCACCACCGGCGAACGACTGCTCAACACCTGGCGTAGCGATCTGGTTCAAACCATGGAGTACGGCCGGGTCCCCGCGCCCGAGAACCCGCAGCGTCAGCCCCGCTCGGGATGCCGGTACTCGAACGTGTCGGCCGGGGCCGACAAAGTGGGGGTCATCGAGCACTGTCCGAAGGAAGTGGGCGCGCGCCTGACCGTGCTGAAAGCCGCGGGTGAGGAGTCCGACGAACCCGAGCAGGTGTTCAGCACCCTCCTGGCGGAGCCGACCGCCCAGCTCGTGGCCATGTCGGAGGAACGCGTGGCCGTGGCGTTGCCCGAACAGCGCCGGCTGCTGTTGTTCGACTACGAGGGCGAACAACGGAGCTCCCACGACATCGCCGTGCCGACGGCCGAGCTCGCCACCGTCCCGGACTCGGGCGTGGTGCCCGTCTCGTCCGGCCGCGAGAACGTGTACTGGTTCACCGGCTCCCACACCGTGGCCCTGTCGGCGGGGGAGCTGCGACCACGTTGGATCGCTGAAAACACCCTCGGGCCGGGTACGGTATTCGCTGGGGAGTACGTCGTACCCATCCCCGGCGGCCTGGCGGTGCTCGACGAGCGCACCGGTGCCACGACCCGTACCGTGGCCGTGGACCGCCGAGGCCACGACGGGTCGATCGAGCTGGAGGCGATAGGCCCGGTCCTGATCGAGCAACGTGGACGGACTTTGGTGGCACTGAGATGAGTTCTGAACCGAGGAGCGGATTTTCTCAGCTGTGTCCGCACGGCGCCGACCGTGTCGAACTGCCCGGTGTGTACGGTCCCGTCGCGGCGCTACAAGGCCCGCAGCCCACCGACCCCGCCGCGACGGTGCTGCTCGTCCCGGGCTACACCGGTTCCAAGGAGGACTTCGCGCCGTTGCTGGACGGCATCGCGGAAGCAGGGCTCCTACCGGTGGCGATCGACCTGCCGGGGCAGTACGAATCACCCGGCCCCGACGACGAGTCGGCCTACGGTCCGGCACAGTTGGGTAAGTCCGTGGCCGAGCTGGTGACCGCTTTGTCGGCGGAACGTCCGGTGCTCCTGCTGGGCCACTCCTACGGCGGTCTGGTCGCGCGCGCCGCGGTGCTCGCGGGCGCCCCGGTCGCCGGGCTGACGCTGCTGTGCAGCGGTCCCTCGGCGCTGCCGCCCGGACCCCGGTACACGGCCCTGAGCATCGGCGAACAGCTGTTGCGCACCCAAGGTGTGGAGGCGTGCTACGCCCTCCGGGAACAGCTGACCGCGCAGCTGTCCCCGCAGATCCCACCCCCGCCTCCTGAATTGGCCCGCTTCCTGCGGGAACGGTTCGTGTCCACCAGTGCGGCATCCCTGCTGGGCATGGCCGACGCCCTGCGGAACGAACCCGATCTCGTACCCGACCTGGCGACCGCGCTGCGTGAACACGACATACCGGCACTGGTGGTGGCGGGTGAACACGACAACGCCTGGAGCGTGCCGAGCCAACGGGACATGGCCCAACGACTCGGCGTGGAGTTCGTCGCCGTCCCGGGCGCGGCGCACTCCCCCAACACGGAAGCCCCACACGCGTTGCTGAAGGAGCTGCTCCCCCGCTGGCACGCCTGGCTACGTCGGTGAGCCGGGTCCGGCACCACGTCGGTTCACGACCACCAGAACAACCACAGCATCGTCGCGCTCACACCGACGACGACCATTCCGGCCACGCCCGCGCTCGCGCCGCTGTTCCGTTCGGCCCAATACTGCGCGGCACCCGCGAGCACCACACCGACGAGGTGCCCCACGACGGGATACACGCCCGGCCCCTCACCGCCGTTCACCCACGCCAGGACCTGAGCACCCAGCAGCACGAGGAGGACCGCCACCCATCCCGCGACGACCGAGCCGGTGATCCCACGCCATACGGGTACCCGCGCTCGCATCGGTTCCGGAGACGATGCCACAGTCAGCTCCACCGTATCCGGCTCTGCCATGTCCACTCCGCCAATCGTTGTCACGTCGTTGGTGCCAGCAAGTCCCACGGGCGTGCCGCCGGCACCGCCTGCCGTCCTTCGGGACAGTGAGAACGCAACTCGCACCAGGCACAACGAGGCGCCGGTCGCGCAGGGAAGAGTTGGTCTGGATCGCCCCCTCGGGTGAGCTTATCGGCCGCCGCACGCGACGCGGCGGCGGTCTCCTCCGCCTTTTGCACGTGTTCGTTCAGATCGGCGTCGGTGTGTTCGGCGACGGCGACGGTGGCTGTGGGCACATGGTGCAGTTCCACCCGCGAGCACGGTTTGCGCAACGTGCGTGAGGCCGCGATGGCGTACAGCGCAAGAGCACGCGACCGCCGTGCGTGCTCATCGCTCGGTGGGGTCCGACCCGTCTTGTAGTCGATCACGACCAACTCGCCGTCGTGGGCGTCGATGCGGTCGGCCCGGCCCTCGACGATCAACGAGGGCGACGCCGGATCACTGCCGACCGTCGCCGACACCCAACGTTCCACCCCCACCGGCTCGGCGTCGGCGCCGTGCCGTTCCACGTAGTCGGCGGTCCATCGGCGGGCGGCCTCCGCGTATCGGGCCACCTGTTCGGCGTCGGCGAACCCCCCGCTGCGCCAATGGCGGCTCACCAGCGCCTCGGCTCGTTCGGGAGTGCGTTCCGACGCCGGGAGCGCGAACAACTCCCGCAGGGCGTTGTGGATCACCGCGCCCAACGTGGTGTGCGCCCACGGTCCCGTACGCGAGGGCGCGGGCTGATCGAGATACGTCATGCGGAAACGGCGCGGGCAATCGTCGTAGAGCGACAGCCGGGCCGGCGTCACCTTGATCAGCGGCCGAGGTTCGATGCCGAAATCGAATCCGAGCTGCCCCACACCTCACGTCCCTTCGATGAAACCGCGGACGGAGTCGGCCACCAGGTCCACGGCGATGGCCGCCAGCAACAAACCGGCGATCTTGGCCAACAGCGTGATACCGCTCTCGCGCACCACCTTGATCAGCACTCCGGAGAACCGCATACAGGCCCACAGGCCCAGGTGCACGACGATGATGGCGGCTCCCAGCGCCAGGTACCCGTCGATGTCCCCTTCAGTCTGCCGGACGAACACGATCGTCGCCGCGATGGCGCCCGGTCCGGCCAACAGCGGCGTCCCCAAGGGGACCAAGGCCACGTTGACGTCCTCGGCCGCCTCCGGTTGCGAACTCCCCCTACCGGTGAGCAGGTCGAGCGCCACGAGCAGCAACAGCAATCCGCCCGCACCCTGCAACGCGTGGATGCCGATGCCCAGGTAGGCCAGGATGAACTCCCCGGCCACGGCGAACAGCGTGATGACCAGTAACGAGACCAGAACCGCCTGCCGAGCCGCCTTCGCCCTCGCGGCGGGTGGTTTCCGACCGACGAGGCTGAGGAACACCGGAACGGTCCCCGGTGGGTCCATGATCACCAACAGGGTGATCGAGGCCTCCAGGAACAGCGTCACGTCGAACACCTGAGTCATCACGGTGCCGTCCTGCGCGTCCCCGCCCGCTGCGACGCGTCGTCCGCGCGGGCCAACAACGCCTCGAACTGTTCGGGGTCCGTGGTCTCCTGTCCGATGGCGATCGTCTTGTTCGCACCGTGGTAGTCACTGGAACCGGTGCGGACCAGTCCGAGGTCATCGGCCAGCGCTCGCAGTCGCTTCCGGGCCTTTGCGTCGTGTTCGGGATGGTCGACCTCCACCCCGGCGAGGCCGCGTTCGGCGAGTTCGCCGATCGCCTCCTCCGACACCGCCGGGCCACGTGAGTTCGCGAACGGGTGCGCCAGCACCGTCACGCCTCCCGCCGCGGCGATCATGTCGACAGCGGTTTCGACGGGCGTGTCCATCCTCGGCACGTAATAGCCGCGTCCGACCCCGAGGAAACGAGCGAACGCCTCGTTCACGTTCTCGACCACGCCGGCACGAACCAATGCCCGCGCCAGGTGCGGTCTCCCCGCCGGTGCGTCGGGCGCCAGACCGGCCAGTATCTCGTCGGGATCGACCGGAAGACCGTCCGCGGCCATCCGCTCGGCCATCGCCCGCAACCTTTCCCGCCGCTCCTGCCGGAGTCGACGCTGCTCCGCCACCAACGCGGGCGCGTCCGGGTCGAACAGATAGGCCAACACGTGGACGGACACTTTTCGCCCGTCGGCGGCCGGCAACTCACACGACAGCTCGGCACCCGGTACCAGCCGCAGCCCCGGCGGCAACGCCGCTGCTGCGGCCTCCCACCCCGCGGTGGTGTCGTGGTCGGTCAAAGCGATGACGTCGAGCCCCGACTCCGCCGCGATACGCACGAGTTCCGCAGGACTGTCGGTGCCATCGGAGACGGCGGAGTGGGTATGCAAGTCGATGCGCACATCGACCATTGTCCAGCGCACACGTCCGTGCGCGTCAGCCGACCACCTTGCCTCGACGTGCCGCCCGCTGGGCCTTGATCATCGAGAACCGCTCGGCTTGCTTCTGTTTGTCACCGAAGACGAGTTCGGAGATCGTGTCGTAGAACTCCTCCGGTCTCGGGAGGTACTCGATGCGGTTCAGCGCCTGGATCTGCCCCGCCGACTCCACGATCATGGTCCCGTAACCGAGGATGCGACCGAGGAACGGACGTTCGTAGGTCAGGTCGGTGACCTTCGTGAGCGGCATCATCAGTACCTGCGTGGTCCAGACCCCCTTGGTCATCACGAACCGTTTGTCCGTGACGACCAGACGTTCGACCCACCATTCGATCACCTGGTAGGCGAAGCGCAGGACGAGGAACAGCGCGGCGTACCAGAGGACGTTCTGCATCAGCCACATGGCCGGCGGCAGGATGTACGAGATCATCACGCACACGGCGATCAGGGCGACGGCCTCGAAGGTCTGCCAGATGAGGCAGGACCAATGCCGCCGGACTCTGATCACCCGGCGCTCAGTGTCGAGCAGGTACTCGTCTGGATCGCGAGGCGCGAACATGGCCGCAACCTATCGTCGATCAGCTGAAGACGCTGCTGACGAATGTGATCACCGCTTCTGCGGCATCGCGCAGCGCGGTGATGATGCTGTCGACGAACCCCGCTGCCTCCGTTGGCCGGGCGATCACGAAGAAGAGGACCAACGCGATACCGGCGAACGACGCAAGCTTTTTCGCGTTCACGGCGATCAATCCCGTCTCTCGAAGTGCAGACCTGTATGGCGGCTTGGTGCCACTAAGTTTGTACCTCACTGCGGTCCGTTACGGCAGTAAAGTCCTGCGCTTGGGCCAGCCTTCTGCAAAGATATCTCCTTTTGATTACACTCCGTGACCAATCGGGGTGACGTACGACACTCCGTGTGCATGTCGAAGGTGGGAGGACAGACCGTGGTGGCCACCGTGCGCTGTGTCGGGGGGATCGTGTTCGATTCCTCGGGTCGACTGCTGCTCGTCCGACGCGGACACGCACCCGGGAAAGGGTTGTGGTCCTTACCGGGCGGCCGAGTGGAAACCGGCGAAAACGACACCGAGGCCGTCATGAGGGAACTTCGTGAAGAGACCGGGCTCGCGGTGCGGCCGCTCACCCTCGCCGGCACCCTCACCCGAGGCCAGTACGAGATCCACGACTACACATGCATAGTCGAGGGTGGACAGCTGCGCCCCGGCGACGACGCCGACGATGTCAAGTGGGTGGACTCAGCCGAATTCACAGCCCTCGACGAGGCGGGCCACCTCACCGAGGACCTGGCCGAAACCCTCCGCTTATGGAACGCACTACCCCGTCGTTGACGGTCGCCACCTGCCCCTTGCGACACCACCCCGCACGGCGTCTTACCGCGCACACCACGTCATACGCCGGCCGTGCGGTGTCGCCGTGGCGTTGAGCTCGACGTCCATCCCTCGCCCGTCGAACGAGACCACGCCCAAAGTGGCCCGCCTCGTCGCCGAGTAGGCGAATTCGTCGCGTCCGGGAAGCACGTACCGAAGCGCCGCCTCATAGCTTTCCAGCGCCACCCACCACAGCGGACGTCGCACCGCGAGCTCCCGCAGCGCCGCTATGAAATCCTCCCGCCGGGATTCCGGCAAATAAGGCAAAGTGTGGCTGGTGTAGACCACGAGCGGCAATTCCTCCGGAACCCGCGCGGCCGCGTCCGCCAGGTCGTCCACGACATCGCCCGTCACCAACTCCGGACGCCACCGACCCTGCGCGGCGGCCGCCGTACGCAGCAGGCGCACTCGCTCCGGTTGATCGGCCCACACGCACGCCTCCAACCACGCCAGCTCGTCCTCGTCGGAAGCGTCGACCGGCACACGATCCAACCCCACGCGAGCCCGCACCGACATTCTTTTCGGGAGGGTCGGGAACACCGCCCCCTCACCCACCGACAAGGCGCAGTGCAGTCCCACCGACGCCTTCGCCGGTCCCGCCGACAGCTGCTCCCCGCCGTCGCACTGATAGCGGTAGGCGAAGGTGTCCATGCCCAACAGCAACCCGGCACTGCACCCCGCCTCCAGCAACCCGATCGGACCGCGCACCCGTTTGGCCACCGACGCGACGGCGGGGAACAGTACGGCGGCTCTGCCCACCTCGTTGGTCTGCGTGAATCGGCGAGCGATCAACTCACGCATCGCCTCGGCACGGTCGAGGACGAATTCCCGAAACAGCGGCCACGTCTGCGTGTCCGGCCCGGCCGGACCACCCAACGACGGGTAGTACCGCGACAGCGGATGGATCGGTTCGGCCTGCAACAGCCGATGCGCGGCGGCCAACAGCAACGTCGGACGCGCATCGTTACCGGAGGCGGCCGTCAACAACGCGGCCACGTCGTCGTCGGCGGCGGCCTGCGCCGCCAGGTGTTCGTACAGCGGTGAGACCCCCGCCGCCTCCTCGGCGGAGAACCGGCGTAGCCGTTCCCGGATCGTTTCCAAACTTGAGGTCATCTCCGTCCCCGAAGCGAGGCGAACAGTCTTCTCCGCACCGTCCACGTCATCCGCGTCATCGGCCACACCGTTTCACGCCTTCACGACGACGGACCGGCAGGGCTCCACCGTAACGGCCCTGTGACCGGGTGTGCAGACCACGGCGAATCGCCCTCTTTCCGCGTCACACCGCCCTGCACCGACGACGGAGGTCTCCAAGAGGTATCCTCAGCTGTTGGCGCGGTGGGAACCCCGGGAATCCGACAGGCCCGCCCGCGCGGGGTCCATCCGTCGACTCCAAGGAGGTGAGGACGCAATGAGCAGTGGCGATAGTCCGCTTCCTAGTCCTGCCGGCGTTCCTACCTTCAGGGCCGACGCGATGCTGCCGCGGTAGACACCTTCCGAGCACCGCGAGCCCGAGGCGGGATCGCCGGCATGTGCCTGTCGTCACAGTCCACGACGTCACAGCCAGGAGATTCCCATGCCCGCCATTTCCTCCCTCGGCAATCTGCGCGGCCGAGCCCACGGCCGTGCCTCCCGTGACCGTCGCCGCACGGGGCAGGAAAAGCAGACCTCCGCCTGTGTCGTCGACTGTGGTGTCTACATCAACGGTGTGCGGCAGCCCGGCGAGTGGTCCCATGCCGAGGCCATCGCCGAAGTGCGCAAACGCGGCGAAGGCTTCGTGTGGATCGGACTGCACGAACCCGACGAGAAGCAGATCCAGGGCATCGCCGAGACGTTCGGTCTGCACGAACTCGCCGTCGAGGACGCCGTGCACGCCCATCAACGGCCGAAACTGGAACGCTACGACGACACGCTGTTCATGGTGTTCCGCACCATCCGCTACGTCGAACACGACTCGCCCACCACCGCCAACGAGATCGTCGAATCCGGCGAGCTGATGGCGTTCCTCGGCTCCGATTTCATCATCACCGTGCGGCACGGCAACCACGCCGGACTGACGCATCTACGCAGGGAGCTCGACGCCGACCCCGAACGCCTCCTCCCCGGACCGGCGGCGGTGTTGCACGCCATCGCCGACTACGTGGTCGACCACTTCCTCGTCGTCACCGAACGCATCGAGGACGACATCGACGAGATGGAGACCGAGGTCTTCGCGCCTCGCACGCGCATCACCTCGGAACAGATCTACCTGTTCAAGCGTGAGGTATTGGAACTACGCCGAGCCGTGCTGCCCCTGGCCAGGCCGTTGCGCAGACTGGCCGAGGGCCACAGTCGCCTGATCCCCGAGGAGATCCGGTCGTACTTCCGCAACGTGCACGACCACGTCACGACCGTGTCCGAAAGGGTGTCCGCCTTCGACGAGCTGCTGACCACCCTGGTCGACGCCACCCTCGGCAAGCTCACGCTCCAACTGAACTCGGACATGCGCAAGATCACGGCGTGGGCCGCGATCATCGCCGTGCCCACCGCCATCGCGGGGATCTACGGCATGAACTTCGACTACATGCCCGAGCTGGGTTTCAAGTACGGCTACCCGCTCACACTCGGCGTGATCCTCGCCCTCTGTCTGTTGCTGTACCGGATATTCCGCAAAAACCGCTGGCTCTGATTCCTGTCTCCGCTACGCGGCTAGGAGGATGTCATGCTCCGCATGCTCACCAACCTGAAGTTCTGGGCGCTGATCGGCGCACTCACCTGGCTCGTCGTGGTCGTCGTCATCATTGCGCTGAACCCGGAATACGCCTTCCACGGAGGCTGAGCACCGACCGTGTCCGCAGGCTATGCAGCCGTGTCCGCAGGCTATGCAGCCGTGTCCGCAGGCTATGCAGCCGTGTCCGCGGCCTGCGTAGCCCGTGCCCACAGGCCGCGGACATCCATGCGGCGTCGTGCTGTCCGACGTGGCTATCCCTCGTAGGTGAGGTTCTTCCCCGAAGTCGGATCGAACAACTGGATCTTGTCCACGTCGAACCACACCTGCGCCTGATCGCCTTCGCGAGCCTCCGAGGCCGCGGACAAGCGAGCCACGACGGTGGAACCCTGCCCCGGGACGTCGGCAGCGCCCGTGTCGGCCACGAGTTCGGTTAGGCCGGCCGTCGTGACCGGCTCGGTGTCCACCGTGAAGTAGGCGTACTTCTCCGAACCCATCGACTCCAGGACGTCCACCGTGGCGGTGAACGTGGCACCACCGCGGCGATGTCCCTCCTCCAGCAACGAGACGTCCTCGAAGTGCTCGGGACGGACCCCCATGATGACCTCGCGGGGCGCGTTCGCCTGCTCGGCCAATCGCCGCAGCCGATCGGGCAGTTCGACGGCACCCAACACGCTGTTGAGCGTCCCGTTCTCCAGGGTGGCGGGCACGAAGTTCATCGACGGGGAGCCGATGAACCCGGCCACGAACAGGTTGATCGGGTGGTCGTAGAGGAACTGCGGTGAACCGACCTGCTGCACCACACCGCTGCGCAACACCACGACCCGGTCGCCCAACGTCATCGCCTCGACCTGGTCGTGGGTCACGTAGATCGTCGTGGTGCCCAGCTTCCTCTGCAGCCTCGACACCGACGTGCGCATCTGCCCCCGCAACTTAGCGTCCAAGTTGGACAAAGGCTCGTCCATGAGGAAAGCCTTGGGGTTACGCACGATGGCACGGCCCATCGCCACCCGCTGCCGCTGTCCACCGGACAGATTGGACGGTTTACGGTCCAGATGCTGGGTGAGGTGGAGGATGCGCGCGGCCTCCTCCACCTTCTGTTTCACGGTGGCCTCGTCCATCTTGGCCAGACGCAACGGGAACGCCATGTTCTCCCGCACACTCATGTGCGGGTAGAGCGCATAGGACTGGAAGACCATGGCGATGTCGCGGTCCTTCGGCGTCTTCTCGTTGGCGCGCTCACCGTCGATCCGCAGCTCTCCGGAGGTGATGTCCTCCAGCCCCGCGATCATGTTCAACGCCGTCGACTTCCCACAGCCCGACGGGCCGACGAGGATCACGAACTCCCCGTCCTTGATGTGGAGGTCCATTTCCGACACGGCGAGGGCTCCGTCGGGGAACCGCTTGGTCACCTTGTCGAGCACGATCTCAGCCATTGTCTAACCCTTCACCGCACCGGAGGTCAGCCCCGCGACGATACGTCGCTGGAAGAACAACACGAACAGAATGATCGGAATGGTGATCACCACCGCCGCCGCCGAAATGGTCCCGGTCGGGTCCTCGAACTGCGAGGCGCCGGTGAAGAACGACAACGCGGCGGGCACCGTCCGCGACGCCTCCGTGGACGTCAGCGAGATGGCGAACAGGAAGTCGTTCCAACAGAAGATGAACACCAGGATCGCCGAGGTGAACACACCCGGTGCGGCCAGCGGCGCGATCACCTTGCGGAACGCCTGGCCCGGCGTGGCGCCGTCCATCTTCGCCGCCTTCTCCAACTCCCATGGGATCTCACGGAAGAACGCCGACAACGTGTAGATCGCCAACGGCAGCGCGAACGTGATGTAGGGCAGGATCAACCCCGGCCACGTGTCGAACAACCCGAGTTCCCGCTCGATGTTGAACAGCGGTGTCACCAGCGAGATCTGCGGGAACATGGCGATCAGCAACGACACTCCGATCAGGAGTTTCTTCCCGGGGAAGTCGAGCCGGGCCACCGCGTACGCCGCCATCATGCCGAGGACCACGGCGATCAGCGTCGCGATGAGCGCGATACCGATCGAGTTGAGCAGCGGCCGGATGAACTCGTTGGTCGCGAAGATCTCCCGGTAGTTGTCGAGCGTCCACTCCCTCGGAATGAAGTTGCCGTCGGCCAACGTCTCCTTCGTCTTGAACGACAAGGAGACGATCCACAGCACCGGCACCAGCGCGTAGACCACCACGATGATGTCGATCAAGGCCCACCGCGCCTTACGTGCGGCGAGGGACGTCCCCAGACCGGACCCAGCCATCAGCGCTTCCCCTCCTGATCACTGCCCGGCGCGGCCGTGCCGAACACCTTGATGAAGATGAACGCGATGATCGCCACCGCGATGAAGATCAGCACGGCCATCGTGGAGCCGATGCCGAGGTTGAGCCCCTTCATCAGGTTGTTGTAGGTCTGCATCGACACCGAGGAAGTGTCGTTGGCGCCGCCTGTCAGCACGAAGATGTTGTCGAACACGCGGAACGCGTCGAGGGTGCGGAACAGCAAGGCCACGAGGATGGCCGGCTTCATCACCGGCAACATCACCTTGGTGAAGCGCTGCCATGCGTTCGCACCGTCCATCGACGCCGCCTTGAGCAGGTCTTCCGGCACCAGCGCCAGACCCGCCATGAGCAGCAACGCCATGAACGGTGTCGTCTTCCACACCTCGGCCAGGATGATGATCGCCAGGGACGACCCTTGTTCGGTCAACGGCGCGCTGCCCGGTGTCAGCGCGTTGGCGAGATACCCGGTTCCCGGGGTCCACGCGTAGAACCAGGAGAACGCCGCCACCACCGTGACGATGCCGTACGGGATCAACGTCACCGTGCGCACCAGACCACGGCCGACCAGCGTACGGTGCATGATCAGCGCCAACGCCATGCCGAGCACGAACTCGATGGCCACCGACACCACGGTGATGAGCATCGTGACGCCGAACGCCGTCCACCAATACGAATTGGTGAGCACGGCGGCGTAGTTGGCGAACCAGACGAACTCCCGGTCATCCGGGAATCGGAGGTCGTAGCGCTGCAACGACAACCAGACCGAATACAGGATCGGATAGCCGGTGACGGCCAGCATCACGATCGCCGCGGGAGCCACGAGCAGCAGCCCGAGCCTGCGTTCCGCGCGTTTGCCCTCGCTCATCGGGGCCTTGCCCCGCTCACCCGTCTCAACCCTCGTCGCCGATCCGGCGGTGGCTGTCGGACTCGCTGCCGTGTCGCTCACGGGATCACACCCTTCGAGCTCAACGCTTCCTCAAGCTGTTCGCGCAGCTCGGCCGCGGTCCGCTCGGGGTCGATCTCCCCCGGTGGCGAGAGCACCTTGGCCATCACGATGGACAGGTTCTGATAAGCCGGAGTCAGCGGTCGCACGGCCGCGTCCTTCAGTTCGTCCCGAATCGCGTCCTTCATCGGGTACTTCATTTCCATCGTCGGGTTGTCCTCGGGGTCCGCCGGTTTCGACGGATCGAGCGGCGTGGTGTCGTCGTAGACCGACTCGATCGTGGGCGGCACCCCGTCCATCAGCGCCGAGAACTTCTGGTTCTCCGCGCTACGCAGGCACAGCGCCGCCTCGAACGCCTCCGGCTTGTTCCGGGAGGTCGCGCTGACCGCGAGGTCGTAACCACCGATGGTGCTGCGACCGGAGTCCGCATCGCCCACCCCGGGATACGGCGCCCACTTCATGTGCTGCAGCTCGTCGGGCTTCTCCGAGGCGTAGGAGGCGTAGACGAACGGCCAGTTCAACTGGAACGCGGCGTTCCCTTGCTGGAACGTGAGCCGGACCTCGTCCTCCCGCTGGTTGGTCAGCGACGGGTCGGTGAGCCCGCTGGAGCTGACCTCCCGCAGGATCTCCAACGCCCGGACCGCGCCCTCGTCGACGATCACCGACTCGCCGTCCTCGGACAGGATGCGACCGCCCGCCGATTCGGTGATCGAGTTGTACACCACGACGAGACCCTCGTACTGGGCTCCGGTGAACACGATCTCGTGCGGCTTGCCCTGTTCCCGCAGCCGCCGCGAGGTCTCCATCATCTCCTCCCACGTCCGGGGCGGCTCCGGAGTGATCCGGTCGTCGTACCAGAGCAGCTGGACGTTGGTGTTCTTCGGCGCGGCGTACAGCTTGCCGTCCCACTGCGCCGTCTTCAGCGGACCGGGGAGGACGTCCCGCTCGGCCTCGGCCTTGTTCTCACCGGTCCACTCCTCGATCCAACCTGCCTCGGCGAATTCGGGCACCCAGGTGACGTCGAGACCGAGGACGTCCATCGACGTGTCACCCGCCGCGAGCCTGCGCACCATCTGCTCACGCTGGCCGTCGGCGTCCCTAGGGAGCTTGTGATAGACGATCTCGTAGCGACCGTTCGCCTGTGTGTTGCAGTTGTCGACGACCGTCTGGAAGTTGTCTTCCGGGGCGTAGTAGACGTTGATCCGCATTCCGTCGTCCGCCCCGCAGGCGACCAGCGCCGAACTCGCCACCGCGGTGACGCCGACTATCGCCGCAACACGACTGGGTGAACGCCGTAGTCGCCGCCGTGCAGCGACTTCCACCATGAAGTCTCCTCCCCACCGCGCCCGAGTGGGACAGCACACCCACTTCGTCACGCACAGACACTGATGCCACAGGGCAGGCAGCACACCTGTGACCGGTGCCATAAACCTAGGTGCACCGGTCACGCAGCGCAAGCACTCACGGTAACGATGGGAAACAAGAGCGAACTAAAGTTCGATCAATTGTGTGACCCCATGGCCAGACGGGCCAACAGATCGCGTCCCTTTTCAGCGTTCCGTGGCCGGCACAATACGTCGTAGCGCCCCGCGACCAGCTGACTCGCCGACGAGAAGTCGCGTCGTCCACGCGTGAAGGCGTAGCTCATCGCGGCGAACGCCGCGCCGAACACCACACCGGCGACCAGGCCCAACAGCACGGGCGACCACATCTCCTCCGGCCTACTGACCATGATCAGGAGGACGCCGACGAAAAACCCGAACCAGGCGCCCGACAACGCCCCGGTACCCAGTACCCGGCCCCATGACAACTTGCCGATGACCCGCTCCACCAACATCAGGTCCACGCCCACGATGGTCACGTCCTGGACCTGGAACTCATTGTCGGCGAGGTAATCGACGGCGCGCTGCGCCTCCTCATACGTGGCGTAGGACCCGATCGGCCAACCGGACGGTGGCGTGGGAAGACGCGGCAACCCCGCCGCCTGTCGACCCGACGAGAATGGACCGGTCACGATCATCACCCATGTTCTGCTCTGGTTGCACTCGCCAGCCTCCACCGGCGCGTGTGTCCATGATCTCACGCCTCGCACATAGCGGAAACCGGGTGAACGGGACACATCGACACGTGACCTCGCCGCCCCGACAACCACCGGATCCGGCGGCCCATCACGACCCGGCCGCTGGCACCGACTCCCACCCGCCCCGGCCGGGCCCCGAACCCGTGCCGCGTCGTCGCAGCGGGCGGGGAGGGGATGCGGACGCACGGCGTCCCGGGACGTCCGTGGTCCCGCCGCTCGGTCATAGGGCGGGAGGTGGCTGTTTACCAGCACGTAGCATGAGAGGCGCAACGAACTCATCAGCGACGAGAAGGTCGGTGCCGCAGCAGTGACCACCACTCAAGAGATTCCCCGCGTCGAGGACGTGCGCACTGCGCTGAACTCCGTCCACGACCCGGAGATCCGCAAGCCGATCACCGAACTGGACATGGTGAAGGACATCTCCGTCGGGGAGGACGGGGTCGTCACCGTCGCCATCTATCTCACCGTGGCCGGTTGTCCGCTCAAGGACACCATCACGCGCGACACCAAGGCCGCCGTCTCGAAGTTGCCCGGCGTGCGCGACGTGCACGTCGAACTCGACGTGATGAGCGACGAACAGCGCACCGAACTGCGCAGGAAGCTCCGCGGCGACGTCGAGGAACCGGTGATCCCCTTCGCGCAGCCCGGCTCACTCACCCGGGTCTACTGCGTGGCATCCGGCAAGGGCGGTGTCGGCAAGTCCAGCGTCACCGTCAACCTCGCCGCCGCCATGGCACGCAAGGGCCTGTCGGTGGGTGTGGTCGACGCCGACATCTACGGCCATTCCATCCCCCGCATGCTCGGCGCGAACGGCAAGCCCACCAAGGTCGAAAAGATGATCATGCCGCCGCAGGCGCACGGCGTGAAGGTCATCTCCATCGGCATGTTCACCCCCGGCAACACGCCAGTGGTGTGGCGTGGACCGATGCTGCATCGCGCCCTGCAGCAGTTCCTCGCCGACGTCTTCTGGGGTGACCTCGACATCCTGCTGCTCGACCTGCCGCCCGGCACCGGTGACATCGCCATCTCCGTGGCACAGCTGATCCCCAACGCCGAGATCCTGGTGGTGACGACACCTCAGCAGGCCGCGGCGGAGGTCGCCGAACGCGCCGGTGCCATCGCACTCCAGACCCGACAGCGGGTCGCCGGAGTCATCGAGAACATGTCCTGGTTCGAAGCGCCCGACGGCTCTCGCATGGAGATCTTCGGCTCCGGCGGAGGTCAAACCGTCGCCGAGTCGCTGTCCAAGTCCGTGGGTGCCGAGGTGCCTCTGCTGGGACAGGTACCGCTCGACCCGAAGCTGCGGGAACAGGGCGACGCGGGCACACCGATCGTCCTCGCCGAACCGGACTCCGAGGCGAGCAAGGTACTCATCAACGCCGCCGAGAAGCTGTCCGTCCGCGCCAGGGGCCTGGCGGGCATGATGCTCAACGTCACCCCGGCGGGACGATGACCCCACCGGCGAGAAGCCGTCAGGTGGCGTCCGGGTCCACCGGCGGCTTCTCGCCCGGTTTCAAAGGCTCCACCTGCCGCGGCGCGGCCGTGTAGCCGCCGTTCTGCGGAGCACCGTTCGTACCGTTGCCGGTGCCGTTGATGTCGTTCAGTCCCAAGGGGTCGGGGTCGCCGTCGAACAGGTGCTTCGTCACGACCTGCTTCGGATCGAGATTGCGGAGGTTTCGCAGCTCCTCGATGGGTTTACGGAACTCCTCGAGGTCCGTTCCCACCTCCTCACGCAGCTGCTGCCGAGCGCCTGTCGCGAATTCCCTGATCTTGCGCACGGTCCGGCCGAGCCAGGCAGCGGCCTCGGGCAACCGTTCCGGCCCGAGGATGAACAGGCCGGCGACGATCAAGATCAGGATCTCACTCCAGCCGATGTTGTCGAACACGCGCCCAACCTCCGCCTCGGAACACGATGCGGTGAAAGCGTACCCGTCAATCTGAACCGAGGGTGACCTCGACAGTCAGCTGACGTCCACCTCTCACCAAGCGCACGGGGACGGACTCACCGATGTCGTGCTCTCGCACGGCCACGGTGAGCTCGGCGGCGTTTCGCACCTGCCGTTCCCCCACGCGCACGATGACGTCGCCTTCCTTGATACCCGCCTGCGCCGCAGGGCTGCCCGGGACGACGTTCCGCACCTGGGCACCCCGCGAGGTGTTGGCCGCCACCGACGCGGCATTCACCCCGAGGGAAGCATGTTTGACGGTGCCGTCGCGCACGAGCGATTCGCTGATCCTGATCGCCTGGTTGGCCGGGATCGCGAACCCGAGCCCGATGCTGCCGCCCTCACCCGAATCACCCACGGTGCGGATCATGGAATTGATGCCTACGAGGGCACCGGTGGAGTCGACGAGCGCGCCCCCGGAGTTACCCGGGTTGATGGCGGCGTCGGTTTGGATGGCGTCATAGGTCACCGGAGGGTCCCCGTTCTCACCCGGCGCGGTCACCGGCCGGTTGAGGGCACTGACGATGCCCTCGGTCACCGTGTTCTCCAGCCCGAAGGGGGAACCGATGGCCATGACCCGATCGCCGGGCGCGAGGGAGTCGGAGTCACCGATCTCGATGACGACGGGATTCTCGACGTTGACCTTGAGCACGGCGAGGTCGGTTTTCGGATCGGTGCCGACGATCTCGCCACGCGTACGGGTGCCGTCGATGAACACCACGGTCACCTTCGTGTCGTCGTCCTGCATCGCGGAGGACACCACGTGGTGGTTCGTGAGGATGTAGCCCTGGGGGTCGATGACCACACCGGACCCGACACCACCCGATTGGCCTGCCTCGACCTCGATGGACACCACCGCGGGTGCCACTTTCTGCGCGATCGCCGCGACCGAGTCCGGTGGACGTTCCTTGGCGGCTTCGGCCTCCGCGAAGTTCAACTCTCCGGTGAGCGAGTCGCCCGCCGACGCGAGCGCCCATCCGACCACTCCGCCTCCGGCGCCGATCAACAACGCGACGACGGCGAGCAACGCCAGTGCCGTCGGCTTGACACGACGACCGAACAACACCTCCGGCAAGCTCAACAACGGGCCGGTGGGTCGTTCGACGTCGCCCTCGGCACGCTCTTGTTCCCGTAAGGCGGGGGCACCCAGCACGACGGGGGAGTTGGGATCACGCCACGGGTCCGATTCCGAGGCCCACAGCGGTCCTTCCTCGTACTCACGGACGCCGTCCCCGTCAAAGACGGCGGGATCGTCGGAACGCCCGTACCCGTCCGGGCGTTGCAGTACTACGTTCTCCTCACCCGGGCGACGTCCGAAAGCCTCCGCGAGCGCAGGTGGGGGCGGACCGGTCTGCAGCGAAACCGGACACACGTTCGTGTCCGGTCGGTGAAGCAGGTCGAACGAACCCTTCACGCCCTTCGGCCTACCGAACACAGCCGCCGCTTCGGGATCCACCGGCGGCCGCATGACCGGGCGTGGCCTGAGCCGATACTCCTGGTGCCCGGATTCCTCCTGGTTCGGCGTGGCTGGTTCGTTCATTCTTCCCCGGTTGGACTGCGGTGATCACTGGGATCGCTCGACGTGTGACCCTACGCCAAGCTTCCCACAGGGATGCTGCCCGCAGGTCGGTGAAGTCAGTGTGGAACACCCGGGGGCGCTATCACGGCACCCGTGGTGGCCGACGCGACGACATCCGACGGGGGAACCGGGGTCGCCGACGTCGACGACACGGTCATGCCGATGCTGGCGGGCACGGTGGAGGTGACCGTGGTCTCCGAGGCCTCGGACGCCTCGGACGTCTCAGCGGACCCGGAAGGTCGGCCGGGTTCGGAAGAGTGGAGAGGCTCCGAAGGCTCGGTCGACTCGGCCGGCGCCACTCCGGTTTCCTCCACCAGCGGAGTGGCCTTGAGGGTGTCGGTGGCAGCGTGGCCCCCGAACTTCGCGGGCAACACATCGGTGCGAGGCGTGGCACTGGGGTCGGCGTCCCGCGCCCCCTCCTCGCTCAGGTTCGTGGTGGCGACCAGCGCGAGCGCGCTGAGCACCAATCCGGAGACGACGACCCCGGCTCCCTGGGTCGCTCTTTTCCGACCTCCGGCCAGGCGCGGCCCGTTGCCGAGAACGGTGGGGGACGTACCCAAAGGCGCCGAGGTGCCGAGCGCACCGGAGGGGAGTCCGTCGCGGAGCCCCGCAACCTGGTCGGGCCGTTGCACGGCCATGACCTGGCCGTTCGGGCCGATGGCGAGGTTGTCTGGCCCGTTCGGCAGGTCGGCGGTCTGGGGGATCCGCTGCAGACTCGCTAGAAAACTCGCTGAGATCGACGGTGTTCGCGCCTGCCGCACGGCTTCGCTGGCCGCGCGCTGGGCAGCGACTTCGGCGGCGCAACGGGGACAGTGGGCGAGATGCGCCGCCGCGCGTTCCTGTGCGCCCAGCGACAGCTCCTGGTCCACGAACGCCACCACGGCATCAGGAAGAAGATGCGACTCGGGCCACCTTCGTCCCTTGCCAACCGTCATACCCGTGCCTCCTGTTTGAGCGCGCGACGGCGCTCGAGAGAAGACTTCAACGCCTGTCGACCACGGTGGATCCGGCTGCGAACAGTGCCGAGCTTAACGCCGAGCGTGGCACCGATCTCCTCGTAGGACAAGCCTTCGACATCACACAACACCACAGCCGCCTTGAACTCGGGCGGCAGCTCGTCGAGAGCGGCTTGCAGATCCGGGTCCAGGTGCGTGTCCGAGTACACCTGTTCGGGACTCGGTCCGTCGCCGACGAGACGGTCGGTGTCCTCGGGAAGGCCCTCCATCCGGACCCGGGAACGACGCCTCGCCATGTCGAGGAACAGATTCGTCGTGATGCGGTGCAACCAACCCTCGAACGTTCCCGGCTTGTAGGAGGCGAGTGAACGGAACACCCGGATGAACGTCTCTTGAGTGAGGTCTTCCGCATCGTGGGCGTTGCCCGTCAAGCGGTAGGCGAGCCGATACACGCGATCGGCGTGTTGCCGCACGACCTCGTCCCAGGTCGGCGGCGTCCATGTGGCGTCATCCTCGACCAACACCGGCGCGGTCTGTGTGCTGTCGTGTGGCAGCTGAGGCACCTCCATCGGCCGTCCCCTTCACTACTCCACCTAACGTGGCGGATGCGACGGGAGTTCCCGTCTTCGATATCTCAGTGTTACCCGGCTTCCTGTGGTTGCTGTGAAGTTCGCCTGAGAGCAAGCTGAGAAACCTCTTCTGCCATGGCGATCATCGCCCTCACCAGCGGAAACACAGTTTTCCACGCACCCCGTTCGCCCACAGAGAAACACCGAATTCGACGCCGCCGACCGCCGAGACCGATGGGCCATCGGCGATGAGAGCGAGACGAACAGCACCCTGTGAGGACGTACTGGCCTGGTTCACTGACCGTGCCGCGCTAATCTCTGGCGCGTGAACTCCGAGACGCACATCACCGGTTGGGTCGATCTCGGCGAATTCATCGAGGCGTACCTTCCCGAGGACGACGTCCTGGCCTCGGCTCGCCTTCGCGCGGAACAACTCGGCTGCCCACCGGTGTCCTGTGCCACGGGTTCGCTGCTCAGTTTCCTGGCGGCATCCCTTCAGGCCCGAGCGATCGTCGAGATCGGAACCGGAGCGGGCGTCAGTGGTCTGTACCTGCTTCGCGGAATGACCAAGGACGGCGTACTGACCTCGATCGACATCGAGCCGGAGTTCCATCGCAGCGCACGTCAGTCGTTCCTCGACGCCGGATATCCGGCAGGGCGCACGCGCCTGATCATAGGAAGGGCGATGGACGTGCTGTCGAGACTCACCACCGGCGGGTACGACATGGTGTTCGCCGACGCCTCCCGCGTGGAGTATCCCGGATACTTCGACCTCGGCGTACAACTGCTCCGCCCCGGTGGCGTGATCGCGTTCCACAACGTACTGGCCGCGGGTCGGATCGCCGACCCGACGAGACGAGAACCGGAGCTGCTCGCGCTGCGTGACGTGGCGCGAGCGGTACGGGAGGACAAGCGCCTGGTACCCACCCTGCTGCCCGTGGGCAACGGCCTGCTGGTGGCGGCGGTCGCCACCCCGGAGGACTGAGACGACCCGACGGAACGCCACGACCGGCATCGATCGGCGACGACCGATACGGCCCCGACAGACGCCGGGACGCCGGACAACCCGGACAACCCGGACAGCGACGCACACCGGACTCGGCGAGAGCCGCGAAGGCGGCGAGGAAGCGGAAAGTGTCGGCATGCCGTCACCATAACCAGAACCTCGAACATTTGTTCGAACACGGTCCGGTGATTTTCAGACCGTCTCGGACGCATGCCGTCGCGCCAGCAACACCACGCCAGCCGCCGCGCATCCCAGCCACACCGCGACGGTGCCGACCAGCCACGTCCAGCCCGCGTACCCGTAGACGATGCTGCCCACCGTGCCGCCGACGCTGCTGCCCAGGTAGTACGCCAACGTGTACAGTCCGGACGCCGACGCGCGCGCCTGTGTCGGAGCCTCGGCCGCGGCCCACCCGTTGGCGACCGCGTGCGCCGCGAAGAACCCCCCGGTGAAGACCACGAACCCCGCGATGACGACGGCGAGCGAGCCCCACACCGTGGCCGCCGCGCCCACCGCGGTCAACGCCAGCGACATGAGCAGGCAGCGCATCCTGCCGTACCGTGCCACCAACCTGCCCGCGGTGGCCGACGACACCGATCCCATCGCGTAGCAGAGGAACACGAGCGAGGCGACGGCGGGACTGAGGTTGAGGGGGTCTCCGGTGAGCCGGAAGCCCGCCGCGTTGTACAACGCCACGAAGGACCCCATCGCCAACAGCGCCACGCCGTACTGCGCCCACAGCACGGGTCTGCGCAGACCGACCCGGAAGCCGGACAGCACGGCGCGCAGCTTCGACCCGAGCGATTCGGTGGCTTCCCCGACTCCCCCGGCCCCCTCGCGATCCCGTCGCGACGCCCTCGGCACCCGCGGCAGCGTGGCGACGGTGAGCAGGGCGCACAACAGCCCGATACCCCCGACCACGGCGAGAGCACCGTGCCAGCCGAGCCGTTCGGTGACCCCTCCGGCGACGAGGCGCCCGAGCATGCCGCCCACGGTGTTACCGGCGATCATGGCCCCGACCGCGCCGGCCACCCCGGCGCGCCCCAACACCTCGGTCAGATAGGCGGCCGCCACGCCCGGGAATCCGGCGATGGCGATCCCCTGCAACACGCGCAGGACCAGCAACACCTCGTACGAGGGCGCGAACGGCAACACCAGCCCCAGCAGAGCCGAGGCCAGGACGGACACGATGACGACCGGCCGTTTGCCGACGATCTCCGAGAGCACGGCGATGGGCACCACCGCCGCGGCGAGACCGCCCGTCCCCATCGACACGGCCAACGAAGCGGCACCGGGGTCGAGGCCGAACTCAGCCGCGAGCTGCGGCAACAAAGGCTGCGGCGCGTACAGCAACGAGAACGAACAGATACCCGCGGCGGCCACCGCCACCGTGACCCTACGGGCGTTCACCGCCCCATCGGCGGAATCCCGCGCAACCACACCCACGTGCTCCGACGGTAAGCGCCGCTAATCAATACTTCCAATACCTTTTGCAAGGACAATCGATACCGTGACGAATGAATTCGACGACGCTCGACTGACGACGGAACTCGCCCCGGCCGCCGCATTGCTGCGTGTGTTGAAACTCACTTCCAACCTCACTCGGGCGGCGGCCGAACTCGGTATCCCGCAACCGACCGCGAGCCGCCGTCTCGCCGCCCTCAGCGCGCGAGTCGGAGTCCCCCTCACCGTGCCCGACGGACGCGGTATCCGCCTCACCCGGGTGGGCCGTCTCCTCGCCGACGCCTCCGAACGCGCCGTCGACATCCTCAACCACGGCGTCCGACAGGTCCGCGAGGAGATCGACCCCGATGCCGGTCACGTGGTGCTGGGCTTCCTGCACCTGCTGGGCCGCTCGCTGGTGCCCGGCCTGCTCCGCGACTTCCGCCTCGAACACCCTCGGACCCGGTTCAGCCTCGTCCAAGGATCCCGACGGGACATCGTGGACGACCTCGCCGCCGGGACCATCGATCTGGCCCTGGTCGCACCACCGCCCCACGACGAGGATCTGGGATCCGTGGTGCTCACCGAACAGGAACTGTTCGTGGCCGTACCCACGGACCATCGACTCGCCGACCGCTCCAGCGTGCGGTTGGCCGAATTGGCCGACGAGGTGTTCGTGATGCTCGAACCCGGCTACGGCCTGCGGCAGATCACCGACGACCTCTGCGCGAAGGCGGGATTCACCCCGACCGTGGCGTTCGAGGGGCAGGAGTCCGACACGGTGCGCGGACTGGTCGCGGCAGGACTCGGCGTAGCGCTCCTACCCGCGTTCGAACCCCACCCACCGCCGGGGGTCGCCGAGATCCGACTCGATCCACCCGTGACCCGGAAGATCAGCCTGGCCTGGTCCGCCGATCGACCGCTCTCCCCCGCCGCCGCGGTGTTCCGCGAGTTCGTCCACGACCGCGTACGCACTCAGGCGTAGGAGGCCACGAACTGCACGAGGGTACGGGCGGCGAAGCCCGTGCCGCCGGGCACCACCTCGGCGTAGGTGCTCTCCGCCCTGGCCGGTCCGGCGATGTCCAGGTGCGCCCACGGCAGTCCGGCCGTGAACTCACGCAGGAACAACGCGGCCGTGATCCCACCCGGTCCGGGCGGGCCCTGGCGGACATCGGCGATCTCGGAACGTATCGCGTCGGCGTACTCGTCCGACAACGGCATCCGCCACCACTGCTCACCGACCTCCGCGCCGGCCGTCAGAAGGCGATCGGCGAGTTCGTCGTCGGTGGCGAACAGGCCACCTGTGCGCAGCCCCAACGCCACCTTCATCGCGCCCGTGAGAGTGGCCACGTCGACCACCACATCGGGGCGGAAGGTCGCGATCCCGTAGGCGAGGGCGTCGGCGAGCACCATCCTGCCCTCGGCGTCGGTGTTGTCGATCTGCGTGGTCCGCCCGCCGTAGTGCCTCACCACGTCACCGGGGCGGTACGCCGAACCGGAGATCGCGTTCTCGGCAGCGGGGACCAAAGCGGTGACCCGTACCCTCGGTTTCAGCGTGGCGATCGCCCGCATCGCCGCGACGACCGCGCCTCCACCGGACATGTCGGTACGCATGAGGTGCATGCCCGCCGCGGGCTTCACCGAGATACCGCCCGTGTCGAAGGTGATGCCCTTACCCACGAGCAGCAAGTGCGCAGCGGCACCGCGCGGACGGTACGACAACTCGATCAACCGTGGCGGATGGGCCGAACCGCCCCCGACGGCGAGCATGCCGCCGAACCGCTGCTGAGCCAGCCACTCGTCGTCTCGCACAGTCACCGACAAGCCGGGTACATCAGCGATCCGTTGGGCCGTGTCCGCCAGCCACGCCGGGTTCTTCACGTTCGACGGCGTGTTGGCCAGATCACGCGCCAATGCCGTGGCCCTGGCCAGCTCACCGGCTCGGGCCACCGCCGCGGCACACTCGTCGACGGAACCTTCCGGGGCCACCAGCCGAAGCCTGCGCACCCGCGCGGGCTCGTCCGAGCCGGTCACTCGATAGCGGTAGCCACCGAGTATCGCGCCCGTCGTGAACGCGGCGTACTCGCCAGCACCGGCCTGTTCCGGCGGCCGTACCTGCACCGTCACCGGTGGGCGGCCACCCGAATCGGCTTCGGTGTCGGCGTAGGCGTGCGCGGCCCGGACGAACGCCGCACCGGCCTCACGGTAGTGCCGTGGAGTACCCGCACCGACGCCGACGACCCACCTGGGGCCGTCCTCGTCCGGCAGGATCTGGACCTGACCGGCCTTACCGCTGAACCCCACACCGGCAGGCACCTCGACGTGCGCCGCGTCGTCCCCCTCGGCGACGAGCACCGCGACCGGCGCGCCCCGTCGGGCGCGGTCGGCCACCTCCACGTCGATCAGCCTCGTGGGGACGGACGGGACCGGCGAGCGCGCCATACGATCTCCAGGCACAACGGGTCAGGCCAGGCCGAACCTGCCTCGGCACCGGCACGAGAAGTGGATCAGGTTTTCAGCTGGTGGCCTGCTGCAGGGCCGCACCGAGGTCCTTGGCCTCCTCCATCGTCAGCTCGACGACGAGTCGTCCACCGCCCTCGAGCGGTACGCGCATCACGAGGCCCCGCCCCTCCTTGGTCACTTCAAGGGGCCCATCTCCGGTCCGGGGCTTCATGGCCGCCATAGCGTGCTCCCTCCGTCTGAATCAGCGCGCCCGATCGGGCTCGCCAAAGCAACCGCGTCGTGACCATTGTCCCCCATGAGGAGTCGGCCGCGAACGTGGACCGATCTTAGCGAGGCCGGATCGTTGCTGGTATGCGCGCCGCAAGCCTGTCAGACTCGCCGGGCGAGGACGACAACGGAGGATTCGGTGACCGCAGAAAAGAGCACGGAAGCGCAAACGAACGACAGCCCGGACACCATCTCGCCCCCCACCGACGACGTGCTGTTGGTGACCGACGTCGACGGCGTACGCACCCTGACACTGAACCGGCCCCGCGCATACAACTCGCTGACGGTGGAGTTGAAGGAACGACTGCTCGCGGCGTTGCGGCAGGCGGCGGAGGACGACGCCGTCAGAGCGGTCGTGCTCACCGGCTCGGGCAAGGCGTTCTGCGCTGGTCAGGACCTCAAAGAGCACGTCGAGGGGCTGCGTACCGGTGACCTGGCGCCGCTGAGCACCGTGGCACGGCACTACAACCCGATCGTGACCGCGATCGTGGACCTGCCGAAACCGGTGATCGCGGCGGTGAACGGTTCGGCCGCCGGAGCGGGCGCCGCGTTCGCCTACGCCTGTGACCTGCGTATCGCCGCCACGTCGGCGAGTTTCAGCATGGCGTTCGCCGGCGTGGGACTCGGCCCGGACTCGGGTGCGTCGTGGACCCTGCAACGACTCGTCGGATACGGCAAGGCCATGGAACTGATGCTGCTGGGGAACAAGGTGGACAGTGGGGAGGCGCTCCGGCTCGGCCTGGTGAACGAGGTCGTCCCCGACGACGAGTTCCCCGAGCGGGTCCGCACCGTGGCGGCCTCGCTCGCGGCGGGTCCGACCAGGGCGTACGCGAAGATCAAGCAGACGGTGACGCGGGCCGCCGAGTCCACACTGGCCGAAGCGTTGGCCGCCGAGAACGCGGCGCAGACGGAACTGGGCGGCACCGCCGACCACCGGGAGGCCGTCGAGGCGTTCGTGGAAAAACGCCGGCCGAATTTCACCGGAAAGTAGGTCGCCCGACCCGGTCAGTCGCGGTCGTTCGCGCGGAAACAGCCCTGCACGTGGTCGTCCACCATGCCCGTGGCCTGCATCAGCGCGTAGCAGGTCGTCGGTCCGACGAAGACGAAACCACGCTTCTTCAACGCCGTGGCCATCGCCTGCGACTCCGGTGTCCTGGCGGGCACGTCGGCCATCGTGCGGGGCCTCGGCCGCCTACCGGGTTCGGGGGCGAACGACCACAACAGTTCGTCCAGCGGCGCGTCCAGTTCCACGACGGCCCTCGCGTTGGTGATCGTGGCGAGGATCTTCGCCCGGTTCCGCACGATCGAGGCGTCGGCCAACAGGCGGTCGACGTCCTCGGCGTCGAAGGCGGCCACCCGTTCCGGGTCGAACCCGGCGAACGCGCGGCGGAAGTCCTCGCGTTTACGCAGGATGGTCAGCCACGACAGGCCGGACTGGAACGCCTCCAACGACAACCGCTCGAACAAGGCGATCTCGCCCCGGAGCGGAACCCCCCACTCCTCGTCGTGGTAGACCGCGTAATCGGGCGCGGTGTTGCCCCAGGAACATCGGGCGACACCGTCGACACCGACCAGTTCCGGACCCATCAACCCACCGTGTAGTTCTCGGCGAACCGCGCGAACGCCCGCAGCGAACGACGCAACGCCAGCGTGAACGCCGGTCGCGCCAACATCCACCCCACCTTCCCCACCGGGCCGAACGGCGGGGTGAACTCCTCCGCCCACACGAACACGCTGCGCTGCGGCCCCTTGGTCTGGACGTGGAAGGTACCCGTCCCCCGCACGAGCAGCCCCAGATGGCGCACCGTGCACCGCACCGGCGGCTCCCAGTTCACGATCTCCATGGTGTCGGTGACGCCGATCCCGCCGACACCGGTGAACGCCTCCAACCGGGAACCGACACTGCGCCCGTTGCCCGACGCCACTCGCACGGTGGTGGCGGGAATCCACTCGCGCTGGCGCTCCCAATCGGTCAACGCCAGCCACGTCGTCCCCACGGGCGCGGCGACCTCGACCGACGCCACGAGCTCACTCACGGCTCGCCTCGCAGTTTTGCCGTTCGGCCTCCAGCTCCGCCACCCGGGCGCGCAACAGGTCGATCTCCGCGCCGAGCCGGGACATCACCCAGTCGACCTCCGACATCTTGTAGCCGCGAAGGACGACCTGATACTTGACGTGCTCCACGTCCTTGCCCGTGATGTCCTCGGCGGGTAGCCGGGTGGGCGAACTCCCCGGCGCCAGCGGGGCGAGTTCCTCCCCGCGGCCGAAGACCAGCGAGGCCAGCAGGAACACCACGGCCGCCACCAACAGCATCACGAGGAGGTAGATCAGGGCGGTGGTCACTCCACGATCGTGACATACCCGCCGGACTCACGTGCGCTTCGCCAGCACCTGCCGCATCGGCGGCCGATCGATCAGCGGCACCGGGCTGACGTCGGGTATCCACTCGCCTCCGACCTGCACGAACTGGGTCAGCTCCGGCACACCGGGCGCGTCCACCCCGCAGCGTGACAAAGCGGTGCCGAGGATCTCGCGGGCCATGACCCCGAGCTGCGCCAACGATCGGTTGCGGTGTTTCCGCACCCCGAGATTCACCTGGGCGAGCGCATCGAGTCCACACGTGGCCTCGGTGTCGAGCAACAGCCCGATCTCCACGCCGTAACCGCAGGCGAACGGCAACGCCTCCAACAACCGCCGGGTGGCGGCGTACTCCCCTCCCAGGGGTTGCACCAACCCGGACAGGGACGGACGCAGCGCGGCCAACAGCGGACGAGCCAACAACTCGGTGACCCGTCCCCCGCCGGTGGTGAGTTCGTCCTCCTCCAACCGCAGCGGCCTGCGGTAGAAACCCTTCACCAGCTCGACACCGGGCTCACACAGCAACGGGCCGAGCAACGCGGGCACGAAACCCGGATCGGGATCGACCAGATCGGAGTCGAGGAACACGACGAGGTCACCCGTCGTCGCCGCCAACGACCGCCACAGCGCCTCCCCCTTGCCCGGAAGGGGCGCGAGATCGACGAGCACCTCCTCACGGCGGACGACGGTCGCTCCCGCACGCTCGGCCTCGGCGGCCGTACCGTCGCTCGACCCGGAGTCCAACACCACCAGCTCGTCCACCAAGCCGCCGACCAGAGGACGTACAGAGGCCACCACGGAACCCACCGTGGCCTCCTCGTTCAGCGCGGGCAGCACCACCGACACCGTCCGCCCCCGCTTGGCCGCCACCAGCTCCGACACACTCCACTGCGGAGATTGCCAGGTGCGGCGACGGAACCAGCGCTCATCCATGGATGTCGATCGTGCCATCCTGATAGGGACAGCCACTGGGAGGGAACGTGTTACAACTGCTGATCCGAGGTGTACTCGCGCCGTTGGCCAAGCTGGCCTACCGGCCCGACGTGCAGGGGCTGGAGAACGTGCCGCTCGACGGCCCGGTGATCCTGGCCCCGAACCACCGGTCAGCGATCGACACCGCCGTCATCGCGCTCGTGGCGCCTCGACCGGTCCGGTTCCTCGGCAAGGCGGAGTACTTCACCGGCACAGGCTTGAAAGGCCGGTTCGTGGCCTCGTTTCTGTCCGCACTCGGATACCTCCCCGTCGAACGCGGCAACGCCATGGCCGGCATCGCCGCGCTGAAGGCCGCCCGCGAAGTGCTCGAGGCGGGCGAGACGTTCGCGATCTACCCGGAGGGCACCCGCTCACTCGACGGTCGCCTGTACCGCGGGCACACCGGTGTCGGCACGCTCGCGCTGGAGACCGGGGCGGCCGTGGTGCCCGTGGCGCTGCACGGCACCGAGAAGCTGTTGCCGGTGGGCAAGAAGATCCCCCGGTTGGCGAAGGTGAGCGTGCGGTTCGGAAAACCGCTCGACTTCTCCCGCTACGACGGTCTCAGTTCCTCACCGGCGATCCGACGCGCGGTGACCGACGAGATCATGTACTCGATCATGGAGCTGTCCGGTCAGGAGTACGTGGACAGCTACCACAAGCTTCCGCGCAGCGCCGCCTGACCGCCGGGCGGGCTAGCCCGCCCACTTGTCCACCGGCGTGTAGCTGTGCCGAGAGAAGGCGTCGAGCACGGCACGCGGGTCCGAGCCGACGATGACGAGGTCGCGGCTGGCCTCACCCAGGAAGCCCTCGATCACCATGTGGTCGAGGAATTCGACCAGCTTCGTGTAGTAACCGCCCACGTCGAGCAGCCCCACCGGCTTGGCGTGCAGACCGAGCTGCGCCCAGGTCCACACCTCGAACAGCTCCTCCAACGTGCCCGCCCCGCCGGGCAACGCGAGGAAGGCGTCGGACAACCGGGCCATCGTGGCCTTGCGTTTGTGCATGTCCTCCACCACGTGGAGTTCGGTGAGACCGTGGTGGGCGAGTTCGGCACGCATCAGGTGCTTCGGGATCACCCCGATGACCTCTCCCCCGGCCTCCAGCGCCGCGTCGGCCACGACCCCCATGAGGCCGACCTGTCCGCCGCCGTAGACGACGCCGATACCGCGTTCGGCCAGCAGCCTGCCCACGGCGGCGGCCTCGTCGGCGTAGCCGGGGTCCTTACCCGAGGCCGAACCACAGAAGACGCAGATCCGCTTCATCTAGTGGGTGTCCTCCCAGGCTTTGTAGGCTTCCTTCACCACACCCACCGCCTCGTCGATGTCATCGGTGACGTGCAGCAGTCGGAGGTCCCGCTCGTTGATCTTGCCTTCGGCGAGCATGGTGTCACGCACCCACTCGTACAACCCGCCCCAGTACTTCGAGCCGAACAGCACCACCGGGAACTTGGTGACCTTCTTGGTCTGCACCAGCGTCAACGCCTCGAACAACTCGTCGAGCGTGCCGAACCCGCCGGGAAGACAGATGAACGCCTGCGAGTACTTGATGAACATCGTCTTCCGCGTGAAGAAGTAGCGGAAGTTCACCCCGAGGTCCACCCACCGGTTCAACCCCTGTTCGAACGGCAGCTCGATACCGAGTCCGACGGACAGTCCACCGGCCTCGGACGCGCCCCGGTTCACGGCCTCCATCGTGCCGGGGCCCCCACCGGTGATCACGGCGAATCCGATCTCGGCCAACGCCGCGCCGATCTTGCGACCGAGTTCGTATTCGGGATGGTCCCGGGGCGTACGGGCCGAACCGAACACGGTCACCGCACGCGGAATCTCGGCGAGCGCTCCGAACCCCTCGACGAACTCGGCCTGGATGCGCAGCACTCGCCACGGATCCGTATGAACCCAGTCGGAGGGCCCACGGGAATCGAGCAGCCGCTGGTCCGTGGTGGTTTTCTCCGCTTGGCTGCCTCTGCGCAGGACGACTGGGCCACGGTGTCGTTCAGGCGGACTGTCGTCACCGTTGTTGATGTTGCGCGTCACCTCGGTCACATCGGCCAGCGTAGATTCACCCGGACAACAGTGAACGAAGCACCTCCGCGACGCGGCGAATTTCCACCACTCGGACCTGCTCCTGTTTGGTGTGGGCCAGAGTCGGATCGCCAGGCCCGAAGTTGACGGCGGGCATGCCGAGCTCGGCGAACCGGGCCACGTCGGTCCATCCGAGTTTGGCCGCGACCCGTCCTCCCGCGGCGGCGACGAGTTCCGCGGCCGCCGGCGCGGACAGGCCCGGCAACGCTCCGGGTGAACAGTCGACGACGGTGAGCTCGTAGCCGTCGAACACCTTGCGCAGACGGGCCTCGGCCTGCTCGGGCGACACGTCGGGCGCGAAACGGTGGTTCACGGTCAGGACGGCGGAGTCGGGTACGACGTTGCCCGCCACCCCACCTTCGATCCGTACCGCCTGTAGCCCCTCCCGGTAGGTGAGGCCGTCGATCTCCACGACCCTGGCCTCGTACTCCGCGAGCCGACGCAACGGTTCGGCCAGCGCGTGGATGGCGTTCGAACCCATCCACGCCCGCGCGGTGTGGGCCCGGACACCTTCCACACGCAATTCGACCCTCATGGTGCCCTGGCAGCCCGCCTCGATCACCGCGTTCGACGGTTCGCCCACGACGGCGAGGTCGCCGCGCAACCACTCGGGCAGTTCACGTTCGATGCGGCCCAGGCCGTTGCGCTCGGCCTCGACCTCCTCACAGTCGTAGAACACGAACGTGACGTCGTGCCTCGGCTCCGGCAGGGTCGCCGCGAGGTGCAGGAACACGGCGTCACCACCCTTCATGTCGACACTGCCGAGGCCGTGCAGCACCTCGTCGTCACCGGAACCGGTGCGCCTGGACGGCAGGTTGTCGTTGACGGGCACGGTGTCGAGATGACCGGCGAACACGATGCGGGACGGCCTACCCAGGTTGGTCCTGGCCAGCACGGCGTCCCCGTTGCGCACCACCTCCAGGTGCGGTGCCTGAGCACGCAGTGCGGCCTCCACGGCATCGGCGATGCCGGCCTCGGCCCCGGACACACTCTCGATGTCCACGAGCGCGGCGGTGAGATCGACGGGATCGGAACGCAGGTCAAGCGAGGGCATGGTCGCACCGTAACGTGAACTGCGTACGGTGGTGGCGTGCGTACCCGAGCCTGTGTCGTTCTTGCCGCCGCACTGTTCACGCTGACCGGATGCTCCGGGGAAGCGGGACCGACCCCGAAAGGGACGCCGGACCCCGGCCCCGCCGCCCTGGCCAGGAAGGTGACGGTGCTGCGGGCCGACGACTGTCACACCGCGCCCACCGAGGTGCGTCCCGCTGACTGCGAGAAGTACGTCACCCAGGTGGAGAACATCCCGGGCAACGCGCACAAGTACGCGACCGGGCACCCACGGCTGGCCGAGGCCGCCGACACCCTCAGCTCCACGTTGCGGGCCTACCGCCACAACAACTGCGCAGGTAGCGGCGATGCCGATGTGTGCACGTCGGCGCTGACGGACATGGCGTCGGCGCTGACGGACCTGCACACCGAGCTGTCCGCGCTGCCGGACGTGACGGCGCAATCGGGCTAAGCGCGGGTTACCGTAGCGATCGTGAGCGCAGCTAACCCGAATCCCGAAACGACCGGTGCGACCGGTGTCGGTCTGGCCACCGTCACCAATGACGGCACCGTGCTCGACACGTGGTTCCCGCAGCCGAAGCTGACCGCCGAGGCGCACGAGAGCCGCACCGAACGGCTGTCGGCGGAACAGGCCGCCGAGGCGCTCGGTGAGGAAGCGACGTCCTTGCTCGGCCCCGACGAGGCACGCGGGGTCGAGGTCGTGGCGGTGCGCACGTCCATCGCGACGCTGGCACAGGCACCCGTCGACGCGCATGATGTGTACCTGCGACTGCACCTGCTCTCCCACCGGCTGGTACGCCCCCACGGCCAGAACCTCGACGGAGTGTTCGGCCTGCTGTCCAACGTCGTGTGGACAAACCACGGCCCGTGCCCGGTGGAGGGCTTCGAGGCCACGCGCCTGCGACTGCGGTCACGTGGCCCGGTGACCGTCCACAGCATCGACAAGTTCCCCCGCATGGTGGATTACGTGGTCCCGAGCGGGGTCCGTATCGGCGACGCCGACCGGGTGCGACTCGGCGCCCACCTCGCCAGTGGCACCACCGTGATGCACGAGGGCTTCGTGAACTTCAACGCGGGCACACTCGGCGCGTCCATGGTGGAGGGCCGGATCTCGGCGGGTGTCGTGGTGGGTGACGGCACCGACCTCGGCGGCGGCGCGTCCATCATGGGCACGCTGTCCGGCGGGGGCAAGGAGATCATCTCGGTGGGCGAGCGCTGCCTCATCGGCGCCAACGGCGGCATCGGCATCTCGCTCGCCCGCGACCTCTCCGGCATCTCCGGCGCCCTGTTCCGCCGCAACTCCACCACCGGCGAGGTCGAGGTCGTCGAACGCACCGGTGCGGGCGTGGAACTCAACGCCGCACTGCACGCCAACGACTGAACGGGTCTCCGTCCGAGGAAACCGCTTCCACCTCATCGATCCGAAAACACCGGGCGCTCGGGTCCCACATCGGAACGCGAGCGCCCGTTCGATGAAAACCTGCTGCAGCGGCGCGAGCGGTTCCGTCCCGAGGCCGGGTCGACTCATCGCCCCCACCGTCGTGACGAAGCGGTCCCGGGCTGCGGCCCGGTATCGAGCAACGCGCCGGGCGGTTACTCCGCCAGCCGTTCCGCCGCCGCGTTCACCCGCTCGTCGGTGGCCGTGAGAGCCACCCTGACATGGGAATGGCCTCGGGGGCCGTAGAACGTGCCGGGAGCGGCGAGGATGCCACGCTCGGCCAACCACGACAGCGTGTCCTGCGCGGACTCACCGCGGGTCGCCCACAGGTACAGGCCCGCCTCGGAGTCGTCGATGCGGAAACCCGCCTTCTCCAGCGCCGGACGCAGTACCGCGCGACGGGCGGCGTAACGCCGTCGCTGCTCGGACAGTGCCTCATCGTCGGCCAGCGCGGCCCGCATGGCCTCCTGCACCGGCCTCGGCACGATCATCCCGGCGTGTTTACGCACCTCGAGCAGCCGGCGCACCAACTCGGGATCACCCGTGACGAACCCCGCGCGGTAACCGGCGAGATTGGCCGACTTCGACAGCGAGTGCACCGCCAACAAGCCGTCGAGACTGCCGCCGTGCACATCAGGATGCAGGATCGACACCGGCTCGGCGTCCCAGCCCAACGCCAGATAGCACTCGTCGGACACCACCACCGTGCCGCGTTCCCGCGCCCATTCCACCACCTTGCGCAGGTGTTCCACACCCAGCACCTTGCCGGTGGGGTTGGACGGCGAGTTCAGCCACAACAGGGCGGGCCGGGCCGGGCCGAGCGCGGTCAGGGAGTCGGCCCGCACTATGGATGCGCCCGCCAGCAACGCACCCACCTCGTACGTCGGGTAGGCCAACTCCGGGATGACGACCGTCTTCCCCTCACCGGCACCAAGCAGCGTCGGCAACCACGCCACCAGCTCCTTCGAGCCGATCGTGGGCAGTACGGCATCGGGCTCCACACCGGTGACGCCGTGGCGCCGGCGCAACGCCTCGACAACCGTCTCGCGCAACTCGGGCGTACCGTGCGTAGCCGGGTAGCCCGGGATGTCGGACACCGAGGCGAGCGCGACCCTGATGCTGTCCGGCACCGGGTCCACCGGCGTGCCAACCGACAGGTCGACGATCCCGCCCGGGTGTGCCCGCGCCGTGGCGGCGTGGCCGGCCAACGAGTCCCAGGGGAAGTCGGGAAGTTTAGGCCCGCTCATTCGCCCTGCGGAGGCAAGTCCTTGATCCACTGCGGGTCGTGCGCGACCTTGCCGACCTTCGCGGCCCCGCCGGGTGAACCGAGTTCCTCGAAGAAGTCGGCGTTGGCCTTGGTGTAGGCGGCCCACTCGTCCGGCACATCGTCCTCGTAGTAGATGGCCTCCACCGGACAGACCGGCTCGCAGGCTCCGCAGTCGACGCACTCATCGGGGTGGATGTAGAGCATCCGCTCGCCCTCGTAGATGCAGTCGACGGGGCACTCGTCGATGCATGACTTGTCGAGCACGTCGACGCAGGGCTCGGCGATCACGTAGGTCACTGCGTTCTCCTGCTTGGTTTTCGGGTCTGGCCCTTGCCGGACACTTCGCTGTCTCGCCTCCGCATCCTATGCCGACGTCCCCGAGGGGACATCGACGTGTCACGGAGTGAGCGTCCGCATGACGGACTCCAATGGATCATTGTTCGAACGGATGGTTTCACCGGGCGCAACCCATTGTGAACGACGACATAACGTTCGGGCACGTCCACCTCGAGCGGACGATCCGGACAAGGTCGCAGCGCAGACGGGGCCTTAAGACCGGCCGAAGCCCGACCAGCTGCCACTTCCGGGCGGAACCCCGGTCCGGCCTCCCACCGCCTCATCGGCTCCGCCTGCCCGCACCGACGAACGGACCGCGTCGACCCTTTTGATATCTCTTCGAGACCTCGCCCGAGATCACGGCCGCGGCCGTCCACGCTACGCATACCCCACGACGCGCATGTGAATTCGACCACGTCCTCGACGTGATCCGGATACGTCCGGCGACGTCGAGACCCCGAAGCCGGCCGTGCCGTACGCACTTCGATTCGTCGAACGTCACCGTCACCGCCGCCGGTTTCCGTGCGAGGATCGGACACCGGACCCGGACAGTACGGACCTGAAGCACCGAAGAAGAGGCCAGCACAGTGAAGGTTGTCGTCGTTGTCGGCGGAGTGGGCGGAGCTCGGTTCCTGCTCGGCGTCAAGGCCGCCCTCGGCTTACCCCCCGTCGGTGAGGGCGAATCACCGCACGAGATCACCGCGCTCGTCAACACCGGCGACGACGTGTGGATGCACGGACTGCGCATCTGTCCCGACCTCGACACCTGCATGTACACGCTCGGTGGTGGAGTGGACCCCGAACGCGGCTGGGGCCACGCCGACGAAACGTGGACCGTGCACTCGGAACTGGCGGCCTACGGTGCCGAACCCACATGGTTCTCGCTCGGCGACAAGGACATCGCCACCCACCTCATCCGCACCCGCATGCTCCGAGCGGGGTACCCGCTGTCGGCCGTCACCGAGGCCCTGTGCGACCGCTGGCGACCCGGGGTGCGTCTACTGCCCATGAGCGACGACCGGGTGGAGACCCACGTCGTGGTCGACGACCCGGACGAACCGGGACAACGCAAAGCACTGCACTTCCAGGAATGGTGGGTGCGCTACCGGGCGAAACTGCCCGCGCACTCGATCGTGCCCATCGGCGCGGAGGAGGCCCAACCCGCGCCCGGCGTGCTGTCGGCCATCGAAGAGGCCGACGCCGTGTTGTTCGCACCGTCGAATCCCGTGGTCTCGGTGGGTACCGTGCTCTCGGTGCCCGGCGTGCGCGAGGCGCTGCGCCGCACGAAGGCTGGCGTCGTCGGTGTGTCCCCCATCATCGGCGACAAACCACTGCGGGGCATGGCCGATGCGTGCCTGAAAGCCATCGGTGTCGACACCTCGGCCGAGGCTGTGGGCAGACACTACGGCTCCCGACGGGACTCCGAGGACGGCCTACTCGACGGATGGCTGATCCACGAGGGGGAGACCGCGGAAGTACCGGGGGTGACCGTGCGCGCGGTCCCGCTCATCATGTCCGATGTGGAGGCGACGGCGGCCATGGTGCGGGCCGCCCTGGAAGTGGCCGGAGTGGACAGTGAGTGAACACGCGGCGGCCCGAATCGAGATCCTGCCCGTCGAAGGGCTCCCGGAGTTCCGCCCCGGCGACGATCTGACCGGGGCCATCGCACGTCAAGCGCCCTGGCTGCGTTCCGGCGACGTCGTGGTCGTCACCAGCAAGGTCGTGTCGAAGGTCGAAGGCAGGCTCGTACGTGTCCCCTCCGACCCGCAGGCCCGGGACAAGGCCCGCAGGCAACTGATCGAGCAGGAGTCCGTTCGGGTCCTGGCACGCATCGGTCGTACCGTGATCACCGAGAACCACCTCGGCGTGGTACAGGCCGCCTCCGGCGTCGATGCCTCCAACGTGGACAGAAGCGAGGTCGCACTCCTGCCCGCCGACCCGGACGCGTCCGCACTGGCGCTGCGCAACGGGCTACGCGAACGACTCGGCGTCGAGGTCGCCGTCGTCATCACCGACACGATGGGCCGCGCCTGGCGGGTCGGACAGACCGACGCCGCCATCGGCTCGTCAGGACTACGCGTCCTGCGCTCCTACGCGGGCGAATACGACGCCCAGGGCAATGAACTCGCCGTCACCGAGATCGCCGTGGCCGACGAGGTCGCCGCGGCCGCCGACCTGGTGAAAGGCAAACTGACCGGTGTCCCCGTAGCGGTGGTACGGGGGCTGAGCATCGGCGACGACATCCCCGGCGCGGCCACCGCACGCGACCTCGTCCGCCCGGCCGAGGAGGACCTGTTCCGTCTGGGCACCGCCGAAGCCATCGCCCAAGGGCGACGGGAAGCCGTCCTCGTCCGCCGCTCGGTGCGCGAATTCACCGGCGACCCCGTGGCCCCGGAAGCGTTGCGCCGTGCCGTGGCCGCCGCGCTCACCGCACCCGCGCCCCATCACACCAGGCCCGTACGGTTCGGCTGGCTGCGCACACGGACACAGCGCGAGAGGCTGCTCGACGCCATGCGCCAGGCATGGCGCGCCGACCTGGAAAGCGACGGCTTCACCGAGGAGCAGATCACCAAACGACTGCGGCGCGGCGACATCCTGTACACCGCCCCCGAGGTGGTGGTGCCGTTCCTCGTCCCCGACGGCGCGCACGTCTACCGCGACGACCGGCGCAACGCCTGTGAACGCACCATGTTCACCGTCGCGGGCGGCGCGGCCGTGCAGGCGTTGCTGGTGGCACTGGCGGCCGAGGGGCTCGGCTCGTGCTGGATCGGCTCGACGATCTTCGCGCCCGACGTCGTACGCCAGACTCTGGGGCTGCCCGAGGACTGGCATCCGTTGGGCGCGGTGGCGATCGGACATCCGACCATCCCGCTGTCTCCCCGACAGCCCCGTGAACTGGACGAAGGACTGGTGGAATGGTGAGCCCCCTGCACACCGAGGCGACCGCGACCCTGGAGGCGTGGAAACCCGAAAGCGCCGCGCAGGAAGCGCTGCGGCAGAGCTATCTCGGCTTCCTCGCCGCGCGTGAGGACGCGTGCGAACGGTCGTGCGCGGCGGGACATCTCACCGCCTCCACCGTGGTGTTGGACGCCTCGGGCGAGCACGTACTGCTGACCCTGCACCCGCGGGTGGGCCGCTGGCTCCAGCTCGGCGGACACTGCGAACCGGAGGACTCCTCACTGGCGGAGGCGGCGCTGCGGGAGGCCACGGAGGAGTCGGGCATCAGCGGGCTCAGACTCGTCCCCGAACCACTGCACCTCGACGTGCATCCGGTGACGTGCTCGCTGGGTGTTCCCACCCGACACTTCGACGTGCGGTTCGTGGCCGTGGCCCCGGAGGGTGCGCGGCCGGTGGTCAGCGACGAGTCCGAGGATCTGCGGTGGTGGCCGGTGCGAGAACTGCCACCCGACTCCGAGGACCTCACCGAACTCATCGCCGCGGCCCTCGAAGCCAAACCCTGACCAAGCCAGTCGTGTCCGCAGGCTGTGCAGTCGTGTCCGCAGGCTGTGCAGTCGTGTCCGCAGGCTGTGCAGTCGTGTCCGCGTTGCAAGGCGCGGACACGACGACGAGGAGTACGCACGCGAGGGCATGAGTCGGAGCAAGCGGCGAGAACCAACAAGGCTTACGGCACGACTACGAGAGTCGCGGACACGACGCCACAACTTGCGGACACGACGCCACAACTTGCGGACACGACGCCACAACTTGCGGACACGGCTACAGGAACTGCGGACACGGTGGCTTCGGTTCAGCGCGGCGTGAAGCGTATGCGCATCCCGGGCCGTGCCTGTGCGGCCTTGTCCACATCGCTCGCCACGACCACGGCGATCACCGGGTAGCCGCCGGTGACGGGATGGTCCGCGAGGAACAACGTCGGCCTGCCCGAGGGGGGCACTTGCAGCGCGCCCGGAACCATACCCTCGCTCGGCAGTTCGTCGGCACGGGTCCTGCAGAGCGCGGGACCCTCGAGCCGGATGCCGATGCGGTTGCTGCGGGAACTCACCTCATACGACTCACCGAACAACGTGGTCAGTGCGTCGTCGGCGAACCAGTCGGTCCGCGGCCCTGGCACCACCCGCAGCACCAGTTCGTCCTCGGGCAGCGGTGGCACGGGTGCGAAGCCGATGTCCGGCAGCGGCAGGCGCGGGATTCCGACCGGCAGCACGTGGCCGGTTCGCAAAGGCGGTGGTCCGACCCCGGAGAGCACGTCGGTGGAAGCCGAACCGAGCACCCGTTCCACGGCGAGCCCACCACGGACGGCCACATAGCTGCGCAGGCCGCGCTCCGGCCTTCCCAGGCGTAGACATTCCCCCGCCCGGACGAACAACACGCTGTTGACCGCGCCTTGCCTGTCTCCCACGGTGACCGGGCACGGTGCGCCCGTGACGGCGACGACGAGGTCGCGACGTGCTCGGGCCGCGAACCCGCCGAAGGTCACCTCCACGGCCGCCGCGTCCTCGGGATTGCCGACGAGCCGGTTCGCCAGCCGGAAGGACGTCCGGTCGGCCGCGCCGGAGGCGCCGACCCCGATGCCCGCAAGCCCCGGACGGCCGAGGTCCTGCACGGTGGCCAACAATCCCGGCTCCATCACTTCCAGTTCAGCCGGTATCGCCGAGACCATCAGCGGACCTCCACGAACCGCACGCGCACCCCGGGCCGCAGCAACGCGGGTGGGTCACGATCGGTGTCCCACATGATCAGCTCGGTGCGTCCGATGAGTTGCCAGCCCCCCGGCGAGGACCTGGGGTAGACACCGCTGAACGCTCCCGCCAGCGCGACGGCCCCCGCGGGCACGGTGGTTCGGGACTCCGTCCGGCGAGGGATGTCGAAAGGCCACATCGCGCCGGTCAGGTACCCGAACCCGGGGGCGAATCCGCCGAACGCCACGGTCCACTCGGTGCCGGTGTGGGCGGCGACGACCTGCCGAGGCGTCAGCCCGGCCATCGAGGCGACTTCGGCGAGGTCCTCGCCGTCGTAGGTGACCGGTATCTCCACGAGTTCGGCCTCCCGCTCGGCCACACGTGTGGGACGCGCCCGACGCACGGCGCGTTCGATCTCGTCGGCGTCGGCCGTGTCTGGGTCGAACCGCAGCAACAGGGTGCGAGCCGCGGGCACCAGATCGACGACTCCCGGGGGAGGATCGGCCTGCAGGGCCGCATGCAGTCCCAGGACCTGGTCGAGGTCGTCGAGTTCCACGAGCAGTCCCGCATCGGCGCACGGCAGCAGGCGCATCTCACCACCATCCCCACATCGCGGTGCCCACTCACTCTGGCGATCAGATCGCGCGGTAGTCGCGTACCGGGTATCGGGGAGCGAATCGAGGGCGCGAATACCCCATCGCCTGGAGGTACCGTACGACCCGTTGCCGTTGCGGCGCGTACGGCGCCAGCACTTCGGCCAGGCCCTCGTCGTCCAGTGCCCGCCCCACCAGCGCGTATCCGACGATCGAGGGTACGTGGAAGTCGCTGAAGCTCACCGCGTCGGCGTCGCCCCAGGCCCGTTGCGCGACCTCGGCCGCCGTCCACACGCCCACGCCGGGCACCGCTCGCAGCAGCGCACGTCCGCGTTCGCCGCGCAGGGCCACGGCCTCCTCCAGCCGGTGCGCGACCCGGGCGGCCGCCACCAGGGTGGAGCGTCGTCGCAGATCGACCCCGGCCCTGTGCCACTGCCAATCCGAAATAGACAGAATCGCCGCGGGGGTCGGAGGGATCCGCAGTCCTTCGGGCACCGGGCCGGGAGCCGGTGCGCCGAACCAACGACACAGCTCCCGCCACGATCGGTGGGCCTCGTACCTGGTGACCTTCTGTTCCAGCACGGCGGGCACCAGCGCGTCCCACACCCGGCCGGTTGACGTGAGTCGAAGCGAGGGCAACCGTCTGCGTGCCCGCGCCACGACGTCGTGATGGGCGACGAAGCCGCTGTCGTCGTCGGCCGCGCCCAGGAGGTCGGGCAGTCCGTCCAACAGCACCTGCGCACCGTCGCCCCACGCCCGTGCCTCCACGGTGCCGTCACCGCAGACGCGGAAGACGAGCGTGCCCGGTCCCTCGCTGGTGTTACCGGTCACCCAGGTCCGTCCGCCGTCGTCGTGCCGCAGACACGGATCGCCCCGGCCGCGGCGCAGCGGCGACAGCACGGTCACCGCGTCGAGCGGATAGGCCGGCCGCCAACAGCGGGACAGTTCAGGCATCGCTGGAGAACCGGATCGCCGACTCGGGCAGTTCGACGTCCGGCCACACCCGCGCGCCGTCGAGCAGTTCGCAGTCGGCCCCCACCGACGCCCCGTCCCCGACGACGACCCCACGCAACACGGCACCCTTGCCGACCCGCGCCCCCTTCCCGAGAACCGACCGCTCCACCACGGCCCCTTCGGCCACCGACGCGCCGTCGAACAGCACCGAACCGCGCACCTGCGCGCTCGAGGCCACGTACGCGCCCGCGCCGATCGTCGACCCGTCGGTGACCACGGCGTCGTCGGCCACCGAGGCACCGTCGAGCACGAGCCGCTCGCCCGTGGGTCCCGGCAGGGCGTCCGTGGGGGCCACACCGGTGACCAGGTCGGCCGAACCGCGCACGAACGCCTCCGGGGTCCCGACGTCGAGCCAGTACGAATCGTCGACGAAGCCGTGCACGTGCCGACCGCTCTCCAGCAGGCCGGGGAACGTTTCACGTTCCACGGACACCGGCCGGCCCGCCGGGATCTCCTCGATCACCGAACGCCGGAACACGTAGCAGCCCGCGTTGATCTGGTCGGTGGGGGGATTGGGGGTCTTCTCCAGAAACGCCGTGACCCGGCCGTCGGCGTCGGTGGGGACCGAGCCGAACCGGGACGGGTCGTCGACCCGCTGGAGGTGCAGGGTCACGTCGGCCGCCACTTCGCGATGCGTGGTCACCAGTGCACCGAGGTCCGCGCCGGAGAGGATGTCGCCGTTGAACACCACCACGTCGTCGTTGCGCAGCCGATCGGCGACGTTGCGGATCGCCCCGCCCGTGTCCAGCGGTTCCGATTCCGCCACGTACTCGATGTCGAGCCCGAGCTCGGAGCCGTCACCGAAGTGTTCCTCGAAGACCTCGGCCCGGTACGACGTACCGAGCACCACGTGCGTGATCCCCACCGCACGGATGCGGGAGAGCACGTGGGACAGGAACGGAACACCCGCGGTGGGCAACATCGGCTTGGGTGCCGACAGCGTCAGCGGACGTAACCGCGTGCCCTTACCCCCGACCAGGATCACGGCATCGACACCCGACACGGACGCCATTTCGCGCGGACCCCTCCCTCATCACTTCATCGACGCCAACACAAATCGCACCCAACCTTCGACGGTCGGGTGCCAGAGGGCCTACCCTAGACACCAAAGGCGGCGGCCCCGTGCAGAGAGGGCCATCGGTGAGGGTATGGGGGTACGAGGACATGGATCCCCGCGACCGCGCGGACGCCGTGCTCGCACGAGCAGGGGCGCGTAAAGGCGTTGTCACTCCGGACAACATGACGTCGCCGATGGATTCCGCGAGCACGCTCAAGATTCCGCGGGCAGTGGTGCAGCGCATCGACGCCGAGCCCGACCCTGACACGACGACGAAACTGCCGGCCTCGATGATCCGGGCCAACGACACCGAGCGGCGTGAGTCCCACCTCGCGGAGGCGGATCAGACCACGTCGCTGCGGGAGGCCACCGATCAGGCGACGGTCACGCAGCCTTTGCGGATCCAACCGGAGGGTGCGGACGGGCCCAACGCGGCGTCCGCCGGTGCCGAGCAGGAGGAGCCCGGCACCGAGGAGGGCGGGCTGGTGCCCACCGTCACGAAACAGCAGCAGCCGCAGTCGTACGTCGCCCGTCGTCTCGAAGGGCTGTGACGGTAAGGGCTGTGACAGTCAGGACACCCCGGGGATCCGATCCGGGACGTCCGGCCGACGTTGAGTGCCGTCCGGCACGGCCACGCGCGTAGCGGTCACGCCTTTCGGGTCTCGAGCTTCAGCCTGATCGCCAGTCCGATCCGGATGGCCGCCAACACCGGCTTCCACCTCAGCCCGGTGTATCGATCGGCGAGGTAACGGTAGGCGCTGTCGTGGTGCGCGGCGAGCATCCGCGCCGACGCCTGTGACGTCGACTGTCCACCGATGTGCATGACGCTGGCCGACGGCGCGTAGACGTTGAGCCAACCCGCCCGGCTCAACCGGTCGCCGAGGTCGACGTCCTCGAAGTACATGAAGTATCGGGTGTCGAAGCCTCCGACGGCGTCGAACGCCTCCCGGCGCAGCAACAGGCACGATCCGGACAGCCAACCCGCGGTGCGTTCGGTGGGGGCGGCCGTTTCCTGCCGGTAGGAGCGGGTCCACGGGTTACGGGGCCAGATCTTGCCGAACACCGCGTGCCCGATGCCACGTCCGAGCGACGGCAGCAGCCGCGCCGACGGGTACACCGTCCCGTCGGGTTCCCGGATCAACGGGCCGAACGCCCCGCCCCGAGGCCAACGCTGCGCGACTTCCAACAGGGCGTCGATCGAACCGGGGTCCCACTCCAGGTCGGGATTGGCGATGACGATCCATCCGACGTCGTCGCCGAGTGAGGCGACACCGGCGTTGGCGCCGCCGCCGTAGCCGAGGTTGCCGCCCGTGGGGACGAATCGGACGTTGTCGCGTTCGGCCGCGGCCCGTTCCGGCGCACCGTCGACGGAACCGTTGTCGGCGAGTACCACCTGGACGTCGCGCTCGGTGGCTTTCTCCAGCGTGTCGAGGAAGCGGGTCAGAGTCTCCCCCGGCGAATACGTCACTGTCACTACGGCGAGCGCGTCACCGTAATTCTTCGGCTCCGTCACGGTGCCATTGTGCACCCGTGACACCACGTGAGACTCCGGCAGGGCGGGCAGCGCGGACCGGTGGTCACGCCTTGGCTCGGCGATGCTTGTGCCAGGCCCGGTCGTAGGCCTCCCGGTGCAAAGCGGCGCTGGTGGCCCAGGAGAACTCCTTGGCCCGGCGCAGCGCGGCCTGCATCAGTTCAGCCCGACGGCCCGGGTTGTCGAGCAGCTCCCGCAGGGCGGCGGCGATGTCCCCCGCTCCGACTCCGCAGTACGCCACGGCGTCGCCACCCACTTCGGGCAGCGCGAGACGGCGTGTGGTCAGCACGCAGGCACCGGAGGCCATCGCCTCCAGCACGGGCAGCCCGAATCCCTCCCCGAGACTCGGATACGCCACGAGTTCCGCCCCACCGAGGAACCCGGCGAGCGTGTCGTACGGCAGGTATCCCGCTCGGATCACCCGGAGTCTCAACGGGGCCGCGGCGAGGGCACTCTCCACTTGGGAGTCCCATCCCGGTTGCCCGGCCAGCACCAGCGCGGGGGGATCGGGCCGGTCGGCCACCGCCAGCGAGAAACCCCTGATCAACGCCGGTACGTTCTTGCGCGGTTCGAGCGCACCGAGGAACGCCAGATACGGCATGGCGCCCAGTCCCACCACGTCGCGGGCCGCCTGTATCTCCTCCGCCGTCGGCGGGTGGAACCGGTTGACGTCGACCCCATGCTGGATCACCCGCAGCTCCGCGTCGCGTACCCGGGTGACCCGACGTAACTCCTCGGCGGTGGCGAAGCTGGGGACCACGCACAGTGTCGCACGACGCAACGCCGTCACCGTCCACGCTCGGAAGAACCGCGCTTTCACCGAGGAGTGCAGTCCCGCGTCGGTGAAGAACGTCGCGTCGTGCAGGGTCACCACCGAGGCCGTGCGGCCCGCCAGGGGCATCGTGTAATGCGGGGAGTGCACGACGTCGACGGCGAGCCTGCGCGCCAGGCCGGGCAGGGTGGTCTGTTCCCACGTCAGCCGCGCGGTCCGGGTGGCCGCGGACTGGGCGGTATGCACCACCCGCGCGTGCGGCGCCAGCTCGGAGTACAGCTGTGCGTCACGGGCCTGGCAGACCACGGTGAGGCGGGCGCCGCCCTCGTCGAGCGCGGCGATGAGGGAATCGACGTACCGACCCACCCCTCCACGATCGGCCGGTACGGCCGTAGCGTCGATCAACACACGCGGTTCGGGCACTCGTGCAGCCTACGACTCCCCGCCGTGCTGTTGGCCGGGATCCGACAAACCGCCGTCTTTACCCGTGTGGCAGTCCCAGACGACCGTGGCGGCCCGGTGCCACGAGAAGTCACGGGCCCGGGCTTTCCCCGCGGCGACACGGCCGGCGGCCAGATCGGGATCGGTCAGCACTTTCCGCAGCCCTGTCGCGAGCGCCCGCGCGTCCCCACGCGGCACCACCTCCGCGGCTTTCGCCGACACCTCCACCAACGCCGGATCGTCGGAGTGGACCACGGGGACGCCCGCGGCCATGGCCTCCAGGACCGGTAACCCGAAGCCCTCCGCCAGGCTCGGCACGGCCACCACGGTCGCGTTGCGCAGCACGGTCGCCAGTTCGCCGTCGGTGAGTCGGCCGAGCACGCGCACGCGCCCGTCGACCAGTCCGTGTCGGGCCGCCAGTCGAAGCGGGTCCAGTCCTCCCCAACCCGGCTGTCCCACCACCAGCAGTGGTACGTCGGTGGCGGCCTCTCCGGACCGGGTCAGTTCGGCGACGGCTTCGACGAGCACGTCGATCCCCTTGCGGGGTTCCACCGTCCCCACCACCAGCACGTAGCGTCGAGGCAACCCCGGCACGGGTGTGGGTGGGCCGAGGTCGGTGACCCCGTGGGGTGCCACGCGGACGCGGGCGCACATCGGGACTCGCGCGGTGAGATCGCGGGCCACGGCCTCGGTGGGCACCACCACCGTGTCCGCCCGCCGTGCCGCCCGCTCGACCATCCGCCGATGCCAACTCACGCCGCGCGGGGTGAGGGTCTCAGGATGGGTCCACGGCACGGTGTCGTGCACCGTCACCGACAGCGTGCGGCCGCGGGGGCTCCTCGGCGGGGCCAGTGGGGTGGGCGCGTGCACGGCGTCGCCGCCCGGCCACAGCGGTATCCCCGCTTCCCAGGACGCCACCAGTGCCCGGGGCGGTAACGGCAGCACCCGCGGCCCCGCGATGGAGCCGTCCTTGGTGACGTGTCCGACCAGGACGGTGGCGATGTTGCGCTCCTTGGCCAACCGGATCAGACCGGCGGCGACCTCGCGCACCTGG
>SMEH01000031.1_pt1 | contig 45301 bp, 38 predicted proteins | sample 2456361 | NCBI WGS metagenome assembly SMEH01 (sample SAMN10132587, study PRJNA489261) | soil metagenome | isolation source: day1 control-loamy sand soil ammended | place: USA | reverse complement strand
AGCAAGCGTAAAATTTAGGATTGTTTTCATAATGATAGAATTTGATGCCACTTTAAGTTGTTTAAATAAATTACTGAGTGCCCTTAGCTGTCCATTTAAATAGTTCGGGAGTAAATGTCATCTCCAGGTATGACCAGTAAGGAGTTATGTTGCTGTTACCTCCATTTTTCACAAGCTCCATCGACTCTCGCGCAACCATCCATGAAAACCCAAAGTTTAATTTGGTGCAATCATTAGGGGAATACAAAAACGAAATATCATTCTCAAACCCCAGATATTTACTGGAAACATGATCGTTCAGAACCTCAGCAGAATAGAAGAGGTGATTGTCTATTCGTATTGAAAGTTTTTTAGTTAAATCATAAACCAAAAACAAATAAGGATTGATAATGCCCAGATTGTTAAAGTCAACTGGGTAGCTTGTAAAATAATCCAGATTACCCAAGAACTTGTGATTGGAACCATAAAGAGGAACAAATGAACGAGTTATCGCATCATTATTAATATCTTCTCCACTAAATATCTCGGCTCCCAACCAAAAAGCAGCACGAATATTAGGCTTAAACTTGACTTCCGGCTGAAAGTAATAGGCTTTTATATCCTTTCCAGTAGCTGAATGACCTTGCTGGTAATATCCCGCTAAGGTTAGATACCAATCTCCATGTTCATATTCTACTCTTCCTCCATTGGTAAAGCGATAATGCGTTACCCGTGGATTGGTTTTATCCTGGTAGCCATCTGTTGCATTTAATGAAGTAAAAGTAATGTCTTCTGAAAGATAATAGCGCATATAATGAACCAATAGGACTTTGTAGTTATCAAAGCTAGGAGAATAGTTAGTTTCAAAAATCCGTTCGCCATTCTGATTGAAAGCCCCTACTAATTCCGTCTTAAGCTTGTCACTGTCATAGATAAAACGAACAGCATCGTGCGTCCGGCCATTCTGGTGGAAATTGCTCTCGGAAAACAGACGTTGATTATCATAGGAGATTTGCTGCCTGCCTATTCTTACCGAAAGGCTCTTGATAATTGAAGGTTGGATATAAGTTTCGAAAACCTCCAATGTACTCCTTTCCGTTGATCCAGGAACGGTTTCTCCCCAGACTCGCACATCTTGAACCGAAGTGTGGAAAATCAGACCAACCCGCTGATACCGGAATTGAAGGCGGCTACGCTGTGAAATAAAAAAAGCTGCTCGTGTTGTATCGTGTCGCAGCGTTCGATAGCCATTTCTGACCTCTGCCCTTGGCCTAATCTCTGCTTTAATTTTGAATTCTTCTGATGCCCCAACTTGATCTTGGGCATATGCCCTATGTCCGATGGATAAAATTATAAAAACGAAAAGACGCTTCTTCATTGCTATATTAATTATGCCCAGGTTTTATAAAAACACACCAGAATCATACATATACGATACTGATACACACACTTTTGCATCTAATAAGATGTTCTAAAAAATGAAGATTTTGTCGACGATTGAAAGGGACATAAGCCATAATGCAATAATTATGGAGCAAATATCATATATTGTCTATTAAATAACTAGACTATAAGGAGAAAAAAATTATAGAATGGATTTATTTTGCAAAAAATCCTCTTTCCTGATAATAGAGGCCAATGTAGCTCCTTTAAGGAGACTTACTGTTTCATTCCTTACTTTTAACATAACTCGCCGAATACCACATGTTTCTTCATCAACACATTCTTCGCAGCGTTCATAATACATATGCGTGACACACGGCAGCAAGGCAATGGGGCCATCAAATAAGCGCATGACCTCAGCGACATTTACGTCTTCTGGATCCCGCAACAGGTAATACCCCCCACCCTTGCCTTTTTTACTATTCACAATACCTGCATTTTTGAGGTCCAACAAAATGGCTTCTAGAAATTTTTGAGGAATATTTTCGGATTCAGCCACCTTACTTATTAAGATAGGCCCTTCACCATATTTTCTAGCCAGATGCACAAGGGCATGAATAGCGTATTTCGTTCTTTTGGAAAGCATAAAGCAAATATAAGATTTTTGTAATAAAGGAATTTTTAAATATTAGTACATCTACTTCTTAGAGTAAGGGCTACTACCGCAAAGAGATCCCAAGGGATTTTCTTGTCAATCAGGACAATATATCGTTTGTGCGAAAACTTTTTATAGCATTTAAAGTTACTCATAATAAGTATGGTAGAGAAATGGGAGTTTCGTCGACGCTGGATATGGGTATTATTAAATAATTACAATTGATCAAATAACTTTCAGATTACAGAATTTTTTAAATTATTTCAATTTTGGTGATTTTCAACTGTTTGTTTTAAAATATTACCAGCTTTTTCTAAAATACTCTTCGCAATCGATTGTTTAAAACAAATAATTATTATATTGTAGCTAACTCCTATAAACCACTAATTGTCAAAAACTAATGAAGCTTAAAAAACATCGGTTTGCATTCATAGCAAGTTCAATATTTGCTTCGACACTCCTAGCAATGTACATTCTTGTGCCCATATTCCAAGCAACCGTTGAATGGTTTTATGTGTCTTTGAAAAATGCATCAACATTGGCCACATCATTTAGTTCTGCAGCACTATTATTAGGATTATGTTTGGTAGCAATCACCTTTCTCATCACCCATTTGGTTATTGCCCGAAGAAAAATCAAGAAGTTATTGAAAGCACACAAAGAAGTGCTTTTGCAGCAACACCAGGAAGTTGCTTTAATAAAGGACAAACTACAGGACTACGAAGAGCAGATCAAAAATCAGGGGATTGCTAAAGAAAAATTCCTTTCTATTATTTCCAGAGACCTTCGCACACCATTGTTAGCACTGAAAAGTTATGCCTATACTTTAAAAACGAAGGACGGCAATTTTATGCCATGGGAACTTGCCTCTTTTTCTGCTTCATTAGAAAAACCTTTGAACCATTTGATTACCGTTTTGAATAATGTTTCCCGGTGGTCGATGGCCCAAACTAATTGGGAGCCTATTCAGACAGACAGCATCAACATCAATAAGATGATTGCTTATACCCTTAAGCTGATGAAACCTACGGCTGACAAAAAGAAGGTCGCCCTATTGAAAAACATTAATTGTGAAGTAATCGCCATGAGCGATGCCCACATGGTCGAGTTTATATTGCGCAATATAGTCAGCAATGCGATCAAATTTTCTCACGAAAACAGCGCAATCATACTAAAGCTCCGAGAAAACGATGAAGTTTTCACCATATCTGTCAAAGATAATGGCATAGGCATGGATTCAGATACGGTATCCAAACTATTTACTATAGACCAAAAACCCAATGCAATCGATTTAAATAGCAGCAGCCCTAGTCATACGGGTTTAAGCTTAATGCTTTGCAAGGAATTTGTGCAAAAAATGGGCGGAACTTTGGAGGTACAGAGTCAAATAAACGAAGGGAGTACTTTTACCATCAGTCTTCCCAAGAAAGTTTACCAACCTTTACAAACCATAAAACAGCAGTAGCAAGCCCTAAATATCTCCTAATTGAGGCCTTATCAGAAGTTCTTCTAAAACGGAATAAGGCGAAAGACTATATGCTGTCCAGATCGCTTCAGCCACATCTTCCGGCTGCATAAAACGCTCCTTAGGCAGGTCTGTGCCATCCCAACTAGCTGTAAGGGTGGCGCCAGGCAATACCGCTGTCACCTTCACGCCAAAGGGCTTCATCTCTTCCCGCAATACCCTGGACATGCCCAACAAAGCAAACTTTGAAATACAATAGCTGCCTCCGTTCACATACGGTACTATACTAGCAGTAGAACACATGTTAAATATGTACCCATTTTTTCTTGTTTTCATATCATGAATCAGCCCACGGGTAAGATGGTAAGCACTATACAAATTCGTATTGATCATATGCTCCAAAGCGCCCTCCTCTTCAAGGTGTACAGCACCAGGTATAAACACCCCTGCATTGTTCACCAAAACATCTATAGGTCTTTCCAAAGATTGCACGAAATGAATAAACTCCATAACCTCACCCTTTTGTGACAAATCAGCCACAGCATGCCAAACCTTCACATTATACTGTTCGGCTAAGCTCAACACGACGCTTTCTAACTCAGCCTGATTTCTAGAACAAGTTATCAAGTTGAACCCTTCTGCTGCAAACCGTTTTAAGATCGCATACCCTATGCCTTTGGTGCCACCAGTTACTACAATTGTTTTTCCCATTATCGCATCAATTCATAACATTTAACACTAAAACCAAGCCTTGTAAAATTAGAAGGAAACGGTGATTTCCTAAATCTTTTTGATAATTATTTAGTATTTTTCCGGATTATAAGCATTATTAACTTATAGCGTATTTTTCTGTTATAAGAACATATTTTAATGTTGATGTCAAGCGGCATCGGTAAGGTTGTCCTTCAAAACCGAGAAAACTAATTCATCGGGGAATAAGCATTGTTCAATGAAAAGTCTGGGAAATTATATTCTTTTTTTAGGGTCACTTTTTAACAATAGAGAATCCTTTCGCACTTATGTTAGACTAGTTATCGATGAATCAATCCAAATTGGAATAAAGTCCATCACGATCGTGGCCATCGTATCCACCTTTATTGGAGCCGTTACCTGTGTTCAAACGGCATACAACCTGGTAAGCCCACTCATCTCCGACTATGTCATCGGGTTGATTGTAAGGGACATGACACTCTTGGAGCTCGCCCCTACCATTACGGCCATCGTTTTTGCTGGAAAAGTCGGCTCCAATATCGCCAGTGGTCTGGGCACCATGAGGATTACCGAACAAATCGACGCACTAGAGGTTATGGGCATCAACTCCTCCTCTTATCTTGTCCTTCCCAAAATCATATCTGCCATGCTGATGTACCCATTGTTGGTTATATTGGCTGCATTTCTCTCCATTTTAGGAGGCTTTTTGGCAGGAACACTTACCAATGCAGTCACTGGCGAAGAATATATCTATGGTATCAGGGCAGACTTTAACGAATTCACCATCACTTTCATGATGATAAAATCCATCGTTTTTGCCTTCTTGGTCGCTTCAATTTCCTCTTATAAAGGATTTTATACCAAAGGGGGGGCATTAGAGGTAGGAATAGCAAGTACCAGTGCGGTAACCAACAGCTGTATCGCTATCTTGCTCGCAGATTATCTGCTAGCACAGCTATTATTATAATCATAGATTGCATTATCAAAGCGAAACGCCTTTCTCCATATGATAGAAATAAAAAACATCAAAAAGTCATTCGATGACAAAGTAGTCCTGGATGGAATAGATGGCTCCTTTGAAAAAGGGCGTATGAACTTAATCATTGGGGCTAGCGGTACAGGAAAGAGTGTTTTACTAAAGTGCATCGTAGGGCTCGTGGTCCCAGATGAAGGCGCCGTATTCTATGACAACAGAGACTTTACTCATGGCAACCGAGACCTTAAAACAGAGATCAGGAGAGAGATCGGCATGCTTTTCCAAGGATCTGCACTATTCGATTCCAAGACCGTTGAAGAAAATGTGATGTTTCCACTGGATGTTTTGACCAAAATGCCTAAAGATGAAAAATTGGACAGGGTCAACTTTTGCTTGAAACGTGTGGGATTGGAAAATGTCAACAAAAAGATGCCTTCGGAGATCAGTGGAGGGATGAAAAAAAGGGTAGGAATCGCCAGGGCCATTGTAAACAGTTCAAAGTATCTGTTTTGCGACGAACCCAACTCTGGCCTGGATCCTCAGACGTCCATCCTTATCGACAATCTCATCAAGGAAATAACCGAGGAGTACAACATTACTACCGTGGTCGTTACCCACGACATGAACTCTGTCATGGAAAATGGAGATTACATCATGTTTCTCTACAAAGGGCTTAAACTTTGGGAGGGGAACAAGAGTGATATCCTACATTCAAATGTAAAAGAGCTAGATGACTTTGTTTATGCCTCCAACTTCATGAAAAAGCTGAAAATCACAAACTAATCCTCTTTTACCTTTTCGATTATTATTTGGGCGCCATTTCCTGCTGTTCGCTTCTACTCCTCGCCCTACGGGCTGTGGGGTATCCGCTGCCATCAGGGGCGCTCCTGCCTTCATCAAACTATCCTGCTCCTATTGCTGTCCCATCGCTATTCCTTCTCAGAACAGAGCACTCACCTGCATGCGACCGATATGAATCACATCCTGCTCTGATGATTTCCTTCCTTCATAATTGATGCTTATCTGAAGGCCTTCAGTGATTCTTTGCTGTAAATTGAAAGACCAAGTGAAGTTATTTCCTGATCTCAGGGCATTGAGGAGGGCATACCCCACTGCAGAGTTTTCCTCTCCCTCAAAGTCTATATTGATATATTTGAGCTGCGCACTCAGTGTACGTTGAGCAACTTTTGTATAGCGTCCCTCTATTCCCAGAGAGTGTATCAAGGCTGTTTCTGAAGAATTTTCGGCCATAATATTCCTTTTGTCTGTCCAATCATATTGAACCGTCAACCTAAAATTCAGCGCAGGTAGCCACTCAAACTCTGGGCGGACAGATTCATATGCTATTTCATAGTTTCTACCCGATAAGAAATCTGAGGCATTATACATTCTGCCCTTGCTCCCTCCCAGCCTCAGGTTATAGCTTCTTTTGATATTTGCCCGGGCATTAACATGGAACTCCCTATCCCTACGGGTATTGAATCCATTCGTGAGAAGTTCCTTCCTTTCCGTCACTACAAGTCCCCCATCCATACCAAATTTAGGATTAGAGCGATTGTAGAACATTGTAGTCCGAAAATTCTCGTGAACTGACAGTAATTCATCTGCTGCAACAGCTTTCACGAAAGGAGAAAAACGAGCTGATGCCCGTGCATCCGCATGTTTCTTATCAATAATCCATGTAGTAATATTGGAGAGTTGGGACAAGAATCGCTTGAGCCCATCGCTGTTTCTCCATGCTCGGGGCATGGAGATATTCAACCTGTAATTAAAATTAGAAGAGTAAGCTAAAATATACTCTTGAGTGGGCACAAAGACTTTGATATAATTTCTTTCATCGGGATTGATAGCCTCATAAAACTCGTACAAATCCTGGATACCATCATTGTTCTCATCTCTCCATGTATGTGTTCCCTCCCCTGTAGGTACTTTTAAGTACACAAACTCTCGCTTAGGCTCTTGAGCATTGGCTATTGCATAAGTCATTTCAGAGCGAACGTGCCTATTCAGCATATTAGCATACCAATCCAGCCTTCCCATAATAGTTTCTTCGCGTTTATCCCTAACTTGAGCGTCGTTGTCATCCAATATTCGATAGGTTACTGAAAAATTAATATCATGCCGTTCATCAAAATCTGGCGCAATTCGGAACCCCAAAGTTTTTGACTCGCTAGCTTTTTCTAGAGCTCCTATCACAGGCTGTTCGTCTTCCCGTAGTGTGTAATATAAGTTGAATTGTGTACGCAGCGTATCGTTGCTTTTAATGAAAAAAGTATGCTCATTATAATGTAAAGGCAGCGGAAGATAAGGAAGTGCACTTAACAATGAGTCAGTACCCTTAACCCTCACCCTGTTACGTTCGAGGCTATGTCGATAGCCTGGCACAAAAATCTTTGATTCATAAGAAAGCGCCCCTTCAAGTTTCTTCCAATCGGACTGAGTGGTTTCATGCGATGCATTCAGCGAGAACATGCTTGACTCCAGCAGAAACCTCCCGATCTTTTGGTGTAAACCTAATGCATGTTGATATCCTTTTAAATCCTCTCCCTTATCGCGATGTACCAGTGCATATTGAACAAAATTTTTCTGATTATCATAAATGCCAACGGATAAATCAATCATCCTATCATCGAAACGACTAGCAGTATCAGGTGCCATATTCCAATTACGATCAAACTCAATTGTCCTGAACCTATCTACAGCACGAAAAGAAGATTGGTTGAACTCATATCCTAATCCAGCCTTCCACTTATAATCGCTCAGCAGCGGCAGTTTTCTACCCTCGCTCCTAACCCCCCCTTTATAAGCAATTCCCTCGTCAGCTTTTTGCAGATCGCGCGAAAAAAGATTGTTGTTGTGGTCTGAAATGGCCATCTCAGAAAAAACGGCTTCATAATTTGACACCTTATAATCGCCTCCAAAGGTAAACATCCGCTTTTGGGTAGGCGTAGGAATCGCGATAATCGGCTCATACCTTCCTTGCGGAACGCCATTTATGGGTGCCACCCATAGGTAGATTCTCCCGTTTATGTGTGCTTCCTCAAGTGTATAATTGCCATTGCCTTGCCCAACATCAGAAAAAGACACATTAAAAACTGCACTATCAGGATGAGTTGAAAATACATACACAGGAGAATAACCCAAAGTATCTACCTTCTTATAACGGACTATATTAGGATTGTACAGAACACTGTCTGCCCCGGAAATAACTCCTTGGTGAGCATGGCCTAGTTCGCTCAAATATCTTTTATCTTCATCGCTCAAGTCAAAGGCAAGCGGCCTGTTCGGATTGTCCTTTTCATTATAATAGTTGGCAAACAAGTTTAGGGCTCCTATACGCTGTATATGGCTCCCGCTTATAATAGACCTGCTATAGTTTCTATCAGAATACTCATAGTCCACTTTTACTCTTGAATACCGCGTAATCAACACCTTATTTGTAAAGGTAATTTCCCCTTGGTTATAATCGATGACGTAATCATGGTCATACCCCCGCTCGAGCAACTGGCCATCTAGGTAAACCTTCTCCGAATTGGCTAGTACAATCACAAAAGGTTCATTTTGCCCCCCCCGGAGTTTGTATGGTCCGAGAACGCCCTCTTTCACCTCCACTTGCTCAGAGGCATATTTTCCTTTGGCTATCGAAGCGCCAATCTTTGTTTCAGATTGGCTATTCTTAAAGAGCTCGTATCTAGCCGTAGCTTGTCCTCCTTGCACCTGTTTATTATACCTTAAAAAGGCAGATGGCTGATTGTGCAACACAATATCTCCTGCGGTGATAGAAAAATTGTCGTTATAAAACTCCACTAAGATTCTGTCGAGATCTTGGACATGTTGGGTATTACCCTCCGGTTGAAAAGGAATATTCTGATCGGTAATTACCGCCCTGATATTGATATCGTCTGTTAGTTTTCCATCTAGCTGTAGGTTAAGCGCAGAGTTGACAAACACGTCTTGCGTGTTCCCAACGGAAATCCCTCTTGTAATACTTCCACTTTTCTCCAAGCCTTGAGTGGGAAATAGCTCTTCCCTCCTACCAATAAAACCTTCCTCTATATCTCGGCTATCTACAAACAAGGCAGTGGAATCATAGATTGCAAGGTCACGGTTTTGGACTTTAAGATGCAAAGGAAATGGCAACTGGACATAGCATACTGCTACAGAATCCATTTTTCTCAGAGGCGTGGAAACCGTGATTTCACCAGTGCTTAAATCATAACTGTAGGAAACACTATCTGCACTATCGAAAACGATGCTTGAGGGAAGGACAGATAGACTGTCTAAGAGTATCGGTCCGTCTTTTAGTTGGAGCCACTTACAAGTGGTGGCGTCTTGAGCATTTACCACTGCCAAGGGTATCAAGCATAGCGCTATGAGGCAAACTCCCAATCGCATTCATCAACTCACTATAGGTAATGAAATAAAGAAGACAGTACCTGCTCCAACCTCTGTTTCAAACCATATTGCACCGCCTGCGTGTTCAATCCCTCTTTTGGCAATTGCCAAACCAATGCCAGATCCAGCATATTTTGTACTGAAATTAGGCACAAAAACCTTTTCTCTAATCTCTTCTGCTATTCCTTCTCCGTTGTCCTTAAACTGAAGCAGCAATTTATCACCTTCTTTAACCTCTAACTTTATATCGATGCGAGCATTCCTTGATGCAGGAACCGACTGAATTCCATTGATAATCAAATTGGAGAATATCCTGCCCATAAGCTGCTTGTCTCCCTCTACATAAACTTCTTCCTTGTCATACTGTAAGGTGATCTCCGCCTTTTTTTCATTCTCAAACAAAAGAACAGTTCGTTTCAGAACACTCACAATCTCGTAGGGCTCCTGCTTAGGGATTGGCATTTGGGCAAACGCTGAGAAGGACGTAGCAATATCACTTAAAGTATCGATTTGTTGTAAAAGCGTATTGATCGATCGGTCTATCGTCTCCCTTTCTGTTTCTTTGTCTTCGTATAAAACCCGTTTCAAATGCTGCAGCGTCAACTTCATTGGAGTAAGAGGATTTTTAATCTCATGCGCCACTTGTTTTGCCATTTCTCTCCAGGCCGATTCCTTTTCGCTTTTAGACAACGCCTTCTTACTCTCTTCCAAGTTCTCAAGCATTCGGTTATATTCTCCAACCAAAAGCCCAATTTCATCTTTTGTATGCCAAACCAACGGTTCATTGTATACCGACAAGGATGTCCTTTTGATTTTCTGCGTGATATACTTCAGGGGATACGTCAAGACACGAGAAGCAAAATAGGATACAATCAGGATGGCAAGAAAGATAAAAGTAAAAAGGATCATTATATTGGCTACAATCTCAATGATTTCCTCTTCCAATTCATATTGAGAATCAAAGAATGGGATACTAAGCACCCCCATAAGCTCCCCTGTCTCAAATGATTTCACTGCAACGTACGCCGACTTATAGAGCAAGCTACCCACCTTTTCCTCCAATATTACCTGATCATTTTCCCGTTCTTTTATAATTCCCAATGCAATAGGATTTATGTATTCAGATAACAGGTCATTTTCATATATGGTGGGTTGGCTTGTACTAATAAGTCTACCATTTACACTAAAAAGATTGATGTCGGATTCTGAATACCGTGCTATTTGCGCCAATTCATTTGAAAGCTGTTCCCTTCCAAATCTATTATTGGTATAATTGTCTAAAGAGTTGGCAATGTTTGTACTAATGCTTTCCGCCTTTTTATTATAACGTTGGATAATATCCTTTTTGTAGGACGAACTGATCAAGCTCATAGTAGTAGCACTCACAATCAATAATGGCAAGAAGAAAGCAAGATTTAGATAAAGCTGAATTTTACTAGCATAGTTTAGGCTTACCTTGCCCCTCCCCCTATATATGGTCTTGGCCAGAATGAATAAGCTGGTAGTGAAAACTAAGATGAGGAACAGAAACGAAAAATTGGCCAAAACATTCCTCAACGGATACACTTCGGAAGAAACGACAACAATCCTTTCACCTCCCCCTGTAACACCAAGGTGATGATGACCATTCACCACAATGCCATTGACAAACAGATCAGGGTCTTTAAGCAAAGATTCATTAAACCCCTTTTGATAGTTGAACATCCCGGCGTTATTAATGAGCTCTCCATTTTGAAATATACCGTAGCTATAATCACCTTCTTCTGATTGCACAAAACGTTTATCAACGATCAGCTCGGGATAAACAGAGTTAGGGATAATTTTCTTCAATTTGAGGTCTAGGACAATATAGCCAATCCTACTACCATAACGGTTGATATCTACAAATACGAGATAGCGTTTTAGAGGGGAAAGTGGGGATTCGTTGATAAAATATATACCTGGATAATCGGTTTCATATTGCTCATGGGCAAATGCATTGATAAAAACGGACAAATTGGGCGTTTGGAAATTATAAGGCCTTCCTTGAGCATTGAACATATAAACCTGGATGTCATATCGGTCCAGATAATTGTTGAGGTAGACCCTTCTAATCTTTTGCTCAATAATCTCTTTTGAATAAAACGGACTGTACAGCCGGTTTTTTATAAAAATATCTGACTTGATTTTTTCGGAGGCCTCTGCCAATAAATATTCTCCTCGGATATCGTTGTCTATTAAAAGCTGATTCGCAAACTGATTTTTGGAGTTCACGCCCTTTTGTTGTCCGAAAATATAGCCTGCAGATGCCCCTACCACTGCACTTGCCAATGCACTGACAAATAAATATAAAAACGTATTGTACTTAATGGCATCAAGGCTTGATGGAAGTCTAAAAAAATACAGAAGGCATAGATAAAGAAAGTTTGTCACCAATACTACGCCAAAATACAGGTCAGACAGATGGGCTACTGTCAGGAAAAGGAGTGTTCCGAAACCAAAAACCACCATGAGGTGATACACCTTCCCCTTTACCAATTGCATTACCAGCTTAAAAATTGCATGAACTATCAGGAAATAGACCAGTGCATTAATGATGAATATGCAATAGCTAATAATTTTGAAGGAAGAAAATGTAATGTCGGTCGTGATATCTAAAGACCACTGAGAGTGGAAATACAAAGTCCTTATGATAAAAAACTCAAAATATAAGGCCGCATAGCTCAGCATAATTAAAAGCACTGCGCTTATGCTACGATTAACCTCTTTCATTTCACGCATTTTCTTCAAGACACTTAGCTTTACGACGTGTTTTGTCCCCATATAAGCTATTGCTAACAGCACTATGTTATTGAAAAGCAAATCGCCCAATGAAGGATTAAATAAAGAGGAGGCAAAATATCGGGAGTTAAAAAGAGGCCACTGGGTAAGGTCAAAAGGAAAATTGAAAGTAAGCATCAAGCCTCTAATCAATACTAAGCAAAAGGCAAACAAAAAGAGCCCTTTGAAAGGCTTTCCTTTTCTCACTAGGGTACGAGTCCATGCTCCGATATACACTAGCATCATGACTAGGGAAAGTGACACCAAACCTACCACCAAAAACTTAATGCTTAAAGAGCTGTATTGAAAGCCCTTAAGGAAGCGGACAGAAAAGAGGTATTCCCCTTTATCCGTATGGATATCTGCGGCACCTTTTGCAGGGAAGGACCTAATACTAAGGTTAGTATTGGAAAAGATATCAACATTAAGACCTGACTCGATGTAGCTATTGTCAATCTTGCTTTGGTACACAATAGGCAGGAAAGAATAAAGTTCCAAGACGGCTTGATTCTTCTCTACAACAATTCTATGACTTACGTATTGGCCTGTTCGGAGTGTGATGAACCGGTAATCATAATTTCCGGATATGCTTTGGTAGTCTGGCACGAACTTAAAATCAGACCAATAGACTAGATTCCCCCTATTATAAATATAAAAAGGATAGGTGGTTTTTATATCTAGGGTTGTAAAAGTGAAATCCTGAACGTTCTGGATATGACGTGATACCTTCGCAAGGTCTTGATGAATAATCTCAAGCTGCTGATTTAGTTTTTTTTCGGTATTGGTAATAAATTGCTGCTGGCTCTTTTCTTTATCTATAAAAAAAGAACCTAACAATGCCGAAATCACTAATAAGGCTAAAGAAAAAAATAAATACTTATGCCTAACAATTCTAAATTTCAAGATTTATCCTCTGCTTATACTCATAAGCAACTTACCATTTTTTAATTATAAAATGTGCAGTATTACGATATTTTATCTTTATAGGCCACTCCGCCTACAACATAAAGATAAAGCACTCTTGAATATCTGAATATAAAAGGGAGCAACAAGGTTATGGTAATTGGAAAGGTTATAAAATAAACCCAATTGGGTGGATTATTGAGAAGGACGTATAATATAACCCCCATGGTAATCATTAGTGCTACTGTTATCGCATAACTCACATACATGGCTCCGATAAAGAACCCTGGTTCTACCTCAAATCTAAAATTACATTCGGGGCAAAGGGTGTTCATTTTATCGAACTTTTTGAAGCTAAATGGAGAATGAGGGAACAAATCACCTTGTCTACATTTAGGACATTTGGCTTCAATAATGGCGCTGAATTCTGATTTTACGTGCATTCGCTTTACTTTTTTTATACCACAATATGGCAACCACACTAACCAATATATACGGGGCAGCAAACAAGTAAATAATGCCCAAGTTCAGGTTTGAGGCAAAACTTGTCGCATCATCGCTCATATTGTTTTCCACTGTTGCTCTACACATTGCACACTGAGCTGTAGCATCCTCTGGAAACAATAATAGAAGGATTGCTGCTATACCCAGTACGAAACAATATTTGTAATGATTTATGTTCATATCAAGATTTTTCTGATACCAAAGTTGTCGCCTAAGAGTGTTTTACCACAAATTTATCCACTTTATCTAAGAAGACAAGGTAGATACCAGGCTTTTTGGAATATAGGTTATAACAACATGGCTGCTTTGAGTGGATCTATTAGTAATACGGGCTTATCATTAAATAGACCAATACGCCACTAACAGACACATACAGCCAAATAGGCAAAGTAAATTTGACTATTTTTTTATGCCTTTCAATTCTGCTCGTTAAGGCATAATAAAATGTAAGAAGTACAAACGGAACAACTGCAATAGCCAATAATATATGGGAAAGTAGTACTACTAAGTAAACAGTACGCATACTACCGAGAGAAGTCCTTTCGGCTACATCTAACTGCCCATCACCATTTAAATCTCCATATACTGTAGAAGGTGCAAAAGAATGGTAAATCAGGTAAGAAATTAAAAACAAAGTTCCTAAGGCAAAAGCTACCGACATGCAGGTTTTATGATAATTCACATGCCCTCTCTTTATAAACAGAAAACCAGAGATCAATATTACTACCGTGGTACTGTTAAGAATACTGTTCAAATGAGGCAATGCATATACCCACGAAGCATTTTCTCCACCTCTTGTAGGAAGGAACATTAAGAGGGCAACCAATACAGGAATAAGAATGGACAAAACCCATATAATTACCATATTCCTACTTTCATTCTCCTTCGTCAACATGCCGATATATAATTATACTATTTTCTATTCGCTAACAAAATACCTGTTTCGATAATAAGCCTATCCACATCTTCCCTATCTGTACCGTCATAATACCCTCTAATCCTCTTATTCTGATCTACAAGCACCAACTTCTCGCTGTGAATAAAATCTCCTTTTCCCCCATCACCATCTTGCACCGGCAAAATAAAACCACATCGTGCCAGAGAATATATTGCTTTTTTGTCGCCTGTTACAAATTGCCATTGCTCTTCATTTGCACCATAGTTTGCAGCATAGTGCTTCAACACTTCGGGGCTATCATAAGTAGGATCAACCGAAAAAGACAATATTTTAAAATTATCCTCCTTCCGAAAAGCACTGGCTACCCTGCTGAGCTCAGAAGTCATAATAGGACAAATATCGGGGCAGGAGGTGAAAAAGAAGTCTACTACCGTGATATGGCCAGCAAGCGCTTCATCTGTAATAGTATTATGATCCTGATTGATGAGTGAAAAGCTTGGAATGTAGTGTTGTCCTTCTGAAAACGCACAATCAGCATTTGAGGAATAGACGCCCTCTTCATAGTATACAGGAATATCGAACTGGTTAGAGCCAAATCCCTGAAGGAATAAATAAATCAAAACCGGTATAGCTAGGATCAATAACAATATACCGGTCTTCCAATTAAATTTCATAGTCAAATCTTAAATTAGATATGTCAATGTAACAGTGATGAAGCTCTTCATAGTAAAGCTTCATTACAATTCGCTACACCCTCACATCAAAGATAGCATTGCCTTCCATCAACAATGCAATAATTAACCATACTATAAAAAGCATGGGCAGGATGATTGACCATATCAATACTTTCACCTCATGTTTTAGGTGCATAAATTCTGCAACAATATAAAATGCCTTAACAATAGTAAGTCCCACGAATATGGCAGTTCTCAATGTTCCAGGTGCCATAGTGAAGGCAAACAAGAATTCAATACCTGTAGCTATTGCCAAAACTAAAGCAACGGTCCATATCTTCTTGATCTTACTTTTATCGGCAGGTATTACTTTTATATGGCTTGTTTCTTCTGAAGTCATTACAAGTATATTTATATTAACTAATTAGTTTTAAAACGTAATCTATATAAGATAGAAAAAGGTGAATACAAATACCCAAACTAGGTCAACAAAGTGCCAGTAGAGTCCTACTTTTTCAACCATTTCATAATGTCCTCTCTTTTCATAAACGCCAGTAGCCGTGTTATAGAATGTAAGGATAATCAAAATCACCCCACTAGTAACGTGCAATCCATGGAATCCTGTAATGAAAAAGAATAGGTTAGCGAAATCGGGTGGTCCATATTGATTAATGCCCAAGCTAGCACCGTAAATGGTTTCTTTAACCCAGCTACCATTTACAAGCCGCATAACTTCAGCACCTTCTTCTGTTCCGTGAATAAAGTGAGCCCATTCCCATGCCTGACATCCTAGGAAAGTAACCCCACCAAGAATTGTCCATAGAAGCCACTTCTGCACTCCTGCTTTGTCCATTCTTTGTCCTGCTTCAACTGCAAGTACCATGGTCACACTACTCAAGATCAATATAAAAGTCATTATACCCACAAATACCAATGGCAAATGGACACCATGTAGAAATGGGACTGCAGTAAACACCATTTCCGGAATTGGCCAATGGTCTTGAGAAAACACGAATTCTTCTAATGGTCCAGAGAAAGCCGGATGGGAAAAACGAATGAGGCCGTAGGAAACCAGTAGTGCCGAAAAGGTAAATGCATCAGACAGCAGGAAAAACCACATCATAAGTTTTCCATAGCTCGCCTTCAATGGCGACTGGCCACCGTCCCATATACTCCTTTGTGCTTTGCCAACAATAGTAGCTGTATCAGACATATAAATAAAGGTTTATCAATTATTGATTGTACGACAAAAAGAAAAACAAATATAGCCAAAGCGCACCCAAAAAATGCCAATATGTAGCGCACATTTCAATACGCAATAGGCTTTTGGAATGCACCTTATATCTAAAAGACGAAATTAAAACAATAATCAAGAATATCACACCACTTATCAAGTGGACACCGTGGACACCTGTAAGTACGTATATGAAGGTTCCAGAAGGATTTCCAACAAAATACACGTCCTTATCTACAAGATCTCCCCATGCATACCACTGCCCTACTAGAAAGGCTATGCCCAGTACAGTAGTTAAAGATAATGCGATCTTAAGCATATCCAAGTTGTCTTTCTTGGCCGACACATAAGCCCATTGCATTGTAATACTGCTCAATACAATGACAACAGAAGTATAACTAAACAATGCTGGCAGGTCGAAATCGAGCCAATTACCCTCTCCCCTCCTCACTATATACGCACTGGTGAATGCAGCAAATAGCATCACGATTGAAACCAAGAACAACCATAAAGCAAACTTCTGAGGGTGCATTGAAAGTGGTCGCTCTGGCTCTTGCATAATATCTAACTCTCTATTCAATTTATTCATTCTTATTATATGTTCAGCATTATTTCAAATGCCTCCTTATACCTTGTCCAATAAATAAGCTATTTGTACCAAGGGCAGGTATATAAATGAACCGAACATTATTTTAAGTGCCGATTTCCTAGAACAATCCTTCATCAGATAAAATGTTTGACTAAGAAACAAGACACCGCATATAGTAACTACAACAGCAGATTTTATACCTGTAATACCAAATATGGCAGGTAAAAGTCCCAAAGGTATCAAAAACAAAGTATATATCATGATTTGAATGGCAGTGGCCAAGTCCTTCTTGCCACCGGAGGGTAATAATTTAAACCCTGCTCTTTTATAGTCTTCATCCGCCACCCAAGCAATCGCCCAAAAGTGAGGGAATTGCCAAATAAATTGTATGCCAAAAATCAATAGCGCTTCGTAATTGATGGTTCCGGTAGCTGCTACCCATCCCAACAAGGGAGGAAGAGCGCCAGGAAATGCTCCCACAAAAACTGCTATAGGACCAACTCTTTTAAGAGGAGTATATACAAAACTGTATAAGATCATAGACACAATGGCCAATAGTGTGGTGAGCACATTGCTAAATTGAAGCAGAAGTATTAATCCTAAGCTACCAATGATAAAAGCGAAAATAATGGCCTCGTTTACTTGTAAACGATGAGTGGGCAATGGCCTATCCATGGTCCTTTTCATCACGCCATCATAGTCCTTTTCTATTATTTGATTGATGGTGATGGAGGATCCAGAAACTAATAGTCCTCCTAAAGAAAGCATCGCCAGATTAAGCCAATTGATGGAACCTTGTACACCTAACATATATCCAAAGGCGCATGAAAAAGCTACCAGAAAGGATAATCTGAATTTTATTAATTCAAAGTATGGCTTTACTTTAGCGATTGCCAAAGGAAAACCATCGATTGTTTTAACTTTTTCAGTAATCATATTATATCATCATAGTCCAAAGGACTTAATAAAATTAAACAGCCACAATTTCCTTCTCTCCCATGTTCTTTACCTTCTTGCGATTCCTATTGTTATTTAGCATTAACAAAAGCAAGAACTGTATTCCAAACATCAAAGACGATAGCAACAAATGCAATGGTTGAGCAAAAGGCGGAATAGCAAAATAAGCCATTATTATCCCAAATACTATAACCAGTACAAGCACTGCAATCAATCCATTCATTAAATTTCGAATCAACTTATCTTGGATACCGCTTTTCGACAATGCGTAGGCTAACCATATATGCAAAGCAACAATTAAGATAGAGAACGATCTATGAAAGTAAAAACCAAAGGAAAGTTCATCTATCCAATTATCTCTGTTTGCGAAATCAAAGGCAATGGCTATTTCATCAATGGCCTCCCTCACTTGCGTCCCTACAATTGTTTGTAACAATAATGTACCCAAACATAAGATCAAAATTAATCTAAGCAAACCTATGTTTGCCGGATTGAAAGTTTTTTTAACAAATGATGCTTTAAACACCAAATATATAAGCAAAGCTACAAGAAGTAGTGCCAACAACATATGGAATGTAATCATCCAAGGTAAAAGATTGGTAGAAACGACGATCGAACCTATCCAGCCTTGAAATATGACCAATACCACACTCCAAAAAGCCAACCATGGTATACTTTTATCCTTCTTTTTATATACCAAAGAGGCTATAAAAGTAGCGATAATGAGCATTCCAGTCGTGGCGCCCAAGAGTCTATTAAAATACTCTGTCCACGTTTTTTTACTGTTGAACTCCCCCTCTACTAATATAGACTCATCATGCCTGATCTCATCAGCTAAACGAGTAAACCCAAAGAAATCAAGGTATGCTGTAAACTTTTCATTCTTAGCTGCCCGTTTTTCTGAATATATTTCCTGATAGTTATCAGGAAGTTCACTTATATCTGTGGGTGGTACCCAACTTCCGAAGCATTTTGGCCAGTCAGGGCATCCCATTCCAGACCCTGTACTTCTAACAATACCGCCAACCAAGATCAGTAGATAAACAACGATAATAGTAACTATACCCAGTCTTTTAAAACGCTCCTCCCCTTTTGTCCTAAATTCCTCCACTGTGTTTCATGAAATCTAAATACATAACAACTATTATCGAACAAATAACGACCAAGCGTTGGAAAGTGTATTTAGGAAAGTAAAGATTACCTTCATAAATACACACTCATTATCTATGCCTAAGACCGAGTCACAGAAGCATCTTCTTCTTTCTCTCTGGCAATAAGCTCATTCTCATGCGGTAGATTAGATTCTGGCGTCATAGAAAATGGTACATTTTGAGGAATGAAGTCTTCTTTAGCCCCAGGTTTGCTATAATCATAAGGCCACCTATATACAGTTGGAAGTTCACCTGGCCAGTTACCATGTCCAGGTTCTACAGGAGTAGTCCATTCCAAAGTTGTAGATCCCCATGGGTTCTGTGGAGCCCTTCTTCCCTTGTACATGCTATAAAAGAAGTTGAACAAGAAGATGAATTGTGCCACAAAAGTAACAATCGCCGCTATACTGATAAAGGTATTGAGGTCAGTGAAAGAGCTAAATGCATCAAAGTTGGTGAATGAGTAATATCTTCTTGGGAATCCTGCTATTCCAATGTAATGCATTGGGAAGAACACAAGATATACACCAATAAATGTAAGCCAAAAATGGACATAACCCAATGTTCTATCCATCATCCTACCGAACATCTTGGGGAACCAATGATATACTCCAGCAAGCATACCAAAGAACGATGCACTACCCATAACCAAGTGGAAGTGAGCAACCACAAAGTAAGTATCATGCACTTGGATGTCGATAGCAGAGTTGCCTAGGAATATTCCTGTGATACCTCCTGATATAAATACAGAAACGAATCCAATAGCAAACAGCATTGCAGGAGTAAAGATTATATTACCACGCCATAAAGTAGCTAGGTAATTAAATACTTTCACTGCAGAAGGAACGGCAATAATGAGCGTAAGGATCATAAAGATAGACCCTAGGAAAGGATTCATACCAGACACAAACATGTGATGTGCCCATACTACGAAAGAAAGAATGGTAATACCAAATAAGGATCCAATCATCGCAGTGTAACCAAAGATTGGTTTTCTTGAATTCGTAGCAATAACTTCTGACACAATGCCTAATGCCGGCAAGAGTACGATATATACTTCAGGGTGTCCCAAGAACCAGAATAAGTGTTGATATAAAACAGCACTACCTCCTTGGTTTGGTAAAGCCTCGCCTCCTATATAGATATCTGAAAGGAAAAAGCTAGTGCCAAAGCTCCTATCAAATACTAAAAGCAAACCGCCTGCTAATAGCACTGGGAATGCTAGCAATCCAATAACAGCTGTAAGTAGTAACGCCCATATTGTTAGAGGAAGTTTTGAAAAAGACATCCCCTTAGTTCTAAGGTTGAAAATAGTAGCGATATAATTAATTCCTCCCATTAGGGTTGATATAATAAAGAGCACAATGGCAATCAACCAAAGCGTCATCCCTAATTGAGAGCCCTGAATGGCCTGTGGCAAAGCACTTAGTGGAGGATATACTGTCCATCCACCGGCAGCAGGTCCTGACTCAATAAATAAAGAAATCAGCATTAAGATCCCAGATGCAAAGAAAAACCAATATGATAGCATATTGATGAACCCTGAGGCCATGTCTCTTGCACCAATCTGCAACGGAATTAAGAAGTTGGCAAAAGTACCACTTAGTCCGGCAGTAAGCACAAAGAATACCATTATGGTACCGTGCATGGTCACCATAGCCAAGAAGAACTCAGGGTCGATTTTTCCTGTTGAAGTAATCCAATCCCCTAATATTGGTCGCAACCATTCTTGACTCATATCAGGAAATCCAAGCTGAAGCCTGAAAAGTAACGATAAAGAACCACCAATCAATGCCCAGAAAATACCTGTTACCAAGTATTGTTTGCTAATCATTTTGTGGTCTGTACAAAATATATATTTTTTCCAAAAACCCTCATGATGGTCATGGTCGTGACCGTGGTCGTCATGAGTTTCATTGTTAATTAAATGGATATCTGCAGTAGCCATATAGTTAATTATTTAATATTTTAAAAAGAAGCATTAACTTCTATTGATTCCTTGATAAACTCATCACTATTTTCATCCTCAATGCCAGCAGTAGCAATCGCTAGCTCTTTCATGTTAGAGGGAACCTTAGCCAAATAATCTGGATTTCTTGAAAGCCATGGTTCTTGTTCGCTCTTCCACTTTTCATATTCTTCAGGAGTATCCACAACAATCACCATTCTCATGGAAAAATGACCTCTCCCACAAACCTCTGCACAAGCAATCTCATAGTTAAAGTCAGGATCGCCTAACTCTTCTCTCATTTCTTCTGTAGTTTTATTGGGCACGAACCAGAAACGCGTTGGCATACCAGGAACTGCATCCATCTTCAATCTAAAATGTGGTGCAAATACACTGTGCAACACATCTCTTGCCCTAATCTTTAACAAAACAGGTTTTCCTTTAGGAACGTGGATTTCTCTAGGGATAAAATCATCAAAAGAGGCTCTATCTGTGAAATCCATACCAAACTGGTTAGAAGCATCTATAAGTCTATAATCACTCTTGCCCAACTGGTTATCTTTTCCAGGATATCTTACAGACCAAGCAAACTGGTAGCCCATAATTTCAACTACTTCTGCGTCATCTGGCGCATCTGCTGTGATAGTATTCCATGCAGTAAGACCAGACAATACCAATAATGCTAAGACAGTAGCTGGTACAACCGTCCAGAAGACTTCAAGCTTAGCGTTGTCAGGATAGAAATAAGCAGAAGCCTTTTCTTTATGACGGTAACGAAATGCAAATACAAATAGCAAGATATGGGTAATGACAAAAACAGCTCCTGTAATCCACATGGTAAGCCAAAACATATCGTCTATAAGTATACCATGCTCAGAAGCAATAGGAACGTCGTATTTGTCGAAATTGACATATGAATACCAGAAGAACAGCCCCCCAAAGAAGATCAAGAAAACAAGAAATAAATAAGCATTGACCTTATTTCCAGTGCCGACCTTATTTTTATTCGAGCCTTTACTCACATTGATCAATGTATAGACTCTAAATAGAGCAAAGAGTATGGCTATAACGAGTAAAACACCAATCCCTATAACGATCTCAATCATAAATATTTATTTTAAACTTATTTGCTATATTTCAGAATGCAAGAAACTATCAACAATGATAGTTTCTATATAATATTTTTAAATGTGATGATGAACACTCTCTTCTAACATAGGATGCTTTTTCGGTATCAACGAAGCCTTAGAAAGGCTTGTCAATACAGTAAATACAAACGCTGCCATATATAACAGTGTAACGCCAATTTCCATAAACCCAATACCGCCATCTTTAGCCAAAGGACCCGGAGAAACCATAAGGTATACATCAAGCCAATGTCCTATCAGCACTACTACACACACTATTTTCAAGATAATCATCTGTCTCTTTGAATCCCTTGTCATCAACACAAGGAAAGGGAAAACAAAGTTCAGAATAAGATTCAAATAAAAGTATGTAGAGTAGGTCTCACTATGCCACCTTTCAACAAAATATATAGATTCTTCTGGAATATTGGCATAATAGATCAACAAAAATTGCGAAAACCAAATATATGTCCAGAATACACTAAAGGCAAATACATATAACCCCAGGTTATGGATATGGCTAGAATTAACTGCTTTAAGATAACCTGCTTCTTTTAATAAAATAACCACTAGCGCAATAGCGGCAAGTCCAGCAACAAACCAACTTGAAAACAGGTACCATCCAAACATTGTACTGAACCAGTGAGTGTCAATTGACATTACCCAATCCCAAGCAGAGGTAGAAGAAGTTATTCCGAAAAATACGATGAATATAGCTGAGAACTTAACCATTTTTCGATAGTGGGTAAGGCCTCCATTAATATCTTCGGCCAATGATTCTTTGCGGACAGCACGATAGAATAAGTACCATACAACAAAATATACTACCATCCGTGCTAGAAAAAATCCATAATTCAAAAAGCCCTTTTTCCCATCTATAATGGCATCATATCTAGGATCATTCTTATCATAGAGATAATCATGTGTCCAATGAAATATGTCGTGATTGGCAATTAAGAATGTAGCAATCATTAATCCTCCAGCAATTGGCAACCAACTTCCGAAAGCTTCGGGTATTCTTTGAATCACCACGTGCCATCCAGCTTGCGCCACATATTGCAAGGCAACAAAGAAGAAGCCTATAATAGCCAGACCTGTGAAGAATACGTTATTGATCCATATATTGATCCATAACCGTTTACTCCAGTGCACAACATGATCGGCTATGTTACCCTCAACCGCACCATGCCCACCAGAGCCAAAGGTAAGTATACCTACAATCATCAATACCAGGCCGACAATGGCAGTAATGATAATTTTCTTTTTTGCTCCGCCTGTAAATATGAATTTTTCCTCAACCATATTCTTAATATTTTCGATTTACGCTTTTGGTTTACGTTCTTCGGTTTGGTCTTACTAATTATCGCTTCCGAATGCGTATATATTCCGCAATATAAAATTATTGTTTTTGAAGTTCTTTGATATAAGCCGCTACTTCCCAACGCTCTTCTATGCTAAGTTGTGAAGCATATGGAGCCATCCTTCCCTTCCCATATGTAGTCACATGGAAAATATGGCCTTCTGTCATGGTCTGGTAATTGCCGAAAGAGAAAGAGGGAACACCTTTGATCACATTGCCAACAGGGCCATCGCCTTTACCTGTTCCACCATGACAAGGGAAGCAAAAACGCGCATAAAGTGCAGCACCATTTTTTACGACAGCTTCGCGATTCAAACTGTCCAACGGACTTTTTAAATTAGCTGAAGCATAATCTAACCAGTAAGTGCTCCCTAAAGTATCAGCAGGAATTAGTACTGGCAATATGCCATTTGCAGTCCTTTGAACAGTATTAGGAGCAGGTTCTCGCATGGTCATATTATGTTCGTTATAAGGGTTTGAGTTATAAAACTCTCCTCTATCAGGATCCTCACTTGAATTAAGCCAAAGTCCCGCTGACTTATCTGTCACTTGGGATAGTGGCTCGTAAGGAATAGAGTGATACATCTGAGGCGCATATTCTACACCTGGATTGTCACCTTCCGCTGAACATGCTGTCATGATAACGCCAGCGAGAAAAGCCAATGCAAAACTATATCTATTGTAAAAATGCATATTGTTGAAATTATTCTTTAATCGAAATTTTTCCTGTTCACTTCAGACGCACCAGAGCTTTTCACGATCTCATTGATTTGCTCCTCTGACAATTTGTTTTTAGCCAAATCTATGGCCATAACATGCTTGTCATCTGTAACTCTGATATCAAATAGTCTTGGCTTCCCGTAGGGTTTAAGATTTGATGAAATAAGGAAGGTAGCCACCATTCCAAGCGAAGCCAATAAGACTGTTATCTCAAACGTAACAGGAATAAAAGCTGGAAATGGAATATAATCCTTTCCTCCTACAATCATGGGCCAATCATATCCCATCATGCCAATCATCATCACCAAGGCCAAAATTGTTCCTAGAAGGCCAAACAGAAAAGCTGCGATGGGCAACCTAGAGCGCTCATATCCTAAAGCATCGTCTATCCCATGCACTGGAAAAGGAGAATATACTTCATGAATGATAACCCCGTTCTTCCGAACATCTCTGACCGCCTGAACCAATACGTCCTCATCATCAAAAATGCCTACAATAAAGTGCTTATTGCTTTCCATATTTATTATCTTTCTTTAGTCTCAGATGTAGTTTTTATAATAGTTTTCACTTCAAACATATTGATCACAGGGAAAAACTTAGCGAATAGGAAAAACAAAGTGAAAAACAATCCGAAGGTGAACACGTAAACACCGATATCATAAATCGTTGGATAGAACATCGTCCAGCTTGATGGTAGGTAGTCTCTATGAAGAGAAGTAGCGATAATCACAAAACGCTCGAACCACATACCGATATTTACAATAATGGACAGGATAAATGTAGCAGCGATACTTGTCCTAATCTTTTTAAACCAAAATAGCTGTGGAGAAATCACATTACAAGTCATCATACTTGCATATGCCCACCAATATGGTCCTACGGCCCTGTTATAAAAAGCGTATTGTTCAGCTTCTACTCCAGAATACCAAGCTACGAACAACTCCGTGATGTAAGCAATACCTACAATTGATCCAGTAATGATGATCACAATGTTCATCAGCTCTATATGGTGTAAGGTGATATAATCTTCAAGCTTATATACCTTACGAGTAATGATCATTAGGGTAAGTACCATTGCAAATCCTGAGAAGATAGCACCCGCAACGAAATAAGGAGGGAATATGGTGGTATGCCACCCAGGAATCACAGAGGTAGCAAAGTCAAAGGATACGATAGTATGTACGGAAAGTACTAGAGGAGTTGCAAGACCTGCCAAAATCAAAGACACAATCTCAAATCTTGACCAAGTTTTAGCTGCACCATCCCAGCCTAAGCTAAGCGTACCATAAATCAATTTTGATATTTTATTTTTTGCCCTATCGCGAATGGTGGCGAAATCAGGAACAAGCCCGATATACCAAAAAACCAAAGAAACGGTAAAATAAGTACTAATGGCTAAAACGTCCCATAATAGTGGCGAGTTGAAGTTCACCCATAATGGGCCAAAAACATTGGGCAATGGCATAGCCCAATAAAAGCCCAACCATGGCCTACCCATGTGAATAACAGGGAACATTGCCGCACATATAACTGCAAAGATGGTCATCGCCTCTGCCGCTCTGTTGATAGAATTTCTCCATCGCTGCCTAAACAATAAAAGCACAGCAGATATCAACGTTCCGGCGTGGCCTATACCTACCCACCATACAAAGTTGGTAATGTCCCAAGCCCAACCAATTGTTCGGTTCAAGCCCCACATACCTATTCCTTCCCATACTGACATCCACAAGGCATAGCCCCCGACTGCGAGCAAGGTAAGAGAAACCGCCATGGCCAACATCCATGACTTAGTAGGCTTTTCTTCTACTCTGATGCATATATCTTCGGTAACGTCTGATATAGTCTTGCCTCCCGTAACTAAAGGCTCACGTACTGGTGAAGTAACCTGCATATTATGTTATTATTAGTTCTTAATATTTGTTTCTACTCATTATATAGTTGAAGCGACGTCTGCTGCTGCCTCTTCATCCTTGTTTCTAATTTTCCTTAGATAGAATACATTAGGCCTAGTACCTACATACTCCAATACTGCGTATGCTCTTTCTTGCTCCTCTCTTTCCATGATCTTGGAGATGCGGCTGTTGCTGTCGTTCATATCACCGAAAACAATGGCATCTGCAGGACATGCGTTGGCACAAGCCGTATTGATATCACCATCAACTGGCCTTCTGCCTTCTCTCTTAGCTTCCAATTTACCCGCTTGTATCCTCTGCACACAGAAAGTACATTTTTCCATAACTCCCCTTGCTCTCACAGTAACATCTGGATTGAGTACCATTTTACCCAAGTCGTTGTTCATGGAAGTGTTTTCAGGGAACTGCTTGTTATCGTGATACTTGAACCAGTTGAATCTTCTTACTTTATAAGGACAGTTGTTTGCACAATATCTTGTACCGATACATCTGTTATAGGTCATTTGGTTCAGTCCTTCTGTACTATGCGTTGTAGCCAATACTGGACATACAGTTTCACAAGGAGCATTATTACACTGCTGGCATAACATAGGTTGGAATGTGACCTCAGGATTTTCAGCGGCTATTTCAAGTGCTTTTAGGTCATCTGGGGCTGCATCGCTGCTATAGTAGCGGTCAATCCTCAGCCAATGCATATCACGGCTGTTGGCAATTTCGTCTTTACCAACTACTGGTACGTTGTTCTCAGCGTTACATGCTACGATACAAGTACTACATCCTGTACATGAGTTCAGGTCTATTACCATACCCCAGTGGTGATTAGGGTATTTGTGACCTTTCCAAAGGCTTACGCTTTCAGGCTCTTTAAAACCTTCGGAAGTAGCAATGAGCGCTTGATGTTTACCGGCCTTAGGATCTTTTACATAAGCTGATAGAATAGATTCTTGAATAACATTTTCCCTTCCCATAACAGTTTGCTGGGTCTGGGTCTGTGCTATCACATACTTTCCATCCGCCTTTTCAACACTTACAGCTGACACAACGTCGTACTGATAAGTACCATCTAAGAATCGCACGAATGGGAAGGCATCAACCCCTACTCCATTAGCTACCCTACCTGCTTTGGTTCTTCCATATCCTAACGCAAGCCCTATAGTACCATCAGCTTGACCAGGCTGTACCAGTGCTGGCAACTTCACTGTTATTCCATTTACAGTAAGGTTCACCAATCCAACTTTTCCTTCTACTGGCTCTACACCTAACTCCCGCGCCATCTTCTTAGACATGGTCAAATAGTTGTCCCATGTAGCTTTTGTAACAGCATCAGGAAGTTCTTGTAACCATGGGTTATTGGCTTGTGATCCAGTACCTAAAGCGATTTTCTCATAGAGTACTAGCTCTATTTCATTGCTGTCAGCCTTATATTTTCTATTGATCCTCTGAGCTGCACTGTCGACATCACCAGCAAAAGTAACTGCAACAGCTTCAGAGGCAGTTTCTGGTTGCAAAACGCCATCGTATAGGCTTTTCGTCCAGAAAGTCTCATAATCATAAGAGGAATTGGTGTAATAGCTTTCCCTCCAGTTATTCTTTAAGTATGTGTAGTAATCAGTTTCAGCATTATCTGCCCACGTCAATAAGCTAGATGGAGCCTGACGTGTGTTGAAGATAGGAGTAATAGCAGGCTGGCCTAAGCTTAAGTACCCCCTCTTTGGTTCTGCGTCGTTCCAAGATTCCAAATAATGATGGTCTGGAGCTACGTACTGAACCAAAGAAGATGTTTCATTCATTCTATCATTGGTAGTAATAGTCAATTGAACCTTCTGTAATGCATCCGCTATCTCTTGACCTCTCGGGTGGTCATACACAGGGTTGGCATTAAAAAATATGACTGCACTGATTTTGCCACCTTTCAGATCATCTACAAATTGCGCCATCGCTTCATCGTCCCCTTGACGCATGTAGATAGGTGTTGATAGATCGATAGTAGTGCCATAGTTTCCTAAACGGCTGTTAATCGCATTGACCAACATCTGTACATCAGGATCATTTGAACCTGATACTACTAAAGAGCTCCCTCTTGCGGCTAAAAGTTCCTTAGCGGCTTTTTTCAAGGTTTCACTTGCCTCTATGTTGGTAGTGCTAACCTGCCCCCCTAACAGCTTGTAAAGTGCGCCTAATAAAAGCCCTTCTTGAGAAGGCTTTATTGTCGCTCTATAATCTGCATTGGAACCAGTAAGAGAAAGGTTCGACTCGAACTGATAATGACGAGACATTGTCTTTTTGTCGCCTCCCAATTTTCTTGTCTTGCTATATTGCTTTGTAAATTCTATTGGAGAGATCCATGTGCCTAAGAAATCGGCGCCGAAACTTACGATTACCTTAGCTTTTGAGAAATCATAAGAAGGCACTACCGCTTGGCCAAAGGACGCTGCATTGGCTTTCCTAATACCATACACAGACTTAGGATCATACACAACATGCTGTGTTGTAGGATAGCGAGTAGCAAAAGTATTGATAGTCTTTTGAGTTGTAGGACTGGCCACCGTATTGCTGACAATACGAATCTGTCCACCAGCATTACCGATCGAGCTTAATTTGCTCATCACCTCTTTATCCAATGCTTCCCACTCGCCTTTACTGCCATTAATGTACGGACCGGTTAATCGTTCCTTATCATATAGAGACAATACAGATGCTTCCACTTGAGGATGCATACCGCCTTCGAAAACCCTTGAAAGATCATTTCCTGCAAGTTTTATCGGACGTCCCTCTCTGGTTTTCACGACTATGCTGCAAACATCCCCTCCATTCACATACGTAGAAGCATAGTAGTTAGGAATTCCTGGATCAATCTCAACTGGTTTATTCAAATAAGGGATTGCCTTCTTTACTGGTGCTTCACAAGCAGCCAAAGAAGCGGCGGCAATGCCAAATCCCATCATTTTCAAAAAATCTCTCCGCGAAGCTCCTTCTCCGCCGTTTTCTTTATTTGAATTGATGGGCAAATATTCTGGAAACTCGCTATGTGCGCGCTTTATATATTCAGGATCATTAGATAATTGTTCTATACCTTTCCAGTACGTTTTCTTATTATCTTTCATGTTATGTTTTGTTTTCGACTATCACATCCCAGCCTTACATTCCCGTTTAGGAGACCAGAATGGTTACTCTTTTGCCTTTAATATTTTATTGGACACTGTAGGTGCTTAATAGTGACACTTAGCACACTCCAAGCCACCAATATCTTCCACAGTCATGGGCTCTTTGCTTACCGTAGCGTGTAATGCCACCAACTTGTCATAATATTCGTTATCAGCATTTATCTTGGTTTCTCTGTGGCAATTGATACACCAACCCATAGTCAATGACTCGTGCTGCCTTACTACTTCCATTTCCTCTACTGGTCCGTGGCAAGTCTGACATTCTACGCCACCTACCTCTACGTGCTGCACGTGACTAAAATAAGCCAAATCAGGCAGATTGTGTACCCTGACCCACTCTATAGGCTGGTTATTTTCTATTGCAGCATGTATTTTTTTTATCTCTTTAGATTCTTCATCTGCACCTTCAATTTTTGTAATCATGCTATGGCAGTTAATACAAATATTGGCTGAAGGAATGTTGGCATTTTTACTCTTTCTCACGCCGGTATGGCAATAGTTACAGTCTATCTGAAACTCTCCAGCATGCAAGGCATGTGAGAAAGCAATAGGTTGCGTTGGGGCATAACCTTGTTGTATACCTATTGTAAACAATCCATCCAACACTGCTCTCAAGGCTACCGCCACAAAAAGGAATGCCAGCAAGCCAATGAAAGCCTTGTGCTTAAAAACTTTTCCTAGATCAGTCTTTTGCTCAAGTATTGCCTTGTCTTCTTCATCTAAGTCGCCCTTGTTCTTGAGAAACTTGGTTAGAACTACAGTCAATAAGATCAGTACTACAAGAATTAAGACGAGGATGAATATGAACCCGGCTATGATCAACGTCAGGTATTCTGATGAAATACTATCTTGGGCGCCACCAGTTGCAGTACCAGTGGCCGCAGCACCATCTCCTCCATCAGTTGCTGCAGTTGCAGTAACCTGAGACTCTTGCTGAATATATGCCAATATGGACAAAACTTCATCATTAGAAAGATAGTCAAAGTTTGGCATCTGCATCTTGTTAAACTTGTTATACAAGTTCACAGCATATTCATCACCACTTTGTATTACTTTCTGAGAGTTGTGTATGAAGTCAATCAGCCATTGAGCGGGCCTTCTGTCTGTCACATTCACCAAGGCGGGCCCTACTACCTGCTCATGTATGCCGTGACAAACGGCACAACCATTCATAAATAGTTTTTTACCTTCGGCTATGGCTTCTTCACTTGTAGGAATACCGTCAGCCCCTTGTGTCGCCTCTTGTTCTACCTCGGCGTCCTCTCCTTCTTGAGCAAAGGCCACATACGTGCCAAATGTAAAAAATCCTGAAAGCAGGATAGCATATAGGAGTCTATTACATAGCATTTTAAATAGCATTTTATTTCGTTCTTTATGCATAGGATGTTCTTCACTTAAAAGACAGGACAAATGTAATTATGAGAATTAGCTTTTTCAAATATATTTATTCCACTCATTTTCGAATTACAGCGCAAAAATAGAGATTAAATGTTCTGAATGTTGAAAAACAAGCACTTAATGAAGGTAAATAGCGACCTTCTGCACAATTTAGAATTATTATAAATAAGGATTAGTCGAACACCTTTCCAGTTTTGTCATCAACTGGCAGAAAATTACCGATAAAATGGAAAAGAAGGGGATTTTAAATTTTTTGAAGAGCAAGAAAAAAAAAGAAAACAAAAAACAAAAAACACTTTTTTGGCAAGCAAGGTTATCTTAGTAAAACACAATTTTTTTGATATGAAACCCCCCTTAACTTTCACCATCGGGAAGGCAAAATTGGCTTTGTTGGTCCTTCCATTTTTTCTATTTTATTGTCAACAAAAAAATAAAAAAGGCGAAGTCGGTATCATACCCGACAGCATTCATAGTGGCCTCACTGAGATGCATGCCTCGGATCAACAGGCAGAGGAAGGGGTTTTAGAAATGGCACAACAATATGAAGAATTGAGCGATTTTGCACAAGCTGCAGCCTCCATCCAATTGGACCAGTATCTAAAGGGCAAAGGGGAGCAGTTTACATTCTTTGTACCCACCAACGACGCCTTCCGGTCAGCAGGTATTGCGGTCGACAGCATCAGTGCCGAACAAAACCTGGCACTGAAAGAAATAATCCTTTATCACATAGTCCCCCAACATACCATCTCAGAAGTATGGAAAGACGAGCTTTCTTATACGACATTGAACCAAGAGGATGTCACGATTACTATCAAGGACAGCGCCGCTTATGTGAACAATGCCCAGGTGGTGGTAAAGGACATCGAAGGAAACGGTGGCGTTCTACAAGTCATAGACAAAGTGCTGATTCCCCATCAAGAGTAGGAGGTCTGCTATATTCAATAGCCCTTAAGGGCACCAAACATCCGCCTCTTTAAGATGTTAATGTATATAGACGCTAACTTGATAATGATGAAAAAGCCATTTATATACCTTCTGCTCATGCTCTCCCTGGCCGCATGTAAAAACGACTACAACAATAAGCAAAAAGAAATCGACAAGAGCAAAGTAGAGGAAAAAGGATTTGGAGGAGCAAAAACCGAACCTAGCAGAGGAACAGTAGTTTCGGAAGACAGCCTGGCTGCTGAAAACCCTACAAATCATACCGATTAGCGAATTTATCTCATGAAGATCAACGATTTGGGCGGTGGCCGGGCTGTCGCTTCAAGTCCGGCTACCCACATGGCCTACGCGCTGCGGGCTTTTCACTCCATCCCTACCGCTCACTGCTAGGGCACATTGCCTGCAATAATCTAGCGACACAGGACAAAGTTCAATCAATTTCTATCCATACGGGCGTCTAAGGTAAGATATTCGAATAAAGCCTTGTTTGGAATGCTGATGAGCTAAAGCCCCATTCCGATGAATTCATGACCAGGCTGAACCTATGCAGCAGCGCCCATGATGGAAGCGGATACCCCGCAGGCTCCGAGGTACGAGGAGCTGAGGAGTAGAAGCGGACAGCATGAAAAGCAAAAATAGGCAAAAGTCACTAATCAAGCATCGAGCATAAAAGCAAAAACCCCATTTCCTTTACAGGAATGGGGTTTTGCGGGGTTTTTGAGGTCAAGAGCGGATTCGAACCGCTGTAGAAGGTTTTGCAGACCTCTGCCTAGCCACTCGGCCACTTGACCAATTTCGACTGCAAACATAAAGATAAAATGTGTTTTTATCAACATTTCCGCATCTTTTACAGCAATTATTGAAAGAAAATTGGCTCCTGCCCTAACAAGTTGTCCTCCAGTATAAAACAATAGCGCTCTAAAGATTTAAAGCGCTATTTCTACTCATTCGCTAACTCAGACAGTAGCATTACTGGATTTCAATAATCCTTGAGGGCTTCTGCTTTGCTTCTTCCTTTTTAGGGATTACAATATTTAACACGCCATCTTTGTATTGGGCAGAGATATTTTCACCATGTACACTACTGGGCAGCGTGAATGAGCGCTGAAAAGATTGATAGCTAAACTCCCTTCTCGTATAGTTGCCTTCATTGTCCTTATCTTCATCTGTTTCGCTACGCTCAGAAGAAATAGACATGATATTATTATCCAGCTCAATTCTAAAATCTTCCTTGCGCATTCCTGGCGCTGCCACCTCGACCACAAAATCATCTTTGGTTTCGCGTATGTTTAATGAGGGAAGCGTAGTGCCCGTAGAAGAAAAGTTCATGTTGAAGAACTCATCATCAAACAGCTTGTTCCATAAAGATGGGTATGGGTTTGTAAATTCCCCTCTTCTCATGAGTGCCATAATTACCTCCTGATTTATAGGTTAAACAATTAAGTAAACTGATGATAAAACATGCAAAAGGACACCTTGTTTTTTTATCATCCAACTTAACTGTTGCGACCGATCTTTGTAGCCATAAAAAAAGGGTGCTCATGTGAGCACCCTTTTCAACTATCATCCATAAGTGTTACCCAACACTTATATTATGCATCTCCCTCTGCTTTTTCAGCCTCATCCGCTGCATCTTTCTCTTCAGTTTCAGCAGCTTTTTTAGCTTTAGCTTTCGGTTTTTCTTCCTTTGCTTCTGCTTCTTCAGCTTCAGCCTTGGCTTTTTTCTCTTTTTTAGCAGCTTCCTTCTCGTTCAAAGCAGTCTTTTGGTCTTCGACCATCTGCTCTTTCAAAGCTGAAAGCGCTTCGATATCCCCCAAAGTAGATTTGTCAGCGTCGTTGCTCACTTTAGCAGAAGCTTTCTTAGCTCCTGATGCTTTGCTCTTAGGCTTTTCTTCTACTTTGCTATATACAGCAGTATGAGAAAGCACTATACGCTTGTCATCTTTAGAGAACTCCAACACTTTGAATTCCAATGTGTCGCCGGTATCTGCTACTGAACCATCTTCTTTGGTCAAGTTTTTAGTTGTTGCAAAACCTTCGATTCCATATGGAAGTTCAAGGATAGCTCCTTTGTCATTTTTGCTGATAATAGTACACTTATGTACCGAACCAGGCTCAAATACAGACTCAAAAGTATCCCAAGGATTCTCTTCCAGCTGCTTATGGCCAAGTGCCAATCTTCTATTTTCTACATCAAGCTCTAGAACTTGCACTTCCAATTCCTCTCCTACTTTTACAAACTCAGAAGGATGCTTGATTTTTTTGGTCCATGAAAGGTCAGAAACGTGAACCAAACCGTCGATACCTTCTTCAAGCTCTATGAACAAGCCAAAGTTGGTCAAGTTTCTCACGATACCAGAATGTTTCGTGCCAATGGCATATTTTGTCAGCAAATCCTGCTTTGTCCAAGGATCTTCTGTAAGCTGCTTTATGCCCAAAGACATCTTTCTTTCTTCCCTGTCCAAAGTAAGCACAACAGCTTCTAGCTCATCCCCTACTTTTATGAAGTCTTGTGGATTGCGCAAATGCTGTGACCAAGACATTTCAGAAACGTGGATTAACCCTTCTACACCAGGCATGATTTCTAAGAAAGCGCCATAGTCGGCCACGTTCACTATCTTACCTTTTATTTTAGAACCAATTTGGATGTCTTCTGACAAAGAATCCCACGGATGAGGCGTCAACTGCTTCATACCCAATGAAATCCTCTTTTTGTCGTCATCAAAATCCAACACCACAACATTCACTTTCTCGTCAAGGTTCAACACCTCTTCTGGGTGATTGATTCTACCCCAAGAAATATCTGTGATATGGAGCAATCCGTCTACACCACCCAAGTCGATGAACACACCGAAGTTGGTCATGTTTTTAATAACACCTTCAAGTACTTGGCCTTTTTCAAGGTTGTTAAGAATCTCAATTTTTTGTTTCTCAAGATCTTTCTCGATCAACACTTTGTGAGATACCACTACGTTGTCGTTAGAGTAGTTTATCTTCACTACTTTAACTTCCATTTTCTTCCCTACAAATACATCGAAGTCACGGATTGGCTTAACATCTATTTGCGAACCTGGTAAGAAAGCTTCTACACCATAAATGTCCACAATAAGTCCACCTTTTGTTCTTCTTTTTACCACTCCTTCTATGACAAGATCTTCGTCCAAAGCTTTGGTAATGTTTTCCCAGGCTTTAACAATCTTGGCTTTTCTACGAGAAAGCACAAGTTGGCCATTGGCATTTTCCTGCTCTTCGATAAAGACTTGTACTTCATCGCCAATTTTAAGGTCTGGCAGGTCACGGAATTCTGATGCAGAAACAAGCCCATCAGACTTAAATCCAATGTTCAAAATCACATCTCTGTCGGTAATGCCAACAACAATTCCCGTAACAACCTCTTTTTCTTCAATCTGGGTCAACGTGTTCTCATAAAGGCTCGCCATTTCAGCCTTTTCCTTTTCAGAATAGCCTTCACCAAATCCTTTGGTTTCAACCTTGTCCCAATCAAATTCTTCTGGAGTATTTCCCATGAAATAAATATGCTCGTTTTATACCCTAAGGGCTCATCCTTTGAGCATTAAGGATGGAATTTATGAAACAATACCTTTAAGCATAAAGGCCATTCACCCGAATGGATCGCAAAGTTATTAAATAATATGATATCTACCTCATAAACTTCTTTTTTTGCGAGGAGTTTACACAGACATGTAAAATGTAATAATGAATGAACATCCAGAACTTTTAGATTTAAAAAGCTCGCCATGACAATAGGAAGGTCATGGCGTCAATTGCGCTATGAACTTTTTGGTTAAAAACAAACGAACTTCTATTCTAAGCATACATTTTTAAAGCAGGCTAAATGATATATTTTACCCATTCTAGAAAAAAAGCAAAAGAATAAATGATATATTAGGCGGTTGCATTTTACATAAAAGCGGGCAAAATAGCCTTAGCGTTATTATTATAATTTTTTAAAGGTCACTCGATTATCGACTATGGAAAGCCAACCGTTGAAGATATTGGTCATTGAAGACAATCCTACCGACTTCTTCCTTCTAAAGGAATTCATCAAGCTATTGGATATCCCCCTCAACGATGTCGACAATTGCACCGCTATTTCAGAAGCTTTAGTAGCACTGGAAAGGAAGGCATATGATCTTATTTTTCTTGATTTAACCTTACCTGACAGCGAGGGGCTTAATTCCTTTACCCAAATAAATGCGATATCTTCCCACATACCCATTATTGTCCTGACCAGTGTTAGGAACGAGGAGCTTGCACTGGAGGTGGTGAAGCATGGAGCCCAAGACTACCTCATCAAAGGCAATTTTGAGGCTCCACTGTTAAAAAGGTCAATCAAGTACAGTATCGAAAGGAAGAAAAACCTAGACACTTTAAAACAATCTGAGACGCGCTACAAATACCTATTTGAACACAACCCCGTTCCTATGTGGGCTTTTGATGTAGAAACTTTACGCTTTTTATTCGTAAACAGGGCTGCAATAGAACACTATGGTTATTCCAGAGAGGAGTTTCTTAATATGACCATTCAGGACATCCGCCCAGCATCTGAACAGGAGCGCTTACTTCAAAACCTAGATATCAGGACTGAAGGGGTGAGACAAAAAAAAGAATGGATCCATCTTAAGAAAAACGGCGAGATCATCATCGTAGACATCGTAGCTCATAATATAATAGTAGATGACAAAAAAGCTAGGCTAATCTTAGCATATGACGTAACCGAACGCAATCGCGCACAACAAGAGGTTTTGTTTCAAGCTAATATTTTGAAGAACATCCGGGACATAGTGATGGTAACAGATCTCGAGGGGGTGATCAAATACTGGAATATGGGAGCCACCAAGATCTTCGGCTATTCTCCAGAAGAAGCTATTGGTCGCCATATCGGGCTGATAGAAAAGCTACAAAATCCGGCAACTTATGAGAAAATCATCACCCACATCGAAAAAGAAAAAGTCCATAGAACCGAAATACAGGCGCTCACAAAAAACAACCAATCGATATGGCTGAACATGAAGGTATCCTACATGCTGAACATGGCCCATGAAAAGCAAAGCTTGCTGTGGATTGCAAATGACGTGACAGAAGAACTCCGAAACAAAGAAAAACTGCTTATTCAAAAGAGTGCACTGGAAGCTGTAGGTGTAGGGCTAGCCATTACAAACCCTCAAGAAAAAGGCAATCCTGTAGTACTCATAAACCCGAAATTTGAGTCGTTGACAGGATATAGCGCAAAAGAAATGATTGGGAATAGCTATGAAATTCTGCAAGGACCTGATACAGATCTAGCGATGTCAAAAAGGATCGAAGAATGCATCGAAAACCAAAGCCCTTTTGAGGGAGAAGTTCTTAATTATAGAAAAAATGGAGAAACATTCTGGAACAAACTGCTGATCAACCCAATATTTGATGAAAAAGGTAAGCTAATCAATTATGTATATTTCCTTCAAGATGTAACCGAAGCCAAAAATGACAAAGAGGACCTCCTTTATAAAAACAGAGAACTGAACACCTTTATATATAAGTCTTCTCATGACCTCCGAAGTCCAATCGCCACACTGCTCGGCCTAATCAAATTTGCCCAAAACGAAACCTGTGACGAACAGATCCTATCCTATCTAAAAATGATGGAAGAGTCCTCCGAGAGGCTGGATCAAATCTTGAAAACACTCATGGACATGATCTCTTTCAAACAGGTTGAAGCTAGATATGAAGAAGTGAATTTCGGTCAGGTTTTACACAAAGTACTTCATGACTTGAGGGAGCGGTTTGACATGAATGGGCTTGAGCTAAAACTAAACGTAGACAATGGAGTAATTTTGCGAACTGACCTCAAAATGCTTGAACATATTCTTTTCCAGATAGTCGAAAATGCAATAAAGTTCAGAGATAGACAAAAAGACAAACTATTGCTGGAGGTCTCTCTCCGCCATTCTGCTCAAAAACACAGCATTGCTATCAGAGACAATGGACTTGGCATTTCTAAGAAATACCTTGACAGAATATTTGATATGTTTTTCAGGGCTAATGAGAACTACCCTGGCAGTGGACTTGGCCTTTATATTGCCAAGAACCTAATAGAGAAACTTTCAGGACGTTTGTACATCCAGACCGAGCCAGGAAAGGGGACAATGGTAACGATAGAGCTTCCTGCAAATAATGCCTCCCAGGATACCCATTGAACATCATCATTTCACAGCTACAAGGAGGCTAAAGATTTGTTCCGCTTAGTAGGTCCATACAGTTTTTTATAGTACACCTTTTTTTCTATTGCAGCAATTACCTTTTCTGTGAAATCCACCTTATAAAGCTCTCCCCCTACATTTAATCCACCTGGACTAAATACATTGATTTCCATAAGTTTGTTTCCCACAATATCAATCCCCACTAGGAACATGCCATCTCTAATTAACTTTGGGCGTATTATATCGACCAGCTCCAGCATGCTGTCGTCTACCTTTACGGGTTTTACTTTCCCACCTACATGAACATTGCTCCTAATGTCGCCACTTTCGTTTACCCTTCTGAATGCTGCATATTTTCCGTCACATTGTAAAGCTTCTCCATTCATGACGAAAAGCCTAATATCGCCATCAGTAGCTTGCGGCAAATATTCTTGGGCGATCACAAAACCATCTCTACATATGGCCTCCACCATCTGGTTAATGTTAGAAAGGTCGTGTTCCTGGGCAAGAAAAACATTCTTTCCGCCAGAACCTTGCAGAGGTTTTAAGATAATCTTCTGGCCGTGCTCTTCATAAAAAGCGATAATCTCTTTTATATCCCTAGTGATGAGCGTATTAGGTCTAACAGCCTCTGGAAAATGCTGAAAATACATTTTATTGATGGCTTCAGACAGTCCGTTCGGATCATTGAGCACGAGGGCTCCACTCTTTACAGCAATTTGACCGAATATAATACCAGCATTTTGCGCCCACGGTCTATCCATGATATCGTCGGAAGGGTCATTGCGCAGAAAGATAATGTCCAGCTCTTGGGCCGTAACATGCTCGGGATTGCTAGCTACTAGTTCATTCAAAAACACTTCAGCCGACTTATACTTCTTGTTCTTTGCTTTTCTGGCCCTCCCTCCCATATGGCCGTTGGGATAGTAAGCCAAATCTCCAATTCCCATCATGTACACGTCGTGTCCCATTCTGTGTGCGGTAAAGGCTAAATGTACCGTGGAGAAGCCTGCCCTTTCGGTGGCTATGTCATTGACAACAAAGGCAATTTTCATATAATATAATTGAAAGATTATTCTATTAGGTTAAATACAGTAACTCCTTTCTTGAGTCTTTTGATTTTTTCTTGTGCTGCTTTTCCTTCTAAATACCTTGGCATTAAAGGCGCAGGCTTTAGTATATTCCTATACTGCAACTCTTGCATGATGGAAAGGTACTCTTCGGTTATCTTGCCAATGTATAATGGTTCCAACGGTTTGCCTGCTTTCAGGTAGTCTAGCAGCTTTACCAGCCCTCTCAAATAAACTGCGTCCTTTGTCAGGCCCCCTCCTCTAAACACCCGCATTGTGATATTAAAAGCAGCATAGGGTGAAAATGCATATTGCTCCACTAAAACCTTGAACGTGTCTATAAAGCTTTTACCTTTTATCATGGCACTTACAGCTACCACTCTTGCTGCGAGCTTTCTAAGCCTTACGGCATTCAGCCCTCCTACCATATATTCGCTCAGTACTGCCAAGCCCTCCTGCAATTCCTCATATCCATACACTCCCGAATAGAGCAGATTCAATGGTTGCGCTTTCCCATTGTAATAAGTCAAAATATGGGTGCCCACTTCATGTTGGATCAGGGCTTCCACCCTATCTTCTGCAATGGTGGCATTTTTGCCAATGTACAATCTCCCTTTCGACACCATCAAGCCCACTATACTGTCATTGATCTCGACATTTGCTTCTAGATCGGGCCATTGCTTTTTATAATAAGCCAATTCTGCTTTTGCAGCCTGTGCAAAATTTGCTGCGGTCACCCAGTTTCTCTCCTTGTTTTCTCTGGGCGATACAGTGGACAAAATACCTTCTGCTACTTTTAGAAGAGATTGCTCTACCTCGCCGAAAAGCTGCATACTGTTATACAAAAAATCTTTCGACTCCCTGTCGCTCAACATTGTGAGCATTTTTGCTATCTCAAAGCGCTTTTCCCGAAAAAGGAAATTCATCGTCGGGTCTTCCACTTTTTCAATGGGAATGTTATAAAGCTGCCTCTTAAGCTTATCAGGGTCTACAGGAAGTAGCCTATAAGTGAAATGAGGTGTTTCTTTATAATTGCTATCCCTAAACTTTCGCCATTCGTCATCGCTGTTGAGGGGTGTAACCAATTTCAAAAAATCTATTTGGTCGCTGATAACAATAAGCTTTTTATCGACCTCCCAAACAGCATCGTTCAAATACATTCTTCCAAACACATGGTAGTTACCTACCTTATGAGTAGTTTGTATTTTTACGAAATGAAAAAATGTCTTTTTGAGGACATCCGACATATTGCTCAAGAAACTTCTAACCAAAAGCGGGTAGTTCTCACCAGTATCAGGATTATGGTAGAATTTATTGACCGACAAGCCCAAATAAAGGCATTCCATTTTTTTCCACTCTTCTTCGGTAAGCAAAAGTCTTATCCCCCTCTTGCTTCTCTTTTTTGAAGTATGCAGGTTGACTCTAGACTTTCTAGCGTACAAGGGCATTTTTTTCAGCCCTTTTTCTAATCCTTCTACGGCAGCCGGAAGCTTTTCCATAGGGCCGTAGATATCGAATTGCGGCTCGCTTTTTTCCTCTATGTCATCATCACACCAAATTTCTAGAAGCATAAAAGCACCAAACTTTTTTGAAAGGAAATCTGCCAATAGGGCAACAACGCCATGTGCTTCTGCACTGTTTTCGGGCACAACAAGATGAGCTGCTTCATTTGAGGCAATTCTTTCAATGACCTCGTCGGGCCCTTCTTTAGGATACCGATAAACAACCAAGAAAGGTAGAGGTCTTTCAACATGCAGCCTACCTCCGTCTGCCCATACATGCCAAAGAAGCTCCCCCTTTATTAACTTATCTCTAATTTCCTCTTTCAAATCACTTGAAACAGTCTCAGGCATGCTGCAAAATCTTTTTACTATTCTTAATTAAACCAGGAATGGCACTAAACAACATACTTTTTAATGCTTGGTGCACATTGAAATCTAGTTCACCAGTCCATTCATCCATAAATATCTTTTTGTATTCAATCGAAATGGAGCAACTGCTCCCAGGAAATTTTTGATGCACCCACTGAGAGAAATGCCCTCCTTTAAACTTTATGTTTTCTCTTACATCCAACTGTTTCCCCAACATCGTGTGGTGCTTGAGGTCATGCATAAACCCTTCCACTACCGGCGCCCATCTTTCTCGGTGTATGTTGCTCGTACCGATATTGATATCAGGGTTTTGTTCAGGATCCTCTCCCATTGATTCAGGACCGTTCCTTTTATGATTATAGCTATGAATATCTAAGACGATCAAAAAGCCATACCTATCATGGATTTTTTGCAATATTTTACTTACCGATGCATAGAAATGATCGTAAAACTGCAAACTCTTATTGACGACGCTCTGAGGAAGCTCCGTCTTCCACAATTCCATTCCCCAAGCATCTTCAGGCCTTTGGTAAATGGCTTTTTCTCGTGCTCGGTTTAAGTCGACCTCAAAACGCGACTTGTGCACAATGATCTTGTTATCCATAATATTAGCCCACGCACCCGTATAAGGATCTTCCTCTCTAAGTCTATCAGCATCCCTTAAATTGAAGTAAGCATGCATATCCGCTCGCATATCGTGGCCATTATGGAGTGCCGCACCCACAATAGGGCTTTTACCAATAATAAGGTCAAAAAATGGGTTAATCATAAAAAATGGCCCTGGTGACCCCTATATAACCCCACTAGCGATAAATTGTTAGTTGCGGGTCTATCATTCAATTCTCAAAATCGGTGTTTATTTACCCCTTTAAGAGTTGTTTTTTCTTCTAGAAAACCACCTTACAGATGTCATATAGCAAGCTAATTTCAAAATTGTGTAGTCGTACACCCCACAAAAAAAAGTTATTAAAAAGACTCAAATCATTCATTATGAAATAATTCTATCATATAAGCCCAATAATTTATATCAACAAAATACAATTTAAAATATTAAATGTCATAATGATTTTGCATGCGATTTTAAAAATGAAAACCAATAAATTAAGAATAGATTTGTCGACTGAATATCTATAAGAATTGATTTATGAAGAAAGTATTCAACATAGTTCCTGCAATAGCAGGGAAAATATCGCAAGCGAAAAAGCAACTACATAAGCAGATAGTTGTCCCATTCCTACCTTCTTACTCGGTAGTTTTTGTGATGTACGGAGTTGTTCCCGGACAGCCTGTTTCCAAAAAAGAAACAGAGTACAATTTTGATAAAGGGGCATCTAAAGAAGCAGAGAATTTCTATCAAAAAATGATAGAAACAACCAATATGTATAAAGTAATGCCTTCAGAGATTTATTTAAAGAAGAGGAACAAAGTAATAAGAACTCAGCACTTCGGACCAGTAGAAGAGGTACGCACATGGCAACAAGTAGCCGTTGCATAAGCAAAGACTACTTGTTGGCCTTTGTTATTAACCAGCACTTCGAGTTCTATAGCTGTAATAACTCAGCACAGTTTCTATTGCCAGCCGGATGGCCTCATTGATTGGATAAAACTTTGAGGCCATCTGGTAATCAATCGCATATAGCATCATGAAATAATGGCTCATAATAGGCACCTGTACTACTCCAGATGATATACTGGTGCTGACTTTTTCATATTGAATAGGTTGAGCTGATTTAATAGGAGAACAAGTTACCAGATTCCTTGCCCCATTTTTGTCTGTCCTGGCACTAAAGCCAAAAAGTCTGCAAATAAGTCCTCTATTTCTGTATTCTCCACAAAAACCAGCATCGCTTTTTCCTATAAAATGCTGCAGCAAAATGCATATGGAACTGTCCGTAGTTTCAACCATACGCAAAATCTCTTCTGCTCTGCCCTCCTTATATGCATGATAAGCAAATGGCAGAAACTCTAAAACTGAAGCTTCGATGTCTGGCTTCGTGCAGCACTTGCCACAAGAAGCGACACACTTCAATTCACTTTTAGCCTGGAATAAACTAATTTCATTATCTAAGGCATTGAACACTTTTTCAACTGCCTTCACTTTTCTATATATGCTCAAATGAGTGCTGTAATGGATATGATTTCTTACGGGGCGTAAATTTCATATAAAATTTTTTTTCACCATTATTATCCCAGTAAATTTTTTTAAAAAAAATTTGCTGAGATGCTGCTCCTGCCTTAAATAAAAATCGCTGACAAAAGATTCTAACAACTTCGCAAAGTTTTAACCGTTTCTATGGGGTGCATTTCTCATTGTTACCTACTTTTGTAAGCTTTGGGAACAAAATAACGTTTAATACTAATTCGATAAGGGAATAAAAAATAATATCACGAAAGTCAACTGATCGATTAGGGCTATTTTTTTATGGTATATTATTTAATTTGTAATTTTTATAATTATATTTATAAAATATTCTAGAAGTTTGTCTATTTACCTTATCTTTACAGGATTTTATCCTTGACCTCAATCAGCTTAGGTTCGGCATTGCGATATCACGTGGGATTCTTTCCCTATGTATGTTTCAATGCTTATTGCATAAAATTTTAACAGTTTATGAAGGATTACTATAAGATTCTACACATTGCTCCCGATGCTTCAGATGAGGAAATCGAGAAAGCTCACAAACAGCTTTCTGATGAATACCATCCTCAAGAGCATTATCCAGAGGGATCATTTACTGTTCGCTACTACAAGGAAGTACAAGAAGCCTATAACGTACTATCGGATCCCATAAAACGCAAAGCCTACGATAGAGAGTTGGAAGCCAATAGAGAACAGATCGAAGATTTTGAAAAGCGGCAAAGAGAAGAAGGGTTTGGCGATGTACTAAAGCTTCTATTGAGTGATCCAAAAGCTCCTAAACCAAAAACTCAAAAAAAGCTGACTACCAATAAGAAATTCGGCGACCGTTCCGCTCGAAGAGGCATTAACATACCGATGGTAGTGATCATTGCAGCTATCGTATTACTTTCAGCAGCTATTGTATTTCTATTTTTCAATAACAATAGCGCTGGCTCAGGGGAAAGTGAATTAGCCTCCAATAATGTTAACCAAGTACCAGACGCAGAGTCGAAATCTTTGCTAAGGGAGAATCTATATGGTGCTTCAGAAGAGAATATGACTGAAAGCGACAAAGAAGAAAGTCCTTATGAGTTAAATCGAGAGGTGAGCGAAGAAATGGCTTCGTTTTCATTAGAAGACTGTTTCAAATTGCTAGCAAATGAAAGGACATCTTTTGAGAAGAAGGAAGATGCCATAGCACGGGCGCTACAATTTTTCGAAGGGAACAATTCTAATGTTATTGTTCTTAGTAGGAACAATATTCAGATAAGAAGAGAAACCATCGAGGACTATCTTTTCATACTTATGCTACAGGGATATAGCATAGAAGTGGTAAATGCGGAAAGGAATCAAGCAGGGAAAATCACCCGATTGTCTGTAAAAGAACTTTTGTAAAATTTCTGATGATGGTCATCCCCTTATTAACTAAGAATAGATACATGGCACCAAAGTTACTTTTGCATATTGGATTAATATGTTGTTTGACATTCTCCACTTATGCTCAAGACCAACAAGTACCTGAAAAACTATCCGAAGAGCAGCTAGAGGCTTTTAAAGCCGAAGCAGCCAAAAAGATAGCGGCACTGAGCAATTATATCAGCATAATTGCCAACAAATCGGTGGAAATGCCTGTGCGCCAAAAAGCTGTCGATCTTGCTGTAAAGCTTTTTGTTGATAAGGATCAGATAATTCAAGTTTCTTCCACTACCAAGTCCAATATTCGCTCCTATAGGATAGGAGAATATCTAAACAGACTGAGGGTATTGCCTTATAGCAAAGTAGAAGTGGAGTGGTATGACATTACTTATGTAAGTGACTATAGATACGGTAGTGATGGCAAATACTATGCTGTGGCTACCGTCTTCCAGAAGTTTCGTGGATACTCTGCTGAGGGAGAGCTTCTTTATGAAGATGTTACCCGTAAGAATATAGAGATTTCAGTAGGGCAATATACCAAAAGAATTGGCGATCAAGAATATAGGGAATGGGATGTGCTATTGCGACAAATCAGTGTTGTAGAAACTATTTAATGTTGTTCCGAGTAAATGAAATCACTTATAATTACTAAGCTGGCCTTCCTTGCTTTTATGGCTTTCCCCTCATGGGCCTTCTCTCAAATTAACCATGAACAGGATATATTCAAAGGCTTGCCAGAACATCTAGCGGTACAGGTAAAGCAGCTGGACCAGTTTA